>ENA-OQDD01000142-OQDD01000142.1-human-gut-metagenome-genome-assembly--contig:-NODE-142-length-29172-cov-5.169530_pt1 | contig 29172 bp, 34 predicted proteins | sample MGYA00242507_ERZ504598 | MGnify/ENA primary metagenome ERZ504598 (study PRJEB26092, sample SAMD00036318) | human gut metagenome | host: Homo sapiens | study: EMG produced TPA metagenomics assembly of...
ATCAGCTCTGTGTCTGGGGCGAGAAGAATCGACTGACAGAGTGACAAATTCCTGTTTGTGGAGAAGGAACACCTATATGTCAAAACCCAAAATCGCCTTTATCTGTGTCCATAATTCCTGCCGCAGCCAGATTGCCGAAGCCTTTGGCAAGGTACTGGCCGCAGATGTGTTTGAAAGCTACTCGGCTGGAACCGAAATCAAACCGCAGATCAATCAGGATGCTGTGCGCCTGATGAAAGAACTATATGGCATCGACATGGAAAAGACACAGTATTCCAAGCTGATTTCTGCAATTCCAAAGCCGGATATCGCTATTTCCATGGGCTGCAATGTCAGCTGCCCGTTCATTGGCAGACCTTTTGATGAGAATTGGGGTCTGGATGACCCTACCGGAAAAAGCGATGATGAATCAAAGCAGTCATAGAGCAGATTCGTCAGAATGTTCTTGCTTTGAAATCGAAACTTTGCGGCTCCAGTTTTTGAAACCCTCAAAAGTGAGGTCTTGATAGAATACTTCCATTCATGCTATACTAAAACCAGTTTTAATACATAAAAATGAAAGCGAGGCTTGCCAATGGACACCACAAAACGCTCTCCCCTTGACCGCCTGCTCTTTGCCACTTTTCTGAAAGGCCGAACTTCTTCTCGTGATATATGGGAAGAAAAGGGCGATATGACCCCCGAAGATAACAAGAAGATCATTGAGGAAACCAACGAAATCATCAACGATGATTCCACCTATCCTTTCATCAGCTACCTGTCCGACCTGCTTGCAAAATCCAAGCCCTCCGATGATGCTGTCAAGAAACTGCACGACTGCATCGACAAGGTTGCGGTGGCACTGGGACAGGACAGCACCGATGTGTTCCGCGCCCTGCTTGCAAAACTGATCGAGCAGCCGGAGGAAAAGCAGACTTTCGACCATCTACTAGAGATGGCAGAAAAGTTTGCTACAAGAGATGAATAACGCTCAGTAGATTTTGCAGGTGGACAACTATATGGTTGTCCACTTTTTACTTAGCGTCCAAGAAATACGCTCCCAACAGGTGCATGAGAGCATTGAGCAACATACAGTTATTACTTGTTATTTTAAGAGATAATAGTATAATAATCTTAAAATTAGGATGTTCAACTAAGGAGGTCATAATGAGCATTTCAGCAAGAATGATAGAATGCCCGCTGTGTCGTGAGAAAGCACAGGCTGTAGAAGATTTATCCGAACTCCGGCGAGTTTATACTTGTCCAAATTGTGGTCGATTTGAACACTATCCGTTAGTTGCTAGTTTTGATGGTTTTAATATGAATCATCTGTCATCTTATTTCGCATATAATCATTACTCCGATGATGACCCACGATATTTTTCAACGTGTTCGAAAGAAATCTGCGCAAAAAGAAAACAGGAATTTGAAAACTGTCTATCGGATATTGGCTATCCAGTACAATTAACTGCACAAGATGTGGAGAACTGGTATCCTAAACGGTTTTCCGAGAAAATCGATTTCATTTTGCAATGGATTGAATCACATACTAACTATTGGGGAGCTCCTGTTTATTTGGAGCCGGCAAAAGCCTATGCGTGTTTTTTTGTGGAGCGGTTCGAATACACTAAAAATCACGAATGGCATGAACGTGGGTCTGATTCCTGTAATGAACAATTGAATTACATTGTTGATTGCCTTGTTAAACAAGGCTATATCGAAAGCGCGACAACATACACCAACGGAAAACGCCCAATTACACTAACACCGAAAGGCTATGAGAGGCTTGATGACATCAGGGTAGAATTGAACTCTCAAAAAGATGCACTCGTTGCAATGCAGTTTGGCGAAGAAACCATTAAAACGCGCGAAGCGATTAAAGAAGGCATCCGTAATGCTGGATACCGTCCAGTTCTTATTGATGAAGTAGAGCATAATGATTTTATAACTCCTGAAATATTAAAGCACATAAAAGAAAGCAAGTTTGTTGTTGTTGACTTGACTCATCAAAATAATGGAGCTTACTTTGAGGAAGGATATGCAATGGGGTTGGGGAAACCTGTAATTCAACTTTGCAAGGATGGAGAAGAACTTCATTTTGATATTAAACAGAAAAATACAATACTTTGGAAAAGCGAGGATGAAATTGCGGAAAGACTAAAAAGAAGAATTTTGGCCACAATCGAATGATTTCGGAGCGGACAACCACGAAAACGGTTGTCCGCTTTTTATATCCTGAAATCGGAAGGAGGAACGCAATGCCAAACAAAACGCAAGAATACCTGAACCTTGCCCAGCAAACGGCAAAGGAACTGACCCGTTACTGGGAAAACTGGACGGACTACCTGACCACTGCATCCCGGCTGTACAAGTACAGCTATGCAGACCAGCTTATGATTTACGCCCAGCGTCCTGATGCCACCGCTTGCGCCAGCTTCGACATCTGGAACAACCGCATGAACCGCTATGTGCGCAGAGGTTCCAAGGGCATCGCCCTGTTAGACCAGTCCAGCAGTGTGCCGCGTCTGCACTATGTTTTCGATGTATCGGACACCGGGGTGCGCCGCAATTCGCGTGACCCGGAGGTGTGGCAACTCGGCCCCGATCTGGTTCAGCCTGTGTCGGAAATGCTTGCCAGAGAATACGGTATCCGACATGAACGAATCACCCAACAAATCACGGACATCTGCGGCAGACTGGTGGATTCCTACTGGGATAATAACAGCGGTGACATTCTCGACATCGTTGACGGTTCTCTCCTGATGGGGTATGATGAAGCCGGACAGGAGTTCCAGTTCAAAAGTGCCGCCGCAATCAGCATCACCTATGCCGTCCTTGAACGCTGCGGCTTTGAGCCGGAGGGACATTTTGACCGGGACGATTTTCAGGCCATCTTCTCCTTTTCCACTCCTGCCGCCGTGTATGCGCTGGGCACCGCAGTCAGCGAGTGCAGCCGGGATGTGCTGCGCAACATCGAACGAACCGTAAAGACGACCATCCGCCGCCGCAACGTAGAAAGGAGCCAAAATGAATATGAACAGCAGGAACTTGACCTACTCGACAATCGGGGACTACCAGCTCCCGAACCTGACCCTGCCCCAGCAGGAAAAAGCACTGGGCAAGTACGGGCGACTGCGCCGGACTTACCTGATGCAGCATCGCCCGGTGCTGTACAACTCGATGCTCCTGTCGGGGACTCTGCATCCACACCTGTTGGAAGTGGAGCAGACCGCAGAGAGCCGGATGCGGCAGACCATGCAGGAACTGCTGATGAAGAACCCGGCTCCGAACAAGGAGCAGCATCAGATGGAGTGGGTGCAGCACATGAACAGTCTGAAAGCACAGGCCGAGGAACTGGTGATGAACGAGCTGATCTACAGCTAAGTTTCTTCGATGCCCACATTCCCACCGAAGCCGAACAAATTGAATCCATCGACCAAACGGAGAACGAGAAATCGTCCTCCGCTTTTTCTTTATCACAGGCTGATATTGAAAACGCGCTGCGGAGAGGTTCTAACTTTGAAAACAGCAAACTTCGGATCTGGAAAATGCTCAAGCAAAACATTGGCACCCACACTTTGCTATTTGAGCGGCTTCCTGCTCTTATCACTGGAGGAACAGAATGTGGCTCAGAAACAGTGAACGCTGTTTCCGAGATTAAATTCTTCTATGATCAGATGCTTGGTCAGTTAGAATTCGCATTCTGCGATGAAGTCAAGAAGCTCTTCGGTGAGGGGCAGGATGAAGCGATTCTAGGCAGAAAATCTTTGCCGAGTGTAGTCACCGAATGGATGAATCGACTCGATCCGTCTATTCACGAGCAATTATTTGCGGACGGAACCGATAGAATGCTTCAATTATTCCTTGCAAATAAAGAGGCAAGTGAGCATATCTTGACCCTGAACCTTGCAAAACTCGCAACCGACCTGAATCTGAGCGATTGGGATGCCAACACACAGGCTACTGCATTGGAAAACGTCAAGCAGTATAAAATGACCGCCGAGAAATTCCGTCAGGAAGCCCCCCATAAGGAAGCCGAAGCCATCAATGGTTATCAGTTGACTTATGAGGATGAAGCGGGCTGTACGGTAACAAAACGCTTTGATAAAGTGGAAACGAGCAAGCGCGGAAAGCTGCTGTACAATGCGATCGAGTCTGCGATTAGCGGCATGGGACAGGCAGTTTCCGAACAGGAAAAACGCCAAATCCTGATGGACGTGTTAAGAGAGCTGTGCTAAAACCTCAAAGGAGAAAATGTTATGGCATACTTTGACAATGCAGCTACCACATATCCAAAGCCTGACGATGTTTATTCCTTTATGAATCAACCACAATCTTGTTTATCGTGTGCAGGAAGATGGCACTTGCACCAACCATGTAAACTCGCCCAAAACGAAAGCTGGCATCCGCATTATCCCGATGCTTGATGAAGTGTTTGATGCCTTTCTGGAAGAATATCAGTATCAAAAGTCATCGGTTTCTGCACCGATGAAATTGATGGATACTCCGGCTTTGTTTTCTGCACTGGCGATGGAAAGGTTTATCTCCCCAATGCCATCAACCGCACTATCCGCTCGATTTGTGCAGACTATAATAAGGAAGAAGAATCCAAGGCGAAGGAAGAAAATCGTGACCCGGTTTTTCTGCCAAAGTTTAGCTGCCATATCCTGCGGCACACGTTCTGCACTCGCTTCTGCGAGAACGAAACCAACCTGAAGGTCATTCAGGAAATCATGGGTCATGCGGATATTTCCACCACAATGGATGTATACGCAGAAGCAACCCAAGAGAAAAAGAAAGAATCCATGACCTCTCTTCAAAGCGCATTGCTTGTGAGGTAAGGCATAGATTCAAAATAATAGAAATGTTCCTCTCTGCTGGACAAAGAAACACATCTCGTTTATCACGGTTTGACAGTGACCAACACCCGTTGTCGCGGTTTCCGTCACGCTCCGTCAAAAAAGGGCTGTGACCAAAACTGTACACAACTTTCGTGGACGCTGTTGGAGTTTGTTGGAGGGTTCTTCAAGAAATCCACCGGGATCGTGGACGTTGTTGGAGCCTGTTGGACGAAAACAGGGCCTGTTCTTGCCACGTCCCCACGATGAAGCCGATTGAGCAGTAAATTCCGCGTTTGCGCAGCAATGAAAGCCCCAGTGGGGCTTTTAAGCGGCCGAGCGGTCTTGCGCCAGCAAGATGGAGGGCCTTGCCCCGACAAGCTCCAATTTGAACAAAACAAAGCCTGAAACTTCTTGATGTACCGAGAAGTTTCAGGCTTTTTCTTTTGATGGATTTCCAGCGAAAATTGCGCCATACGCCAAACGTGGAGGACGAATACGGCAACACCCCGGCACAGCGGGCAGAGCTGGACTGGCTGCTCTACAATAAGCCTTGGAGTATGCCCAGCTTATGCTGAGTGGCGAGATAGAACGCCGCCTCTCCCTTGGCTGCGACCACAGCAGGCTGGAAGATCAATGACATAACAAACACAGCCCCGCTTTGGCGAAGGAGAAGCCAAAGCGGGGCTGTATTCAATGAAGGAGAAATGAAAGGAATATCAGGTTACAGATTCAACTCAAACTGTTCCACCGTAACAGTTGCTTTGCCATCGGCGGCAAAGGTGATGCCATCGGCAGACTGGGGGGTGTAGATCCATGCGGTCATGGTCTGCTCACCGTCGTTGGCGAAAACTTCGATGCTGTTTTTATCCAGCAGGATGCGGAGCTTCAGGGCACCGTTCTGGCTGCGCACCTTGCAGCTGCGGCGGTGAACAATGTCGGCACGGGAACCGGCATAGCTGCGATCCAGCGTCAGCTCGGAGGTGTAGGGGTCGTAGGTCAGGCTGGTGTGATGGTCTGCGTCAGCAGCCAGCTTCAGGGTAAAGGAGCGGTATTCGCCGGGCTGCACCGTGACGGTCAGGTCGGCCACACGGTCCTTGATGCCTTCCAGAGAAGTTTCGCTTTGCACCGTCACATTTTCGTGGAAGGTGCGCTTGCCGTGGACGGCGTCCAGCTCCCGCACCGGGGCCTGAACAATGCGTCCATCCTTGATGTGCAGCTCGCGGGGCAGATGGTCTGCCCGAACCACTTGCAGCCCTGGGGCTTATCCTCGGTGTCCGACCATGTCTGCAGCCATGCGGTCATGATGCGGCGGCCGTCCGGGGCAAGGGTGGTCTGGGTGGCGTAGAAGTCGATGCCGCCGTCCATCAGCTGCACGTTTTCCCTGGTGAAGGTGTGGGTGGCTTGGTCGTAACTGCCGATGAAGGCAATCACGTTGTGACCGTTGTGGAACTCGCCCTTGGGCAGCATCTCCATGGGGCCGAGCATCAAGACCTGCTTGCCGTCCAGCGGGAAGAAGTCCGGGCACTCCCACATTTTGCCGTACTGATTGTTGCAGCGTTCCAGCACCGTGACAAAGTGCCAGTCGAAGCCGTCCTTGCTCTGGAACAGTGCTGCTGCGCCGCTGCCGTCCTCGGCCAGGCAGACGGTGACGGCGGAGTAGGTGCCGTCGGCCTCACGCCAGATCTTGGGGTCCCGGAAATCAAACTTGCTGAAGCCCTCCGGCAGGTCTTTCTGGGTCAGCACCGGGTTGCAGGCAGGCTTTTCGTAGTTGAGACCGTCACCAATGGCGATGCTCTGGGTCTGGATATCCCGCATCTCCCCATTGGGCTGCTTTTCTGCCACCACGCTGGTGTACATCAGCAGCTGCTTGCCGTCATCCATCTCGGTAGCAGAACCGGAGAAGCAGCCGGGGCCGTTGTCTGCCGGGGAATCCGGTGCAAGCGCACAGGGCAGATACTCCCAGTGCAACAGGTCGGTGCTGACCGCGTGACCCCAGTGCATGGGCGCCCACCGCACATCGTAGGGGTTATACTGATAGAACTGGTGATACTTCCCTTTATAATAAGAGAAGCCGTTGGGGTCGTTGAGCCAGCCCACATAGGGGGTCATGTGGTAAGCAGGGCGTTCCGCCGGGGAAATGGCAGCGCCGTGCTCGGCCTCGTAGGCACGGGCTTTTTGTAAAGTCAAATCGTTCATGGAATCCTCCAAAGGAAAGAATTCTTATGCGTAGTAAGCATCCAGATATTTCTGCATAATGCCCAGATAGTCGGACAGGCCGTAGTCTTCCAGCTTGCTCAGATATTCGTTCCACTCTGCATCCGTAGTGCCGTTCATGATCCAGTTGGCCTTCTGCGTATTCATGTAGGTCTGCAGATCTGCCTGCAGGTTAGAGACCTGCTCGGTGTCCTCGCTGCTCATAAAGACATTGGGATAGACATAATCGTTGTTCATATCCGGGGTGTAGATCTCCTTGATCCAGTCCAGACGATACTGTGCATCGTCCGGGCAGGTAACGTATACACCATAGTAATCATCCAGAACCGCCAGAGGTCCGCTGACACACTGCGCCTCACGGACTTCCACGGGAGAAGCATCGCCCAGAGGAGCGTGCTTCAGCATGGGCTCGCCCTTATCGTTGGTGGACAGTTCAAAAATGTTAAAGCCTTCCGCATCGCCGTAAGTACCCAGTTGTTCTGCGGAGACTGGAGGGGTGCGTACATCTGATCCAGCCATGCGCAAACCAGTGCAGGGTTCGTCGCCTTTGCGGTGACAACGCATCTGCCGCGGGCAAAGCCGCTGGTGAAAGAGCCGTTCTGCGGAGTGATATTCCGGGTATCGGCGGTCAGGGCGGCAGCGGCTCCCAGTCGGTCAGGTTGTCAATGTTGGCAACATCCCAGCTGAAGCAGACACCATAGCGGCCAGCCTTGCCCTTGGAAACATAGGTGGACCACTCCTGCGTGAAGCACTCCGGGTCGATGAGCTTCTCGGCATACAGCTTGTGCAGCCAGTCCAGACCATCACGGTAGCCCTGCTGGGTGGCGGCACAGATAACTTTCCGGTCGTTGGTAACGGCAATATGGCGGTCTTTGTCTGCATCGCCGTAGCCTTCGCCAAAGCCATTGATGAGGATGCTGGGGTCCTGATCGCCGTTGTTGACGATGCAGGACATGGGGATGATGTCGCCGTCAATGCCATACTCTGCCTTGATAGAAGCAGCGTTATCACGGAATGCAATCAGCACCTGCTCAAACTCGTCCACCGTGGTGGGCATCGACAGACCGAGGAAGTTCAGCCACTTGGTATTGATGAAGCTCATGTTGCCAATGGTCTGGATGGCGGTCTTTTCCGAGCCGAGCTGCTCGATCCAGGGCAGTGCCAGATGTGGCCATCGCTGTCGGTGCACATGGTGCGGTACTCCGGGTACTGCTCAAAGACCTTCTGGAGATAAGGCATATTGTTGTCAATGTAGTCTTCCAGATTGAGGATGACACCCTGATCTGCGTAGCGCAGCAGATTGCTGTCGGTAAAATCAGCAGTAAAAACAAAATCCGTCAGGGTGTTGGGGTTGGACATATTCAGGGTGATCTTATCGCTCCACTGGTCGACTGGATGGCGGTCCAGTCGATGTGCACATTGGTCTGCTCTTCCAGACGCTTGAAGATGGTGCGGTTGTTCGGCTCGGGTTCGCTGCCCACAGGGAAGCTGGTCATACCGGTAAAGGTGACCTTTTCGGACAGCGGAAATGTAACGGCACCGGTCACGTCCACAGCTGCGGCAGCAGAATCGCCGCTGCCGGTGGATTTGCCGCCACAGGCAGACAGAGCAGCGGCAGAGCCGCCAGAGCGCAGACCTTGAGGAAGTTGCGGCGAGAGATCAGCTTTTTCATGGTATTTTCTCCTTTTTCATGTTTCTTTTTTCGTGTAACAGATGAGCGTACCTGCTTATAAAATTCTGGAATATCCTCAGCCCTTAATGGAACCAGCCATGATGCCGGCATCAAAGTACTTCTGGAAGAAGGGATACATCACCAGCAGCGGCAGACTGGAAATAATAATGGTTGCATATTTGAGCAGCTCTGCCATCTTGGCACGTTCGGCAGTACTCTGGATATCTGCGATCATGCCGGATTCCGGCTGGCTCTGGATCAGGATGGAACGCAGCACCAGCTGCAGCGGCTGCTTCGATGCGCTGTTCAGGTAGATCATGGCGTCAAAGTAGCTGTTCCACATGGCCACGAACTGCCACAGGGCCAGAACTGCCACCACCGGCATACAGACGGGCAGCAGGATCTTGAAGAAGTAAAGCATCTCGCTGGCTCCATCCACATCCGCAGCTTCGCGCAGCTCACGCGGGACGCCTTGATAATAGGTACGGGCAATGATCATGTTCCACACGCTGAATGCTCCCGGCAGAATGACCGCCCACATGGAATCCAGCAGACCCAGATTGTTGATGAGCAGGTAGGTGGGGATCAGACCGCCGCTGAAAAACATCGTGATCACAAACAAGGTGTTGAAGATCTTTTTGCCTTTGAAGTCCGGCAGCGACATGGGATAAGCGGCAAGCATCGTCACAGCTACCGAGATGATGGTGAAGATGATCGAGTAAAGTACTGCGTTCCTGAAGCCGACCCAGATCTGCTTGTCCGAAACGACACGCTGGTAAGCATCCAGACTCCACTTGCTGAAATCAAAGGAGATTCCCTTGTTTTGCAGAGTGACCGGGTCCATAAAGGACGCGATGACGATGTAGATCATCGGAACGATGATCGCCAGCAGGAACAAGCCCAGAAGTGCGTAGCCGCAGTACAGGATGATCTTATCTTGTCTGGTGTAGAGGGCCATTTTTGATTTTTTCTGTTTTGCCATGGTAAACCCCTCCTTACAAGCCCTTGCCATCGTTCATTTTGGCAACGATCTTGTTCACTGCGATCAGCAGGATGACGTTGACAACGGTGTTGAACAGACCGACTGCCGTGGAAAAGCTGTAATCGCCGTCCAACAGGCCCTTTTTATAAACGTACGTTGCAATGATCTCGGCAGTGTTCAGGTTCAGGTCCGTTTGCAGGGCATAGGCTTTTTCAAAACCGATGCTCATGATGTTGCCTGCCTGCAGGATAAACTGAATAACGACATATCCTTAATGGCGGGCCACTCCACCGTCATGATCTGCTGGATCAGGTTTGCGCCGTCGATCATCGCAGCTTCCTTCAGATCTTTGCTGGCGTTAGAAAGGGATGCGGTGTACATGATGGATGCCCAGCCGGCGCCCTGCCAGATGCCGCTGATAATGTAGATGGGGCGGAACGCTTCCGGCAGCGTCATAAAGTTGATGCTGGTGTGAAGCAGGCCGTTCACCGGACCGGTGACACTCAGCAGCACTCGGACGATGCCGCACAGCACGATGACCGAGATGAAGTTGGGCATATACAGCACCAGCTGCACCTTCTGCTTGATCTTCTTGCTCTCGATACGGTTGAGCAGGAATGCCAGCAGGATGGGGATCGGGAAGCCCCACAGCAGACCGTAGACGCTCAGCTTCAGGGTGTTGATCAGATAGCGCTGGAAGTCCGGCGAGGACATGAAGCGGGTAAAGTTTTTGAAGCCTACCCACTCGCTGCCCCAGATGCTTGAAGGGATTGTACTTCTGGAACGCGATCAGCACACCGCCCATGGGAGCGTACTTGAACACCAGCGTCAGCGCCACGGCAGGCAGCAGGAACAACAGGTAAAGCTGCCAATGCCGTTTGATGTAGACCCATGTGTTGTGCAGCTTGCGTTCTGCTGTCAGCACAGCCGTTTCCGGCGAGGCCGTCTTTGCTTTCATGAATCATTCTCCTCCTTTTTGATTTGCTTGCCGTTTGATTCGCACTTTACATTTGCACCTTTGAATTTTACGTTTTTCGCTTCTATTGTGCAAATGTAAAATCCTTTGATTTATTTATACCACTCACGCAAGCGAATGTCAACGATAATTCATGGTATACATCAAAAATTATTGTGGATTTGTACAGATGCACAAATCCAAAAGTGCGCAAATATGCAAAATGATGATTTGCATTTTTGCATTTGACTAATTTGTGCATTTGCACTATACTGGAGTCGCAAAGAATAAGATCCGTCACCGGACTTTATCTATAAAAGAAAGAACACCCGCTCCTATTTATAAAGAAAGAGGATGACTTATGGCAACCAAAGTCACCATTCAGGATATTGCAAACGAACTGCAGCTTTCCCGCAACACAGTTTCAAAGGCCATCAACAACACCGGTGTGCTGGCAGATGCCACACGGGAGAAGATCCTGCGCAAAGCCGCCGAAATGGGCTATAAGCAGTTTGCCTATCTGCCGCTGTTTCAGGAAGACACTGCAAAAGCAGCAGAGCATTCCATTCTGCCGAGTGACAAACGGGAGATCGCCATGCTGACGACCCAGTTTCTGAGCAGCTCTCACTTTTCCTCCATGATGCTGGATCGTTTCCAGTCGGAAATCGAGCATCTGCATAGCTGTACGACCATTCATCGCATTTCTCCCATAGAGCTGAAAGAGAAAAAGCTTCCATCTTCTCTCAATATCGAGCGCACAGCCGGCATCATCTGCATTGAAGTATTCGACTATGACTACGCACAGATGCTGTGCGATCTGGATGTTCCGCTGCTGTTTGTAGACACCCCTGTGATGGATATGCGTCCTCCCCTTAAAGCCGACCGCCTTTATATGGAAAACCGCATTGAGGTCCAGAATGCGGTGGCCCACATGGTCCAGCGCGGCAAAAAACGCATCAGCTTTGCGGGGGATAAAAACCACTGTCAGTCCTTCTTTGAGCGTTATATGGCTTATAAGGATGCAGTGGAGTACTTTGGTCTGACAGAAGGCCTGAGCACCTGTGCGATGCATCTGGACAGCAGAACTATCCGGTATCCCTGTACGAAACCATACGTCGGTTCAAAACGATGCCGGATGCCTTTGTCTGCGCCAATGACTTTGTTGCCATGGATCTGGTCAAGGCATTGAATGAGCTGGGGTATTCGGTTCCCGATGATATCTGGGTCTGCGGCTTCGATGACAGTCAGGAGGCTTCCTACTTTGCCCCCCATCTGACTTCGATCCATATCCATGGACAGATCATGGGCTACACCGCTGCCAATCTGCTTATGACCCGCATCGAAGAGCCGTCGCTGAACTATCGCACCGTCTATACGGAAACCAACCTGATCCTGCGCGAATCCACAGGAGATTGAGCGAAAGGAGAACCCCCATGCGTGACCTGTGCAATACGGACAAGCCGCTGTTTGCTGTGCTGACGAAATTGACTTACAGTGCTTACCTGAACATCTTATGGCTCGTGTGCAGCCTGCCCATCGTTACCATAGGGGCTTCTACGACCGCATTGTTCTACGTCACGCTCAAAATGGCGGAAGATCGGGACGATGGTCTGACCCGGATGTTTTTTAAGGCGTTCCGGGAAAATTTTAAGCCTGCCACAAAACTCTGGCTTATCCTGCTGACAGTCGGCAGTTTCCTGGCTGCGGATGGCTTTGTGCTGCGCCGAATGTGGAGCGAAAACATTTTCTGGACGCTGCTCACTGCAGTGCTTATTGGTGCGGCAGTTCTGTACGGCATCGTTCTGCTGTATGCCTTTCCTCTGCTGGCACGGTTTGAAAACACCACCTTCGGCATCCTGAAAACAGCGTTTCTCGTGGGTGTCCGGTATCTGTTTTGCACCCTGCTGATGGCGGCGATCTATGGCATCATGGGGTACGTCATTGTGTTTGTGTTCACGCCTGCATTCCTGCTGGGCATGGGCTTGTGCGCCATGCTCTGCTCCTTTCTGATGCTTCGGATCTTCTATCTGATCGGTGGAGACCCTGATGCAGTACACGAGGAATACGACCATGACAAAAACTGACCGGGATACGCTCCGCTCCCTCCATGGGCGCAAAAAGTGGGAGCACATCTGGGCATATTACAAGCTGCCCATTGCGATCGTGCTCATCGTCGTATATATCCTCGGGTATGCAGCCTACCGCCATGTGACGAAAAAAGAGGATGTGCTTTACCTTGGTCTGGTAAATATCACTGCCGGGTCTGATCTGACGGAACAGCTTACCACCGGCTTTGCCGAGGCGCAGGGTCTGACCAAAAAGCAACAGGTCGATCTGCTGTCCGGCTTACTGCTCAGTGAAAGCGAACGCGCAGAGGAGCAGTATGTATATGCTTCGGAGATGAAGCTGCTGGGTGCAGTCAGTGCCCAGCGGTTAGATGTTGTTCTGATGGACGAATATGCACGGGATCGACTGTTGGCAGATGATTATTTTCTCGATCTGCGGACACTGGATGCGTCTTTCCATGAACTGTCGGGTTTGAACGCCGGTGGGACCGTGCTGGATATTTCGGACACGCCGTTTGTCAGGCAGGCAGGTTTTTCTGGCAGGGTCTATCTTGGGGTAGTGCAGAATGCACCGCACCTGGAGCGTGCAGCCGCTTACATTCATTATCTGTTCCAGCGGTGACCGTTGGGTTTTAGCTTATAGGATAAAAATAAGGAGAAAACGCATGGACATTTTAACGATTGGTGAAGTTTTGATCGACCTGACCCAGACCGGCAAGGATGCGCGCGGCATCCCCCAGTTTGCCGCAAACCCCGGCGGTGCACCGGCCAATCTGGCTGTGGCTGCTTCCAGACTGGGCGCACAGACCGCCTTTATCGGCAAGGTGGGTGCGGATGCCTTTGGCCGCTACCTGAAAGAGGTTCTGGCAGAAAACAAAGTGGATGTTTCCGGCATGGCGGTGGATGCAGACCACCCCACCACCATGGCGGTGGTCTCGGTGGATGCCACCGGCGAGCGGGATTTCAGCTTCTACCGCAGCGCCAACGCTGACGTGATGCTGTGCAAGGAGGACATTTCGGACGAGGCTCTGAAAGCTGCGAAAATCGTCCACTTCGGCTCTGTCAGCCTGACCGCTGACCCCTCCCGCACTGCCACGCTGGATGCTGCTGCCCGTGCCAAAAAGCTGGGTGCTACCATCACCTACGACCCCAACTACCGTGCAAACCTCTGGAAGAACAAAGAGGATGCCATTGCCCAGATGAAAGCTCCCCTGCCGCTGGTGGATATCCTGAAGGTGTCCGATGAAGAACTTCCCCTGCTCACCGGCACCACCGACTGCGAAAGCGGCACGGCACAACTGGCACAGAACGGCATCCGGCTGATTTTCGTCACCTTGGGTGCAAACGGCGTATTCTACCGCTTTGGGGACAAGACCGGCCATGTGGCAGGTGTCCCCTGCAAGGTGGGCGACACCAACGGCGCAGGCGACACCTTCTTTGGGGCTGCTCTGTCCAAGCTCTGCAAGGAGGAGCTGGACACCCTGACGGTGGACAAGCTGGAAAGCATTCTGGCCTTTGCCAACAAAGCGGCCAGCATCACCACCAGCCGGCATGGTGCTATCCCTGCCATGCCCACCCTTGCAGAAGTGGAGGGCTGAACCATGGCAGCAAAACAGGAATTTGCGTCCCGGTTTGCCAAGCACAAGGACGAGCTGGAATGGCTGTTCATGGAACTGTACCACAACCGGGAAGGGCTGGAAGTTCTGGAGCGGGAGATGGCAGAAGCCTACAACGCCCGCAGCGCCGAGCTGAAAGCGCTGGACAAAGCGCGCTCTGCTGACCCGGAGTGGTACAAGCGTGGCAATATGTTCGGCATGACCATGTACACCGACCTCTTTGCCGGAAATCTGAAAGAACTGGCAAAGAAGCTGCCCTACCTCAAGGAGCAGAAGCTGACCTATCTGCACCTGATGCCCCTGCTGCAGATGCCCCATCCCCACAACGATGGCGGCTATGCGGTGGAGGATTTTGACACCGTAGACCCGGCCCTTGGCACCAACAAAGATCTGGAAAACCTGACCCGGGAGCTGCGGAAAGCCGGCATCAGCCTGTGTCTGGATTTTGTCATGAACCACACCGCCAGCACCCACCGCTGGGCCATGGCGGCAAAAGCTGGTGACCCGTGGTTTCAGGCCTATTACCACCTCTACGAGGACCGCACCATCCCCGACCAGTACGAGCAGACGGTGCCTCAGGTGTTCCCCAACACCGCACCCGGCAACTTTACATGGTGTGAAGAAATGCACAAGTGGGTGCTGACCACCTTCCACGACTACCAGTGGGACCTGAACTACGCCAACCCGGCGGTGTTCGTGGACATGACCAAGAGCATCCTGCACCTTGCAAATCTGGGTGTGGAAGTGTTCCGCATTGACGCCGTGCCCTACATCTGGAAGCAGCTGGGCACCACCTGCCGCAATCTGCCCCAGGTACACACCATCGTGCGGATGCTGCGCATGGTGCTGGAATGTGTCTGCCCGGCGGTCATCCTCAAGGGCGAGGTGGTCATGGCTCCCAAGGAGCTGGCCGCCTATTTCGGCACCCCGGAAAAACCGGAATGCCACATGCTCTACAACGTGTCCACCATGGTCAACCTGTGGGGCGCCCTTGCCAGCCGGGATACCCGGCTGCTGAAGGCGCAGCTGGATGCCCTCCACGCCCTGCCGGACAACTGCTGGTTCGTGAACTATCTGCGCTGCCACGATGATATCGGCTGGGGTCTGGACGAGGCGGTGGAGAAACGGCTTGGCATTGACCCGCAAAAGCACAAAGAATATCTGTATCACTTCTACGAGGGCAATTTCCCCGGCAGCTGGGCAAAGGGTGAGCTGTACAACTACGACCCCGCCACCGGCGATGCCCGAAGCTGCGGCACCACCGCCAGCCTGTGCGGTATCGAACAGGCACTGGAAAAGGACGATAAAACCGCACTGGACTACGCCGTAAAGCGTGACCTTTTGCTGCACACTGCTATGGCGTTTTTGCAGGGCTTCCCCATGCTGAACTGCGGCGATGAGATTGCACAGCTCAACGGCTGGGACTACAAAAACGACCCCGACCGTGTGGAGGACAGCCGCAATCTGCACCGCACAAAATTCAACTGGGAGGACGCAAAGCAGCGCACCCGGAAGGGCACGCTGCAAAACAAGTTGTGGCAGGGCATGGAGCAGCTGCGCCAGATGCGTGCAGACCCCTGCTTTGCCCCGGATGCGTGGGTAACAACTTGGGACAGCCACAACCCGGTGTGCTGGCGCTGGTACGCAAGCGCGGTGAGGAAACGCTGGTGGGGCTGTTCAACTTTACCGAGTACCCGGCAGGGGCAAGTCTGGACGCTCTGGGCGGCGAGTATCACACCCCGGAGCACTTCCGTCTGGCTGGCGGATGTGGAACTGGAGCCGTATCAGGCATTGCTGGTAAAAACAAATAAGTAAAGCGGAATACTCCGGTAACTTTCTCTTGGTTGGAAAGTTGCCGGAGTATTTTTGTTTCGCGCAAACTGCAAGGTCACTGGATCATTGAAATGTCGGAGATGATTGCCACCGCCAATGCCACGCGTGCCTGCGCAAAAATCCCCCCGATACCGGGTATCCGGTATCGGGGGGATCTGTCATTCTGAGGCTTTACGGAGGAAGCGCTCAGAGGTTACTTTTTGGGGAACGCCTTGTTCCAGATCTCAATGGTCTTGAACTTGGGCATCCAGCCGTCCGATTCAAACTTGCCTTCCCGTGCATCCAGCAGACCCTGCTCCACGCACACTGAGCGCCTTGGCCTGCTCGGCATCGGTGATGTCTGCAAACGCGGGCTGTGCGGCGGGTTCGGGCTTGCCCTTCTCAGTCCAGATGAGCAGTGCCAGCTGGCCGCGGTTTGCAGGGATGGCTGCGCCCTCGGGCAGGAGGTTGTGCAGGATCACGCGGGTGGCGACCTCGTAGCCGCCCCAGATGCTGCACCGCCCACGGCCACGGCGGCAATGGTGCCACCTGTGGTATCCATGGGTGCAGGTTCTACGCCGAAGTCTTCATCAATAGGTTCGTCCGGGTCGGCCACCGCGCTGGCCGACCAGTGGGCGATCAGTTTGACCGGGTAAACGGGCATCTCAAACGTCGTGGTCGCGCTCTTGGCATTGTCCAGCTTGAGCTGCAGATTTTCCGGAATGCCACCGGGGAATTTCTCGTAGAAGCTATCGGGGTACTTGATCTCCCATTCCACGAACTCCATGCCGGGGTATTTCTCGGCATCATACGGGGTAGCTGTGATCTCCACCGTGGTGCCGATCTCTGCGGGGATATCGCTGCCCTCGTCCAGAGTGGACTTTGCCGTGCCGCCCGTAACAGTAACGGTACTCCTCAGCACGGAAGCGGGGATGCTGTAAACGGCGGTCAGCTTCACGCCGTCCTGCGGCATGGTAAAGACGATCTTTTCCGTGCCCTTTTCCGTTTCGGAGCCCAGACTGCCCTCAATTATGCCAATATTCTTGCTGGAATCTTTTTCCACCTTCCAGTGATGGAACGACTCATTCTCCTTGACAGGCTCATTGGCTTCGATCGTGACGGTCTGGCCCGGCTGTACGAACACCGTGCCCGTCTGGCTTTCGCCCTCTCCGACGCGGATCGTGCCGTTCTTCACTGTGACCTGCATATCTAATACAGGTGCCGGGAAGCTATAAGAAGCTTTCAGCTCCACCGGGCTGGCCGGCATGGTGAAGGTCATGCTTTCTTCGGTATTTTTCTGCTCTTCGGTCAGTTCAAAGCCTTCCGGCTGACCACTTTCCAGCCGCCGAACTTTGTAACATCCGGGTTTCTGTTCTTACCGCTCACCGTGACCTTTTCGCCCTCAAAGGCGGTAGTCAGTTTTCCATCCGTGTCACCAACGACCTGCGCGGTGCCGTTCGCAACGGTAATGCTGTAAGCCTCCCTCGGCTCAATGCGCAGGTAGCTGCTTTCTACCGTATCAGGGAGCGGATGAATGCGCGGGTCGATCAGCTTTGCATCCGGCTCTTCGCTGGTATAGTAGACGTAGTTTTTGCCGCCTGCCTGTGTAAAGGCAACAGTGCCCACACGGCCGCCCTGTGCGTTGTTTTTCAGGGTCACAGTACCGGAAGCGGTGATCTTGGTATCTCCGGAGACTGCTCCTGCGGCATCTCTGATGGAAATGGTGACATTCTCGGCGTTGTTGATGGTCAGTTTTTCCGCCGCTCTGCCAACGGTGCTGTAAATGGCCACGTTACCATTGCTGGTGATATTTGCGCTGCCATTCACAACGTTGCTGCCTGCAGAAAGCGTCACTTCGCTGGAATCATAAATGTTCAGGCTTCCGTTCACAGCCATACTTTTGTCGCTGCGGATATTCACCTTACCGGTGCAGTTGATGTCAGCCTCGCCCTGAATTGCATCATACCGGTCACTGGTAACGGTCACATCGTGTGCACCTACAGCACTCGAATCGCCTTGCTGTCCGATCGTCAAACTACTTCTTGCGCCGATGCCGCCGTTCAAAATGACATCCGTCTCCGGCGCTCTGACCTTCAGCACATAATTGATCCTCTCTTTTGCCGTCAGGGTCTTTTTCTCAATGTCATAGCAGAGGGCACCATCACCTAAGATATCTTTATAGTTTACACCGTTAACAGCTGTCTCATTGACTGTAATATCCCAGTTTGCGGTATCCTCCACCTTGCCGTCTTGGTTCAAATAGGTGATAGCACCGGTCAGGCTGTTTTTGTCCACCTCAACGATGGTACTGCTGGGACTTATGATCCAGCCCCAACTATTTTCGAATTTCTGTACGGTAAGGCTGCCGCCGGTCATGGTCAGGTCATTCGCACTTGCCAACGCGCCGATGGCTGCTCCGGGCTTTCCTGCAATGGCCTTCACGGTGCCGCCGGTAATGGTAATGGTCGTAGGCAACAGCGAATATTCATTATAACCACTGCCAATACCGTAACCCCACTCGCCGCCCGTGGCCGTCACCACGCCGCCATTGATCCTGATATTTTCAGCCTTGCCAGAATGGCCGCCGCCGATGCCGGCACCATCCCTCCCTGTGCACTCTGCAGTGATGGTGCCGCCGTTGATGACAATATTACGGACGTTGTTATTCGCTCTACTGCCAATGCCAGCTGCCTCATTACCGCCGTAGGCCTCCAGCGAGCCGGTGCCGTCGATGGTCAGCGTTCCATTGTCGTCGGCCTTTTCCAGACCGCGCGGTCCGTGCCGCTGCGCAGGGTGTTGGTGCCTGTAATAACCAGCTCCACATTGCCGCTGACCGAGACTGCCGCGCCGGGAGCATCGATATTGACATTAGACAGTGTGACTTTTGCACCAGTGGTGCCGCCTTCGATGGTCAGGGTTTTGTTCGTCGGGCTGCCGTCCGTTGTGATAGACAGATTACCACTTTGCTGGGCTTCATAATCACCCTGCTGGGCATACTGTTTGCCATCCTCCCCAATATAGACTCTGATGCTGCCGTTCTTGAGATTCATCTGATACGCAGGTTCTTCTTCCATCATACCGTTCTCTTCGTCCAGCACGCTCACCGCGCTTTTGGCGGCGGTGCTCTGCTGGAGCAGGGCATCGGTGCTTGCGGCCAGAGCCGGGGCGGAAAGGCTGAACATCATGCACGCCGCCAGCGCAGCGGAAGCTGCCCGCCGGGCCAAAATATTTCGTTTCATAGGGTTCCTCCTTTGCGAAAATTATTACGGGGGGGGTATGTATTACGGTACTTTGATTATCTCACACTTTACCGGATTTTGGAAGCAAACCTGCGTGAATCGCCCTAAAAGCAGCGTGAAAAGCATGATTTGTGCCGGTTCTGTTGCAGATGCCCGGCCCGCAGGCACAGCAAAGCCCCCGGCAGGTTTGCGCCTGCCGGGGCTGTTTGCTGTTTTACTGCTTGGGGAACGCCTTATTCCACACTTCGATCACCTTGAACTTCGGGGTCCAGCCTTCGGGCTCAAAGCGGTCGCCCTTGGCATCCATGGTGCCCTGCTCGGTGCACCACTGTGCGGCCTTTGCCATGTCAGCGTCGGCCACATCCGCAAACGCGGGCTGTGCGGCGGGTTCGGGCTTGCCCTTCTCAGTCCAGATGAACAGTGCCAGCTGGCCGCGGTTTGCAGGGATGGCTGCGCCCTCGGGCAGCAGGCCGTTCAGGATGACGCGGGTGGCGATCTCGTAGCCGCCCAGATGGCTGCACCACCAACGGCCACGGCGGCAATGGCAGCGCCTGCGCCGCCTGCGCCGGAGCCGTCGTCCACGGGGTCAACGTCGAAATCGGGGTCCAACGGAGCATTCGGGTCAGTACTGGGGTTGAGCGCGTCGCTCTTCCAGTGAGCCACGAGCTTCACTTCACTCTTCGGTACTTTAAACTCGATGGTCTGGCCCTCGATGTTCTCGGCCTTGAGGTCTGCCGGGGTCACGATCTCCCAGTAGTCGAACACCATACCGGGGAAGGTTGCTTCGTCGATTTCTGCGGTGATGTTTGCCATCTCACCGACATCTGCCCATTCGGTCACAGACTCTTCACCGGTGTCCTCACTGAACTTGGCCGGGACGCTGAACACGGTGACCATTGCCTTGTAGTGGGCGGTCAGCTCCACAGGCTCGTTCACCATTTCAAAGGTTGCTTCGCCGGTTGCTTCGTCCACAGTGGTCAGCGTAACATTCCCGGAATCCACCGTCCAGTGGTCGAACTTCAGGCCGGGGATCTCATCCGCCTTGACGGTAACGGTCTGGCCGGCCTTTGCGATGCCGCCCTCTTCGCCTTCCACATAAGTGGTGCCGTCATGGACGGTGATCTCACGCAGGTGCAGGAACTTTGCTTCCACGGTCACATCCTCGTCCGGCATGGTGAAGCTGGTGCGCTCTGCCTTGCGGTTGGCAATTTCCAGATCTTCCGGGCCACTCTCCCAGTGCTTGAACTCGAACTCGTCCGGGTTGCGCTGTTCGCGGTCGATCTCGATCCAGATCTCGGTGCCTTCCAATGCGCTGGAAATGGGGTTGCCCTCTGCGTCCGTGGCCACGCCCTTGGACACTTCGATGCTGTGGTACTGCTTATACTTTGCCTCGATGGTCACATCATGATCGGGCATGGTGAACTTTCCGTCCTCGGTCAGCTCCACGCCGTCGGAGGCTTCCCAGCGGTCGAACACATAGCCCTCGCGGCTCTCTGCCGTGACGGTGATCTCAGTGCCCACGATAGCGCTGGCCGGGTCTGCGGTGCAGAATGTGGTATGGATGCTGTGGATGGTGTTGTACACAGCCTTCAGCGAGATGGGCTCGGCCGGCATGGTAAAGGTGGTTTCGGCCTTGTCTGCATCTTTCAGCGTCACATTGCCGGAGACGATTTCCCAGCGGTCGAAGACCTTGCCGCCAAGATCGTCTGCCTTGATGGTGACTTCGGTGCCCTTCTTCGCAGTGGTGATCTCCTCACCGCCTGCATAGGCCTTGCCGTTTTCCAGAGTGATGGACTGCATTGCCTTATATCTTGCAGTCAGCACGACCATGCTGTCGGGCATGGTAAAGGTGGTCTCTTCCGCGTTCTTGTCGTCCACGACAACATCGCCGTAGCTCACTTCCCAGCGGTCGAACACATAGCCCTCGCGGCTCTCTGCCTTGATCTTAACAGTGTCGCCGATGACAGCTTCTTCAACATTGGCAGTGCCGTTGTTCACGGTGATGGCATGCAGATCGTTGTATAAGGCCGTGATTTCCACAGCGGTCTCCGGCATGATGAACTTCGTCTCAGATGCGTGCAGATCATCCAGGATCACGTTTCCAGACACGATCTTCCATTGGTCAAAGAGCTTGCCTTCGATCTTGTCGGCCTTGATGACAACAGGTTTACCCTTCAGGGCTGCATCGGTCACATCATCTTCCACATAAGCCTTGCCGCTGTTCACCGTGATGCCCAGCAGCTTCTTATACTTTGCGACGGCGGTCACAGGCTTATCCGGCATGACAAAGGTGGTCTCTTCCTCATTCTTTTTAGCCACAGCAACATCGCCGTTGTTCACTTCCCAGCGGTCGAACACATAGCCCGGGCGGCTCTCTGCCGTGATCTTAACGGTCTCGCCCTCAATGGCGGTGTCCTTGTCTGCAGTGCTGAACTTCACGTCGATCTTGTGCAGAGTCTTGAACACAGCCTTCAGGGTCACTTCCCCTTTGGGCATCGTAAACTCAAGGGGCTCGTTCTTCAGCTGCTCCTCCGTCAGGCCGTCCACACCGGTCACTTCCCAGTGGCTGAACTTCTGGCCTGCGGGGGCAGAGTCTGCCGTTGCAACGATGGCATCGCCCCTTTTGGCTGTCGTTGCGGTGTCGCCATTGACGGTAAAGGTGCCGCCTTCAATGGAGATGCCGTGGAGTTCCTTGTAAACGGCCTTCACCTTCACGTTCGTGTTCTTCACGGTAACAGTCGCAGTCTTGTTCTTTTCGTCTTCCAGCTCCGCTTCGCCCTCGAGAATCACCCAGCGGGCAAACTCATAGCCTGGACGATGATTCGCAGTAACGGTAACTTTCGTGCCCTCTTTTGCCGAGGTGATATCTGCCGTACCATTTACCACTTCAATTGCATGGAGTTTTGCGTAGTTCGGGGTCAGAGTCACATTGTTTGCAGGCATCTCGAAGTTCGTGTAGTTCACGCTGTTGCTAGTGTTCAGCGTAACGCCGTCCACTTCCCAATTTTCAAAGACGTAGCCGTCTTTTTTATTGGCCAGCGCCACAATATGCTGTCCTTCAAGCGCCTTTGCCGTTGCCGTACTTCTGTCATTGTCCACCTTGATTGTAACATCGTCGGTCGAGGTGATGGTATAGTACTGCTTGTAATTCGGGGTCAGAGTCACGTTATTGCCCGGCATGGTAAAGGTGACTTCTTTTGCTTTCAGCTGGTCAGGCTTCAGCACGCCGTTCGGGTCAATCCAACCTGTAAACTCTGCGTTTTCTTTGTCTGCTGCGGTCACGGTGACCTTTTCGCCCGCAAAGGCCGAGGTCACTGCCTTACCATCCACGGTGATGGTGGCATCGTCTGCCGTAATCGTATAGGAAACTTTCGGCACAATGTGCACATACTTTGCCGTTTTTGCTGGGATGGACGTAACATTCGGGTCAACTGCTTCAGCATCTGCTGCATCACTGGTGTAGTAAACATAATCACCAGCGTAGGTAATGCTCCGTGCAATTCCGCCGTTTTTGTTATTTTTAAAGGTCGCCGGGCAGGCGCATTCAATTTTCACATCGCCACCGACCACTGTACTGAACAGACCCTCGACCAATATCTCCAATGCATTATGCACGGTCAGATCGCCTTGGATCGCCGACCATGTAAAGTCAGAGTTCTTGATCGTCAGTTTGCCTGAGCAATTGATTTCAACATTGCCGCCGTACATACCGCCCACGACAGGGAAGCTATTTGTAGAGAGCGTTACATTCCGCGCGTTTTTGATGTTCAGGTTTGTACTATAGCCGTCAATAATAGAGCTATTTCCTGTCAGTTCTACGTCCACATTTGGCGCGTCAATGGTCAATTCTCCGGTTATGGTGCCATTGTTCCCATTGTACGTCAGCTTTTTGGCAGCCGGGTCATAGCTGAGAGTACCGTTACCAAGAATATTGCCGCAGTTTGCGCTGGTAACAGATATTGCCTTTTCGCCGTGTGTAACAGTAATACCGTAGTTAACTATGTCACCATTTTCCGCGTCCAGCACGCTCACGGCGCTGCGGCGAGTCATGCTCAACTGCATCAGCGCATCGGTGCTTTCGGCCAGCGCCGGAGCGGAAAGGGTGAACATCATGCATCCGGCCAGCGCCGCCGATACTGCACGCCGGATAAGTTTGCCTTGTTTCATGGTATAACCTCCTTTTTTCCCCTCGCATTTTTACGGGGGGGGGTATATATTACAGTATCTTGATTATCCCACACTTTACCGGATTTTGGAAGCAAACCTGCGTGAATCGCCCTAAAAGCAGCGTGAAAAGCATGATTTGTGCCGGTTCTGTTGCAGTTGCCCGGCCCGCAGGCACAGCAAAGCCCCCGGCAGGTTTGCGCCTGCCGAGGCTTTACTGTGTTATGAAAGATCAATCCTTCTTCTCTGCTGTGCGGGCAAAGAAGTTGGCGAGGATCGCACCGGAAATGTTATGCCACACGGAGAACACAGCGCCGGGATGGTAGCCAGCGGATACTGTGCAAAGTGTGCGGCGGCCAGACTGGTTGCAAGGCCGGAGTTCTGCATGCCCACCTCGATGGAGATCGCGCGGCACTTGGTGGAGTCCAGCTTGAGCAGCTTGCCCACGCCAAAGCCGGTGAGATAGCCCAGCACATTGTGCAGGATGACCACCACAAGGATCAGCAGACCGCTGGTCATGATCTTAGCGCTGTTGGCGGAGACCACGGCGCAGATGATCAGCACGATGGCGGTAGTGGAGACCAGAGGCAGCACGCGGACGGCTTCCTCGGTGAATTTATGGAAGAAGTGATTGACCACAAAGCCCAGTGCGATGGGCACCAGCACCACCTTGACGATGGACATGAACATGCTCATGGGGTTCACGTCAACACGCTGGCCAGCGTACAGCAGGGTGAGCAGCGGAGTGAGGAACGGAGCCAGCACGGTGGAAACAGCGGTCATGCCAACGGACAGTGCAACGTCGCCCTTGGAAAGGTAGGTCATCACGTTGGAAGAGGTGCCGCCGGGGCAGGTGCCAACCAGGATCACGCCAATGGCCAGCTCGGTGGCAGGTGGAACACCTGCGTGAGCGCCCATGCCAGAAACGGCATGAGGGTGAACTGTGCAACGCAGCCGATAATCACGTCCTTCGGGCGGCTGAACACCACCTTGAAGTCCCCCGGCTTCAGGGTAAGGCCCATGCCGAACATCACGATGCCAAGCAGGTTATTGACCCACGCCGTCTTTACCACGCTGAACGGGCCGGGGAAGAACAGGCACCCGCGGCCACCACAATAACGATGGCGGCCATGTACTTGCCCACAAAGTCGCTTACTTTTTCCAGTGTTTTCATAATTGTTTTTCCTTTTCCTTCTGACATGCTTTGGGACAAAAGCATCCGCAAAATAAAACGCCCTTGTCCCCTACGGTCTGTAAGAGACAAAGGCGTGTAAAATCCTCTGCGGTACCACTCTTATTGCCAGCACAACGCTGACCACTCAGTGCACGTCCAACAACGCGCGGCCCGTGATAACGGGGGCCTGCCGTTCCTGCTTACTGGGGCGCACACCGTCCATTCAGCCGGAAAGCTCGGAGAGGATCTTCCCACGGATGCCCTGCACTGCCTTGCACCAACCGGCAGCTCTCTGCAGCATTCCTTCCGGGTACTTTTTCTCGTCATAGCCGTAATATTCTTGGTGACATGGAGTATACTCCCCTGCAAAGGCAAAGTCAATAGAATGAGGCCTTCTGATTTTTCATGCAGTTCATTTCAGGAGTGAAAGTGGTTCACGCAGCAGACAAAGCAGAACGCATCGGCACCGACTGCTCCGGCAGGATGACGCGAAGTCATAGTCTAAAGAGTCGGCGGCAATGCCATCCCATCACACAACAAAAGACCGCTCATCTTTTCGTGTGAGCGGTCTTGCTGTTTCTGCGGTTTATTCGCCTTTGGCTTTTGTAAGCAGCATGTGCACATATTCCGCGCAGGCATCCCAGTCGCGGGCGGCGACCTTGTCCTTCGGCATCGGGCTGCTGGCAAGGCCCACGCCAAGGCAGCCCGCCTTGCGGAACTCCGGGATGTTCTCCGGCGTTACGCCGCCAATGGCAACATAGTTTGTGTCGTCCTGGAATCCGATAATCTGGGGCAGGAGAAAAACGACCTCTGAGCCGCTTTTTCCTGTCTGATACGCAAAAAAGATCCCGTTCACCCAGAAGTGGACGGGATCTTTTATTGCTTATGGGGCTTTACTGCAGCCGATCAGGCTTTGACGAAGGCAGCTGCTTACTTTGCAGCCAGGTATTTGCCCAGTTCGCGGCCCAGCGTCAGGCACATACCAATGCTCACACCGGGGATCGGGGTGATATACTCGGGACCAAAGCGCATACCGCAGGTGTTGCCGGAAGCGTACAGGCCTCGATGGCTGATAATCCTCGTTCAGCACCTGCTGATCATTGGTGGTCACAAAGCCGCCGGTGGTCACCAGTGCAAAGCCCAGACTCGGAGTGGTGACATGGGCGTAGAAGGGAGCCTTTGCAACTGCTTTCAGGAAGTGCGGGTCCTTGGCAAAGTCGCTGTCGTAGCCCTCGGCGCAAACCTTATTGTACTGCTCCACAGTAGCGGAAAGGGCTGCAGGCTCCACACCGATGTACTCAGCCAGCTGTTCGATGGTGTCGGCGCCGGCAACAGCCGTGACATAGCGGAGTTGTTGAAGGGTCACGGCAGTTTCCTTTCGGCGTGTTTTTTCTATCCTACCGCAGAGCCGCCAAAAACGCAACGTATTTTCTTCTTTGAAATACCAAACGAACATTGCCGGCATATCCAAGATACGTTTTACCCACCCTGCAATTTCCCTTATAATAGCACCGCAGTCTTGAAACAGCTGCAACATTCCCATATCACAAAGGAGGCTTTCCGGTATGGGACAACGGCAAAGTGAGATCATCAAAAATCACATGGAAGTGTACTGGCACGACTATGCGTCGGCCAGCAAGGGCGTTCCCATTACCGAGGCGGGGCTTGTGGAAAAAGCCTCCGTCATTGGACGCACCGGGCTGATGCTGCTGGAATGCGGCACCGGCGCATGGCGTGTCCGAAGCTCCATGAACACCCTTTCGCGGGAGCTGGGAGTCACAACAACAGCGGATATCGGCCTGTTGTCCATTGAGTTCACCTGCTTTGACGGTGACCAGTGTTATACCCAGTCACTCTGTCTGACAAATACGGGCGTGAACACCTCCCGGCTGAACCGACTGGAGCATTTCGTCAACGACTTCGACCGGGAAGGAAAATTTATGACCGGCGAAGAACTGCACAGCCACCTCGATGAGATCGAGCGCATCCACGGCTTGTATTCGCCCATCGCACTGGGCTTTGCAGCTGCACTGGCCTGCAGCTGCTTCACCTTTCTGCTGGGCGGCGGCATTGTGGAAATGCTGTGTGCTTCTGCGGTGCAGGCATCGGCAACTTTGTACGGTGCAAGCTGACAAAGCACCATTTCACCCTGTTTCTGGGCATTACGGCGTCGGTCTGTTCAGCAAGTCTCGTGTATGCCATCCTGCTGAAGCTGGCAGAGGTGCTGTTTGCCGTATCGGCGCAGCACGAGGCGGGGTATATCTGCTCCATGCTCTTCATCATTCCGGGCTTTCCGTTCATTACCAGCGGCATCGACCTTGCCAAGCTGGATATGCGCTCCGGGCTGGAACGTCTGGCCTACGCCGTCCTCATCATTCTGGTGGCAACCATGACGGCTTGGATCATGGCACTGCTGCTGCATTTGCAGCCGGTGCAGTTCCCTGCCCTGAGCCTGACACTCCCGGAAGAGATCGTGTTCCGGCTACTGGCAAGTTTTGGCGGTGTGTTCGGCTTTTCGCTCATGTTCAACAGTCCCCGGAACTTGGCAGTCTGCGCCGCCCTTATCGGTGCGGTAACAAACACGTTCCGGCTGGAGCTGGTGAGCCTTGCGGGCTTTCCGCCCGCTGTTGCAGCGTTTCTGGGCGCACTGCTGTCCGGACTGCTGGCTCCTGCCTGAAGAGCGCCGCCGGTTATCCCCGCATCTCCGTCACCGTGCCGTCCATCGTTATCATGGTACCGGGACTGTATTTCTACCGTGCCATCTATAATCTGGGCATCCTGTCTCTGATGGACTCCGCCACATGGTTTGCAGATGCCATTCTCATCATCGTGGCACTGCCGTTAGCTGATCTTCGCCCGTATTGTCACTGACAAGACTTTCCGTTATTGCACCTGATGTGCAGCATTTCCATTCTCCCATATAAGGCAAAACGCAGCGAATCTTTTAACGGTTCGCTGCGTTTTGTTTTGCTGTGATGCACTTATAAAAGGAGTTCGTTTACAGGGCGTTTACTCGCCGTAAACGATCTTGGTAGCAGTTTCCACATGGCGTTCCAGCCGGTCGGCAAAGTGTTCCAGCGGCAGAAAAACGCCAAGTTCATCGTAGCGGGTTCCGCCGTCCTTGAGCGTATCCTGTCCATAGTAGACCACGGAACGGGGCAGTGCGTGCTGCAGCTTCATCTGGATATCCCAGACGGTGGAGTAGGCCTCCGCTTCCGTTACCTTCTGCTTCACGGTGTCTGGCAGTTCGTAGATCAGCAGCAGCCCCAAATGCTGGTTGTAGTGGTACTCCACCACATCCATCGAGCCTTCGTCGTAGCCGTGATACTTGCAGTAGCCGCTGGCAAGGTACATTTTTACCTTTTCCTGCTTCTGGAACACCCGGATGAACCGGTCGTATACTTTGCTGCTCACGGCAACTTTGTTGTTCGGCAAAAGAACGCCGACATCATCCGTCAGGATCACCGGGTTCGGCTGACCATCGGCGTTGAATTTGAACGGGATCAGGGCAGCGTTCCGTAGCAGGTCAAACATACTGTGCTGGCAGATCGCCATCAGAAAGGCAGACAGATCCTTGTTCTCGTAGGCATTGAACAGTGCTGCGGCAAACTGCTGTGCACTCACGGCCGGCGCATCCAGTACGTCTGCCATGTCCAGCGAGTCGTTGAAGGTATCCATCAGGCGTCGGCAGGCTTCTGGATTTTTCAGGATCTCCCCGAACAGTGCCTCTGCCTTTTCTTCTCTTGGAAATATCGTTGCCATCAAAAAGACCCTCTTTCTGTTTATTTCCAGCTACCTATTATAGATTCATAATGCCCAGCTGTGAAATACTGCTTTCATATTGCTGCTATATACAGAACACTTTTTACACATTTTCCAAGTGCCCGGATAATGGACACTGCAATCATGAAATTGCACGAGGGAAATCGAAAATATATAAGTTGGTTTGAACGAAGGCAGTTCCTATGTCTGAAGTCAAAAAGGTCGTGCTGGCATATTCCGGCGGTCTGGACACATCGATTATCATCCCGTGGCTGAAAGAGCACTATAACAACTGCGAAGTCATTGCCGTGTGCGGCAATGTGGGGCAGAAGGGTGAGCTGGAAGGCTTGGAAGAGCGTGCCAAGGCAAGCGGCGCATTGTCTACTTTTTACGGACCGGTTCAGCCTTTTGGCTAAATAACTCTGGTCTTTTTTGTTGGGGCGTGTGCAACAGCCCCGTGTTATCATTTTGAATAATAGGTTTTAGATCCGAAAGCCAACCAGATGATCGAAGCCTTTGACTCGGCCAATCAACTGGCCAAAGATGAAGTTTTGGCTCTGCCAGAAGAATAATCCCCACAAACCAGAAAAAACGTCAACGCATGAGAGAGCAATCTCTCGCGTTTGACGTTTTCTTTTTTGTTTGCCACCGTCATTCTGTACAAATTGAGATAAAATTTTATACCCCAAAATCTGC
>ENA-OQDD01000143-OQDD01000143.1-human-gut-metagenome-genome-assembly--contig:-NODE-143-length-29142-cov-1.580148_pt1 | contig 29142 bp, 43 predicted proteins | sample MGYA00242507_ERZ504598 | MGnify/ENA primary metagenome ERZ504598 (study PRJEB26092, sample SAMD00036318) | human gut metagenome | host: Homo sapiens | study: EMG produced TPA metagenomics assembly of...
TGAACCTTCTCAAGAGCTTGTATCTATCACCATCTTTTACTATACTTCTACCATAGTTAGATATCCATGTATCTTTATAATCAAGCAATCGTACAAATCTCTCGTCTTTAGCAATATGAGCTATTCCCGATACAGCTTTTGTAAGTATTCCTGATTTATGTATAGTCTTATAATTTCTTTTTGTTCTCATGGATTTATCTGTATTATATAATGTCAATCCATTCTCATAGTATTTCTTTGTTCTTGTGATCGATAATACAATCTTTACATGTTACAGACCATGCCTTTCCATATATTTTGAATACTTACTTAATGGAAGTTCCCTCCCACACTTCTTACATATTTTTGTTTCATTGTTTTTAATTTCACTAATCATAGTCCTCCTTATTATTAAATCAGATGTCAAGAAATAGGCTAGGCATAAATGACGCACCTTAATAAACTGCTATATGCAGCAGTCGTGTTATTCAATTTTTCTTATTGGAAAATGTGCAGAATCGCACTATAGATATTCTTGATCTCTGATACAGGTTTTCTTTTACTTCCTGCCTGTTGGAAAATATCCATACATTTGTTTAGAATCGGTATATGTCTGCCGATTATTTATTTATAATCTCATACTCAATGTTACACGTATCATCTTCTGATACATCCTTATTCTGTTGTAAATGTATACCTAACAGAGTTACCATGCACCCTATATCATCCTTGCATTTCTCTGGCAACTCAAAATAAGCATCCTTGATATGTAAAGTATTACTCATTCTCTTCTATTCCTTTACTATTCAGTTTTCTTTTTATCATCTTACTAGGCTTCAAGCGTATTTCTTTTTTGAGCAGGTACTTGACTTTCACTATTCTTTGCAATAGTATTAGTAATTTTGTACTCTTAGGATTCTGATGTGTAGAATGTTCCAAAGCAATCTATTTTAATTTTCTCTCCTTGTCGTAGCTCCTCTATAAGAACTTCCTCAAATGCTTTCCAAAACATATATGCTTGATATTTATACAATCCCGCATTTTCAGCTACCTTGTCTAAAAATTCTTTCTTTAACATCATTTACTCCTTTCTGGAGACTCGATAACAGATATAATTCTGCACAATTCCCCTTATTGTTATGGAATGGTATGAAAAACACGTAATAATCACACTCTATATACTCACCATTAGCTTTGAATTTATGGATAAAGTTATGATCTCCCATTGTCACCACTGATAAACCCATATCCTTTATCTTTAAAATATCTCGTTACTGTTCCAAACATTTAATTCCTCCTTGTATTTTTCTAATGAAATGCGTATTTCTTAATTTGATCATATAATGTCTCTGTGACGCTGTAATCGGCTCATACAGGCATTTTAAGACCATCAGTGTATATTTTTATGTCTATCACTTTTAAGGCACTAAAATAAGACCATACAATCTATTACAATTGATATGGTCTTATTAAGATGTCCTAATCATATGGATTACGTCATTCATTATTCAGTTGTATTTTCAGCTCATATTTGACACCATTTATGAACCACCAAAAACACCATTTTAAACCCACGGCATGAAAAATTATGCCAATTTATGCCAACTTATACCAAGATTTGGTGTTTTTATGTAATTTTAATTTTTCCTAAGAAGCCCCAGAATACCGCTATTTTCCAATTATCTCGCGGTTGTTTATGAACTCGTACGGCACTTCCTGGTACACATAATAATTAAGCCAATTGGAATAAAGTATATTGCCGTGCGACCGCCACTGTAAAAGCGGCTTTTGTGTATCATCATTATCCGGATAGTAGTTCACCGGCATATCTATATCAAGCCCCTTTTTCTTATCCCTCTCGTACTCATTGTGAAGAGTATATCTGTCATACTCAGGATGTCCCATCACAAAAATCTTTTTACCGTCCTGATCCATCAGAAGGAATACTCCGGCATCATCCGACTCCGCAAGTATGGTAAGCTCCTGATGCTTTAATATATCCTCCTTTAAGACCTCGGTATGCCTTGAGTGTGGTGCGTAAAACACGTCATCGAAGCCTCTGACAAGTGGGACTTTTCTGTTCTTTACGTGGTGCGCATACACACCAAACTTCTTCTTTGGAAGCACACGCTTTGGTATGCCGTAGTGATAATATAATCCTGCCTGTGCACCCCAGCACAGATGAAGTGTGGAGAAAGCATGTGTCTTGCTCCACTCCATTATACTGCATATCTCATCCCAGTAGTCTACCTCCTCGTATTCCATAAGCTCAACCGGTGCCCCTGTGATTATCATGCCGTCAAAGTACCTGTCCTTTATATCGTCAAAGGTCTCGTAAAATTTGTTCAGATGACTGAGTGATGTGTGAGTGGCCTCGTGAGTAGATGTGGTCACAAACGTTACATTAACCTGTATAGGGGTATTTGACAGCGAGCGCAGTATCTGAAGCTCTGTGTCCTCCTTTAATGGCATGAGATTTACAATCGCAATCTCCAGCTGTCTGATGTTCTGATGTGATGCCCTGTTTTCGTCCATCACAAATATATTTTCTCTCTCAAGTATTTCCTTTACAGGTAAATCATTTTGTGTCTTTATAGGCATTTTATAACCTCTTTTCTAATGCCCAAACATCTCTATAAATGTATCCTCCGAGATGATAGGTATTCCTAATTCTTTTGCTTTTTTATTTTTTGATGAAGTAGATTCAGTGTCGTTGTTTACCAGATAGTCTGTCTTTTTTGACACGCTTCCTGTCACCTTGCCGCCCTGTGACTCCACATAGGCTTAAACTCGCTTCTGTTGGCAAAATCATGCACATCGCCTGTGATAACAAAGGTCTTGCCGTTTAAGCTTCCCTCCGACATATCCTTTATATCGACCTTTTCTATGTCAAGCTCCTTAATCAGTGCTTCAAACATCGCGCTGTTTTGGGGATTTGCATACCATTCAAGTATGGAGCCTGACTTTTCCTGGCCTATACCGTCTATATCCACAAAATCTGTGGCATTTCTCATTCTGTCCGCGAAGCCATCAAAACCTATTGCGTTGACAATCTTCTTGCCTGCATCGGTACCTATAAGAGGTATACAGAGTGCAAATATCAGATTGACCGGGTGGACATGTCTGCTTTTTTCGATGGCAGTCTGCATATTCATGCATGATTTTTCTCCAAAGCCCTCCATGCTGCTTATCTTATCAAAATGCTCTGGCAGATGGTATATGTCAGGGAACTGTTTTATGAATCCCTCATTTATAAATTTTAGCATTGTCTGTACCGAAAGTCCATCTATATCCATTCCGCTTTTGCTGACAAATCTTGAAAACTTTTTGACATTCTTGGCTGTACAGTCAGGATTAGTGCAGTGCAGTGTCCTTACACCGCTGTTTTTACTTACAAATATGCGTGTCGGATGATGACACACCGGACATTCCTTCGGTATCTCAACTGCTCCCACCGCATCCTTTACAGCTATGCATTTCGGAATAATCTTGTTGGCTTTTATCACGGAAAGTGTACACTCTTTTCCCACTCCAAGCCTTTCTATTTCAGTCAGATTGCAAAGTGAGGCTCTCGAAACCGTCGTGCCCTCTATCTGCACCGGATCAAAACAGCCACCGGCGATATTGTTCGAAACCGCACAAGACCACTCAATATAGCGAAGCCTCGTATCTACTGCCTCATCCTGCCACTTGAAAGCAAAGCCGGCTCTCGTAGCATGATGTCCCGTGATGCTTCCACCTGCAGCGTAGGCAGTGTCATCATAGCATATGACAAGTCCGTCCACAGGCACATCCATCCTGCCACTCTCGACATCCCTTGTCCAGCGTTTTACAGCCTCCTCAAGGCGCACCGCATCAGTTGCCTCCCTTTTGACAACATTGAATTTCATATCACTAAGATAGTTCATTCTGTCACCCCATGATATGATATCATCATCTATATGCACGAGTGTAAATGCATAAAACACAACATGTCTGCGTTTCACCTCTTCCACATCATCGAGATTTAATGTACCGGAGGCAAGGTTTCTTGGATTGGCATATTTCTCATCATCGTCCTCGATTGTATCATTTAACAGCTTGAAATCCGTGTAGGAAATTGTCGCTTCCCCTCTTACAACCATATGTCCCTTGTATGGTATCTCCTTTGGGAAGCCGCTTATGGCATCCTGCAAAAAGGTGATGTTACTTCCTACAGTTCCATTTCCTCTCGTCAGTATTTTCACAAGCCTGCCATCGTCATATGTGAGCACGAGTGTCAGACCGTCAAGCTTCCATGAAAGCCATATTGCATATCGCCTGCCCATTTCTTAAGCTCCTCAATACTCTTTGTCTTGGCAAGTGAAAGCGCCGGATACTCATGTGGCTCACGATTTCCAGCCTCTGCCTCATAGCCTGCATTCTGTGTCGGACTGTCATGGCGGATATATCCTGTTTTTTCCTCAAGCTGTGTAAGTTCATCAAACAGTGCATCCCACTCGTAGTTTGGCATTATTTCATCTGCGCCGTTGTAGTAAGCTTTTGACGCGCGGTTAAGACTTTCAACAAGCTCATCTATCTTATCTTTTATTTTGTTATTCTCCATGCTGTAATAATCCTCTGTCTGCTTTACTTTGCTCTTCTATCCGGATATTTCTTATCCGTATGTTTCTTATCCGTATGTTTCTTATCCGTATGTTTCTTATCAGAATGATTCTTATTCGTATCAGGCATAACCGGCTGATTTGAGGAATCCGCAATCAGTCTTTTGAGTCCCTTGTATTCAAGTGGTGTTACTGCCCTGTACTTTCCTCTTGGCAGGTCACCAAGCTCAATATTCATGATTCTCACTCTCTCAAGCTTAACCACACGGTAGCCAAAGTATTCACACATCCGTCTTATCTGCCTGTTGTAGCCTGTGTCAGAATAATCTTAAACTGCTTTGAGGACAGCTTTTTCACATGGCACTTTCTTGTTGTCACACCAAGCTCTACAAGCGGTACGCCTCCTGCGAGCCCTCTTATGAAGCTGTCAGATATTGTTTTGTTTACTGTGACAATATACTCTTTTTCGTGTCTGTTGCCGGAGCGCATCATCTTGTTTACTATCTCGCCATTGTTGGTCAGAAGTAAAAGTCCCTCTGAATCCTTATCCAGCCTGCCAATGGGATAAATGCGCTTTGGGTAATTAAGATAATCTATCACGTTGTTTTTTTCCCTTTTTTCTGCTGTGCAGACTATGCCGGCCGGCTTATTGAGGGCAATCAGTATCATCTCTTCTTCCTTTGATACTACCTGTCCATTATATGTGACAGTCTGTCCCTTTAGAACTCTGTCACCTGTCTTTGCTGTCACGCCGTCGATTCCTACTTTGCCGGCTTCTATCTGCTGTCTGCCTCACGCCTTGAGCACACGCCCGCTTCACTGAGGAATTTATTTATTCTTACACCATTTTCTTCCATACCATATCCTCTTTTTAGATTTCTTAATCCGATATACATAAACAAAGCAGCAGCCTTTTCTACTCTTTACAGCAGCCATTTGCTATGTAGATTAAAACACGGAGACCTTTAAGCCTCCGTGTTGCTTCTTATGATTGTATGCACATCTGTTACTTTATATTGCTTTTACTGTCCTACTGTCTGGAGATTCTCTGTCTTGATATAGCTCTGCCATTTGTTCCGGCGCTGTAGGATACTATAGTCCAGTCGCCCTCTGTGCCATATGCTGTAAGTGTTACCTGTTCCTTTAAGAGACCAAGCTCCTTTGCATCTGTGCTTGCACCGTCACGCACCTTTACAACATCCTTTGTCACTACCTGATACTCAGCCGGTGCCTGTGGCTGCTCGGCTGTCTGCTGATTGGCCGCATTTGTATCTGTGGTCTGTTGGTCTGTGGTCTGTCCGGCATTTGCATCTGTGGTCTGCTGATCTGTGGTCTGTCCGGCATTTGCATCCGTAGTCTGCTGGTCTGCAGTCTGTCCTGCATTTGCATCTGTAGTCTGCTGGTCACCACTCTGTGATGCATCATCTGCCTGCTGTGTATCTGCTCTGTAGTCTGTGTGTCTGCATCAGACTTCTTTAAATTGGCAATGCCTGACGATGTGTACCACTGCTTTATAGCACCTGTGAGTGTTGTCTCAAGCATAGTCTTTAAATTGGCATCAGAACCGACCGCTGCTCATATGCCTTTTGTACATCCTCATGAAGGTCTGCAAACTCAGATGAAGCAGTATACTTAGAAATAAGCTCCATAATATCGTCATCGAGTTCATTCTCGCAGTATGTTCTGTTGAAATTACTGTATACATTGTTTATAAAGAGCTTTCCGTCCTTACCTGTCTCTATATAAAAGAAGTCAAGTGTAGGTGCCTGTGTATCAACTCCCGTAAACTTTATACTGTTTTTAACAGACACAAAGTATGTTCCCTTTTTCAAACCATTCTTGGTGTAAGGTGTGATGTCATTGACTGACTCATAGTACTGGCTGACAACACCAATATAGCTCTTCTCGTTGTCGCTCATAGGTGTCGCAAGCTTGCCAAGGGTATCAAGGTCATCACCACGTATGCCTTATAATAATCAGCAAGTAATGTGCTGATATCGTCCTTTGCGTCATTTGTGTAATCCTTTTCAAACTCAAAATCCCTCACCGAAATCTCTGTCTGTGATCCGGCTTCGGTATTGGATTGTCTGCCATTATTGCCTCCTGCGACAACTACTATAAGTATGAGTATGAGTCCTACAAGTACACCTGCTACTCCAACGTATTTTTTATTTTCTGCGCAAAACTGCTTTATATTATCCAATGTTTCCTTGTTAAAAAAGTCCTTCATGTGATTCCTCCATTAACCCAACATATCAAAATCAAAGTATGTGACCGACGCGAATCGAACGCGCACTCGCCGGAGTCGGAGTCCGGAATTTTATCCATTAAACTACGGTCACAAAAAAGTTACCAACTATTTATATCACATCTTTTACTTTTTTTCAATGTTACTTTTTTCTTATTATAGCCTTTTAGTGTTTTATTATAACTTTTTATGCATACTATTATAATTGATAAAAATTTGACAATATATTTCATTTATCTTATTATTTAACTGTTTGGGCATTATATATTGGAAATTTTTCCGATATGCCATAAAATATACCATTTTAATTAATAAAGTTACTATTTACATAAGGAGCACTATTATGAGTTTCACATTTTTAAACCAGCTTCCAACTCCTGCACAGATTAAGGAGGAATATCCTCTGTCAAAGGAGCTTACCGAGCTTAAAGCGAAGCGCGATGCAATGATTTCAGATGTTATCTGTGGAAAAGATGATAGATTTCTCGTCATTATCGGACCGTGTTCAGCCGACAACGAGGATTCAGTCTGTGACTATGTCAGCCGTCTGACAAAGATTCAGGAGGATGTAAAGGACCGCGTAATCATCATCCTCGTGTATATACAAACAAACCAAGAACAACCGGCGAGGGCTACAAGGGAATTGCCTCACAGCCTGACCCTGAGAAAGCTCCTGACATGGTTGAGGTCTTATCGCCATGAGAAAAATGCACATCCGTGCCGTCGCAGAGAGTGGACTCACCTGTGCAGATGAGATGCTTTACCCTGAGAACTGGGGCTATGTTGAGGATCTTCTCTCATATGTGGCAATCGGCGCTCGTTCTGTTGAGGATCAACAGCATCGTCTCACCGTCAGCGGCTTCGATGTGGCCAGCGGCATGAAAAACCCTACAAGCGGTGATTTTTCCGTCATGCTCAATTCTGTTTACGCAGCACAGCACCCACATCATTTTGTTTACAGAGGCTATGAGGTTGAGACATCAGGAAATCCTCTGACTCACGTTGTTTTAAGAGGTGCTGTCAGCAAGCATGGCAACACTACAACAAACTACCATTACGAGGACTTAATCCGTCTGCACGAAATGTACGACAAGATGGACGTTGTCAACCAGGCGGCTATCATCGATACCAACCATTCCAACTCCGGAAAGAAGTTCAAGGAACAGATTCGTATCGCCAAGGAAGTTATGCACAACAGACAGCTTTCCTCTGATATCAAATCACTTGTCAAGGGTCTTATGATTGAGAGCTATATCGAGGAGGGCAGCCAGAAGATTGGTGAGCATGTCTACGGAAAATCCATCACCGATCCATGTCTAGGATGGGAGGATTCAAAGAAGCTTATCTACGACATTGCAGAAATGAATTCTTAAACCACAAATTATACACACATTTTTTTACAAAACACAAGCCACAGGAGTATATATCCTGTGGCTTGCATTATTTTGTCGGTTTATTATTTAATCATATTACTATAAGCAAGAACTGCACTGACTGTTTTGGAATCCTGGATTTTTCCGGCATAAATCATGTCGCACAGCTCCTTTAGGGTGTATATTTCTACATCGATTGACTCGGCATCATCTAGATGCTGCTTGCCCTTTTTCAGGTTTTTGGCAAGATAGACATCTACTTCTTCATCGCAAAAGGCAACTGTTGTGCGAAGTGAAAGTAAAAACGAGATATCATCAGAGCTGTAGCCCGTCTCCTCCTTAAGCTCCCTTTCTGCACACAGTCTGGTATCTTCTCCCACAAAGTCTCTGCAGCCGGCCGGAATCTCTATTGTCTCCCTCTCGAGAGCATTTCTATACTGACGCACCATGATTATCCTGCCGTCATCAAGCACCGGAAGCACTGCCGCAGCGCCCTTTCTGTGTGAAACAAAATCCCATTCCTCAGTCTTACCGTTTGCAAACTGCATTGTATCCTTGTATATATCGAGTATTGAGCCCTTATATACAAGCTCTCTTTTTTGCCGTTTCATTTCATCAATCATTTTTCCTGTTTACCTTCTAAATAATTTAAATTCAGAGTTACCGTTTTGATTAGAAATCCACCTCTGTGTCATAATAGCAGCATTTGAGAAGCTTCTCCATCTCCTCCTGGCTTGGCTGGCGAGGATTTGATCCTGTGCAAGCATCAAGGATAGCATTTGCAGCAATCTCAGGAAGTCTCTCAAGGAATACTTCCTCCGGTACAAAGCCCTGCTCTGTTGGATAGCTGTCTGCTCCGTAATTCTTGATGCAGTGTGGGATATTCAGTTCATCATTCATGCCACGTAAGTATTTGATAAGAAGCTCAACCTTCTCATCAAGTGTCTCTCCACCCAGTTTCATGAAATCTGCTATTACGCCATAGCGTTCCTTTGCTGTCTCATCCTTTGCATTAAAAGCAATAACCTTTGGCAGATACATGGCATTGGCTGCTCCGTGGATGATATGTGCACCATAATCTGCAAAAGCTGCGCCTGTCTTGTGTGCCATGGAATGAACTATTCCAAGTAGTGCGTTGGAGAATGCCATTCCTGCCAGACACTGCGCATTGTGCATCGCATCTCTCTTTGCCATATCACCATTGTATGAATCAATCAGGTCATGCTGTATCATCTCTATTGCATGGAGTGCAAGCGGATCTGTAAAGTCGCTGTTGGCTGTTGATACATATGCCTCGATGGCATGTGTCATGGCATCCATTCCTGTGTGTGCAACAAGCTTCTGTGGCATTGTCTCTGCAAGCTCAGGGTCTACGATTGCAACATCAGGTGTTATCTCAAAGTCTGCGATTGGATACTTGATACCCTTCTCATAATCTGTGATGATTGAGAACGCAGTAACCTCTGTTGCTGTGCCTGATGTAGATGAAATAGCACAGAAATGTGCCTTCTTTCTAAGCTTTGGAATACCAAATACCTTGCACATATCCTCAAATGTGATATCCGGATACTCGTACTTAATCCACATAGCCTTAGCTGCATCTATAGGTGAGCCACCACCAATTGCTACAATCCAGTCCGGTTCAAACTCAGCCATGGCAGCCGCACCTTTCATAACTGTCTCAACTGACGGATCCGGCTCAATTCCCTCAAAAAGCTTTACCTCCATACCTGCTTCCTTCAAATAAGCCTCGGCTTTGTCTAAAAAGCCAAATCTCTTCATTGAGCCTCCGCCCACACAGATAATAGCCTTCTTTCCCTCAAAGCTCTTTAATGCCTCAAGCGCACCCTTTCCGTGATATAAATCTCTTGGTAATGTAAATCTCTGCATTGTAAAACCCTCCATATGATATTTTATTATATAGTTTCTCCCTTGTAATATTTATAAATATTGCAGCCATCAAATACTGAATAGTTGCTAAATATTACACTTACCATTTTATAACATTTTACTAATTTTGTCACGTACCATTATCTATTTTTGTGAATACAAGATATTTTATACATATATTTTTATGCAATATATACAATTATCTTCAGTAGTAATGAACAGTTACCGACAATTTATTTTATATCATAAGCACTGCATTGTAAAAATCGGCTGCATTTGTATTTTTCATATGTTTTCATACATTTTAGCAAAAAGAAAAGGCTTCATACGAAGCCTTTTCAAATGTACTTGTTATTATGTCAAACCGACAATACGCTAATGCTCTACTTTGCGTAATCCACTATACGTGACTCACGTATTACATTAACCTTTATCTGACCCGGATACTCTAACTCAGACTCAATCTGCTTAGATATATCTCTGGCCATGATAACCATGTCGGCATCACTGACCTGCTCAGGAACTACCATAATACGAATCTCTCTACCTGCCTGAATAGCAAAAGATTTCTCTACCCCTTTATAACCATTTGTAATGTCCTCTAACTGCTGAAGACGATTTGAATATGTCTCCAAAGTCTCTCTTCTTGCACCCGGACGTGCCGCACTGATTGTATCAGCTGCCTGTACGAGACATGCAATAAGTGACTCCGGTTCAACATCACCGTGATGTGATTCTACTGCATTAATCACAAGTGGTGACTCTTTGTATTTCTTACATAATTCGGCACCGAGCTGGATGTGTGAACCCTCCATCTCGTGATCTACTGCCTTACCTATATCATGTAATAAGCCTGCACGCTTTGCCATTCTGACATCCTCACCAATTTCAGCAGCCAGTAAACCTGCCAGCTGTGCAACCTCGATAGAATGCTTTAACGCATTCTGACCGTAGCTTGTTCTAAACTTCATCTTTCCAAGAAGACGCACAAGCTCCGGGTGAATACCATGTATGCCCACCTCAAGTGTGGCAGCTTCACCCTCTTCACGAATCATATTATCGACTTCTTTTTGAGCCTTCTCAACCATCTCCTCTATACGGGCCGGATGGATTCTTCCGTCAACAATAAGCTTCTCAAGAGCTATTCTTGCAACCTCTCTTCTAATTGGATCAAAGCTTGACAAAATAACTGCCTCAGGTGTGTCATCTATAATCAGATCTACACCTGTCATAGTCTCGAGAGTACGGATATTACGTCCCTCTCTTCCTATGATACGTCCCTTCATCTCATCATTCGGAAGCGATACTACTGAAATAGTAGTCTCAGACACATGGTCTGCTGCACATTTCTGAATAGCTGTAACCACGTAATCCTTAGCCTTACGGTTTGCCTCTTCCTTTGCTTTGTTTTCCATTTCCTTAATCATTTTTGCAGTATCAAGTTTTACATCTTCTTCAATGGTCTTTAAGAGATATTCTTTAGCTTGCTCGGAGGTTAATCCAGAGATTCTTTCAAGTTCCTGTAAACGCTGCTCGTTAAGCTTTGATATTTCAATCTTCTGCTTCTTGAGTTCCTCTTCCTTAACTACAAATCCGGCTTCACGCTTCTCGATAGCTTCGAGCTTCTTGTCGACATTTTCTTCCTTCTGAACGATACGACGCTCATTACGGGAAATCTCGTTTCTACGCTCTTTGATTTCCTTATCCAGATCATTCTTAGCCTTTATAGACTCTTCCTTGATCTCAAGCATAGACTCGCGCTTCTTTTCCTCCGCAGTCTTTACAGCCTCATCAATGATTCCTCTTGCCTTCTCCTCAGCATTTCCGATCTTGGAGTTAGCAGATTTCTTCTGGTATAAAGCGGCTGCAAACCATACAATCAATGCAGTAATAATAATAGAAACTACAGCAGTAATGATATACGGTAGCATTACAGGAGCACCTCCTTTATTAAATTTTCATTGTATTTCACAAATTACAACAATTAAATTCTATACTTTTTGGTGCAAATTGTCAAGGTAATTGTGATCTCATTGCTGAAAGAATCTGGCTGCTCTTAAAGCCCCTGCGCATAAGAAACTGGTATATCCTGCGAAACTCCTTTTCATCACAGTTATCAGGATCATAGTGTTTCTTTTCAAGCAGCTTTGCTATATGTTTCTCTTCATCAGCAGTGTATTCGCTGTCTATGGCACAATTTATATCATCTCTGCCTATGCCCTTTGCCATAAGCTTCTGCTCAAGCTGCCTGCGACTTAAGCTGTCCTGATGATACCTGACATATGTGGAAGCAAATCTGTAATCATCAAGATAATGAAAGCTCTTGACATAATCTATCGCTGCATCCACACAGCAATCCGGATATCCGCCCTGTGTGAGCTTTTCCCTAAGCTTTCTTTCACTCCTGTCCATCTGTTCAAGCAGATGCAGTGCTCTCTTTTTGGCTCTCTTTCCTACCACCTCAGTTATCAGCTTTTCGTAATCCGCTTCACTGATAAAGGCTCCATCCATAATAGAGTACCGCACGGCCTCTGTACGGTACAGCACACATGTCGTGCCATTATCAAAGGTCGTGCGGTATTTACCTTTACCAATATTCTCATATCTGGTAATCTCTATCATATATAACCCTGCTCACTTATTATTCTTCTGCTTCAGACTTTTCAGAGTCTTCCTGTACTGCAGCATCTTCATCCTCAGGCTGTGTAAAGTAAAAATCCCTTACCTTTGCCTCAAGCATATCAAAAAATGCCGGATTCTCATGGATATAAGTCTTTGCATTCTCACGACCCTGTCCTATCTTGTCTCCCTCGTATGCGTACCATGCACCGGATTTGTTGACAATGCCTGCATTTACTGCAAGATCAAGCACATCTCCTTCTCTTGAGATACCCTGGCCAAACATGATATCAAACTCTGCCTCTCTGAAAGGAGGAGCTATTTTATTCTTAACAACCTTTACACGGACATGGTTGCCGACTATCTCACCGGCCTGCTTGAGTGACTCAGTTCTTCTGACATCAAGACGCACTGATGAATAGAACTTTAATGCCCTTCCACCTGTGGTAGTCTCAGGATTTCCAAACATCACACCTACCTTCTCACGAAGCTGATTGATGAATATAACGATACAATTTGACTTGCTGATAACTGCCGTGAGCTTACGGAGCGCCTGGCTCATAAGTCTCGCCTGAAGACCCACATGGGAATCACCCATATCTCCGTCAATCTCGGCCTTTGGTACGAGTGCCGCAACAGAATCGACAACCACGATATCCACAGCGCCGGAACGTACCATTGTCTCTGTTATCTCAAGTGCCTGCTCACCGCAGTCCGGCTGTGAAATATAGAGATTGTCAATATCAACACCTATATTTCTGGCATAAACAGGGTCAAGAGCATGCTCTGCATCTATAAAGCCTGCGATGCCGCCTCGCTTCTGTACCTCTGCAACACAGTGGAGCGCAACCGTTGTCTTACCTGATGACTCCGGTCCGTACACCTCAATAATCCTGCCCTTTGGAAGGCCTCCGAGTCCTAATGCAATATCAAGGCTTAATGAGCCTGTAGGTACTGTCTCTACATTCATATTGGCTGAATTGTCACCAAGCTTCATGACAGAGCCCTTTCCGTATTGTTTCTCAATCTGCGCGATGGCAGCGTCTAATGCTTTTAATTTATCTTCCTTTGCCATAATAATCTCCTATCCTCTCACGAACAAACGTTCGTTCTGCTATTATAATAATACACTTCTATTCAATTGTCAACTAATAAATTGGAATAATTACAGAATCAAATAGCTGGCCGTGCTGCTGTTTGTGCCTCACGCTATACTCTAAAACAGCTATAGCTAAAATATGCAAAAATATGCAAATAAAACATAATTAAAAAGACAGTTGCTTTCACAACTGTCTTCATTATACACATAATCTCTCACTAACGTCAAGTCCAAATTCAACCTTGAAATCCTTACCTAGTTTCTTCCAAACTCAGTAAGCACAAGTCCGTCATTTCTATCGAGTGTCATGCCGATGCTCCACTCATTGATGAACAGAAGAAGCGGATTTCCCTTCATGTCGACAACCTTCTTCATATCGCTTGTTCCGTTAATTGTATCTACATTGACCTCATCCTTGTTCTCAATCCATCTGATATGCTCATATGCAGATTCTCAAGTCTGATCTGCACATTGTACTCATTTTCAAGTCTGAATTTAAGCACGTCAAACTGAAGCACACCGACCACGCCGACTATGATCTCTTCCATGCCGCCCTTGTACTCCTGGAACATCTGGATAGCACCCTCCTGCGCTATCTGTGTGACGCCCTTTACAAACTGCTTTCTCTTCATGGAATCAACAAGTGATACCCTCGCAAAATGCTCAGGTGCAAATGTCGGGATGCCCTCAAACTCAAATTTATCCTTTGCTGTCGTGAGTGTATCTCCTATAGAGTATACGCCCGGGTCAAACACACCTATGATGTCGCCCGCATATGCCTTGTCCACTATTTTTCTCTCATCTGCCATCATCTGCTGCGGCTGTGAAGCTTTAGGCTCTTGCCTCCCTGCACATGGTATACCTCCATGCCGGCTGTAAACTGTCCGGAGCAGATTCGCATAAATGCTATTCTGTCCCTGTGATTTTTATTCATGTTGGCCTGAATTTTGAATACAAATGCAGAAAAATCCTCTGAAAAAGGATCAATCATTCCGATGTCAGATTGTCTTGCTGTCGGTGCATATGTCATCTTAAGGAAATGCTGTAAAAATGTCTCAACACCAAAGTTTGTAAGAGCAGAGCCGAAAAATACAGGTGAAAGCTCTCCCTTTGTGACAAGCTCCATATCAAAATCGGCACTGGCGCCATCCAGCAGCTCAATCTCATCCATGAGCTGACTTTTAAATTCCTCTCCGATCTCATCGGAAAGAGCCGGATCATCTATATGAATAATCTTCTCCGAGCCCTCTTTTGTACCCTTTAAGGTATCTGCAAAGGTCATGACCTCCTTGCTGTTTCTGTCATACACACCCTTAAACTGCTTTCCTGACCTATCGGCCAGTTGATAGGACATGTCGCGATGCCCAGCTCTTTTTCGATGTCATCGAGAAGCTCAAACGTATCGTTGGCATCACGGTCCATCTTGTTTATGAATGTAAAATCGGGATATGTCTCATGACACAGACCTTAAAGAGCTTTCTGGTCTGTGCCTCAACACCTTTGCTCGCATCAATTACCATGACGGCCGAATCGGCTGCCATGAGTGTACGGTATGTGTCCTCTGAGAAATCCTGGTGTCCCGGTGTATCAAGGATATTGATGCAATATCGTCATAATTAAACTGTAATACAGATGAAGTAACCGAAATACCTCTCTGCTTTTCTATTTCCATCCAGTCCGAAACAGCATGCTTTGCCGTAGCCTTTCCCTTTACCGAACCGGCCTGGTTTATTGCCCCTCCGTACAAAAGAAACTTCTCTGTCAGAGTAGTCTTTCCTGCATCCGGATGGGAAATTATTGCAAATGTTCTTCTTTTTTCTATTTCCTGTCTTAAGTTATCCACTGATATTTCCTCCAAACAAAATCAGAGTATAGTATAGCTTAAAACGGTTTTCATTTCAAGACACTAAAAATTTATGTATCAGTCCATCGTCGATATGACAATATTTGATGCCCCGATATTTGTCTTGCGCTTGATAATGTCCTCTATCTGAGCTCTCTTTTCATCAGTCACATCTTCCTTTCCCACAATCACATCACAGCATTCATCACTGAGACTTACCACAGCATTCTTAAAGCCCTTTGCCTCCAGCATCATCTGGGCATCCTCCTCCATCTGTGCATTTTCTGTCAGCTTCACCATGGCATCGACCGCGCTCTTCTTCTCTGCCTCTGACACTCCTGCATCATCGATAATCTTCTGCAGAGCCTCCTTGTTTCTTTGAGCGCACCTGCTCGCGTCCCAGCTTCACCTGTGCCACACACTCCTCGCTCTCTGTGGATGCACTTGTCAGTACCGTTTCGCCGGCATTTAATATTTCCTCTGTCGAGTCTGTCTCAAGCGCAACCTCATCTGATACCTGTGTATCCTCACATTCCTTAGACTCCTTTGTATCTGCCTTTCCATTTACAGCTTCGATTTCAGTGGAAAGCACATCCTTTGCATTCATAAAGGTATCCCTGTTATCGTAGCTTATGTAACCGACCACTGCCAAAAGAAGTGCAAGTGTCGTAATAATTATCTGATTTTTATGGCTGCCTTTCTTCACTTTTATTCCTCCCTGGATATCATTTTTGCTATTTTTATTTTATGCATGGGCACATCAAATAATGCAGAAACCGCATTAGAAATATCGTTGTTTACCTGTGGGCTTCCTCCGCCCTGCGCTACCACAAGCACTCCTGAAACAGTCGGTTTGTCCGTGCTTGTGACATAAGGTACGCTTGTATCCTCGTCATCGTATATGACCGTAGTCTTTTCAATGCTCTCCGAGGTCTCCTTAGTATCCTTATCCACTATCCTTGTGCCATCGTCTGACAGCGTAATCATCACAGATACCTCACCCACACCGTCCATCCTTTCAAGAATACCCTCAAGCTTTTTTTCAAGTAACTTCTCATATTCTTCATCATCGTAGGTGCTTTCACTTACTGACTTAGCTTTAGCTTTCTTTTGTGAATTACTACAGGTCTTTTTATCCTCTTTTACCGGAAGCACCACAATAAGAAGCAGTACTCCAACAAGTAAAATCACTATGTAGTCAGTTTTCTTCAGCTTCGAAAGCCGTAAACAAATCTGTCGTATCCGCGTCATATTCATACGAAATCCCCTCTATTTTCTTTGTAAGCTCAGCAAATCTCATGTCATATTCATACCCTGCCGCAAGAGGCTTTAGAATAATGACCGCCAAAAACACCCCTAGCATAAACCTAAAGTACCTCCTGTACTGCTCCTTTGGCGTTAAATATGTCATTACCATGAAAAAAAATGCCAGATACAAATAACTCTTCATGCCCTATCAACCTCCCATAAAGCTTGTAGATGCACATACTATCGCAATCACTATAAAAAACAATATAGATGCATCTCTTATCACGATATAATACAGATTTCCTGCCCTGGCAACGGCTTCTATGCCATCCACAATCCTGCTGTCTGAAACCGGCTGCAGCGCAGCGGAAAGCAATCTGTACATCAGCGAAAGATCAGTGTTTTTACAAGAGGGGTCAGTACAATGAAAAAAAGCACGATAATCGCAGCCATACCAACACTGTTTTTTATGAGCATCGCACAGCCAAGCATAATTTCACCTGCACCCTGCCCAAGCCTCCCCACACCGGGTATCGCCTGAAAGCTTTTTAAGATAAGGCTTTCCGATATTTTGTCCTTTGCGGGAGCAATCATGCCTGGACTATTCCTATTCCTGCCACTATCTTTATGGATGCCTTCATTATTTTTGTAACTGCTGATTCAATAAACTCTGCAAGCTTTTCAAGCTTCTTTTCACTTGATACGTGATTGAGCACCTCAAGCACCAGAAACAGATGAATTCCCGGTATGAGCACCAGCTTTATAAGCCATTCCACTACATAAATGAGCACAAATGCCAGCATGTAAAAGCCTGACGCCGAAAATCCTTTTCCGGACGCAAGAAGTACTGTCGCATATGCCGCACAAGCGCTGTAAGATAAGTCAAAAGCACATCAATACAGCCCTTTGCCACATCAGACAACACAAAAAAAGATGCCATAAGCATTGATATAACCGATGCATACATAAACAGAAAGCTTACATTGTATACATAATCCTGCCGCCAGAAAATAAGCCTTGAAAACACCATAAAAAGTATTGTATAGCACAGCACATTTATAATAACAGCTTCACCGCCGCTATCTCATAAAAAACAGCTCATAAATATACTCACAGATTTTTTCACCGGCCTTTTGATCTCCTGCCAGAATGGCATCCACTATATCCGAAAACGATAGTCTGTCCGGCAGATAATCCTTTGAATATTTTTCAATCTCTGACATATCTATTTTTTCAAGCATCTGCTGCTCAATTTTATCTGTAATTTCGGTGTCCGACGCATACACAAAACACTGCGGCAAAAACACTACAGCCAATATGATTATTATCAAAATATATTTTTTACAAATCAAAACAGCTCTCCAATCAGCTCTATCAGACAAGACATCACCGGAATTGACATCACAACAATTGCTCCCTTCGCAAAAAGCTCTATCTGCGATGCAATTGCGCTATGACCACAGTCCTTACAGATTGAGGATGAAACTCCGCAATATATGCAATCCCAAGCATCTTTACCATAGTGACAAAAAATGCCGGTTCCACAGGAAGCTTTGAAAGAAGTCCTTTAAAAAACTCAATTGTCGTGCCGAGCCGCTCCAATGCAAAAGCAAAAATTATAGTGCCGCAGGCCACTGAAAGAAGCATTGAAGCTCAGGCCTGTCACGCTTTAAAAGCACTGCAAAAATACTGCCGCAATTCCTATTATCCCAATCTTCAACATATTACAAAGAAAACATATCCTGCATTGCCTTAAACAGCTCACTTATATATGGCACAATCCAGAACAATACAATAACAAGCCCGGCCAGACTAAGCAGGAAAGTCATTTCCTCCCTTCCACTGTGTTTTAAGACCTGTCCGAGCACCGTAATCACTATTCCAAGTGCTGCTATCTTAAAAATAATCGAAATCTCCATCATCAAGTCCTTTCATCGCATACAACAATATGTTTAATCGGATTACCACATTTTTATACAAACATTTTTATATAAGCATTATTGATATCATAATCCCTCCCAAAATCCCCACCGGACAGATCACCTTCATTTTTTCAACATAATCTTTCCTGTAAAAATCTATCTGTTTATGTATGTCCAAAGCACATTCCTTAAGCCGCTGCTCCATCGCAGCTGCATTTTTTTCAAAGAACGCACCTCCCATTTCAACTATCATTTTCTTTATTTTTTCATCAGATATCCTGCCACAAAGCACCTTCTCCCACACAGCCATCCAGCCCTCATCCCCGCTTTTACAGCTCCTGTTTGAAAGCACTTCTCCCATTCTCCTGCATCCTTCATTAAACACCTCGCTCTTTCCTCTTATGCTGTCAAAAAACTGTGGCGCTTCATTCTTTCTCCTGCCAGATAAAATGCCCCCTTTTCAAGCAAAAGCATAAAATCATACAGCATCGCTATATCTGCCTTTTTTCTTTTGCTGTAATCGTTTATCAGCCCCGATACCGCAAACAGTACTATACAAAAGCCTGTAAGCTTCATCATAAATGCTATAACGCCTCACCCCTTTTTCATCATGGTCTATAAACACAAACCGTTCTATGGCATGTGGCAGCATTTTTCTTCGCAGATCATCTGCATTGGTGCCATGTACACTGCCAAGTATCCTTATTCCACAGCTCACAAGCTGGTTTAGTGCCTCGATATCGCTTTCTCCTCCCAGCTCATCCACCGCAATCACATCCGGTGACATAGAGCGCAAAAGCATCCTCATGCCAAGTGACTTCGGACAGTTATCCAGCACATCACTGGAATTGCCTATATCGTTTTGAGCCACTCCCAAGTAGCACGCCGCTATCTCCGAACGCTCATCAACCACCGACACCTTAAGTGCGTTTTTTCCGTCACAGCCATCTGAAAGTATCCTTATGCAGTCTCTTAAAAATGTTGTTTTTCCTTCTCCCGGCCGTGATATAACCAATGTATTGTAAATGCTGTTTTCATCCCGGATATAAGGCATCAGCGGCATTGCAACGTCCCTTATCTGATGGGCAATTCTGATATTTAAGGACGCTATCTCACTGACTGCTGTAACCTTTCCTCCATCGCAGCCCATCTGCCCTGCAATTCCCACACGATGACCTCCCTCCACTGTAAAATAGCCTGCTGCAAGCTGCGGTGCTATCGCGTGGAATGAATATCCGCTCAGATAATTTATCATCTCCTCAATATCGCTATGTGAGATATACACTCCGGCTCTACATCCTCCCGCAAACATATACTGCACCTGCTTTCCGGCGCGCACCCTGATTTCCTCCAGACCACACGGCATGTACGCTTCTGCCTCAGCCTTCATCTTTGTGGCAGATAATCAATTATATCCATATTTTCACCCTTATCGCCACCGACAGTTATTCAAATTAAAAAAGGACACAGACGATTCTGATAAATCATCTATGTCCTATTTATATTACATGTCCAATTGTTTTAGAACGTGAAAATTATTATTTTTTACATCCTGTCAGGAGCTGAGAATCCAAGCATATCTATACAAGCCTCAAGTATCTCCTTTGTGAGCACAAGCAGCGAAATATATGACTTCTTAAGCTCTTCATTCTCCTCAGAAAGAATCTTTGTGTCATGGTAGAAGCCGTTGAATGCGTTGGCAAGCTCGTAGATGTATGCACATATCTTGTGTGGTGCAGACTCCTCGTATGCACTCTCGATTGTAGCATTGAACTTTGCCAGAGAGAGCATAAGATTCTTCTGTCCTGCATTGACTGCCGGCATGATCGCATCCTTCAGTGCACTGATGTCGCCACCCTTTGCCTCATACTTTGAGAGGATTGACTTGATACGCACGATTGTATAAAGGATATATGGACCTGTGTTACCCTCAAAGGATGTGAATCTATCGATATCAAAGATGTAATCCTTGCTCGCCTGATTAGACAAATCACCATACTTGACTGCTGCAAGCGCTACAGTTTTGGCTGTCTGCTCAGCCTCCGCCTCGTCAATATTTAAATTCTCTTTTTCCTTCTGGTTTTCCTTAATCTTATTGAGCATCTCATCGTCAATTTCCTTGAGGAGGTACTCAAGACGCATTACTCCACCGTCTCTTGTCTTGAAAGGCTTGCCGTCCTTACCGTTCATGGTTCCAAAGCCGATATGTACAAGCTCTGTAGTATCAGGTACTATGCCTGTCTTTCTTGCGCAGCGGAACACCTGGATAAAGTGCATTGACTGACGTGCGTCTGCCAGATAAATCACACGGTCAGGGTTGTTCTCCTTCATACGCATAACAAGTGTTGCAAGGTCTGTAGTACTGTAAAGTGAGGCTCCGTCAGACTTTAGGATGATGCATGGCGGAATCTCCTTTGTATCCGTATCCTCCTTCACATCCACAACCAAAGCGCCCTCACTCATATGTGCAAAGCCCTTTTCCTTCATCATTTCAACCATCCCAGGTACATATGGCTGTGCATCCGACTCGCCCTTCCACAGCTCAAAATGAACATTCAGATTCTCATAATTTCTCTTAAGATCTGTTACAGATACATTCATGATGTGTGAAAGCAACGCCTGATAGCCTCTCCTGCCTCCCTGAAGCTCTTTTGTGGCAAGAAGTGCTGCTTCCTTGAAGCTCTCATCTGATTTTGACTTGCCGCTGGCTGTCGGATAGATGTCCTCAAGCTCTGATATGGTAAACGGTGCCTCCTTCGGGTACTCTCCTGTATAGCTCTCATCAAAATAAACGAGGTCAGGCTTTCTCTCGCGAAGCTCTGTGATGATAAGTCCCATCTGAAGTCCCCAGTCACCGAGATGCACATCACCAATCACATTGTGTCCCATGAACTTTGCGATACGCTTAACGCTCTCTCCGATTACTGCCGAACGAAGGTGTCCTACATGAAGAGGCTTTGCGACGTTTGGTCCGCCGTAATCCACTACTATAGTGAGTGGCTTTTTTGCCTTCTCCAAGCCGTATCTGCCCTCGTCATCCTTCATATCGTTCATATATTTTGCCAGAAAAGCGGTATCCATTTTGATATTAAGAAATCCCGGCTTTACTGATTCTACTGACTCAAACATCTCATCTGACTCAAGGAGCGCCGCTACCTTGTCCGAGATCATAAATGGTGCACACTTATACTCTTTTGCTGCTGCCATTGCTCCGTTGCACTGGAACTCACAAAGGTCCGGTCTGTTTGAAAGTGTAACCTTTCCGTACTTCTCGTCATATCCCGCACTGACGAATGCCTTTGTCACTTCCTCTGATATCAAATTAATCAGTTTTTTCATTGTATTCCTCCTGATATATAGCTGTTTTGCGTCAAACAGCGAATATACTTATATTAGCACACAAATGAATTGCTTTCAATATCAAGTTCTATGACCTATTTCTTTATTCCTTCTGCTTTGCAGCATAAAACTCTTCTTTTATCTGTGTCAAAAGCCCTGGAGTTGTGATTACATCACAAATGTATCTGCCATAATTTTTGCGGCATAGCATATTGCATCATGCGCCTTGTCAGTCTTTCCGGCCTCCAGATATTCCTGTGAATGTGGCTGTGCATCAGGCTTTGTAAATGCAATCCTGATGCAGGAACCCGGAATCTCATATAGCACATTTCCAAAATCTGTAGAGCCTGTCTTTTTTCGCGGTGCCGCTATGGAAGGTGCTTTTTCATATGCAGCATTTTTCATGAGAAGGTCATTTACACTGTGGCAGACTATCTTGCTCTTAAAAGGCAGGTCTCTTTGTATATCGTAGGTCGTGTCTGTCATAAGTGCCGCACCCTTTAAAATATTGTAAAATCTCTCAACTACCGTGTTAAGATAGCTTGTGCTGTATGAGCGAAGTGTATATTCAGCAACGGTCAAATCCGGAACTACGTTTGGCGGTCCTCCGGCATTTCTTATAGTATAGTGCATTCGTGTATCGTCCTTCACATGCTCACGAAGCATCTCGATAGCATGAAATGATAAAAGTGCTGCATCCAGTGCACTTCTGCCCTCGTCCGGACTGATAGCCGCATGACTCTTTACTCCGTGAAACGTGACAACAAAATTCTCCAATGCCATGCATTTCTCATCAACTGATGTATTTGGTGAACCATGTGACATGAGTGCAAGATCAAGCTCCTTCATGTAACCAGCATCAAGCATAACTACTCTTACCGCCCAGTGTTTCTTCTGCCGGTGTGTCCATATATCACAAGCTTAAACGGATAGTCTTTCATCACCTCTTTTATCGCAATTGCAGCTCCGATTCCTGCCGGTCCCTGCATGTGATGTCCGCACGCATGTCCAATATCTTCAAGTGCATCGTACTCCACGAGTATTCCAAGTACAGGTGCTGTATTTTTCTCCTCATCATCTACTGCCGCCCTGCAGTTATCCCATGTTGCCCTAAAAGCAGTATCAAGCGCTATTCCTCTCTCAACAGTGAATCCCTCATTTTGCAGATAGTCGGTCAGCAGTTCCATTGACTTGTATTCCTCTGCGCTTTTTTCTGCAAAATCATATATTAAATCTGCCATTTTACATAATTCTGCCCTATGCATTTCTATCACTTCACCTAGAAGCTTTTTCAAATCCTGCGACATAATTTAATCACACCTCCGAATAGTATGAACCATCTCTATTTAGTATCCAATCATAAGTGCGCCAAGCATAAACAGACAACCGAGTGCCGTCCAGATTCCAAACAATGGAAGCATGAATTTGAGCCATTTACTGTAAGGAATCTTTGAAACTGCAAGATATCCCATGAGTGACGATGACATTGGAAGCACTGAATTTGAGAATCCATCTCCAAGCTGGAAAGCAAGTACAGCAGTCTGGCGTGATATGCTACAAGGTCTGAAACAGGCACCATAAGCGGCATTGTAACCGCAGCCTGGCCTGTTCCCGATACGATAACACAGTTTATCAATGACTGGCACAAAAACATTCCAACCGCCTTGATTGAGTTTGGAAGCACTCCAACGATATTTACGATGCCGTATACGATTGTATCAAGAATACATGCATCACTTAAAATGACCTCTACCGTTCTCGCAATACCTATAATGAGGCAACCCACAACGATACCCTTGGCACCCTCACCAAACTCCTTTGCAATCCTGCTTGGGCCATATCCGTTTACAAATCCACAGACAATTCCCATGAAAATAAACAGTGCTGACATCTCCTCAAAATACCATCCCAGCTTAGACAAGCCGTATATCAGAATGCCAAAGCACGCCACCATAACGACAAGCACTCCAATCTGTCTTTTGCTCATAGTATCTGAGACATCGTCAAAAATATATTCCTGTTCCTCTTTTATTCCGTAGATAATGCTCTTTTCAGGATTGGCAGCAACCTTTTTTTGCATAACAGATGATGTATGCACTTGTCGCTGCAAGCAAAACAATAAGAATAAATATCCTGTAGCCCATTCCAGAAAAAAGAGGAAGCTCAGCTATATCCTGTGCCACTCCGACATTAAATGGATTTAATATTCCGGCTGTAAATCCTATTGCGGCACCGAGAGCTATCATCGCTGTACCGGTCACCTTGTCAAGTCCCAAAAGCATTGCAAGTGTAATTCCTATTGGCACAAAAATCATGACCTCAGATGACATGCCCATTGTAAAACCGAATATTGAAAATATTGTTAAAAAAACCGGAATTACGAAATATTTTTTCTTTGAAAATGTTTTCGACAGCTTCTTGCAAAGAGCCGTGAGCGCTCCTGTCGATGTGATAATCTCGAATGCACCACCAATTATCAACATGAATGTAAGAATAGGTGCTGAATCAACAATTCCTGTATATATAGCAACCGGAATTTTGAGTGGATTAATAGGCTTAGAAGCTATAGTATGATAACTGCCCGCCTCAACAAGAGTCTTTCCTGTTGCCTTATCCTCATATCTGTTAAACTCTCCGGCCGGTACGAAATAAGTAGCTGCCGCCGCTATCAAGATAATTGCCACAAGAATGACAAATGTATGCGGTGTTTTCCACTTTTTCTTTGGCTGTATTACGTTTTCTTTGTTTGCATCTTCACTAAATTCTGTATGCGTATTCATCTGTTACTCCTTTCACACTCAGATTTTTGCTAATTCATAGTAGAATTTACGGGCTCTGAGTCATTTATATTTGATTTTATTCTAATATAACGCGGTCAGAATGTGAAATTTTATGTTTTTATCAAAAGTATAAATTTATTTTATAGTTTTATTGAATTTGAAGCAATTAATTAATATAATGTGATATATACAGCTTACGTACCAACCATTTCAGTAATAATTATTATCCTGAAATATCCACTGTTATTCCAGACTATAAAGGAGATTTATAGATATGATCACAGAAAAAGATATGCAATATGTCCTTACTATTGCAAATTACGGAAATCTGACCAAAGCCGCCAATGCCCTGTTTCTGTCACAGCCTGCACTCAGCATACATCTCAAACAGCTTGAGACTCTAGGCATCCCTCTTTTCGAACGAAGGGGAAGACGCATGATTCTCACCTATGCCGGTGAGGAATTTGTAAAATCAGCGCGTGAAATCACCATGAAATGCTTCGAGCTTGAAGACCGCATGCAGGATATAGGCAAAAACGTGGCAGTGAAACTTAATATAGGATACATGGTCAGACAGATTGCAACTCTGTTTCCTGCTGTCATGACAGAATTTCACAGACTCTATCCACAGTCTGTTGTCTATGCCATCGACGGTCATCTCTCAACCCACGAGGAAAGTCTCTTATCCGGCGAACTTGATATGTTTTTCGGCTACAACAGTGTAAGCAATTCACGTTTATCATATGAGACAATATATGAAGACCGTCTCGTAATAGTACTTCCCAAAAACATCCTGCAGCAGCCCATGCCGAAAAAAGGATACCTGTATATATCCTTGGCTTGATTTATCGCATGTGGCAAAGGAACGATTCATCTTGCAGCACAGTAATCAGAGTATACGACAGCTTGAGGAGGATGCACTGCTTTATTCTGATGTCCTACCTGAGCTGACATATAAAATCAGCAGCATTGATGCAGGCATACGCCTTGCTGAGCAGGGCTACGGTGTAGCATTTACACTAAACAGCTATCTGTCAACCCTTAAGCTTTCTCCTGATTCCATTATACTGCAGGTAGGAGATCCTACTTTAAAAATTCCTTTCTCCGCTGTCTACCGAAGAGATGACGAAGCCCGTAAAGAGCTACAGGAATGGATACGCATTACACGAAATATAGCGTTTGCATTTGCTCCCCCAAAGGAGTATGATTTCATATGAAAATTTAAAGGAGGTCTTATCAATGAAGATAAAAACTAAACAAATAACCGTCACTGCAATTATGCTTGCAATCTGTCTTGTCAGCCAGTTCTTTAAGAACTTAAGCGTATACATCACAGGTCCAATCATTAATGCGGCTTTAATACTTACCGTACTCTATGCCGGAATGGCATGTGGCATTATCCTAAGCATTATCACACCTGTCACATCATTTTTCATCACAGGAAGTCCTGTTATGGCGGCTATCCCTGCGATGTTTCCATGTATCATGATAGGAAATATCATTCTCGTGATATGTGTGGGACTGCTTCGCAAAAAATGTGGCAAAGCTGCCGGTTTTCCTGTATCAATTGCAATAGGTGCCATACTAAAGGCCGTTTTCATGGGAATAGCCATTGCTCTTATCATTCTCCCGGCATTTCTGCCTGCTCCGATGCACAAGATGCTGCCGGTATTACAGCTTCAGTTTTCAGTGACACAGCTTATCACCGCTGTTATCGGAGGTGTATATGCAGTCATAATTTCGGCTGTGCTTAAAAAAACTTCTTTAGCACAGGCAGACTAAATATTCAATTATCTGCTTATGCTTCCAGATATCCGTGCATATTTTTAAGCGCATTTTTCTCAAGCCTTGATACCTGTGCCTGAGAGATATTTATCTCCTCAGCCACCTCTATCTGTGTCTTGCCCTCGAAAAATCGCAGCTTTATTATCTGTCTCGCTCTGTCATCAAGCAGCTTTAATGCATCGTCGAGAACTAGATTTTTCACCCATGCTTCCTCTTTGTTTTTCTTGTCCGATATCTGATCCATCACATAAAGTGTATCACCACCATCAGTATATACAGGATCAAAGAGGGAAAGCGGTGTCTGGATTGCATCAAGTGCGTATAGTATATCGTTTTCAGGGATACCGCAATCCTTTGATATTTCCGCTAAGGACGGATCATGCACCAGCTTTCTCGATAGCTTTTCCTTTGATTTAATAGCCTGATAGGCTGTATCCCTGAGGGAACGTGGAATGCGGTATGCACTGTTGTCACGCAGATACCGTCTCACCTCACCGATAATCATCGGAACAGCATAGGTGGAAAACTTAACACCTATAGTCGGATCAAAATTATCAATTGATTTCATAAGTCCGATACAGCCTATCTGAAATAAATCATCCATATTTTCATTATGGTTTGAAAACCTTCTGATTACCGAAAGCACCAGCCTTAAATTTCCACGAATATACTTTTCTCTTGCAGCCTTATCTCCCTTTTTTATTTTCTCAAACAGTTCTTCTTTTTCATCATCCTTAAGTACCGGCAGTTTTGATGTGGTCACTCCACATATATCAACCTTATATACAGACATGGGAATCCTCCGGATAAATTTCTTTATCTAAAGCATTCCCATTTACAGTAATTTTATTCAATTAATCCGCGTATATAATTCTACAGCACTGCCGCTATTTTTATATCCTTTTCATCCTTAAGCACCAGCACACTGTTGTCTTCAAGCAATGTAACTGTAGGCCTTGAATACTTCTCCGTCACAAAAATTATTTTGGCCTTTTTGCCGTTTGTCAAAAGCACAGTGCTTCCGATGTTAGCTTTATGTACTTCTTGACATTCAAAGCATTTTTTGTTAACATAGCAAGGCGAAAATAAATGCGTCAGTTCGAAACCTTCCTGACGTAAAACAAAACTAAAGGAGAACTAAATATGAGAAACAAAAAAGTATTATTTGCAGTACAGGCAGCTATGATTGCAGCACTCTATGTTGTGCTCACGTATATCACCAATCTGCTTGGTCTCGCATCAGGACCATTCAGGTACGCTTTTCTGAAGCGCTTTGCATCCTTCCGGTTTTCACACCGGCAGCCATTCCTGGGCTTTTTATCGGATGTCTGATTTCCAACCTTATCACAGGTGGCATCATCTGGGATATCATCTTCGGAAGCATCGCTACACTGCTCGGCGCACTCGGCACTTACTTCCTTCGAAAGAAGAAGTTTGTATACACCCTGCCACCGGTCATCGCCAACATAATTATCGTGCCACTCGTGCTCAGATACGGATACGGTTTTACGACTGTATACAAGGGTGTTGATATCTCTCTTGTTTTCAATGCAGTTACAGTCGGAATCGGTGAGATCATATCAATATGTGTACTTGGAAGCCTGTTAAAGGGAATACTTTCAAAATACAGAAATGTCATTTTCAAGCAGGACGAGGCGTAGTTACATACATAGCACTTTTAATAAGCTGCGCGTCATAAAATAAAAAAGCTCTGTGTCATACACTTATATGTATGCACAGAGCTTTTTACTTTATTATGCTGTGATCACATTCTATCTATCCCACTTATCACACAGCGCATTTATCTGGTCTGCAAACTTGCTCAAGTCCTTATTAGCCATACCCTGACACTTCTGGATAACAGATACAAGCCTCTGGCCTGCTGCCACAAGACGGTCAAATATAGTCTTCTCTCTGCTTGCCATGCCATATGCAGCCTTTTTCTCCACAAGCTTGCGGGAGCCATCAGCCACCTTCTGATTCGTGATAAGGTCATAGGCATCACCACTGTACGGTGCCACTGCATCATAGCCGAAGGTCTCATGCACATGGTTTGCAAAGTACTCTGCTGTGGATTCCTCTCCATGGACTATAAATACATGCTCCGGCTTGTTTTTTATTGCGCCAAGCCACTCGGTAAGCTGATTTTTGTCTGCATGTCCACTGATACCCGGCAGATTTACTATGCTTGCCCTTACTTCTATTTCCTCACCAAAAAGCTTCACCTTTTTAGCTCCGTTCAAAAGTGCATAGCCAAGTGTGCCCGGAACCTGGTATCCTACAAACAGAACTGTCGAATCACTTCTCCAAAGATTATGCTTTAAGTGGTGTCTGATACGTCCGGCCTCACACATACCCGATGCTGAGATGATAACCTTTGGCTTCTTATCGAAATTAATCATGTTTGACTCATCCGATGATACTGCCACACGAA
>ENA-OQDD01000144-OQDD01000144.1-human-gut-metagenome-genome-assembly--contig:-NODE-144-length-29134-cov-2.335815_pt1 | contig 29134 bp, 27 predicted proteins | sample MGYA00242507_ERZ504598 | MGnify/ENA primary metagenome ERZ504598 (study PRJEB26092, sample SAMD00036318) | human gut metagenome | host: Homo sapiens | study: EMG produced TPA metagenomics assembly of...
TGATATAGAGGTGAAGAAGAATGGTCACAGATGTTGTTCGTTCGCAGTAAGGTGATTATTTATTTAGAATCTAGTTTTAATTTTAATTTATAATTTAAAATGGCACAATTGAATTTTGGCGGCGTTACAGAAACTGTAGTTATCCGCGATGAATTTCCTTTGGAAAAGCACGTGAAGTATTGAAAGATGAAACAATCGCTGTGATCGGGTATGGTGTGCAGGGACCGGGGCAGTCTTTGAATCTCCGGGACAATGGTTTCAATGTAATCGTTGGTCAGCGTCCGGGAAAAACATATGAAAAAGCAGTTGCTGACGGATGGGTTCCGGGTGAAACTCTGTTTGGTATTGAAGAGGCTTGTCAGAAAGCGACTATCGTAATGTGTCTGTTATCTGATGCAGCTGTTATGTCTGTATGGCCGACTATCAAACCTTGCTTGACTCAAGGCAAGGCACTTTATTTCTCTCATGGCTTTGCTATTACTTGGAGTGACCGTACAGGGGTAGTTCCTCCTGCTGATATTGATGTGATCATGGTAGCTCCTAAAGGGTCGGGTACTTCACTGCGTACCATGTTCTTGGAAGGTCGTGGTTTGAACTCTTCATACGCTATCTATCAGGATGTAACCGGCAAGGCTTATGAACGTACTATTGCATTGGGTATTGGTATCGGTTCAGGCTATTTGTTCGAAACTACTTTCCAGCGTGAAGCAACTTCTGACTTGACTGGTGAACGCGGTTCTTTAATGGGGGCTATCCAGGGATTGTTGTTGGCTCAGTATGAAGTATTGCGTGAAAACGGACATAGCCCTTCTGAAGCGTTTAATGAAACTGTAGAAGAATTAACCCAGTCATTGATGCCTTTGTTTGCTAAGAATGGTATGGACTGGATGTATGCTAACTGCTCTACTACTGCTCAGCGCGGTGCATTGGATTGGATGACTCCGTTTCATGATGCTATCAAACCTGTAGTTGAAAAGTTATATCACAGTGTGAAGACTGGCAACGAGGCTCAGATTTCTATCGATTCTAACTCTAAACCCGATTATCGTGAAAAATTGGAAGAAGAATTGAAAGCATTGCGTGAAAGCGAAATGTGGCAGACGGCTGTAACCGTACGTAAACTTCGTCCTGAAAATAATTAATAGTTAGTATTTAGTATAGAAAGCGGGGGTGCGATGAGGCATCTCCGCTTTCTTTTATATATATTAATGTTAGTGGTATTGTTTATATCATGTGTAGTCGCTAATTTTGTGAAAACTTGACTTAGACATGAATAATAGATTATCACTTTTATTAATAGGGTGCATATTTCCCTTTCTATCTTTTTATGCACAAAAGAATATGAATCTTCCACCATATTATCCCACAGTAAAAGGTATTACGGATTATGCTGTGTGGCAGCTTGTATATCCGGATTCTTTATTGAAGGCGGATATTGCAGGTGAAGCAGTGTGTACACTCCGCATTGATAGTTTGGGTATTGTCCGTAGTAAATATATTGAAGCTACTCATCCTTTGTTTGCCAAGGCGGCCGAAGATGTGATTGAGGGAATGCGTGAATGGCAGCCTGCAAAGAAAGCGGGTAGAGATATAGATAGTACTGTAGTCTTTCATATTCCTTTTAATCCTGATATTTACAGTGACCGCATTTGGCGGCAGCAGCAAGTTCTGGAATCTTGCAGGGGACAATTTGTCGATTCCATGCCTGTCTTTCCAGATGATATTCGTAGTCTTGTTATGGGAAATATGGGTTGGCCTGATGATAAAGTGGATAAAGCCGTTGCTATTTGCCGTTTTACGGTGAATGAAAACGGGGAGATTATGAATATCCGTGTGATAAAAGGCACTCATCCGGCTTTTGATAAAGAGGCTATACGTATTCTTTCTAATTTTCCCCGGCTGATTCCTGCATGAAAAACAGCAAACCTGTGCCATATGATTATTTTTTGACTATGCGTTTTTGGAAAGAGGATCTGGAACATTATTTATTGTATAGGGAATGTGCACAGGAAGATTTGGAAAAGACCACTTGGGAGCCTTATAGATACTCTTCTTATCCCGGTGGTACTGTTGCTTTGACGCAATTTATAAATTCTCATCTGAAAATAACTCCCGAAATGAAAGCTACGGGAAAGCAGGGACGGGTGATTTATAGTTTCAATGTGGATATAGATGGTTCAATGAAAGATTTTCGGCTGGTGAGAGGACTTGATCCATTAATGGATGCCGAAGCATTGCGGGTACTTCAATTAGTGAATGAAAAATGGAGTACGGGGTATTATTTCAATTCAAAGAAATGGTATCGGGAGTTTTATGTGAATCAATTCACCATTCCCATTATTTTTAGTTGGTAGCTTATATATATTGCTACTTTGGACTTGAGATTTCGATGTTTTGACAGTTTTGGGAGTCCACCTGTAACATTAAGGAGGATTACCGTTCTTGAAGGATCATTTTGTTCTTCGGTCAACTTTCGGAAGTATCTCTGACCTGTCAGTTTTTCGATACAGGAACTTCGAGCATATATGCCCTCATGCCCTCATTGTGTGTATAACAGGCTAATTATAAATTACTTATGTATTGACGGTAAAAATACTTGCTCTCACTTATACTCTCATGCCCTCACTATGTTTTGAAGTTTTTTTTACATAACATGCTTGTTGTCAGTTATGTATATTTTTTACAAGCTGTTTGTGTTTGATGCAAAGTAGGACATTTTCAGGCTTTTCTATCGTAAGAAGTATGCATGAGAAGGGTTTCTACGAAATGAGGCTTACGATGGAATTTCCGGCAGGGGTAAAAAAGATCAAGACGTTTTTAAAAAAGCTCTTGTTCTTTTTTTAAAAAGGCGGTTATTCTTTTTTTAAAAGCTCTTGATCTTTTAAAAAACGTCCTGTCACCAACGACAGGAAGAATATAAAAACAGGCTGTACCAATCATTTGATACAGCCTGTTTTTATATTTATAGGATTATATACTACAGATTAGAAGTACAGATAACGGTCATCTTTTACTTCAGCTTTTTTGTAGAGGTCATTGATGAAACTGCTAGCATAACGTCCTGCCATATTAGACAAGTTGTTTTCTTCGTTTTTAGCATCAAATTCTTCTGCACTTTTTTCTTTGTTATAAATCTGAATCATGTAAACACCTGCATTACCCTTGATAGGACCAGTTAACTTGTTTACTTCAGCTTTGCTTGCATAAGCACCTAAAGCTGGTTCGCTGGCGCGAGTTACTGAAACATATGCCGGAGCAGAGAAAGTGATATGTTTTACAGAATCGCTAACTGCATTTGCCATATTTTTCACTTGGTCAATGCTGTTTGCACCTTTCATTTCAGCTATCAGTTTTTCAGCTTTTTTATCTTTGATGATTTCTGCTTTCAGCATGTCGGCAACCAAGTTGATATTACGATATCCGGCAGGATTAATCTTTTCAAGAGCAACTACCATCAGGTGATCGTTCTCACCACATTCATACAATGGAGACACTTCACCTTCTTTGGCTGCAAAAATCCATTTCAACGCTTCACGGGTTCCTTTTACACCACCCACACGGTGTTCTGCGCTACGGAAATCAGCACGTTCTAACAAGCGGTATCCGCTTTCTTCTGCATTGGCAACAATCTTATCCATTGTAGTGTTCTGCGCTACGAATTGGCTGAAATCATTATATGCCTTGTTGTATGTTTCTTTGCTGAATTCAACCGGACGTTTAATCACTGCAACTTATATTTATCTTTCATGGCTTTTTTATCCAACACTTGAAGAATAACGTTAGCTTGTCCGATCTGAAGATTGCTTAATTCTTTAACATTAGAGTTAATCAATGTGTTGATGTATTTAGCGTTGTCAGCATCTAATGCAGCACCTTCATAGTTGCGTGCAGTCAACCAGGTTTGCTTCACCTGTCTGACCATATTTTTTTGCGATATCAGCAAAGTCAGCTCCATCTTTCAGTGCATTGAAAATACTATCGGCTAAAGTTGCGGTTTTAGCAGCATCTTCAGCATATACCTGAATTTGACGATATTGGATTGAATCGGGAGCAGTCTGCTTGGCAATAATTTTAAAAGCATTATATGAATCATCTGCCTGATTATAGTAAGGACCATATACTTCGTTGATAGTTACAGAGTCCAAACGAGCAACTACATCATTAGGATATACAGTCTTGTTGATTGCAATTTCAGAAAAAGGAACAACAGAGCCGGTGGAACGGATGAATGTGTTCATGTCGGCAGCGGTACCTAGCTGGTTGGCATATTCGGTTACTTCATTTAATACTTCTTTGCGATCTTCTTCAGATGGAGTTACCAATACATCAATGTATTTGATGTTACGAGTTTCAACCGGCTGTTCGAAAGAACTTTTTTTCTTGTTATACAGATCTTTGATTTCGCTGTTTGAAACCGTGATAGTTGAATCGCTGATAGAAGAATAAGGAATTGCAGCCAGTAAAACGTCTGATTGTTCAGTGCGTGATGTAAACGCATCTTCAGCTGCAACCGGATTTGAGATCAATGATTTTGCAATCAGGTTCTGATATTTTTCAGCTAAAGTAGATTGGATCAAAGTCTTTTCAATAAAATTCCAAAAAGCTCCCATTTTTTGATAGTATTCTACATATTGTGCAGGCATTTTGCTTGCATCCAGGTGAGCGTAATCTACTAGGAATTTTTTCAGCATATCTTTGTCGAAAGCACCGGTTTGCGGATTGCGGAACGGAGTTTGCATTAATAAGGGGTTAGTACCCTCCTCAATGATTGCTTGAACTTCAGCTTTGCTGACAGTCAGTCCCAATTTTGCAGCTTCTGCTGCGATTAATTGGTTATTTACGTAAGATTGCCATACTTGGTCTTTCACTTGAGTCAGTTGGTCGTCATTTAATGCAGAAACACCTTGTGTCAATTTAATGACTTCTGTGTATTCGTCTACCATTTTTTGATACTCTTGTGCTGTAAGTGTTTTTCCATTCACTTCACCTACGTCTTGTTTACCCTGATGTGGTTGGAGAACCTTCCATGCGTCTCCGGCAATGAATGCGAAGAGGGCAAGTCCGATTACAACGACCAACAGAGGCCTTTACTTCTGATTGTTTGTAATGTTGCCATTTAATTTTACTATTTTTGTTTATTGTTTTTTTATACTTCATAGATTTAGCGCACGAAGATACAAAAAATGCAGCTTACAAGCTATTTTATTGTGAAAAAATCTATTATTCGGTTACTTTCAACTTTACTAATTCAATTCTTGTTGCTGTTACTTTAATTATTTTGAAATGGAATTTATCGAAAATGATCTCTTCATGTATTTTGGGGAAACTTTGGTATTGGTGCAGGATGAGTCCACCGATAGTTTGGTAATCATCATTTTCCGGTAGGTCAAGTGAGAACAATTCATTGGCTTTTTCTATTTCCAGACGTCCGGAAAGGATGTATTCATTGTCACCGACAGATTTGGCTATGTAAGAAGTCGTGTCATGCTCGTCTTCTATTTCACCGAAAATTTCTTCCACTAAATCTTCTAGCGCCACGATGCCGGATGTACCTCCGAATTCATCGACTACTACAGCTAAGGATTTCTTTTGCTGCATGAATAGTTTCATCAGCTTATGCGCTCCCATCGTTTCGGGAGCAATAGGTAGTTGGCGGACACTCTTAGTCCAGTCGGTCTGCTCACGAAACATTTCAGAAGAATGGATATAACCTATAATATTGTCAATGTTTTCTTTATAGACAATGATTTTACTGATTCCGCTTTCAATGAAGCGGGCTTTTAGTTCTTCTATGGGAGTTCCATATTCTATGGCAACAATTTCGGTTCTGGGTACCATACAATCCCTAATTCTGATATTCGAAAAATCTAGTGCATTTTGGAATATCTTGACTTCGGTGTCTATGTCTTGTTCATTTTGAACATCTTGTATACTGCTTTGAATAAAGTAATCTAGATCGACTTTAGTAAAAGCTTTTTCATTGGCTTCTTTATTTGTTTTAATGCCTATAATGTAAAGTAATATATTGGATATTCCCGAAGCAAACTTGCTGATGATAGAGCAAGACATAGCAAATGTAAGTGGGAACTGCAAAAATATTCAGAGTGAAATTGGGATTAATCTTAAATAAGGTTTTAGGCAGGAACTCTCCTGTGACCAAGATGATTAATGTGGAAATAATTGTTTGGATCAGTACTAATAAAAAGTGGTTGTCTATCAATCCTGCCAGCAAGTTTTGTTCAATGACTTGTGCCATCAATATACCGTAAATGACCAAAGCGATGTTGTTCCCTACCAACATGGTAGAGATAAAATTGTTCGGATTATGAAAGAAGATGGAAAGTATACGTGAATTTATGCTTTGGCTGTTACGATCCATTTCAAAACGTAATTTATTGGATGAAACAAAGGCTATTTCCATGCCGGAGAAAAAAGCGGAAAAAGCCATTGTGATAAGAATTTGTATAATAATACCCATAATAGTGAGTGAATTAGCGTATCGAATCAGTCTGGTGCTATTTGCAACAGCTTTTGTACTGTCTGCTGGTGCTGTATCTTCTACAGTGAAAATACCTGTGTTATTATAAATTTGATATTCTGTCATTTGCTGGTTGGATTCAAATCCATAACCGGTAATGATTTTGTCTTCTTGTTCAATGCGGATAAATTTGTCAGAATAGACCCTTTCCTGTTTTTCATCCCAAAAGAGCAGGTCTGTGTCAAATTTGTCGCCTCTTTGGCTGCGGATATGCACATTGCTTCTCAATTCCCAAAGTTTCTTTTTCTCGTAGTAATAGGCTGTATCGGCTTTTATGCTGGCATCAATATGGAATAGGGAATCAAACTTTTCCAGATAAACTCCTTTTTCAAAAGCCCAATAAGGAGGGTTCTTTTTATCATAAATTTCCCATTCTTCTGTGATAATTTTGTAGCGGGTAATACCGGAATCGGATATAAGGGTAGTAACCCCCAATGTTTTCATGCTAGGCAATGAATCTCTTTCTGTAATGCTTCCGCCTAGATTTTTTTTCGCCTTCCTGAGCATGCTGGGAATAAAACAAACATAACAGTTGCCCAAATGGCAACTGTTATGTTTAGAAATATAAAGTGTGATTCTTGTTTTTTTTCAGACGACATAATTATCTGATAGTTGTTGTTTCACCAATCCATCCACCGATTGTAACAGAGTCACCTTTCTTCAAGCTGAGGAAGAATAAGTCTGCGTCTTTAGGAGTATGGGCTGCATAAGTACCAATTAGTTTATTTGCTTCTTCAGCAACACTAGGATCTACACTTTTTGCTTTCTGTAATTTGTCGATAACAGCAAAATAAGTACACTTGTTCAATGCGGCTTCATCACTCCAGTTAGGGCTTGATGCATACATATTAGCAATTAAAATGTAAGGCTTACCATTGTTTCCATCCAATGAGATTGACTTCAGCGCATATTGTTTTGCCTTGCTCAACTGTTTTTTGCTGAATAAAATAGCAGCGGTTTTGTATGCATAGTCGGCTTTCTTTAATGGGTCTTGTTCTAAGTTGATAGCCTGATCAAAATAGTCGATACATTTGTCCATATCACCTTTCTTGTAATACATGTATCCGCAACCTACAGCAGTTTCGGCAGTCGGTTCGATGGCATGTGCGGCTTCAGATGCAGCAAAGTAAGCTTCCTGTTCTGTACAGTTTAGCATCTGCATTACAGAAATAACTTGCTTCAGATAATCCAAATTAGTTTTGTTTTGTTCAACTTTCGGAGCATAGATAGCTTGTAGGTTGTCGCAAGTCGCTACACCACTGTTAATGAAAAATGCATCGATATTGTCTTTTGCCACTTTCAATAATTTTTTGTCATTTTCCTTTGTAGCAGCTTTTAAAGCTCCATCAGCAACTCCTGATGCAAACAAGTAATCCTGAATGAATTGTTCTTTGTATGCTTCATCACTCTTCATTTTACGGGCAGCAGCATCCATGAATTCTTGTAATACAAAATAGTCGGAATTTTCTTTTTCAAGTTCAATGGCTTCTTTGAACATGTTGTATGCTTCATTCATGTCCTGTCCACCCATTGTGAAGTAGTCATGTGCCTTCATTCCGATAATTGAACCCTTTGTAGCATCTCTTTTAACCAACTTGTTCAAATCGTCCAGATATTGGATACGCTGGTCGTGAACTTTCATCAGTTCATTGAAGTATTGTTTTTGCTTAGCTGCATCTTTTTCACCGGCTATTAAAGCACGAAGAATTTTTGCACCATTAGTATAAGTACTTACTTGAGCTTTGGGGGCTTCTGTAAATACGCTCATCCAAGGAGTATAGGCGTCCTTGAAATTGTTAGTTTTGACATACTCAGTGTAAATACTGATATTTTCAAGCATCGGATACTGTCTTCACCATGTCCGAATCTTGATCCGTCTGACGCTCCGGTCTGAGCGAAAGAAGCTGTTGTACCTAAGGAAAGAACGAACAGCGCTGTTACCATCTTCATTTTCATCGTATATAAATTTAGTTGTTGTTATTTATTTGCTTCTCTCCATTTATCAATCCACTTTCCATTTCATGAACCAACGTTCATTGAAAGTGAGCCCGATATTGATTCTCAAATAGTTCTCTTCCATTAATCCTTTAAATTTAGGACTGACTTTAATGTATTGTCCGGAAATGTTCAGCATAGATTTACTTTGGAACATGGGAAGTCCGAAACCTACACTGACGCCATATTCGCGTGCACCGTCTTGAAAACTGGTCGCTCCTGTGTCCGGATCAGTATAGCTTACCTTATTATAAGGAGTTGAATAATAAGCTCCCATACGGTAACGGATACGCTTCAGATAGTTGTGGCTGATATAACTTGGTACGAATTCCGCACCAAAAGCTATTTTTGTGCGGTTATTCATTTCCACACTTTCTTTGTTGAACTTGCTCCAAGTCAGATCGGCTGTATTCCATTTTTGTAAAGTATAGTCAACCCCAATCGTCAGGCGGTTGTCATATACATAAGTAAGACCTGCACCAAATGTATGTGGCATTTTAAACGGGTTTGGAATAGTATCGCCAGTTTGTGACTGTACATAAATGGAACCATTACTTTCCGTACCTGTCTGATGATATTTATATGCATCTCCGTGCAAGGTATGTCCCAGTGTATAAACGGCACCTACATTTATTGTGTTTTTCTTGTTTAACTTATAAGTATACTGTAAACCAAAATCCAGTTTATAATCACTGATGGAAAATTTGTCTAATTTGATACTACGTGTACCTGTCGCTCCAATAGCTGTCATGGATTGATGGGTAATGTCTCCATAAAGATATGAAAAATTTGCACCAACAGACAAATTATTAAATACTTTATAACCTAATCCTACAAAAACCTGATGAAAGCCTCCGTCGCCATTATAAGATTCGGCCCACTTTCCGTTATTGTCTACATCCTCAAAATCATGTGTTTTGGAAATGTTGTAACCTACTGTGGAAAATGGAAGAAAACCAACTGTCATTCCCATTTTTTGCCATAGACGGAATTGCATGGCCAAATAGTCAAAACTTGAGTTTTTAGCATTGGTTTTTACATTACCATCCTTGAAGTTCGCATTTTGAAGAGTCATTCCTGCATCGAACAAGAATGTCAATGAATCGATAGCTGTATAAGATGCCGGATTAGACGCGTTGATTTGGTAGCCGTTTCGCAAACCGTATGCTATTCCTCCCATTGCTTTACTGTTACCAAAATTTTGATCAGCTAACTGACCAAAGCCGTAGCGTGTATAGGGAGAATTTGTGCTTGTTTGGGCTACGGCCAGCCCTGTGACTGTGAGTAATATTGACGCACTAATCAGTCTTTTATAATTTATCATTATAGCTTAATATTCTGTTTAAACCTTTCAATACTAAAAATCTATCTGCAAAGATGATACTTTTTAATTTTGTATCAAAAGAAAATTCATCTCCGCCCGTTAAAAAAACCAAAAGCTCCGGATAATTCTTTTGAAGATGGGTGATATAGCCGCTCATTTCAAATTCCATTCCGCGAATGACTCCTGCCCGGATAGCCGTTTCTGTAGATTGTCCATACATCGGAACTTCTCCTTTAGCGCTTACTTTGGGAAGTTTGTCGGTGAATATGTTCAATGCCTTGAAACGCATACGCATTCCTGGAGAAATATTGCCTCATGATAGGCTCCGTCAGCGTCAATAAAATCGTATGTGACACAGGTTCCTGCGTCAATAACCAGCACATCGTGTCCAGGCTTCAGCCAGTTTGCTGCGACCACAGCTGCTAAACGGTCCATGCCCAGTGTTTGAGGCGTTTTATATAAATTAGTGACGGGAACAGGGGTTTCATGACTTAATTCGATGATGTTAAAAGGCAATCTTTCCAGTTGGTGCCGGATCGTATTGCTTAGTGTTATGACAGAAGCTATGATACCTCGTTTCAACGGGTATCGGGAGCAAAGCATCGGGAGGCAATCTAAAGAATGATTGGAGCCACGAAATACTTCAACTAACTCGCCTTTGTCGAATATAGCCAATTTGGCTACTGAGTTTCCTATGTCGATTATTAAATTCACAACTTTGCTTTTTCGGCTGCAAAGTAACGCAAAAAATAAATAGGAATAGCAATAAAAAATGGTATTTGTGAGGAATTAATTAATATTTAGGTGTACTTTTGCATCGGTAAACAGAGAATGGAATTTATGAATAAATTAATTATAGCATTGATATTGTTATTCTTTTTCTTGGGCCAATCGGTTAGAGGTCAGGAAGATAACATAAAGGTAAGTCTGATGACCTGTGCTCCCGGTACGGAAATATATGCTTTGTTCGGGCATACGGCATTGCGCTATGAGGATAAGGCACGTGGAGAGGACTGGGTGTTTAATTATGGTATGTTCAGCTTTAATACTCCCCATTTTATCTATCGTTTTGTCAAAGGAGAAACTGATTATGAATTGGGCGTAACCCGTTATCCTTATTTTGAAGGCAGTTATGCTATGCGTGGTTCCTCGGTCTATCAGCAGACATTGAATTTGACTATTTCGGAAAAACAGGAACTCAGAAGATTGCTGGAAGAGAATTATCTGCCGGAGAATAGGGTTTACCGTTATAACTTTTTCTATGATAATTGCACTACCCGTGCGCGTGATGTAATAGAAAGGTGTATTGAAGGGAAGGTTGTTTATTCTGAAGGAAAGGAGGGGCTCTCTTTTCGGGATATTGTCCATCAATATACTAAAGGACACAAATGGGATGAGTTGGGCATTGATATGTGTTTGGGCAGTGAAGCTGATAAGCCTATTGATGCGCGTAAGCAGATGTTCGCCCCTTTTTTATTTGCTGGAAGCGGCAAAAAAAGCGACTATAGTAGTAGGTGACAGCGTACGTCCTTTGATTCTGCATGAAAAAAAGGTGGTGGATGCAGAACCGGAGAATATTGGTGACGGTTTTCCATTGTCACCCCTGGCGTGTGTCTTTATTTTAATAGGAATTACTTGTTTTGTAGGATGGTTGCAGTTTAAAACCAGGAAAATAATCTGGATTTGGGATTTGCTTCTTTTTGGTGTACAAGGGTTAGCGGGGTGTGTCATTACTTTCCTGGTCCTTTTTTCTACTCATCCTACGGTAGGGTCCAATTGGCTTATCCTTTTATTGAATCCTATCCCTTTACTTTACCTTCCGGTCATGGTTTGTCGAGCTATAAAAGGTAAAAAAGACCTCTATCATACAATAAATGTAGCGTATTTAACACTTTTTATAATGATAATGCCGTTTGTACAGCAAAAATTCAATGTAACGGTATTACCTTTGGCACTGTGTTTGTTGATATGTTCTGCAAACCACGTTTTATTATATTACAGACAAAACAATAAATGAAAGGACGCATCTTAACTTCTCTTTTGACTGTTATCGCATTAACAGGGTTGCAGGCACAGAACATTCCTGCGGTTCCCAGGTTGGTGGTCGGATTGACTATTGACCAGTTGCGGACTGATTATATAGAGGCTTTTTCGGCTTTATACGGTGAACGTGGTTTCAAGCGGTTGTGGAGAGAAGGACGGATTTATCGGAATGCCGAATATGACTTTATTAATGTGGATAAGTCATCAGCTGTAGCGGCCATTTATTCTGGCACTACACCTTATACCAACGGAATCGTGGGGGATAACTGGATGGACCGCAGTACTCTGCGAGTTCTTAATTGTGTGGACGATGCTGATTTTATGGGTATTTACACTTCAGAGTCCACTTCTCCGCAGAAAATGAAGGTGTCGACTTTGACAGATGAGTTGGTAATAGCCACACAAGGAATAGCTGAAGTTTATTCTATCGCTCCTACACGTGAAATGGCGGTGTTGGCTGCCGGTCATGCTTCGAAAGGTGCATTCTGGTTGAATGATGAAACAGGAAAATGGAGTGGCAGTACATATTATGGTACATTTCCTGCATGGGTGACTACTTATAATGACCGTGAAGGATTGGATTTCCGTATCGGCAATATGTCGTGGGAGCTTATTTGCCTGTGACTGTCTATAAATATTTGACTAGCGAGAACAAACAAGTTACGTTCAAGCATAATTTCGATGACGAGCGGAAAAATAAATACCGTAAATTGAAAACAAGCCCTTATGCTAATGATGAGGTAAACCGTTTGGTTAATGCTTGTTTTAGTAATACTTCCATTGGAAAGGATGCTGTTCCGGACTTTTTGTCACTGGCATATTATGCCGGGAATTATGATCATAAGGCTCCTGCAGAACTCCCGATGGAAATGCAGGATACCTATGTACGTCTGGACAACAGTATTGCTGAATTATTGGAATTGATAGACCGGAAAGTTGGTTTGAACAATACTTTATTCTTTATAACCTCTACAGGATATGCTGACGCTGATCCTGTTGATCCTCCTCAATATAAAATACCGGGTGGAGAATTCCATATTGAACGTTGTTCTGCTCTGTTGAACCTTTATTTGGCTGCTATTTACGGTGAAGGACAATGGGTGGAGGCACATTTTGAGCAGCAAATATACTTGAATCATAAGCTGATAGAGCAGAAACAACTGAATATATCCGAGATATTAAATCGTGCGGCAGAATTTTTGGTACAGTTCAGCGGAGTGAAAGATGTGTATTCTTCACAACGTTTGCAATTGGGAGCGTGGACTCCTACCATTGATAAAATAAAGAATTACTATAACCCGATATGTTCCGGAGACTTATGGATAGAAGTCTTACCAGGCTGGACTGTATTCCGTGAACATTCGCTTGATACGCAGGTGCAACGCTATTCATATGCGTCGGCTCCATTGATTTTCATTGGGAACGGAATGAAACCGGAAATAATCCATGCGCCTATAAAAATAGGCAATATAGCACCCACCGTAGCCCATTACATGCGTATTCGTGCTCCTAATGCAGCCGTTCTGGCACCAATGACAGACATCAGAAAATAATATTAAGGAGAGAAGTGCAAATAAATCAGCATTTTATTGTAACTTTGCACTTTCAAAAGTAATCAAATTAGAAAATAATAAAAACAAAAAATACAATGGGATTTAATGAATTTATTGGCAAATTGTTTGGAAATAAGCCACTCGTGACATGAAAGAAATCAAGCCATGGGTTGATAAAATAAAGGCTGTTTATCCGGAAATTGCCAAATTGAGCAATGACGAGCTTCGTGCAAAAACAGTAGAATTAAAGAAGTACATTTCTGATTCGGCTGCTGAGGAACAAAAGAAGATAGAAGAATTGAAAGGTACTATCGAAACTACAGAACTGGAAGATCGTGAGGGCATCTTCGCGCAGATAGACAAACTGGAAAAAGAAGTGCTGGAAAAATATGAAAAAGCACTGGATGATGTACTTCCGCAGGCTTTTGCCATTGTAAAAGACACTGCACGCCGTTTCTCTGAAAATCCGGAATTGGTTGTAACCGCTACCGATTTTGACCGTGAATTGGCTGCTCAAGGAAAAGATTTTGTGCGTATTGAGGACGATAAGGCGATTTGGCAGAACCATTGGATTGCTGGTGGTAATGACATGGTATGGAGCATGGTGCATTACGATGTGCAGTTATTCGGTGGTGTAGTGTTACATAAAGGCAAGATTGCCGAAATGGCTACTGGTGAAGGTAAGACGTTGGTAGCCACTTTGCCTGTGTTTTTGAATGCACTGACCGGTAATGGCGTACATGTAGTTACTGTTAATGATTACTTGTCAAAACGTGACTCGGAATGGATGGGGCCATTGTATCAGTTCCATGGATTGAGTGTGGACTGTATTGATAAACACCAGCCCAATTCTGATGCACGCCGCAGAGCTTATATGGCCGATATCACTTTCGGTACGAATAATGAATTCGGTTTCGATTACTTGCGTGACAATATGGCTGTCAGTCCAAAAGACTTGGTGCAGCGTAAACATAATTATGCTATTGTCGATGAGGTGGACTCTGTATTGATTGACGATGCTCGTACTCCGTTGATTATTTCCGGTCCTGTTCCTAAAGGTGAGGATCAGTTGTTTGAGCAACTCCGTCCTTTGGTAGAGCGTCTGTTTGAAGCTCAGAAAAAGTTGGCTACCCAATATTTGGCCGATGCCAAACGCTTGATTGCATCGGATGACAAGAAAGATCAGGAAGAGGGATTTTTGGCATTGTTCCGTAGTCATAAGGCACTGCCCAAAAATAAGCCGTTAATCAAGTTCCTAAGTGAACAAGGTATTAAGGCAGGTATGCTGAAGACCGAGGAAATTTATATGGAACAGAATAACAAGCGTATGCCTGAAGCCACTGATCCATTGTATTTCGTAATTGATGAAAAGCAAAACAGCGTAGATTTGACCGACAAAGGTATTGACTTGATTACAGGAAATGCGGCAGATCCTACTTTATTCGTTTTGCCTGATATTACTTCCCAATTGTCTGCTTTGGAAAATGAGACAGATTTGACAGAAGAAGAAAAACTGGCCAAGAAAGATGAACTGATGACAAATTACGCTATCAAGTCTGAACGCGTACACACTATCAACCAGTTGCTGAAGCTTATGCCATGTTCGAAAAGGATGAACGAATATGTTGTAATCGACGGACAGGTTAAGATTGTTGACGAACAGACAGGACGTATTATGGAAGGCCGTCGTTATTCTGACGGTTTGCATCAGGCTATTGAGGCCAAAGAAGGCGTGAAGGTGGAAGCAGCTACCCAGACCTTTGCTACCATCACTTTACAGAACTATTTCCGTATGTATCATAAATTGTCGGGTATGACCGGTACAGCGGAAACGGAAGCGGGAGAACTTTGGGATATTTATAAATTGGATGTCGTTGTTATTCCGACGAATCGTCCTATTGCCCGTAAAGATATGAATGATCGCGTTTATAAGACAAAACGTGAGAAGTATAAAGCTGTCATCGAAGAGATTGAAGAAATGGTAAAAGAAGGACGTCCTGTTCTGGTAGGTACCACTTCGGTGGAAATCTCTGAAATGTTGAGCAAAATGCTTGCAATGCGCAAGATTGAGCATAATGTGTTGAATGCGAAACTGCATCAAAGAGAGGCGGATATTGTGGCACAGGCAGGTCAGAAGAGTATCGTGACTATTGCTACCAACATGGCAGGTCGTGGTACCGACATTAAGCTGAGTCCGGAAGTGAAAGCTGCGGGCGGTTTGGCTATTATCGGTACGGAACGTCATGAAAGTCGCCGCGTGGACCGTCAGTTGCGTGGTCGTGCCGGTCGCCAAGGGGACCCGGGCTCATCTGTGTTCTTTGTATCATTGGAAGATGATTTGATGCGTTTGTTCTCTTCAGATCGTATTGCCAGTGTAATGGATAAACTTGGCTTCAAAGAAGGTGAGATGATTGAACACAAGATGATTTCAAATTCCATTGAACGTGCTCAGAAGAAAGTGGAAGAAAATAACTTTGGTATTCGTAAACGCTTGCTGGAATATGATGATGTGATGAACAAACAGCGTGTGGCTGTTTATACCAAACGTCGTCATGCCTTGATGGGTGAGCGTATCGGTATGGATATCGTGAATATGATTTGGGATCGTTGCGCTTATGCTGTAGAATTGGGCGACTTTGATAATGTGAAGATGGAAATATTGCAGACATTGGCAATGGAAGTACCATTCACAGAAGAAGAGTACAACAAGATGAGAAAAGAAGATCTTGCTGAGAAAACCTTTGAAGCGGCAATGAACAACTTCAAGCGCAAGACAGACCGTATGGCCCAGATTGCCAATCCCGTTATCAAACAGGTATATGAGATGCAAGGGCATATGTACGAAAACATCATGATCCTATTACGGATGGCAAACGCTTGTATAATATCTCTGTCAACTTGAAGGCGGCTTATGAAACAGAAGGCAAGGAGATTGTGAAGTCATTTGAGAAGGCGATTCTGCTTCATACTATTGATGATGCATGGAAAGAAAACCTGCGTGAACTGGATGAACTGAAACATTCTGTACAGAATGCTAGCTATGAGCAGAAAGATCCGCTGCTGATCTTTAAGTTGGAATCTGTCAATTTGTTTGACAACATGGTAAATAAGATCAATAACAATACCATTTCTGTATTGATGCGTGGACAAATCCCGGTTCAAGAACCGGAACAAGTTCGTGAAGCTGCTCCCGAACCGCAGGCTCCTCGTCAACAGTATAGAGAGGAAAAGCAGGATTTAAGTGATCCTCACCAGCAAGCTGCTGCCGAACATGACACCCGCGAGGTAAAGCGTGAGCCGGTTCGTGCGGAAAAGACAGTGGGTCGTAACGATCCTTGTCCTTGCGGAAGCGGTAAGAAATATAAGAACTGTCACGGGCAAAATGCGTGATAAATAACGATTATTATAGAAACGTTCGGGTAGAATTTACTACCCGGACGTTTTTTTTTTTATCCTTTTAACTTACTTCTTACATAAATAAGCGTATTTTTGTTCCCTAAGAAAAAATGATAATATGAAAAGATCCGTTTCATTAATAATTCTAGTTGCTGGGACGCTTCTTGCTTCCTGCAGCAGTTTGCAGACCATATCTTTTGACCAGTTACAGGCAGCCGATGTCAGTTTTCCGGATGCTGTGAGAAAAGTGGCTGTGATAAACAATATGCCTGTACTGAAAACTAAAGATAATCATGAAATACTGAGCAGCGAATTGGAAGGCGATGGTAAAGTGGCATCCGAAGCTTTGGCAGAGAATATTGCCAATGTGAATTATTTCGATCAGGTCATTATCTGTGATTCTGTATTCCGGGCACAGGATAAAGTGCCACGGGTTAATGTCATTCTGACTAAAGAGGAAGTACGGAAATTGAGCGAGGACTTGGGAGTGGATATGATATTGTCTTTTGATCGTATTCATATTCAGACTAAGCCCGGCGTACTGTTCTATCCGGATTTTCCTATGCCTATAGATGCTGTAGATGGAATTATATCTCCGATTGTTAGAGTATATATTCCCAATCGTGATAAACCTTTGTTTGTAGTTGCCAAGCAAGATACCATTCCTGGGAAATAGAACCAGCTCTTTCTGACCGGAAGATAGTAAAAGAAGCTTCGGAATATGCCGCTTCTATTCCAGTAGAACATCTGTTGCCACATTGGGATGAGGTGGCTCGTTTTTATTACGATGGCGGGAATATTGAAATGCGCGATGCCGGTGTATATCTTCGTGAGAACAATTGGGATGAAGCTATAGTCAGTGGAAGATAGCCTATGAGAAGAGAAAAGGCCAGCAAAAGATGAAAGCGGCTTTTAATATTGCACTATATTATGAAATAAAGGATAATGTAGAACAGGCCAAGGAATGGTTGGGTAAAGCGAAGAATTTGGTGAAATCAGGCAGCAGGGATGAACAATTGATAGCCTTTTATTCATTGGAGTTAGAGAAAAGAGAGAGTAAGCTATCCCAATTGAGAATACAAATGAAACGTTTTGATGATAATTTTTAGAGAATAAGTGTTGAGAGAAAGATTTTTTTGTACTTTTGGATATAAATAATATATAAAATTGATTTTGGTATGAAACTCAGTGCACAGTCACATGCTTCTATTGCGTCTTCGCTTCGGGAAGCGGTTGATAAATATATAGCGGATGGAGAGAGAACGGTAGTCACCGATATCCATTTGCAACCTAAGCAGGACAGTGGTGAATTAGTTATTTTAATGATGATGACGAAGAATTGTCACGTACCATAATTGAAGAGTGGGTGGATTATAGTGAAGATGATTTTTATACAATAGTAGAGCGTATACTTCGTGGGGAGATCAACGCATTGAAAGATACGGGAGTTTTGGATAAGTTAGCTATAATGAAGCCTTATTCTTTTGTTTTGGTTGATGAGGATAGGGAAACTGTAACCGAACTTTTATTGATAGATGATGAAGACACTTTATTGCTGAATGATGAACTTTTAAAGGGTTTGGATGAAGAATTGGATGCATTTTTAAAAGACTTGCTTGAAAAATAGATAAAATAATAGGAGCATCGGGATAGTAAAGTTTCCGATGCTTTTTTATATCATAGGTGAGGAAAATGTTTTTTCAAGAGTGGCGTTTAAAATATTGTTTTCTCATCCATCGGTCAAAAACCATGAATAAGGGTATAGTTATGATGAATAGCAGATAAATGAGAGGAATTTGTATTTTTAAAACATGACTGCCAGCAAGAAATGCATGATACATAGTTTCCTTAATGTGATTTCCAAAATAAATATACAGGCCGATGCTGCCGCTTATTATTAAGAATAGAGAAGCAGCAATAGTAGCTAGTAACATCTTTCTCTCCTGTTTCTTTTCACGTAAGAGTATAGCTTCCTCTACTTTCTGCATGGTGCGGAAAGTAAAATTGGAGGTCAGCCGGAATTGGGGCTGTTCTTTTACAGCCTTCATTAATCCTTTATCTTTTTGTTTCTTGTTCATTCTGCTTCTGTTATGAGTATATATAATTTTTTTCTTATTCGATGCAATTTTACTTTTGCATTGCTTTCCGTCAGTCCCAGGATAAGAGCGATTTCACCGATAGTTTTCTCTTCATTATAAAATAGGGAAATCAAGGCGCGTTCTTCTGCATCCAGTTTCTTGATGGCCTTATTGAGCTTTCCTACCCGTTCCCCGCTTTCATCATTCAGGGCATCGTCTATTTGCTGGTCGGATATATTCATTAACATGGCACTGTCCATAACAATTAACTCTTGCTTTCTTTTTCTGGTTGCCGATATGGCGGTGTTATATGCAATGCGGTATATCCATGTAGAGAAACTACTCTCTGCTTTAAACGACGAAAGATGTTCAAAGGCTTTCAAGAACGTATCCTGGGTCAACTCTTCCGCATCCTCCTGATTCTCCACGATGCGTATAATCAAGATAAATACTTGCTGACTGTATTTATCCAAGAAGTATTCGTAGAGAGAAGTTTCTCCTTTTAATATCCTATGAATAATATGTGTTTCGTCGTTTTCCATTTTGTCTATTAGACGCAGGGCTGGGAGAGAGGTTACATAAAAAGAGAAAATTATTTTTTTCTTTCTCAAAAGTGTAACCTCTTTGGCTACGCAGCGTCTAATGAATACAAAGGAACAAAATTAATAACTTAAATACGAATAAATTATGGGTTACATTACCGGTTGGATTGTTGTAGGTATCATTACATTAGGAATCTACAAATTATTTGAACTTTTTGTTGGTAAGAAAGAGCGTCTTACTATGATAGAAAAATTGGGAGACAAGTTAGATCCTTCCATGTTGGGGAACAGGCTTAGCCTGCCTCTTCCTGTAGGAACTCCTTTCATGTCATCTTCCCCGATTTCTTTCTCGGCCTTGAAATTTGGCTGTTTGTTGCTGGGTATGGGACTAGGGTTGTTGACTGGTTATATTATTTGTGCAACCACGGTTCCCGATTATTTCACAGAGCGTAATTGGCGCATGAGCGAGTTAACTTCATTGATTTATGGTGCAAATGTCTTGCTTTTTGGTGGTTTGGGCTTGGTAGTTGCTTTTATAGTAGAATTGAAAATTTCTCAGAAAAACAGGAAAGATCATACCCGTTGAATAATGAAAGACAATTAGAAAAAGAAAGAGAATGTGTCAAAATTTGAAGTAATTATCAAAACTATCCGAGCTTTGCAGCAAGACAATAGCAGAATTACTTTTGACACATCTCTTTATTAAAAAGAAGTGATGACCGTCTTATCATAGAATGTTGTCAATCTCTGTAAAGCGGTATATTTTTTATTTTTTCAAAGCAGCAATACTTTCTTTTAAAGAAGCTATTTTGCTTTCTGCATCAGCCTGTTTCTTACGTTCCATATCAATAACGTTGGCTGGTGCTTTGCTGACAAATTTTTCATTGCTTAATTTTTTCAATACACTTTGCAAAAAGCCTTCCTGATATTTTAAATCAGCCTCCAGTTTTGCCAGTTCTTCTTCTGTGTTGATTAAATTGCCCAATGGTATGGCATATTCAGTGTACCTACCATAAATGAGCCGGAGCCGTCAGCTTTATTCTCTACGGCTTCGATAGAAGAGAGGTTACACAATTTAGTAATAACAGGATTGAATGTAGCTACTGGATTTACACCTACTACTTGCAACTCCAAAGTTTCTTTCTGTGCAATGTTTTTCTGTAAACGAATAGTACGGATACCACCGATTACTTCTTTCACTACTTCAAATTCTTTGACGATAATCTCATTACAAGCAGTCGGAATGTTCAATTGCTGGACCATCAGGCTTTCCCCTTCTTTGCGGTCATATATATGTTGCCATAACTCTTCGGTAATGAAAGGCATGAACGGATGCAGCAACTTCAGCAAGTTATCAAAGAAGCCTAAAGTTTTTTCATAGGTCGCTTTGTCAATGGGTTGTCCGTATGCCGGCTTGATCATTTCCAGATACCAGCTTGAGAATTCGTCCCAGAATAATTTGTATACAGCCATCAGTGCTTCGCTCAAACGATATTTGCCGAATAAGTCAGCTACTTCTGCAGCTGTTTTTGCCAACATGGATTCAAACCATTCAGTGGCCAGTCTTGCATATTCGGGCTGTGCAATATCGGCAACTTCCCAACCTTTCACCAAGCGGAATGCATTCCATATTTTGTTATTGAAGTTACGTCCTTGTTCACATAACGCATCATCAAATAAAATATCGTTTCCTGCGGGAGCGGCAAGCATCATACCCATTCGCACGCCATCGGCACCATACTTGTCAATTAGTTCCAACGGGTCGGGTGAATTGCCCAAAGACTTTGACATCTTACGTCCCAGTTTGTCGCGTACGATACCAGTGAAATAAACGTTTTTGAACGGCATATCACCTTTATATTCATATCCTGCCATAATCATTCGTGCCACCCAGAAGAAAATGATATCCGGTCCTGTAACCAAGTCACTAGTAGGATAATAGTAGTTTATTTCTTCATTATTAGGATTATTGATACCGTTAAATAAAGAAATGGGCCACAGCCATGAAGAGAACCAAGTGTCCAGACAGTCATCGTCTTGACGTAAATCTTCCATTTTCAGATTGGTATTACCGGTTTTTTCTTGTGCCAACTTCAAAGCTTCTTCCGCTGTTTCGGCTACTACATAACCGCCTTCGGGCAGAAAGTATGCCGGAATGCGATGTCCCCACCAAAGCTGGCGGCTGATACACCAGTCTTTGATATTTTCCAGCCAGTTTTTGTAGGTGTTCTTGTATTTGGCAGGATAGAATTTCAGTTCATCATTCATTACAGGAGGCAATGCCATGTCTGCAAAATGTTGCATCTTCAAGAACCACTGCATGGACAGTTTCGGTTCGATGGCTACATTGGTACGTTCCGAGAAACCTACCTTATTAGTATAAGCTTCTACCTTTTCCAGCAATCCGGCAGCTTGCAAGTCTTGTTCAATCTGTTTACGTACATCAAAACGGTCCATACCTACATACAGTCCGGCAGCTTCGCTCAATGTTCCGTTATCATTGAAGATATCAATGCTTGGCAAGTTATATTTTTCGCCAAGCATATAGTCATTCACATCATGGGCGGGTGTTACTTTCAGACATCCTGTACCAAATTCAATGTCTACGTAGTCGTCTTCGATAACCGGAATGATACGGTTTACCAGTGGTACAATTACCTTTTTGCCTTTCAGCCATTGGTTTTTCGGGTCATTGGGATTGATACACATGGCAGTATCTCCCATAATTGTTTCGGGACGAGTGGTAGCAACTACCGCATAGCGTCCTTCAGCATCACCTTCTACTTTGTAACGGAGATAATACAGTTTGCTGTGTTCTTCCTTATAAATAACTTCTTCATCACTGAGAGCTGTCAGTGCTTTTGGGTCCCAGTTTACCATGCGTACACCGCGATAGATCAAACCTTTGTTGTAAAGGTCTACGAATACTTTGATGACACTTTCGCTACGTTCTTCGTCCATGGTGAATGCTGTACGGTCCCAATCGCAGGATGCACCTAGTTTGCGCAGCTGTTTCAGGATAATACCTCCATGTTCTTCAGTCCATGCCCAGGCATGTTTCAGGAATTCGTCACGGCTAAGGTCAGTTTTCTTTATACCTTGTCCGGCCAGTTTGTTCACCACTTTGGCTTCTGTGGCAATGGAAGCATGGTCGGTTCCCGGCACCCAGCAGGCATTCTTGCCTTCCATGCGGGCACGGCGTACTAATATATCCTGAATGGTATTGTTTAGCATGTGTCCCATATGGAGTACTCCGGTTACGTTGGGTGGTGGAATGACGACTGTGTAAGGTTCACGTCCGTCGGGTTTTGAACTAAAGAGTTTGTTGTCCAGCCAATACTGATACCATTTTCCTTCCACGTCAGCGGGATTGTACTTACTTGCTAATTCCATTTTATATTTTATTTATTTAATTGATTATCGCATAATTGAGTGCAAAATTAATAAAAGTCGTTGGATTATTATGTACTTTTGCACTACAAAATGATATTAATAAACTGATTATGCATACAAGAAAAGAACAAATGGAAGCATTTGGCCGCTTCCTCGATATTTTAGACGAGTTGCGAGAGAAGTGTCCTTGGGATCGGAAACAGACGAATGAAAGTCTGCGTCCTAATACGATTGAAGAAACTTACGAACTTTGTGATGCTTTGATGAAGGATGACAAGAAGGATATCTGTAAAGAGTTGGGTGATGTGTTGTTGCATGTGGCCTTTTATGCAAAGATAGGTAGTGAAACAGGAGATTTTGATATCAAGGATGTGTGTGACTGTCTTTGTGAGAAGCTGATTTTCCGTCATCCTCATGTTTTTGGCGAAGTGAAAGCCGAGACTGCCGAGAAGGTGACTGAAAATTGGGAACAGTTGAAGATGAAGGAAAAGGATGGTAACAAAATGGTTTTGAGTGGAGTACCTTCTGCTTTGCCTTCGCTAATCAAGGCATACCGCATTCAGGATAAGGCCCGCAACGTGGGATTTGATTGGGAGGAGCGTTCGCAGGTTTGGACTAAAGTAAAAGAGGAGATCGGCGAGTTTGAAGCTGAGGTGGAGAACATGGATAAGGAGAAGGCGGAAGCGGAATTCGGTGATGTAATGTTCAGTCTTATAAACGCGGCCCGCCTTTACAAGATTAATCCGGATAATGCATTGGAACTCACTAACCAGAAGTTTATCCGTCGTTTCAATTACTTAGAGGAACACACCATCAAACAGGGAAAGAACTTGAAGGATATGACTTTGGAAGAGATGGATGCTATATGGAATGAGGCTAAAAAGGAAGAAAAATAGTAGGGTTGGAATTGTTTTTTATGATGTGTGCTATTTTTGTCTTGCTTGTTTTTCTGTTTTAATCAATAAAGGGTATTGTATTTATTCTAGGTAATTTAATGTATGGTGATATCAAATTGTGTTCTATAAGAATGAGGGGCTGTCTTTTTTATGACAGCTCCCCATTCTTTATGAAATAAGTTTTATATGAATTTTATTCTACCCATTCTTTGATGGCTTGTGAAGGATCAGGATTTAAAACAGCACCTTTGTTGAATACATTTTCATAAAGACTGATAAAGATATTCATCCAGGGCGCACAGTAGCCTTCTATTGAATTAAATCGATATCCGATAGGAGCATTAGTACCCGGATAACCACGAACAACTTGTAACTCTAACCGTTTGTAATCCCAAAAGATGATCCCTTCACCCCAGAATTCAATACGTTTCTGTTCAACAACCTTCTTTTGAAACTCTTTTAGATCATTTACTTTACATGTATAGCTACCCACAGAAGTATTATAACGAAATGTGTTTACGAAATCTTCTAATTTAGAAATACCGGCTGCTAATCCTTGGCTCATTCCTATTGCTTCGGCTTCGATTAAATACATTTCCTCTATACGCATTAACGGATAGTCAACGGCAGCTCCGATTGTATAATCGTTCATTTCTCCATTTTTAGGTCGGAATTTGATACCTGTATATGGAGGCATATCAGCGAAATCATCATCGGTCAACAAAGTTCTATATTTAGTTCCGGGAGCTTTGTGTGCATCTTCAGGAGCAATCCAAGTTGTTTTTCGCCAGTCTGCATTTGGTATTTGATCGAACAATTTTTGCGATAAGCTTGTATCCTTGCCATTTTCGGTTACCGTAACCGAAAGTTTGTTCAGGACACATGCTTCCGGCAAAGTTGAGCCAATAGCTATGTACATCCTCGGTAGTCATGATGGATCCCCATACCCATGAATTGGTTAGTACACTGTTGAAGCCGGTAGTATAGCTGTCTCCACCAAACCATTCCTTTTCAGTCAGAGGCATTGCTCCGCTTTCGTTAATGACTTTGCGTGCGTATTCGGCTGCTTTAGTGAAACAAGTTTCTTTTGATGCAATGTTTAAATCTGTATTGTTGTTTAGGGTGTTGAGATCTTCAGGGTAAAGTTCGAAACGAGATCCCATTTCCAGCCACATACGTGCCATCAGACCATGGACAACTGGGGTACAGGGCAAGTTTTTGGTTGGGCGTTGATAATCACTCAAAAGCTCCTCAGCTGAGGCTAGGTCATCTAATATGAATTTGTATACGGCATAGAAGGGAGCACGTGGATTATTACGCCCTTCTTCTTCTGTGGTTTCAGCGGTAATAATAGGTACGGTTATGCCATATAAATTTTTACTGGCTGCTTCTGCATCTAATTTCTCTACTCCTGTTTTTTTATATTCATACATTCGGACTAAGTCCATGTATATCATGGCTCTATAAGATAGGCATATACCTTTATAATACTTGTTTTCGGGTGCATCATCTGCTTTTTCTAAAGCACTCAGTGCATTATTTACATTATTCAGAAACTTGTAGTTATAATACCAAATGGTATTGACAACATCGGCATCACCCAAATCATTACATACTCCATAAGTATCAAAAAAGTCAAATTTGGGTTCGTGGCAGAAGAAGTCTTCGCATGCACTTCTCTGATTAAATTATATCCACTATATCCAAAATCATGATAAAATTGTGGACCGTAACTTCTAAATGCATTAATAAATGCGACTACTGAATTTACCATTGCGCTGATAGCTTGGTCAGATTTTCCTATTTGGTCTATGGTAGCTGTGCTACTTTCTGGAAATACCTCTTCGATACAACTGTTTAAGCTTAATGCTGATGACAGACATGCAGCAATCATTAGTTTGGTAATATATTTCTTTTTCATATTCTTGATTGTTTATGTGTTGATTAGAATTGTAAACTTAGACCGGCGGAGAATGCGCGTACGGCTGAATATTCTCCGGATGAATCTTTATTTCCGTTCCATGTTACGCGTGAATCGAAACCTTTTCTTTTTGACCAATAATAAACATTGTCACAGGCCACATAAATGCGCAGATTAGTTAGATATAGACTTCTAAGTGTTTTTTTGCTGAAAGTATATCCTAATTGAATGTTTTGAATACTTATGGAAGATGCATTAGTTAGAAACCTGTCGGATGTTTTTACACTGTACAGGTCATTGAATTGCCATTGTGGAATATCACTTTGAGTATTCTCCGGGCTCCATGCTTTATAAATATCTTTGTGAACATTATATCCTAAATGAGTTGAAGTAGGAGGTGACATTAATGCTTGGTAACCATAGTCGTATGCCTGACCTCCTATACTGTAGTTTATTTGTGCAGAGAAATCAAAACCATAAAATGAAAGAGAGGTATTGATACCACCGTATAGGTCTGGAACAGCGTCACCACATGTATAGATCAGCTTGAGAATAGGTTGTTGTTGTTTTCATCTCACCGGTTTGCTTATCTGTATAATACCATTGTGGTTTGCCTTCTTCGGACACACCTGCATATTTTTGAACATAGTTAGTATACATTGGAAGTCCTTCTCCGTAATAATACAGACCGTTTACATAACCGGCATGTCCATCTATAATGTCTGTTTTTTTACTTTCTGCAAGACGGCTGATCTTATTTCTATAATGTGTTGCATTAAAGCCAATATTCCATGTTACGTTTCTAGTCTTGACTGGTATATATTTTAAATCAATTTCAACACCTTTGTTATTCATGTCACCAATATTGTCATAATAGCCTGAGTACCCTAATGATAAAGGTACAGAAAAACGGTTAAGCATATCAGTTGTTCTGCGATTGAAATATTCTATGCTGCCACTTAATCTGCCTTTTAATAGTTCGAATTCTATACCTAAATTTATATTTGTATTGGTTTCCCAGGTAATATTTTTATTTCCTTTTCTGGAAAAACCTAATGATAACTCATTATTGCTGTTATTGATATTGTAAGTATCTACATATAAGAAATCGTCTATTCTGTCATTACCCTGTTGACCTACAGAAAACTTTAGTTTTAATAAATCGAGCCATTTAATGTCATCCAACCATTTTTCTTTGGTAAGAATCCAAGCAGTTCCCACAGAGTAGAAATTACCCCAGCGATTATCCGGGTGAAAGCGGGAAGAGGCATCGCGCCGGTAAGAAAGTTGGAAAAAATATTTGCCGTCATAGTCGTACATACTCGGAATAAATATCCTTCAGTATTGTATTTACTCTTATAGGATGACTCATCGTTGGTACCACTGATGGCACCGTTTAATTCTTGATTCTGAAAAAAAGAGAACATACTGTTTTTGGCTGCGTATAATTCTTCATAAACGTTATTAAAGCTTTCATGACCTGCCATCAATGAAACGTTATGTAATCCGAAGCTATGATTATAATTTAATATTTGTTGTAGGTTGAGGGTTGTTCGACGCCAATGCTGGACATTGATGCTTCCATTCAAAGAATTTGCTGTTCCATAAAAAGGATTTAAAGCATTTTTGTACCGGCTGTCACGTATCGAAGTGCCTGCATTGAATGTGAATTTGAAGTCTTTCAGGAAATTAACATCTATAAATGCGTCTCCATTCAAAGTATTTGCAGAGGTGTTATATGTATCGAGCTGACTTAATTTTATTCCGTTAGAGTTCGGGTTGATAGGACGGTTTAGAGGACCTTGGTTGGATACTCCGAAATCGTACATGTCACCATTTTTATCCTGCATGATCTTACCATTTGTATCACGTAGGTAAAGTGGATATATGGGAGCTGTATTGAAAGCTTGGCTAAAACCGCCAGCGGCTGAATTCTGTATTGAATGTGTATAACTGATGTTGGCGCCAAATCTCATCCACGGTTTAGCCTGATATGTGGTTTTCAAACGACCGGTGATACGGCTATAATCAGACCCTTCTGCTATACCGTCTTCATCTAAATATCCAAAAGAAGCATAGATTTGTGCTTTATCACTTCCGCCTGAAATATTGACGTTGTATTCTTGGCGTAATGCTGTATGATATACAGCATCGACCAATTGTCGGGAGTGAGATAATAACCGTTTACTATCCGTCCTAATTTTGCATTAGGATTAAGAAGACCGTTTTTACCAATCAGATATTCTCCTTCAGGATATGAATATACGTTGTAGGATAAACCACCGGTTTGACTGTTGGTTCCTATCATATTAGTATTTGCGCTGACATATGCTTGGTCAGGAGTTTGTCCTTGGGCATTTAAATAATAATTGTATAATGCTTTATAGTGTGCTTGATAATATTCTCCTGGATCTTTTATGTAGTCATATTCTATTTCACCACGGGTATTGGCACTCCATTTAGCGTCTACTGTGATTTTTGCATCGCCTGCTTTAGCTGATTTTGTTGTTATAATTATGACACCGTTAGCACCTCGAGCACCATAAAGAGCTGTGGATGCTGCATCTTTTAGTACAGAAATAGATTCTACATCTGCTGGATTGATGTTATTCCATCCTCCTTCGTATGGCATACCGTCTAATACGATGAGGGGATCTGTTTTTGCGCTCATTGAACTGATGCCACGTATCAGAATGCTTGGAGTTTCTCCAGCTGCCCATTTGTCATTGTCATTTGTAGGCCTGCCACTTGTCCAGATAAACTTTCTATGACATTAGTAACCGGACGTTTAGTTATTTGTTCTGTATGAATCATTTTTGCAGATCCTGTAAAAGCTGATTTTTTTGCAGTACCATAAGCAACTACCAAAACTTCTTCCATCACTTCTGTTGTTGAAGTCATAACAATTTTCATTTCCGGCTTGATGGTTACTTCTTGGGTTTCCATTCCAATGAAAGAAACAATAATTGTTTTGTTGGTAGGTGAGATGTTTGTAAGTGTGAACTGACCATTGATGTCGGTGATTGTTCCATTGGTTGTTCCTTTTACCAATACGGAAGCTCCGATTACCGGTTCGTTGTTTTCGCTTGAGATAACGGTTCCTTTCACTGTTACCTGTGCTTGTGCATGGCTTATTCCTACGAATAAGCATACGAATAGTAGTAATAGTGTCTTTTTCATAATGTTTGTAATAGATTTGTGAGTTTATGGTTTGTACAAACCTAGGAATAAAATCTAATAAATCAAAATATTTTCGATGACAAATGTTTAAAAATAAAAGTATATTCTAATCAATGTAATAAAAACTTAAACAAGCAAGAAAATTAACTTGTTTTTATAAAAGAAACATCTTAATCATTTTGTCGTTCCGCTTGAACTTTTTAAATACAAAATCCCCAAATCTAAGTTGATTGATAGATTTGGGGAAAAGTTGGAAATATCTCTTAGTTGCTTTT
>ENA-OQDD01000145-OQDD01000145.1-human-gut-metagenome-genome-assembly--contig:-NODE-145-length-29050-cov-2.209107_pt1 | contig 29050 bp, 38 predicted proteins | sample MGYA00242507_ERZ504598 | MGnify/ENA primary metagenome ERZ504598 (study PRJEB26092, sample SAMD00036318) | human gut metagenome | host: Homo sapiens | study: EMG produced TPA metagenomics assembly of...
GCGATCGACTCCTTGTCGAGCTCCAGATCTGCAGGATAATTGCCACACAGAGCGGATGGATGATGTACGGTTCCCCGCTCTTTCTTTTCTGGTCCTTATGTGCATCCGCTGCCACGCGGTATGCTTTTTCGATCAGGGAAATATCGTCCGATGGATGATATTTTTTCACAGAAGCGATCAATTCCCCGTATAATTCCTCCGGACTTGTAAAATCGTCCGTCTTGCGGATTCTGGCTTCTGCCGCCGCCACATCCTTCTTTAATTCTTCTTCACTGATTCTTTTCTCTTCTTCCATATGTATCCTCCGCTCTCATGATTAACCCCTGCGTTTCGTTGGATACGTTATTTGCCATCGTAACGGATGACAGATTTTACATCATATTTTGCCAGTTTTTCGCGTCCTTTTAAGCCGGCAAGCTCCATCAGGAACACGATTCTGGTTACTTCGCCGCCGAGGCGCTCGATCATTTTTGCACAAGCCTCCACGGTACCGCCGGTTGCAATCAGGTCGTCGATGATGACTACCTTCTGGCCCGGTTTGATGGAGTCTTTGTGCATCTCGATCGTTGCGCTGCCGTACTCCAGGTCATAGCTCTCCTCGACGGTCTCCAGAGGAAGTTTTCCTTTTTTACGGATCGGCACGAACGGTTTGTGCAGATTGTAAGCAATCGGCATACCGAAAATGAAGCCGCGGGACTCGGTTCCGCAGATTACATCACAGTCTACTTCTTCTACAAAATGCTGCATCTCATCTATGGCAAGCTGCAGTCCGTCTGCGTCCTGCAGGATACTCGTTACATCTCTGAAATAATACCCGGTTCCGGGAAATCCGGAATACTTCTTACGTAATCCTCTACTTTTTCATAAAATATTCCTCCGTTTCGTCAAGGTTTGACAATTCACCTTACAGTATAGCATCAATATTCTTCTGCGTCAATTTTGTTTCCGATAGAAAACAGGGCAGAAAAATCAGGTATTTGCGGCTTTTCTGCATCTTTAAAAATAACTCTGGATATTGATCTGTAATTTGTCGCGTCCGTTCCACGTATCGATCGACGGATAGTACGCTACCGAGAGGGTTGGATGTGCATCCACGTATGCGGCGAACGCTTCTCCCTCGCCGAAATAGACACCATCCATCTGGTATCCGCCCGCATCGGCAAGCTGTACTTTCACCACGTTTCTATTCTTTCCAAAAATGCGGTAATTTAATACAGTCAGTCCTTTCTGTGCGAACAGCGGTTTCGTGTTGCCTTTTCCGAACGGCTCCAAGAGACTTAACTGGCGGATCAGATTTTTGGTGATGTAGGTGATCGGCATCGGCACATCGATCACAACTTTTTCGACGAAATCCTCTTCCGTCAGCATGGAATTATCGTTCAGTGCCCGGCGGAACGGTTCGATCATCTCCTCTCCTGCGAGGGAAAGGCCCGCAGCCATCGGGTGGCCGCCGAATTTCGTCATCAGTTCTTTGCATTTGCAGAGCTCCTCATACATCGAATACGCTTCGATCGAGCGGCCGGAGCCCTTGACGCCCTCCTCACTTCTGGTGAGTACGAAGGATGGTTTGTGGAAGTGCTCCCGCAGGCGACCTGCGATGATTCCGGCAAGGCTCTCGTGGCAGTCCGGCAGATAGACGACGAGGACTTTGTCGTTCTGCAGCGGGGAGGTTTCCACGAGCTCGATTGCTTTTGCCTCACCCTGGCGCGTCAGCTCTTTGCGGCTTTCATTCAGGTCTTTCAAGTCCCCGGCAAGCTTTGCGGCTCCTCACGTGTCTTTGCGCAGAGCAGTTTTAACGAATGCTCCGCCGTGTCAAGCCGTCCCGATGCGTTGATGCACGGGCCGAGAACGAAGCCAATGTGATACGGTGTCACGTTTTCCGCCTCGATGCCCTGCACACGGATCAGCTCCTGCAGGCCGAGGTTCTGCGTTTTATGGAGCGCCCGAAGGCCGGCTTTTACAAGAATCCGGTTTTCTCCCTGCAGATCCATCACATCACCGATCGTCGCAATGGCGACAAATTCCAGAAAGCGGAAGCTGTGCTCCTTTGGAATACCTGCTTTTGCCTCCATCGCCTGGATCAGTTTCCATGCAACGGCCGCACCGCAGAGGCCCGGAAATGGATAGGAACAGTCTTTCTGTTTCGGATTGACAACCGCGTCCGCCGGCGGCAGGATGTAGCGGCGTTCTCCGTTTTCATCCTCCTCAAACGGAACCTCGTGGTGGTCCGTCACAACAACCGTCATGCCGAGCTCTTTTGCCAGACGGATCTGACTGCTCGCCGCGATGCCGTTGTCACAGGTGACGATCGTGTCCCGCCCCTCATCCACGGCAAACTGCACAAGATGCTCATTTAAACCGTATCCGTCTGCAATCCGGTCCGGGATACGCACATCCACATCGGCACCGAGATCTTTTAAGCCGGTCAGCAGAATATACGTTGCCGTAACACCGTCGATGTCGTAGTCCCCGATGATGCGGATCGGCTTTTTCTCCCGGATTTTTTCTGCGATCAGATCTGCCGCGCGCTCCATATCCTTCATCAGCAGCGGATCGTGGAGCTGCTCCAGATCACCGAAGAGATACTCTTCGATCTCTTTCTCCCCGGTCACATCCCGGTTCCGGATCAGGCGGGCAATGACGGGATCGATGCCGAACCGGTCCGCAATTGCCTGGAAATCGGCGCGTTTTGCCGAAACTACCCAGCGTTCTTTCTTCATATGTTCTCCTCTTTCCTGTTAGCAGGAAACGCCGGACTTTTCCGGTCCGGCGTTTCTCTTTTTATGGTTTTTGCTGCTTTTATTTATTTTTTGTCTTATTCTGTACTGCTTTGGACGGCACATATTTGTTTTTTCCAACGTGCTTCATCACATACCACAGGGCACCTGTGATGCAGACAGAAGTGTAAGCTCCGCATACGATACCAACCATCAGAGGTGCTGCAAAGTCGCGGATGGAAGAAACTCCCATCACGAACAGAACAAAGATGGTGATAAAGGTGGTGAGGGAACTGTAAATGCTTCGGGTCAGGGTGTCCGTGATGCAGCGGTCAACCAGGGACTCAATCGGCTCTCTCTTTAACTCCGGCAGATTCTCACGGATACGGTCGAAGATGACGATCGTACTGTTGATGGAATAGCCGAGGATCGTCAGCATACACGCGATAAAGGTGCTGCCGACCGAAATACGGGATACCACATAGAATCCGAATACAATGGCGATATCGTGCATCAGTGCAAGGATGGCACTCGATGCGAAACGGATGTCGCGGAAACGGATCCAGATGTACAGCAGCATGCAGACTACAGCGATGATAACTGCTTTCATCGCATTCTGGCTCATCTCTTTACTTACAGTAGAAGAAATGTTGTCGAAAGTGATTTCAGAAGTATCGACACCGAAATTGTCTGCCATTGCCTGGTAAACCTGCTCACGCTCTTCCAGAGTCAGAGAACGTGTTTTGATGATGACATTGTTGCCTCCCGACAACCTTTGTCATCTGAATATTGGAATCTTTTGTCACGCCTTCCACAACCGGCTCTACCTCTTTGTCCAGCTCTTCGATGGAGTAATCCTCGTTGAACGGAACGTTGATGGAAGTACCGCCCTTGAAATCAAGGCCGAAGTTCAGTGCGCTTCCCTTTGTCTGATGCATGAAAATCATGCTGGCCGGAACGGCAAGCAGCAGAATGCAGGAGATCGTGAAGAAGATCTTTCTCTTTTCCATAAATGGAAATCCCTTGCGCTCTTTCTTGGTTCCGTAGTATTTCGCATCCTTCAGTCCCATACCGTACAGGCTGTTGACCAGCAGTCTGGAAACAACCATGGCGCTGAACATGGAAAGAACAATACCAAGAGCAAGTGTCATGGCGAATCCGCGGACACTTCCGCTTGCGAGTGCATACAGAACGGCTGCTGCAATCAGAGTCGTTACGTTTCCGTCCAGGATGGCGGAAGTTGCCTTCTTGAATCCGTCGCGGATTGCTGCATGAACCGTCTTTCCGGCACCGATCTCCTCCTCGATACGGCGTAGATGATAACGTTCGCATCGACTGCCATACCGATCGACAGGATAACACCGGCGATACCAGGCAGAGTCAGGGTCAGGTCAAATGCATTTAAAGAAATCAGGTTCAGCTCAACGTAAATGAGCAGTGCCCATCCGGCTGCAATACCAGGCAGGCGGTATACAACTGCAAGGAAGATGATGATCAGGATAATGCCGATCGCTCCTGCTTTCACGCTGGTGGAAACAGCTGCAGATCCAAGCTGTGCTCCAACGACGCTGGAGTTGATCTCCTCAAGTTTCAGGGAAAGGGAACCGATACGGAGGGTGGATGCCAGGCTGGTTGCTTCATCCCAGTCCATGTTTCCGCCGGAGATGACTGCAGTACCATCGGAAATCACAGCGTTTACACTCGGTACACTGACGAATTTCTCATCATAGTAGATACCGATGCTCTTTCCTGCGCTGTAGGCTTCCTGGGTTGCGTCTGCAAATTTCTGTTTTCCTTCGTCGGTCATTTTCAGCTGAACGACGCTCTCGGTTGCTTTTGTGGTGGAGTTCTGCTGATGCATGGCTTCTGCGCTCTCCACATCTTTACCGGTCAGAACGACGGAGCCGTCCTCCTCGAGCTCTTCGATAGTTTTTCCGTTCAGAACGTACTCGCCGGTCGAGCTGTCGTAGGTGTAGTTTTCTGTTCCGTCATCGTTGGTCTGTTTGATGAAATACAGGCTTCCCGGTTTACCCATCTCTTCCAGAATGGTGGTTGCATCGGTTGCACCCGGGATTTCAATGGTGATACGGTTGTCGCCCTGCAGATATACCTGTGCCTCTTCGCTGTACTGCTGCGCACGCTGTTCCAGCTTGTAGCGGGTATCTGACATTTCTTCGTCTGTCGGGTTGTCCTTTACGGCCTGATAGGTAATGCTGACACCGCCGGACAGATCCAGACCCAGGTTGATATTCTTCATCGAACCGGTTCCGGTAGGACCCCATCCTTTGATCATCGTCCATCCAAGAAGCACTGTTACAATGGCTGCTAGGACGAGTGCGATGATACTCTGTTTCTTCTTCATCATGTCGCGATTTTCCTCTTTTCTTTAATCTTCGGCCAGAGCTGCCTTTATCATCAATGCACACTCGATCCGTTTCTGCTGCATCTTGCATCCGATCTCGTAAACATCGTTGATCTTACCTGTGAAATTGTAGGAGTTTGCCGCGCATCCGCCGCTGCAGTAGAACCGTGCAAAGCACTGGCTGCACTCCTTCTTGGAATAAACGTTGCATTTCTTGAATTCGTTGACCGTTTCTGTCTTTTTCACGCCTTCGTAAACATTTCCAAGGCAGAAATCTTCCTGTCCTACGACTGGTGGCACGGATAGAAATCGCCCCACGGTGTTACCGCAAGGTACTCGGTTCCGGAACCGCAGCCGGAAAGACGTTTATAAACACATGGTCCGCCGGTCAGATCGATCATGAAATGGAAGAAATTGAAGCCTCTTCCTTCTTTTTCTCTCTTGATCATCTCTCTTGCCAGAATGTCGTACTGTTCGAAAATCACCGGAAGGTCTTCCTCGCGGATCGCGTAATCCTCGGTCGGAGGTGCTACAACAGGCTCAACCGAGATCTGTTTGAAGCCGAGGTCTGCCAGATGGAGGACGTCGGCAGCAAAGTCTGTGTTGTAATGCGTGAAGGTTCCGCGCACATAGTATTTGTCCTGATGACGGAGTTCAGCGAATTTCTGGAATTTCGGCACGATCAGATCGTAGCTTCCGGCACCTTTGCGGAACGGACGCATGTGATCGTGAACTTCTTTTCTTCCGTCGATACTTAATACGACGTTGCCCATCTCCTTATTGCAGAACTCCATGACCTCGTCGTTTAAGAGAACACCGTTGGTGGTCAGGGTGAAACGGAAGTTCTTGTTATGTAACTTCTCCTGTTCTCTTCCGTAGGCTACGAGCTGTTTTACAACATCCCAGTTCATCAGCGGTTCACCGCCGAAGAAATCTACCTCGAGGTTTCTTCTGCTGCCGGAGTTTGCGATCAGGAAATCAAGCGCTTTTTTGCCGACTTCCAGGGACATCAGTGCACGTCTTCCGTGGTACTCGCCCTCTTCTGCGAAGCAGTAACGACAGGCAAGATTGCAGTCGTGTGCGATATGGAGGCAGAGTGCTTTTACGACGGTCGGACGGTTGGAAACTGATCGATTGCGTTTTCGTAGATATCTTTGGTAAAGAGCATGCCGTTGTCTGCAAGTTCCTGAATTTCTTCTCTGGCTTCGGTGATGTCCTGCTCGGCGTATTTACTGCTAAGCGCCTCTGCTGTCTCTTCTGCATTTTTCCTTCGTTCATGCAGGAAAGCACATCATATACGCAGTCATCCACAACATGGACGGAGCCGCTGTTGACGTCCAGCACCATGTTGAAGCCATTGCTTTTATATAAATGTATCACTGTGGTATTCCTTTCTATAACTCTCTCTTTTTTTAATATGCCTGGCAAAAAGAATGTTCCCAAATCCGGCGAAACCGGTTCTGGGAACACCTTTTACTCGTCCTTATGGATTACTTTTACTTATGCTCGCAGCTCTGGTTGCCTACGGTGCAAGAAGTCTTACATGCGGACTGGCAGGATGTCTGGCACTCACCGCATCCACCTTTTTTTACAGTGTTCTGTAAGCTTTTTGTATTTAAAGTTTTGATGTGTTTCATGGCACATTCCTCCTTCATTGTAGTTGACGCGCGACTTTTTTATAGTCTTCGGCCATTAGCTCTTCCCATTATAGCATAGGTTTTTCAAATTTAAAAGTCTGTTTTTTGAAAAAATGTTCTGTTTTGTCCGCTTTTATCTGCCGTGTGCCGTCATTCCGCCTGCCATTCCGCCGACGGCACAGACTGCTGCCGCCCACAGAAGTCTTCCGGCTCCGGCAAATCCGCCCGGCAGGAAGACTGCGGAGACGATGATCAGAATGGCAAAATACACGATTCCAAAGCAGATGCCCCAGAGAAACCGCCGTTTTCCCGCCATGTTTCCTGCCATTCTTCCGCCGGAAAAGCTTGATGCCAGATAGATCACCACAATGCCCGCCTGCACCCAGCTTTCCTTCCAGGAAATTTCCAGAGCAGGAAAGACAGCAGCAAAAGAAGAAGCACCGAGATCAGATAGGAAACGAGAAGAGCCTTCAGCCAGCCGATCCCGCTGCCCGCACCCACCGCCCATGTTTTCTTTTCTTCCATAAGAAAAGCCCTCCCATACTGTAAATGTATGGAATGGCTTTTTCGGATATGCCTGTTTCTTTATTTTTCGTCAAACGGATGATTCTTTTTGAATTCCAGCCATGCGGCCATGCTCTTTGCGCGTTTCGCCTGCATCTGAAGGAATGCCATGCAGAACATAACGGCTGCAGAAAGTGCGGAGCTGATCGCCAGCGGAAGCACCATCGTCTCATCGCCGGTGTTGACCGGGATGCTGCGGATGCTTGCAGTGGTCTGTGTCTTCTTCTGCGGAATCTTTGTGCTTCCGGTATTGGAATTGGAAGAGCTGTTGTTACTGCTGCTCTTCGACGGTGTGGCTGTCGGAGTCGGAGTGGATGTCTTATTCGTTCCGTAGTTGTCCGGTCCTACAAGAATCGTTCCTGCGGCACGCAGCGTACTTACGTCATCGGCTGCACTTGCTGTCATTTCACCGGCACTCAGGTTGGATTTCTGCTCTGCAGCTGCAAGCAGTTCATGTTCGCCTTCGTCCGCCGTCTCAGCTTCTGCTGTTTCCGTCTGCTCCTCTGATACAACGCTCCCGGACAGACTTACTGCCATCGGCTGGATCAAAAGAGAGACATCGGAGATCAGATAGCCGTCTTCTGTGCTGTCCGTACCGGATGGATTGGAAATTTCATCGAAATTTTTTACGGTTTCGTTTTCTTTCTGAATTTCATCTTTTACAAGGTCATCCAGATTTTCATCCTGTTTCCACTGGTCCGATGATGCATCCTTTCCCGTTCCGTTCTGGTTATCCTGGTTTGTATCATCTGCTGCAGGATCGTCTTTTGCTGTATCATCCGGGGCAGGTGTCACGGTTGGATCTTCTGCCGGAGTTTCCGGATTCTCCGGATTTTCACTGTCATCGGTATTCTCGCCCGGTGCTGTCGTCGGAGTTACTTCCGGCGTTACGGTCGGTTCCGCATCCGGTGTCGGCGCTGCCGTTGGTGTATCCTCTGTATTTCTCCGTTGTCCGCATCCGGTGTCGGTGTTGCCGTTGGTTCCTCCGCCGGCGTTACGGTCGGCTCTGCGTCTGGCGTTTCCGTCGGTTCTACCGTTGGTTCTGCGTCCGGGGTCACCGTTGGTTCTGCGGTCGGCTCTGCATCCGGCGTTTCCGTCGGACCCGGAGTCGGTGTTACGGTATCTTCTGCCGCATCCGGTGCCGGAGACTCGCCTGGCGCAAGCGTTGGTGTTTCCGAAACCGTTTCTTTTGCTTTTTCTGCTGCCAGAACAGCCTCATATCCGGCTTCTGTCACCACGATTTCATCTGCCGCAAAAACGGTATCTGTTACTCTTCCCCAGAAGTCTGTTTTCTGCTGTTTCTTTCGATACGTTTCCAGCTCTTTTTCATCCATGCCGACGAATACCAGATATTTTTCTGCTGCTTCCTCCGCTGCCGTTTTGCTGGTATCTGCAGCAGTGTTTTTTTCGGTTGTTTTCCCGTCCGCCTGCAGTTCTGCCGCTGCAACTGCAAGAAGTTCCTGTGCTTTTTCCACGGTTTTTACTGCTGTCTCTGCCGTTGTACCGTCTGCCGTATCATCGCCGGTTTTCAGATTCACATAAACGGCTGCCCGTTTTGTCTCTGTACCGTTCTCCGTTCCGGAGACAGTTTCGTTCTGTACTGCGCTTTTTTCCGTTCCTGCCGATGCGCTGGCACGGAGCGGAACTGCATCGGAAAATACCAGTGTGCCCGCAAGGACAGCACCCATCACTTTCCATGCCTGTTTTTCTTCATTGCGTTTCTCCTTATGTTCTCTTGATCTATCCTAAAAAAATCTGTCTTTTTGTGTCATAATTTCGCATTACAGCATTATAGCACAAGAAAGAATCCCGCGCAAGGCTGAAGTCGCCTTGAAACGCGGGATTCGTTACAGTTCACAGGTTCCTTGCGAACTGTAACATTCGCAGCCCTCATTGAAAGTTTTGCTTCGCAAAAGGAGGGCTGCTCACACCTGAATCACTTTCTTACGCAGTGAAACAGCAAGTGTTTCACTGCTGGGTGAACAGTAACGCGGGATTCTCATCTGCTTTTATCGCTTTTTAGTTTGTTTCCATTCTCGTTGTCGTAAGCTGATCCGGGGATAAATTCAGGATTTCCATAAACTCATCACCTGTGATCGTCTCTTTCTCATACAGATATTTTGCCAGCTCGTGGAGTTTCGGCATGTTATCTTTTAAGAGCTGCTCTGCTTTGTCGTACTGTTTTCTGACTGCTGCAACAACCTTCTCATCAATCTGTGCTGCTGTCGATTCGGAGCATGCCAGGGAAGTGTCGCCGCCGAGGTACTGGTTCGTTACCGTCTCAAATGCAACCATACCAAATTCCTCGTTCATACCGAAGCGGGTGATCATGGATCTTGCCACCTTCGTTGCCTGCTCGATATCGTTCGAAGCACCTGTCGTGATGGAATGGAACACCAGATCCTCTGCCACACGGCCGCCGGTCAGCGTTGCAATCTTGTTTTCCAGCTCTTCGCGGCTCATCAGGTTGTGCTCATCTTCATCCACCTGCATCGTATAGCCGAGGGCGCCGGACGTACGCGGGATAATGGTGATCTTCGTAACCGGAGCGGAATGGCTCTGCAGTGCTGCGACGAGTGCATGGCCGACCTCGTGGTAGGAAACGATCAGTTTCTCTTTGTCGGTCATGATCTTATTCTTCTTCTGGTATCCGGCGATGACAACCTCAACGCTCTCCTCCAGATCCGCCTGGGTGACAAATTTTCTTCCATCACGACGGCACGGAGTGCTGCCTCGTTAATCATATTGGCAAGTTCTGCACCAGAAGCACCGGATGCCATACGTGCGATCGCATTGTAATCGACATTGTCGCCCACGCGGATGTTTTTCGCATGGACTTTCAGGATTTCCTCACGGCCTTTTAAGTCAGGCAGTTCAACCGGCACACGGCGGTCGAAACGGCCCGGACGAAGAAGTGCCGGGTCCAGGGAATCCGGACGGTTCGTCGCTGCCAGAATGACAACGCCTTTCTTTCCATCGAATCCATCCATCTCGGCAAGCAGCTGGTTCAGGGTCTGCTCACGCTCGTCGTTTCCGGAGAATCCGCCGCCGTCACGTTTTTTGCCGACGGTATCGATCTCATCGATAAAGACGATACACGGTGCTTTCTCATTTGCCTGCTGGAACAGGTCACGCACCTTCGCAGCTCCCATGCCGACGAACATCTCGACAAACTCAGAACCGGAAATGGAGAAGAACGGAACATTTGCCTCTCCGGCTACTGCCTTTGCAAGCAGCGTTTTACCGGTTCCTGGAGGGCCGACAAGCAGTGCTCCTTTCGGCATTTTTGCACCAATTTCTTCATATTTTTTTGGATTATGCAGGAAGTCAACAATCTCCTGTAAAATTTCTTTTGCCTCATCCTCTCCGGCAACATCTGCAAATTTAATGCCGGTTTCGGACTGTACATAAACCTTGGCGTTGCTCTTTCCAAAGCTCATCGCATTTCCCATGCCGCCCATCATCTTACTCGTCATGCGTTTCATCAGCCACTGTCCGAGCGCAACCATCACAACGATCGGTATTACCCATGTTAAAAGAAATTCCATGAGCGGCGACATCTGCTCTATGATCGGCGTTCCGAATTCGGTAATACCTGCCTCATATAAACGGTCTACCAGCTTGTAATCATTCATCACACCCGTCTTATAATAATTCGCCGGGCTTGATTTGTCGCTGAAAATAATCTCATTTGACTGGATCTGGACTTCGCTGATTTCGTTGTTATCTACATCTGCAAAAATTCCGTAATCAACTTCTGTTACTTTTGGCTCGAGAAGTCTCGGAAAAGCAGAAGATTTAACAGCAGAATAACGATCAGCGCAATCACATAATAAAAAATTATGGGTTTTTTTGGTTTTTGCACCTGCTTCATCTGTATCCCTCCTGTTTCTTGATTTTCTTTCTTTTTAGTAGCATAAACTTTTCTTTCGCTAAAATCAATCAAATTCTGACATTTCATGAAACTTTTATACTTTTTATATTTTCGCTATAGAAAGGTAAGTTTCTTGCTTTTCCATCTGTTTTCGGCTATACTTGCGAAAGACTGGGAAAGTCTCTTTTTGAAATTTTGCCCCGAAATGACGGGTTCATTCGATAAAAAAGCTATAGAAACGGAGGTTTTGTGTATGGGACACAGGTTTACATATGTGGTTTCGCCGGAGGAAGAACGGGAAAATCTGACTGTGGAATGGTTTCTCCGCCGGCATGGATATTCGCGCCATATTATTACGGGCTTAAAACGCACAGAGGACGGCATTTTCCGAAACGGCGTCCGCGCCTGGACGAGCCAGGCCGTGCACGCCGGGGATGTGATCGAAACGCACCTTGTCGAAACAGAACCCTCCGACGGAATTCTGCCGCGGCCGGTTCCGTTTTCGGTTGTGTATGAGGATGACGACATCCTCGTTGTGGATAAACCCGCTGATACGCCGATTCATCCGTCGATTGGAAATTATGAAAATACGCTGGCAAACGGCATTGCATGGTATTTTGAACAGAAAGGTGAACCCTTCGTCTACCGCTGTATCAACCGCCTCGACCGCGACACCACCGGCCTTATCGTGCTCGCCAAGCACGCCTTAAGCGCCGCCGTTCTCTCCCAGGCCATGCGCTCCCGCGAAATCCACCGCACGTATCAGCCTTCGCCCTCGGCGAAACCGCTGCATCCGGCACCATCGACGCCCCGATCGCCCGCCTCAACGGCTCCCTCATCCAGCGCACCGTCGACTTTGCCTCCGGCGAGCGCTCCGTAACCCATTACCGCACCCTCGCGCACTGCTCCGTTTTCTCCCACCTCGAACTCAACCTCGAAACCGGCCGCACCCACCAGATCCGCGTCCACATGGCTTACATCGGCATCCGCTGCTCGGCGATACCCTCTATAACAAACTCCCGGACACTTTCCCCCGTCCACGGCACTTCACTCTGCATCGCTCTCCTTCGTCCATCCGATCACCGGAGAACCCTTAACCTTCCACGCACCACTGCCGGAAGATATGCAAAACCTGCTGACATAAACCAACCCCGTGAGTTGCCGCTCACGGGGGTTTTGTTGTCCCTGCTGGAACTGTCATGTCTTTTTGCCGGTGACATTATATCATACACAAAATTTAGTTTCAATCATCATTTTCATACAGTTCTGATTCTTGGTACTTCATCGATATGCAAATATTTGCTGATGCATTTCACAATCACATCATGATCCGAAACCTGTCCCATGCCGGACACTGCTACGGTTGCCACAACGCCGACTTCTTCCACGCAGATCGGAAAACCTCCGCCCAGCATTGCGTATTCCTTCGGGTCCAGTACCATCTGTTTTACGCTCTCCGGCGCATTCGTCGCTGCCATGTAAAGCTGTAGCGAACTCCGCTCCGTCAGAAGCACCGAATTGCTCTTCCGTCTCATCAGCTCCACATTGTGCGGCGTAATGCCGTTATCGCAATACTGGAATACAACTTCCCCGTTGCTTCTGCGGATCATGATGCCAATCTGTGCTCCGCGCCGTCTTGCCTCCATCAGGATCATCGTTCCCAGTTCCCATGCGTCTGCATTTGTAAAATGCGTAAACTGCAGAATATCCTCCTGCATATCGAGCACTTTCATCAGTTCATCCATTGTCATTGTCATACTTTTGCCCCGTCCTTTCTGCCATTTTATATTTTTTTAGCTTTTCGCCCCTCGTTTTCTGACTTTCAGTTTATCATTTTCCCAAATTCAAGTCAAGCCAGCCACCCCCGGCATTGGCTAACACGATATCACCGAAAAGCAAAAATTCCACGCCGCAGAAGTTCCCTCCCACAGCATGGAATTTCTCATTTTTATTTTTCTACCATAATACACTTCCGCGGGCAGTTCTCCGCGCAGAGGCCGCAGCCCGTACATTTTGCCGGGTCGATCTCCGCGCGCTGGTCCACAACGTGAATTGCATCCGACGGGCAGTTCTTCTCGCACTTCTTACATCCGATACAGCCGATCTCACACACTGCCATCACCGCCTTGCCCTTCTCGGTTGAGCGGCATTTCACCGTGATCTTCTGCTCATACGGAATCAGGTCGATCAGATTTCTCGGACAGGCCTTCACGCAGGCACCGCATGCCTTGCACGCTTCGCCGTCCACAACGGCAATGCCGTTTCAATATGGATCGCATCAAACTTACATGCCTTCACGCAGTTTCCAAAACCAAGACATCCGTTTCCGCAGCTCTTCGGACCACCGCCCGGTACAAAACCAGCGTAGGAGCAGTCCCTTGCACCCGTGTATTCATACTTGTTCTTTGCCACGTCACACGTACCGGCGCACCGTACCACTGCTTTTTTGCGCTCCTGTACATCGGCTTTTTGTCCCATGATAGCTCCGACGGCCGCTGCAACCGGCGCTCCGCCGACCGGACAGACAGAAACCGGGGCTTCACCCTTTACCACTGCAGCCGCCGCTCCGTCACAGCCCGGGTAACCGCAGCCGCCGCAGTTGTTGCCCGGCAGCGCTTCACGGACCTTCGTCTCGCGCTCGTCCACTTCCACATAAAACTTCTTTCCGGCAATTCCAAGGAGAATACCAATCAAAAGGCCGGTTCCACCCACCATCAGGGTGGCTGCTAAAATACCATTCATCTCTTCATCCCTCCTAGATCATTCCGGAAAATCCCATAAATGCCATTGACATCAGCATAGCCGTAAGAAGAACGATCGGCATTCCTTTGAATGACTCCGGGATATCGTTGTACTCCATCTTTTCCCGCAGGCCGGCCATCAGCACCATGGCAATCGTAAAGCCAATTGCGGTTGCCAGACCGTAAACCGTACCCTGCAGAATCGTGTAATCCTTCTGTACGTTGATGAGTGCCACACCGAGTACCGCGCAGTTTGTTGTAATCAGCGGAAGGTAAACGCCGAGCGCTCGATACAGAGACGGAATCGTCTTTTTCAGGAACATCTCAACGAGCTGTACCAGCGCCGCGATGACAAGAATAAAAACGATCGTTTTCAGATAATCAAGTTCTGCCGGTGCCAGGATAAATTTGTAAATCAGACTTGTCACAAATGAAGAAATCGTGAGGACAAAAATAACCGCTCCGCCCATGCCGGCCGCCGTATCCATCTTTTTGGAAACACCGAGGAAAGCACAGATGCCGAGGAACTGGCTTAAGACAACGTTGTTCACCAGCGCCGCACCGATCGCAATTAAAATCAGTTCTTTCATTTCGCTTCCTCCTTTCCTTTCACAGCCTGGCAGTATGCCTTATTGGCGCACGCCATACAGCCGGTCTCTTCTGCCGGGACTGCCGGTTTTCCGGTTTTCTCTGACTTCTGGCGTTTGATGCGGTTCTGCACCGCAACGAGCATTGCCAGCACAAGGAATGCACCCGGCGCCATGATGAAGATGTTGACCGGCTCGTAAGCACTCGGCATTACCTGGATACCGAACAGGTTCCGGCTCCGATCAGCTCACGGAACATACCGATCAGGGTCAGGCCGACGGTAAATCCAAGGCCCATGCCGATACCATCAAATAAAGACGGGATCGGACCATGTTTTCCAGCATATGCCTCGGCGCGTCCCAGGATGATACAGTTTACAACGATCAGCGGGATGTAGATGCCAAGGGCGGAATAGAGTGCCGGAATAAAACCTTCCATCAAAAATTCCACGATGGTTACAAACGATGCCACAACAACGATGTATGCTGGCATACGCACGCCGTCCGGGATGATTTTCCGAAGCAGGGAAATCATCAGGTTGGAGGCGGTCAGGATGACCATCGTCGCAAGGCCCATGCCGATACCGTTCTTTGCAGAAGTGGTAACCGCAAGCGTCGGACACATACCCAGCATCATGACGAAGGTCGGGTTTTCTTTTATGATACCATTGTAAAGCCGTTCCAGCGGCGTATCTTTTCTCATGAGTTCCCTCCCTCTCCGGAAAGCAGACCGGATTCGTTGCAGTAGTTAAAACAGCAGATTCCTGCATTGACACCGTTTGTTACAGCGTTCGTTGTCAGAGTTGCTCCGCTCAGCGCATCGATTTCATCATCCGCGGATGCGCCGGATTTTGTGTAGGAGAATGCTTCTACGTTTTTATCCTTGAACTGATTCTTGAAATCGTCTGTGTCGGCACGCATACCAAGGCCGGCCGTCTCGGAAAGTGACAGGAAAAAGATTCCTTTTGTCGTTCCGTCCGATGCAATTCCCATCGAGAACTGCATGCCGCCGCCATAGCCTTCGGTTGTGGAGATGATCTCAACCAGGCCGATCGTCGCGCCGGATGCGTCTTTTGCAAGCAGCAGTTCGTCAATCGTCTGTGCTTCAAAACCGTGGCCGATCAGTGCTGCCGTAAGCTCTGCCTTTTCTGCATCGCTCATCGTTACTTCTTCAAAGGAAGCTGCCTCAGGAAATACGTTCTGACAGGATTCCTGTTTTTCTTTCTCCTGCTGCTTCTGAATCGGCTCCAGGGTTACCTGATGTGCCGCCCCGAGAAGCAATCCGGCAATCAGCGTGATCGCCGCAAGAATCAGTGCGTTTTTTATAATTTTGTTCATGCTTTTTTCTTGCCTCCTCTTCCGAATCCAACCGGCACGGTCACACGCTCAATGAGCGGAACCAGAAGGTTGGTAAAGATGATGGCATAGGAAACGCCCTCTGCCGAATTTCCAAAGATACGGAACACGCCGGTCAGAAGTCCTAAAATGACCGCATAGATATACTGTCCCTTCTTTGTGATCGGGCGGGTAACGTAATCGGTTGCCATGAACCATGCGCCGAGCATCAGACCGCCGCCCAAAAGATGCGCGCCAAGGAAGTTGATATCAAAACCGTGGCCGCCGAAAAGCAGGGCGAACAAAAGCTCTGTTCCGATGTAGATGAGCGGAATATTGAGGTCAATCACATGAATGCAGACAAGGAAAATGCCGCCAATCAAAAGGGCCAGTGCGGAAGTCTCACCGATCGTTCCGGCCGTATTTCCAAGGAACATGGACAGCAGATTCACCTGCTCTCCTGCTTTTGCTGCGGCGAGCGGTGTCGCACCGGATACGGTATCCACGAGGTGTGCGGCTGCCGGGGCAGCAAGTTGGTCATATGACCCGGAAAGGAAATCAAAAGGAAGCATCTTCCTGCAAGCGCCGGGTTCATAATGTTCTGGCCAAGACCGCCGAAAAGCTGTTTTACGACGAGAATTGCAAACACACCGCCGATCACCGGCATCCAAAGAGGCGCCTGCACCGGCATGTTCATGGCCAGCAGAAGGCCGGTTACCAGTGCACTGCCGTCGCAATCGTCACCGGTTTCTTCATTCCTTTTTCATACAGATATTCCGTCAGGGGACAGACTGCCATCGAAATCGCAATCAAAAGCAGTGCCCGAAGGCCGAAATTCCAGACTCCCACGCAGGCTGCCGGGGCAAGGGCAAGCAGGACGGCAAACATGATTTATCCGTCGTCACCTTGGACCGCGCGTGTGGGGAAGATGATACGTGTAATAATCCATTCATATGTAAGATCCCCTATTTCTTCTTTCTCTTTGCCAGAAGCACTTTACGCATCGAGCTGATTTCCTGCGTCAGCGGACGTCTTGCCGGGCAGATAAAGGAACAACAGCCACATTCACAGCACTCCATTCCGCCGTATTTCAGGAACTTCTCTTCCTCGCCGTGCTCCGCAAAAACGGAAAGGCGGGCCGGAAGAATCTGACCCGGACAGACGGAAACGCAGCGTCCGCAGTTGATGCAGGCAGATGGTGCCAGCGCAGATACTTCATCCTCCGTAAGGCAGGTCAGTGCAGATGTTGTCTTGGTAACAGGAACATCCATTGTAAACAATGCTTTTCCCATCATCGGGCCTCCGCAGATGATCTTAGCTGCCTCATGTTTCAGACTGCCTGCCTGCTCTAAAAGTTCGGACAAGAGCATGCCGACCGGCACTTCAAAGTTGCATGGATTCTGTACTGCATCTCCCGTCACGGTAACGATACGGCTCATCAGCGGTTCGCCGAAGCGGACTGCCTGGTAAATAGCAGTCACGGTATCAATGTTATCCACGATACAGCCCGCGTCCGCCGGCAGCATGGAAGAATTTACCTTTCGCCCCGTTGCTGCATAGATCAGCATACGCTCGGCACCCTGCGGGTATTTCGTTTTAAGCTCCAGAACCTCAATGTTATCCTCCGGAAGCACCAGCTCACGGAACTTCGCGATACAGTCCGGTTTGTTGTCCTCAATGCAGATGATTCCCTTTGCTTTCGGGAACATATGCAGCATGATTTTTAAGCCTCCGATCACCTTTTCCGGATCTTCGAGCATTCTGCGGTAGTCGCTCGTCAGATACGGCTCACACTCTGCTCCATTGACGAGAATGTGGTCAATCGCTGACGGATCTTTCGGGGATACTTTGACGTGTGTCGGGAAGCCTGCACCTCCCATTCCCACGATTCCGGCCTCTTTGATCTTGTTCCGGATCATATCTGCGTCGAGTTTTTCCCAGTGCGTGCACTCCTCAAATGTTTCTTTTTCATACAACCCATCGTTCTCCACAACGATACAGTCTACCGGAGAACCGGCCGCGGAAACTTTTTTCTCAATTCCTTTTACCGTGCCGGAAACCGATGCGTAAACAGGAGCCGAAACAAATCCTCCCGCTTCTGCGATTTTCTGTCCCGCTTTTACATGGTCGCCTTTTTGTACGATCGGCACAGCAGGCGCTCCGATGTGCTGTGACACTGCGTAATACAATAAGTTGCCCGGCTGCGCTTTGACAATCGGTTTGTCCTTGGAGAGCTCTTTTCCCTCGTACGGGTGAACGCCGCCATGAAAAGTATTTCTTTTCTTCTGAAACATGCTTTTCACCTCATCCTTTCTCTTTTCTATGCTGCATTTATCAATTCACAGCCTTTTTTCGGTTTTTTATGCAAAAAAACTGGTGCATTGCCCTGATTATTCCGGTTATTCATATCGGACTTCTTTTAACAGGAGTCCGCATGCCGGTGCAAGAAAACCCGCACTTTCGCGATTTTTTGCTTTGAGAAGCTCCGTCATTGATGCGATATCCCGTTTTCCCATCCCGGCCTCCACAAGTGTTCCGGTCAGGATCCGCACCATGTGGTACAGAAAACCGGTTCCGGTATAGGAATGATAAGAATCCCGTCTTTCTCGCAGAAATCAATTCCGGTAATCGTCCGTACTGTCGATTTTTTCATACGTTTGTTGGCACAGAAGCTCCTGAAGTCATACGTTCCGATAAACGCTTTCGATGCTTCTTTCATTTTTTCCACATCGAGCGGTGCTTCCGGAAAATACACGTATTTCCGCTCGAAAACATGCTTTCTGCCATCAATCACGATACGGTATTCGTATGTTTTGTCCACCGCATTCAGACGGCTGTGGAAGCGCTCCGGCATCCGCGCGAGGCTGGTGACTTCGATGTCTTCCGGCAGATAATGGTTGATTGTCTGCAGAAGTTCTTCATCGGATAGATCGGTATGGAACTTTGCATTTGCGACCTGTCCTGCCGCATGGACGCCGGCATCGGTTCTGCCCGCGCCGTGAATCTCCACCGGCTCTCCTGCGATCCTGGACAACAGCGTTTCGAGCTTGCCCTGAATCGTGTTGTCCGTATTTCCCTGCTTCTGCCAGCCGTTATAGCGCGTGCCGTCGTACTGCAGGATCATTTTATAATTCATCTTTTTCTCCTTTCCAAAGTGGCCGCTTATTATTCGGCATCCATGCTTTTTTCAATCAAAAAGCCCCGTAACGCTGGACTTCGTGCCAGATTTGCTTCAAACAGCACCACTTCTGCTCCGCCCGGAAAGCTGTTCTGTAAAAATTCAGCGGCACGGCGGATCTGCAGTTTCACATCCTTTACTTCCTTCTCCACTTTTTCCTGTTCCAGTTCACATACCGTTTCAAAAAGCTCTTTCATCTGATCTGAATCGGTTTTGCGACATTTTTTAGCGGTCTCCTCGAGTTTTTTTAACTTTTTCAAGACCCGCGCATTCGTTTCTTCCTCGCCCTTTTTCAGCAGTCCCTGCTGTTTGCACACTGCAAATCCCTGCTCTTTCTGCCGCAGCCAGGAACGATACGTTTCTTCTTTTTTCTGCCTGCAAAGTCCGGTAAACTGGCGCAAGCACTCGGAAAGCTCCTTTGCCGTGCGCTCCTGCTTCTGGCAGGCGGATGCCTCTTTCTGAAGTGCCGCATGAAACAGAGACAGCAGTACAGATCGCTCTTCTGCGGAACCATTTGCCGCCATCTGCTGTTTTTCTGCCATGATTTTTCCGGAAAATGCACCGGTCAAAATCTCCTCCACACCGTAATCCTGTCCATATTTTTCGTAAATCCTGTAGTACGAGTTGAATTCCTCCGCCGTCTTTTCTTCCTGCAAATATTGTCCAATCAGTGCTTCGTCGACCGGAAAATGCAGGATTTCATAACTTTTCAGCACTGCCGACAAATCCTCCCAGCCGCGTGCCGTTACAAAACGCTTTTCATCCGCTTCCTGCGAAACAGAATAAAAATGGTCACTGTGTGCCATAAGGTACGTTGTCACAGCACCGTGGATCTGATTTTTCTCTGCATAGGAAAGCCACACGGAAAGCTCGGGAACCACCTCGATCTTCCGCACACGGTCAAGCGTTGCCACATCAAATTCCCGCACAGATTTATTGTATTCCGGCGGATTTCCGGCGGCCACGATCAGCCAGTCATCCGGGATGTGCTGATTGCCGAATTTTTTATCCTGCAAAAGCTGCAACATCACCGGAGCGAGGGTCTCGGAGACGCAGTTAATTTCATCGAGAAAGAGGATACCCCGCTTCTTTCCGGTCTGCTCCATGCAGTCATAGATCGAGGCAATGATCTCACTCATCGTGTATTCCGTTGTATGTACCGTTTTCCCTTCGATTTCACGTGTGCAGATCTCCGGAAGGCCCATGGCACTCTGACGCGTATGGTGTGTCATCGTGTAGGCGACAAGCCCCACACCGCCACTCTTCTGCGATCTGCTCCATAATTGCCGTTTTTCCGATGCCCGGCGGGCCGATCAGGAGAATGGGACGCTGCTGCCGGAGCGGAACCAGCGGAAAACCAATTTCATCTCTTGCAAAGTATGCGCGCAGGGCTTTTTCAATTGTCTCTTTTGCTTCTTGTATGTTCATATGTTCTCTCTTATCTTGTGCACTCTTTATGTACTCTCGAAATCTTTCTGTGTTTGATTTTGCGAGGTGCTTTTTTGTCAGTTGTGTTCAAAGAGTACATTCTTCTGTCAGCAGTTTTTTTGCCCATTTTGGGACAAGATTCATTTTTTCGGTCTGTCTGACAAAGACAAATGCCGTCTCGTAATCTGGCTTTTGTTCGGGATAAATTCCGTCTCCGTCGGTAAAATAGATCAACGCTTTTAAGTTTCGGAATACATGCTGTTTCCGCAACTCTTCCACTTTCTGAAAGACAGGACGGAAATCGGTTCCGCCTCGGCCCTTGATGGTAATTGTTTCACGGTAAGCTTCCCATTCTTTCGGAGAATGGATCATCGTGACATCCTGCACGAAGCTGTCGCACTGGATCAGGCAGACGTTCCATCGGGAAAAGAAGTTTTCTTTTTCTTCAAGAATGCTGCGCGTCTCACCAAGGAACTTTGCTACAATTTCTCTTTTGCACGAGCCGGATGTGTCGATTGCGATGACCAGCTCTTCGAGGCGGTTTCCTTCCCGCGTCTCCGGCGGCTCGATGAAGGGAGACTGCGTAGTGCTCCAGGCCGTAATGGTAGGCGACTGGGTCAAAACTGTCGAGATCCAGTTCCATCTCCTCACGGGTGACGGTGAATTGTTTTAAAAAGCTGCGGTAATTGTACGCTCTTTTTTCGATCTCGGACAGAGTTTCTTTTTTTCCACCGCAGTTCTGGCCTCGCCGCAGGCCGCCGGTGCCGTAGTTTTCCGCCAACTTGCGGGAAGCACGTTCCCAGACTGATTGAAAAGACTCGATAAGTTCCGGCTCTTTTCCCGGCACCAGCCATGAAACCGGAGACTGTTTTTCTTTTCCGGCATCAGCCATGAAACCGGGGGCTGTTCTTTTTTTTCCGGCTCCGGTGTTTCTTTCCCAAACCGGCGGATGCATTCCAGCAGCAGGTGCTGATAGCCTTCCTTGAGGAACGATGAATTTTCGGCACACATGCGGAGTACAAAATCGGAGTTAAAATATATCGTATGACCGTCGGATGTGATGGCTTTTGTCCTGTCGGACGGCTGATGACGAAAGAAAAGAATCGCTTCACCAAGTTCCGGGTACAGCCAGCAGAGGTTTTTGCGGGCTTCTTCGAAAAGCCGGAGCGCCAGCGCTTCTTTTTCTTTTGTGGACTTTTCTTTTTGAACCGCAGCTTCTGTTTTTCTGCTTTCCGTATTCTCCTGCATCGGATCCTGTGAGTTCCGGTTCAGGAGAATGCGGAAGGCCTGCCATTTCTGCTGGTCGGCAGCAAGGTTGAGAAAACGTTTTCGGTCTGCATCGGACAGCCATCCGGTCTGCAGAATACGTTCCAGCTTTGAAAAATCATCCTCACAAATCAGCATTTCGACAGCGGGACGAATGCGTTTCCGCAGGTATGCGGTATATGCGGCTCGCTGTTCTTCCGGAAGATCCTGCGATTCACAAAAGCCGGAAAGTGCAGCCCGGAGGCGCTGCTGTTCGGATGTCGTCGTTCTGAAACTACTCCAGTCATCCATTTTATTCACTCCCTTACTCGCCGCGTTTTCTCACTTGCACTCAATCTTACGCTGTCGCGTAAGCGACATTCGTCGTTCGCCAACTGAAAATAAATTTTCGTTTGACTCACTTGCACTCAATCTTACGCTATCGCGTAAGCGACATTCGTCGTTCGCCAACTGAAAATAAATTTTCATTTGGCTCACTTGCACTCATTATATCGTCATTTTTGAGCATTGACAATGTTGGATCGTGTTATTTTTTTCACACTTTTACCATATTTTTATGATATACTTGATATTATAAAATACGATTGCAGTCATAAAAAGCGCAAAGGAGATCCATTTTATGAACAAAGAAAACAGAAAAGCTGCCAAGGAACGGCGTGCCAAAGAGCGGGAGCACGAAGCGAAAGTAGCGCATTACAAAAAGATCTGGAGCTGGGCCGGACCGGCTCTGATTGTCGTTGTGATCGTCGGCCTTATCATCGCCAGCGTACTCGATTCCAAACGACTCTCTGTCAAAAGTGCCTCGGAGGATACCTCCACAGCCTCATCGGCCGCATCCGCCTCATCAGCCTCCACTTCAGCTTCTGCCTCTTTGCAGACCGACACTTCCCTCACCATTGAGGACGGTGATACCGTCAATATCGACTATGTCGGCTCCATTGACGGCGTGGAATTTGAAGGTGGAAACACAAAAGGAAACGGCGCTGATCTTGTGATCGGTTCCCACACTTACATCGATGACTTTGAAGAACAGCTCATCGGCCATCACCCGGGCGACAGCTAGATGTAACCGTCACTTTCCCGGAAGACTATGGAAAAGACGAACTCAATGGAAAGGAAGCTCTTTTCAAAGTTACCATCAACGGCATTTATAAATAGAACAACCAAAAAGACATCCCCCGCAGATTTTCCGTCTGCGCCGGATGTCTTTTTCTTATTATTTTTTTGTTAAGTTTTTTTCAAAAACGCTTCGATGTATTAAAAAAAGTACATCTTCTTATTCCACAATTTTGTAATACGCCCGCGCCGTCAGCACATAGACGATCAGGTAAACCACGGCAAACGCCGCAATCGTAATCGCTGTTGCAGCCAGGAACAGATTGCTGTCCGGGAAATTCAGCATTGCCATGATACGCCTGGTTAATGGAAACGCTACCATTGTATGCACCACGGCCACCGCGAGCGGCAGGAAAAAGACCTTTACCACCTGTGACTGAATCGTCTGACGGATTTCTTTGCGGCTCATGCCGACCTTCTGCATAATCTGGAATCGTTTTCGGTCATCGAAGCCTTCTGAAACCTGCTTGTAATAGATAATCATAACGGCACCCATCAAAAACAGCGCACCGACGAAAACACCTAAAAACAGAAGTGAACCATACAGACTGTAAACCGTATTGCGCTCTTTTTCGCGCACTTCCACCCATCCGTTAAAAGATGACTCCGTCAGTATCGTCTCAATCTCATCTCCAACTGTGATCTGTTCGCCGGCATCCCCGATAAGATCCAGAGCATATTCCCAACTGTATCCTTCTGGCTCCTTTCCCTGCACAGCCGCATACGCTTCCTTTGCTTCATGGTTCCGCGTCACCACCGTCATTGTCTCATACACCTGCGTCTTCTCATCCAGAATGTACGATTTCTTATCGGTATTCCATTTTTTTACTTCATACGTCTGATTTCCCAGTTCAATCGTGTCATATCCATAATTTTTCTGTTTTGCCTGAAAAACCAGAGCCTGCCCTGGTTCCAGCTCTACCTGTTCGCCGGTTACCTGTTCGTACTCCGACTCTTCCATAATCTTTATCAGTGTACTCGCCGCAGCATCATCTGACTGTGTTTTTTCTACTTTGTTTCTATCTACAGCAGCAAGCATAACATAGTATCTCTGATCACTTTCATACTTTTTTCTGAGCTGCTTTTCTTCCAGATGCTGATCAATCCCCGTTTTCACTTCCTCTATCATCTTCTGACTGACCGGTTCCACCGTCTTCATAATGCCGCTCACGCCAGTATTTGCTTCAATCGAAATCTGATGCGGAAACCGCGTATAGGTAACCTCCTCAATCCCCGTCCACAGACATGTGCTGATGGAGATAACCAGAAGCACACCCGTTGACAGAATACAGATATTCGCAAGACCGACCGCATTTTGCTTCATGCGGTACAGCATGCCCGAAATGCTTGTAAAATGGCGTGTCTGGTAATAGTAATTCTTGTTTTTCTTCAGAATTTTCAAAAATGCAATACTTCCAGCAGAAAACAGGCAGTACGTTCCCACCATAACCAAGGCGATTGCATTAAAAAACTTATCAAGTGCGTCCATCGAGGATTGGCTGGTCAGAGCCAGATAATAGCCAACACCAAGAAGCATGAATCCAAGAACCGCCGTCAAAAGCTTCGTTTTCGGTTCCCGCTCACCCTGCGCGCCGCCGTGCAGCAGTTCGACCGGCTGTGAGACGTGGATCTGGCGAAGGCTTAAGAGAAAATTGATCACAAAAGTCAGGCCGAACAGCAGCATCGTACTTCCCACGGCTTTTGCACTGAACGCAAAACCAATTGTTCCGTTCAGTCCGGTCAGCTTCATCAGCACCAGAAACAGCAGGCGGTACAGCAACACACCGAGCAGAATACCGATTCCAAGCGATGCCGCCCACAAATACAGACTCTCAAAAAAGAGGATCTTCGCCAGATGCTTTTTCTCCATGCCGAGAATCTGGAACAGACCGAACTCTTTTTTCTTCTTTTTGCCAGAAACTGTTGCTGTAGATCAGAAAAATCACCGCGAACAGGCCAATGATATAGGTTCCCATCCCCATCACTGTCAGGATCGTATCTTTTCCGATCATGGAATCAAAGCCACTTCCCTGCGCCAGTGTATCCATGATAAAAACATCACCACCGTGCCGATGCATGACAGCAGATACGGAAGAATATTCTGACGGTTTTTGCTCAAATTTGTTTTTGCCAGTCTGGCATACAGCAGATTATTCATCCCGCCCACCACCCGTCGCAAGAATTGTCAGCGTATCGGAGATCTTCTGATACATCTCATCGCGCCCTAAAGAACCGCGATACAGCTGGTGGAAGACCTCGCCGTCCTTGATGAACAGCACACGTTTCGCCGAGCAGGCCGCCTTCACACTGTGCGTTACCATAACAATCGTCTGGCCCTCCTCGTTGATCTCCCCGAACAGTTTCATGAGGCCATCCGCTGCATGGGAATCGAGCGCGCCGGAAGCTCATCCGCAAGAACCAGCTCCGGATTGGTAATCAGCGCACGCGCAACGGCTGCACGCTGCTTCTGTCCGCCGGACACCTCATATGGGTATTTATTGAGGACCTGGGTGATGCCGAGTTTTTTCGCAATCGGCTCTGCCCGAAGACTCATCTCCTCATATTTTTTTCCTTCCAGCACGAGCGGCAGATAAATGTTGTCACGCAGGGAAAAGGTATCGAGCAGGTTGAAGTCCTGGAACACGAAACCTAAGTTTTCGCGGCGGAATCCGGCAATCTCCTTCTCTTTTAATTCGCCGAGATTTTTTCCATTTAACCGCACCTGTCCGCCGGTTGGCTTGTCGAGTGCTGCGAGCAGGTTCAGAAGCGTCGTTTTTCCGCTTCCCGATTCACCCATGATTGCAACAAATTCGCCCCGTTCCACTGTAAAATTAACGTCTTTCAACGCTTCCACCCGGTTGCTGCCAAGCGCGTGGTATATGTTTTTTTCAGATGTTCTACTTCCAGAATTGCCATGTCACATTTTCCTTTCTGTCTGAACTGTTTTCTTAATTGACAAGGCTTATTATACCCGTCCGCGCCCTCTTCTGCCTTAGGATCATCTTACAAAAAGACCGGCAACCTTACATTTCTGTAAGATTCCCGGCGAAGCTCTCTATGTACTACAGGGATACGGTATCCAGCCCAAGATACACCTTCGTTCCCACTCCCATCTCCGACTCGATGCGGATGGTATGCGAAAGTTTCTCCATGATCTGGCGGCACAGATACAGTCCGATGCCCGTTGACCGCTTGTCTGCGCGGCCCGTTGCAGCCCGTGTAGCCTTTTTCGAAAATCCGCGGCAGATCCTCCGGCGCAATGCCGATGCCGGTGTCCTCAATCACCAGCGTTTTTGGTGCATCCGGTGACAGATAGATGTGAATGCTGCCACTTTTCGTGTATTTCAGCGCATTTGACAGAATCTGCTCCAGCACAAAGACGAGCCATTTTTCATCTGTCAGCACCTCGCAGTGCACCGGCTCGTAGGAAAGGATAATTTTCCGGCGGATAAAAAGCGGGGCATATTTCCGCACAGCCTGGCGGATCAGCGCATCCAAATCGTACCTTGCAAAGACAAGATCCGATGTCATTTTTTCCATGCGCAGGTACTGCAGCGCCATCTGCACATACTGCTCCGTCTGGAAAGTTCGCTCTGCATTTCACGCGAAAGCGGCGTATCCTCCTCCTGCAGAAGCAGCCGCATCGCCGCAATCGGCGTTTTGATCTGATGGGTCCACATCGTGTAATACTCCATCATATCGCGGTATTTCTGCTCCATCTTAATCTGTTCTTCCTGAAACTGCCGCTCGTAGGATGCGATGATCTGCTGGTAATCCCGCGCCAGAAGCCCGTCCGCCTCCGGAAGCGCTTCTGTTTTGCCCTGCGGTTCGGCGGCAAGGAGTGCTAAGACCAGATGATGTTTCCGATACTTCCCATAATGAAAGCAAAAACCTGCGGCTCCGACAGCAGCCATCAGCACGATCATATAAACGGTGACATCCTGCGGCACATTACGCAGAAAACAGAGGAGTGAAAATACTCCTATAAAAGCGGCAATCCGCACGGCCGATGCAAGATGCTCTTTCAAATACCAGTTAATAAGCATAAACTCCTGCCGGATTCCCTCTTTCTGTTGTTCCATCCTTTTTCTCCTGTTCTGCTTCCGTCATGCGATCAGGTAGCCGACACCCTTTTTCGTCTGGATAAAGTCTGTAAGTCCTGCCTCCTCCAGTTTTTTCCGCAGGCGCGTGACGTTAACGGTCAGCGTGTTGTCATCTATAAAGCTGTCCGACTCCCACAGATGCATCATCAGCATATCGCGGCTGACGGCTTTTCCTTTATTTTCGAGAAGGGACTGCAGAATGCGCCACTCATTTTTTGTCAGCTCAATCCGCTTTCCCCGGTAATTCAGCACACCACTTCCCGTATCGAGCATGGCACCGCGGTGCTCGAGGAAATTCGTTTCTCCGGCAAATTCGTAGGTGCGGCGGAGCATCGCCTGGACTTTAGCGGTCAGGACACTTAAATCAAACGGCTTCGCGATAAAGTCATCGCCGCCCATATTAACGGCCATAATGATGTTCATGTTGTCCGATGCAGAAGAAAGAAAAATTACCGGCACTTTAGAGACTTTTCGAATCTCCTGGCACCAGTGAAATCCGTTAAAAAAGGGAAGATGAATGTCCATCAGCACTAATTGCGGATTTTTCACGGCAAATTCGGCGAGAACGCCGGAAAAATCCTGTACGCAGAACGCATCCATGCCCCAGGAAACCAGGCTCTGCTGCACGGCGCGGGCGATGACTTCATCATCTTCTACAATCATAATTCGATACATGGCTGTTCCTCTGTTGTCTCTAGCAAAGCGGATATTCACAATCCGCTTCGCTACTTGCTTGATTCGGTTAAAACATAGACTCCGGGCGGGTGTTTTCAACGCACAGCCGCTCCCGGAGCCGTTTTCGCAGATGATTATACTCTTACAATATAATCTGCTTTTCTTTCTTTTGCCTCCGGGTACTCGCAGTCGCGATAACCGAGGATGCAGTGTCCGATGCCAACATAATTTTCGGAAAGTCCCCACTCTTTTAAGAGGGCCTTTCCCTCCGGGCTCGCGAACTCTTCTTTTGCACGATGGATCCAGCAGGAATCCACACCAACGGCATGTGCTGCCAGCATCAGATTTCCCATGACAAGAGAACCATCCTCCACATAAGTTCCGCGCTCCGGGTCAGCAAGCACGATCAGAACGGTCGGTGCGCCGTAGAACGGATCGGATGTTGTACCCATAACAGCCGCATTCATTTTCGAAAGCTTTGCAATCAGCTCCGGTTTCTGTACCACAACAATCACCGGCGACTGTTTTCCCATGCCGGTTGCCGCATACGTTCCGGCCTCCAGAATCGCATCAAGCTGCTCATCCGTAATCTGCTCCGCTTTGTATTTGCGGATGCTTCTTCTTGTTTTGATTACATTTAATACTTCGTTGTTCATGGTAAAAATCCTCCTGTTCTTTTTTTGTTTTTATCGCAAACGCCGCAGCTTTGTATACCGGACGCATTGCCTGCCTACATCTGTTTCCGCACAATCCGATACTCGTCGCCGAGCTGGTAGTACGGACAGTTGTAAAATTTATCCTGCAGAAAACGTGCCATCTCATCCTCATCGAGATCCACCTCGCAGGTGTAGCACTCATAATCCTCATCATACACAAAATTGCCGCACGACTCACAGCTTGTGGCCATCTGGCGGGAGTGCTTTTTCTTTTGTGCATGGGGTGTTGGTTCTGTCATATGGCAATTCCTCCATTTCTTACACTTCGATTCTCCGTTTCGGTGCTTCCGGCAGAGGAAGAATTTCTATTTTTCATCCACAACCTGGAAAATATAAAATTTCAGGTAATAGGACTCATCCGCCGCCCACAGAATTGGATGATCCGGGGCCTGGGTGCGGTATTCTACCTGACGGAGACGTTTGTGGACGTTGTGAGCCGCCTGGTTGATGGTTTTCGTGAAGAGTTCGTAGTCCATAAAGTGGGAACACGAACAGGTGCACAGATAGCCGCCGTCTTTGACCAGTTTCATGCCGCGCAAATTGATTTCACGATATCCCTTGATTGCGTTTTTGATGGAGTTTCTTGATTTTGTGAAAGCCGGCGGATCAAGGATAACAACATCGAATTTTTCACCTTCTTTTTCAAGACGCGGCAACAGTTCAAAGACATCCTCGCACACGAAAGATGCTACGTTTTCCAGGCCATTTAAGGCTGCGTTTTTCCGTGCCTGCTCTACACCGAGCTCCGATG
>ENA-OQDD01000146-OQDD01000146.1-human-gut-metagenome-genome-assembly--contig:-NODE-146-length-29023-cov-3.061739_pt1 | contig 29023 bp, 44 predicted proteins | sample MGYA00242507_ERZ504598 | MGnify/ENA primary metagenome ERZ504598 (study PRJEB26092, sample SAMD00036318) | human gut metagenome | host: Homo sapiens | study: EMG produced TPA metagenomics assembly of...
GTCGTTTTCGACGATGACCGGCACGCATGGTCGATCAGCGCGCCGACGTGCTCGGACAGATCGTAGTTGATCCATGCCGGAATGTTGGCGGAGAAGGTGAGCGTCTTGCGATCCGCGCTCACATTGCCGGCGGCGGAGATGCCGACGGCCTCGATATCGGTGTGCCCGGCGGCCACAGCCTCGCGGTACACCTCGGCGATGTGCTGGTTGATGGCGTCGGCATCCATCGGCGTGGGGACGCGCCAGCGCTGGATGATGCTATCGTTTTCATCGCAGACGGCGGCGGCGATCTTAGTTCCTCCGATATCAATGGCGAGCGTGGTCATGGCTTACTCCTTGAAGGCTTGTGTGGCGTACGAGACAGCGAAAATAGTAACGAGTTGCCATGACCTCCCATAGCGTATTTTTCATGATTTGTCATATCTCGCGCACGTTCTGCCAATGTGACCCTGCACACGTTTTTCACCATTTATAAGCACTGTTAACGCTAACGTTGTCATTCAATAGCAAACGTTGTCATTCAGACTATCGGCGTGTCGAGCAGAGCCCCAAGGCCAGCACGAAACCTTCGGTATTTCCATGCGATACGGCATCGGCATCGACTGAAACAGCTTCCATGCCAGAGTCGAATGGCCATCAAACGACTAAACACCAGACACACATTTTGGCCTATAACCCCATATTTCGCCCTACACCACGAAATACGGCAAAAGAACAAAAAAGCTCCTGACATTTGTCAGGAGCTTGGTGGCGACCCCGGCCGGACTTGAACCGGTGACCTCCGCCGTGACAGGGCGGCGCTCTAACCAACTGAGCTACGGGGCCATCTGTACCTCAATGAAGCACAAGAGGATATACTACAGCATCACTGGACCACGGCGCGCCGCCCGGCGCGTCGCGCCACGGCAATGTCAGGCCCATCCATTACCCCTCCAAGCCATAGCGACGCCCGCCATTCCAGCCCTTCCGATACCATGGTGGGCGGTGGTTTGGCGTGGATTCGATCGTTATGCGGACAGGGCGGCACAGGCCTGACGCGGCGCACCGCGATCCGTGATTCGGGGGCGTGCTCCGCGCTGCACACAGCGTATCCATCACAAACTAAAGACTAAAGAAACAGCGGAATTTCAACCCCTTTTTAAGGAGTAACTGCACAACATGGCAGAATTCGTATTTCAGATGATCAAGGCCCGCAAGTCTTACGGCGACCGCGTGATTCTCGATGACGTGACCCTGAGCTTCCTGCCCGGCGCAAAGATCGGCGTCGTGGGCCCGAACGGCATGGGTAAGTCCACCCTGCTCAAGATCATGGCCGGCCTGGAGACCGTGAGCAACGGCGAGGCCAGCCTGACCCCGGGCTTCACGGTCGGCATCCTGCAGCAGGAGCCGCCGCTGGACGACACCAAGACCGTGGGCGAGAACATCAAGATGCGTTCGGCCCGATTGCCGAGAAGGTCGCCCGATTCAATGAAATCGGTGAGGAGATGGCCAATCCGGACGCCGACTTCGACGCCCTGATGGAAGAGATGGGCAAGCTGCAGACCGAGATCGACGCCGCCGACGGCTGGGACCTCGACTCCCAGCTCGAGCAGGCAATGGACGCCCTGCAGTGCCCGGACCCGGACACCCCGGTCAACGTGTGCTCCGGTGGCGAGCGCCGCCGTGTGGCCCTGTGCAAGCTGCTGCTTGAGGCCCCGGACCTGCTGCTGCTCGACGAGCCCACCAACCACCTGGACGCCGAGTCCATCCTGTGGCTGGAACAGTTCCTGCACCAGTACAAGGGCGCAGTCATCGCCGTCACCCACGATCGTTACTTCATGGACAATGTGGCCGAATGGATTTGCGAGGTCGACCGCGGCCACCTGTACCCGTACAAGGGCAACTACTCCACCTACTTGGAGACCAAGGCCAAGCGTCTGGAGATCCAGGGAGCCAAGGACGCCAAGCTCGCCAAGCGACTGAAGAACGAGCTCGACTGGGTGCGCTCCTCCCCCAAGGCCCGTCAGGCCAAGAACAAGGCCCGTCTGGAGCGTTACGACCAGATGGAAAACGAGGCACGCAACAACAAGAAGCTCGACTTCTCCGAGATTCAGATTCCGGCCGCCCGCGCCTGGGTTCCACCGTGCTGGAAGCCAACCACATCCACAAGGCCTTCGGCGAGCGTGTGCTCATCGACGACCTGTCCTTCACGCTGCCGCGCAACGGCATCGTCGGCGTAATCGGCCCGAACGGCGTGGGTAAGTCCACGCTGTTCAAGACCATCGTGGGCCTGGAGCCGCTGACCAGCGGCGAGCTGAAGATCGGCGACACCGTCAAAATCAGCTACGTGGACCAGAACCGTGAGGGCCTGGATCCGAACAAGAACCTGTGGGAAGCCGTGTCCGGCGGCCTCGACTTCATCGAGGTGGCCGGTGTGGAGGTGCCGACCCGCGCCTATGTGGCCAGCTTCGGCTTCAAGGGCGCCGATCAGCAGAAGCTGACTGGTGTGCTGTCCGGTGGTGAGCGCAACCGTCTGAACCTGGCCCTGACCCTGAAGCAGGGCGGCAACCTGCTGCTGCTCGACGAGCCCACCAACGATCTGGACGTCGAGACCTTGGAATCCCTCGAAAACGCGCTGCTTGAATTCCCTGGCTGCGCTGTGGTGATTTCCCACGACCGTTGGTTCCTCGACCGTGTCGCCACGCATATCCTCGCGTGGGAAGCGACGACGACAACCCGGCCAAGTGGTACTGGTTCGAAGGCAACTTCCAGGCCTACCAGGAGAACAAGGTGACACGCCTCGGCGAGGATGCGGCCCGCCCGCACCGCCTGCACAAGAAGCTTGTGCGCGGCTGAGATACGCCGGCATTAGTGCCACAACGCGCTTTATACGTCGAAAGCCGTCCCTCAGGGGCGGCTTTCCCCATAATTGCCCCATGGCTGCCCGCCCCGCATCCCATAAAATCCCACAGTCGCCTACGGCAACACACCGGCAGCGCAGCAGCAACGTAGCGGCAATGCGCCGCATAACCCACCGTTTACCTTCCAAACAGTCTCGTTACATTTCGCTCCCGGAACTCTTAACCCCCACCGGATAGACTGCCAACCATAGGTTGGAATACGATAACCGAATACTGAACACAGCAGAACAAGAATCGAGGAACGCCATGGCTCAGGCAACCACCGTAACTCCATTGGACCATCTGGTGAAGGTGCTGAAGTTGGGCGAGCCTTCCGCTTATCGCAATCACACATATATCAATGGCGAGAGTATGTACTTCCCCACCGGCCGCGTCTACGGTGGCCAGGTCATCGCCCAGTCGGTGATCGCCGCGTCCAAAACAGTGGGCCCTTCACGCCTGCCGCATTCGGTACATGGCTATTTCATTGCCGCCGGCGATATTCGTCAAGACCTGTTGTTTGACGTCGAGAACCTTCGCGACGGCCGCTCGTTCTCCGCTCGTCGGGTCAACGTCACCCAAGCCGAGGGGTCGATTCTCACGGCCATCGCCTCTTTCCAGGAGACCGGCCAAGAGGGTGTGGAATTTGCCGATCCGATGCCGGAAAACCTGCCCGATCCCGAAACGTTGACTTCCGCCAAAGAACTCATGCAGCCGTTCGCCGAGAAGTCGCCGTTCGCCAATTACTATGCCGAGAAATCGCCGTTCGATATCCGCCACGTGACGCCGACCGTGATGCTGCGCGCGGACAAGGATTCCGCCGAGCATGATTCCGGCAAGCAGATGGTGTGGATGAAGGCCGATGGCCACGTCGATGTGCCGCAGGTCATGCATCGTGCGATGCTGGCGCTTGGCTGCGATCAGGTGATGATGGAGCCGGTGCTGCGCCGCGCCGGACTGTCGATTTCCACACCGGGCATTTCCTATGCGTCCATCGACCATTCGATGTGGTGGTATCAGGATATCGATATCAACGAATGGCATTTGTATGTGCAGGATACGCCTATCGCCGCGCACGGACGCGGACTCGGCATTGCCAAAGTGTATGCGCAGAATGGCGACTTGGTGGCGGCCATCGCTCAGGAAGCTATGGTGCGCGTGCCGTAGGAATAGTCACCCCTACCGCTTGTAGGCTTGGGCTATGTCGCTACGGCGCTTGGCTTCCCTGATTTTCGGGTTTTCGGGGCCTTCGTTCGGCGGTAGCTGGCACAACCATTCGCCGATAATGCCGATGATCATGTCGGCGATGCACACCACGGCCGCGATTGCGCACTCGGTGACGGCGTGTGCATAAAAATCCGCCTCAATATGGCTCAGGCTCATCACAATCTGACCGCCATACCAGCCGGCAAGCGTTGCGCCCGCCAATCCCAGTGCCTTAGACAGCACCAGCGTATACACCGCGATGGTGGGATTGATGAAGCTATGCGGACGCTTCTTGGGTCGGTATTCGCGTATTTATGCACTTGCAGGGCCAAGATCAGCACGATAACACCCAGCACGGCCAGCAATCCGGTCACAATCCGAGGCGCACCAATCAGCGACAGTCCCGAGCTTTCGCCGTAGGAGGCCAGACCGATACCCGCCAACAGGCCCAGCACGGCACCGATCACATACTGCCACCATGGTGTTCGCCGTGTTTTCATGTCCGGCCTCCTTATCGTTGCGTTGCTGTTTGCTGTTTGCGAACGGCCCTCGCTCCTGGCTGCTCATCTTGATTTGGTTTTCGTCACTGCCGTGCCCGGCTGTTCGAGGCCGGAGACTGGTCCGTCACCGTCTGGTTTCTAGCCTACCGTTCGTAACTGGTTCTGCCATCAGCTCAACTGTTCGACAGTATCCAGTTGTCCGATAGCAATCCGACCTGTCCGGCATCCGGTGCCATGGCCAAAAGGAAGGCCACCGGGTCGCCGCCCAGAGAAGCATTCGGTCCATATCCAGCCAAGGTGCCAATACCGACGCATGGTTACGGGCCGACGGCCAAGGAATGCTGCAGTTGGGCTCGTCGGAAGTCACGCCTTCCATGTCGACAAGGTCAAGGTCGACTGCCAGGTCATGAACGCTTTCGATGCTGCCCAATACGGCAATCAGGTCGGCGGGCGGCAACTTGGTTTCGATTTGGATGACCGCGCTCATCGCGTCCGGACTGTCGAAATGGCTGACATGGTAGAGCGGCGAGATGCCCTGTACCTGATTGCCAGGAACACTGTCGATGGAAACGATGGTTTCGCGGAACAGCCGTTCGGCATCCTGCGAGGTGGAATCCAGCGAAATAATCGCCTTGCGTGAGACGGTTCCGACTCCGACGCTGATTCTTGCTTGACTGCATGCCCGCCGAGCATCCAGTCTTCGCTCTCGAGCTGCACGGCGTTACGGTCCGGCGCGGCGGCCAGCAAATCGGCTACAGGCCCTCATGGCTCCAGCAAGTTTGGCGTTCGGATTCAGCGCCGCCCAGGGAGCCAGCACAAATGCGCGCTGCCAAGCACGCGGATGGGGCAATGCCAGATCCGGATCCGCGCTGGTGATGCCATCAAAGTCGATAATGTCCAAGTCCAACGGCCTGGAATCCCAATGATTCTCACGAATTCGCCCATGGTTCGCTTCGATGTTTTGCAACGCGGCGAGCAATTCGTGGCTGCCCATTGTGGTTCCAAGCTCCACCACGGCGTTCAGGAAATCCGGCGTACCGTCAGCCATGCCCCACGCGGCCGTGCGGTAAAGCGGCGAAATACCGGTCACCTGTGTGCCAAGCAGCGCGTCAATCTCCCGAACGGCGGCTCGCAAGGTGGATTCCACCTCGCCCACATTGCCCCCCAAGGCCACCACCGCGTTATGGATGGCATGCTTTTCAGCAGTGCGTCCATTATCGGTGGCACGCACGCGCGAGATGGAGACCGATACATCTGCAAAAGCCACGACGATGGGCGCGTGAGGCTTGTGCACGGTGACGTCGATGGAGGCGACGGCCGGCGCATCGGCAAGAATCTTATCCGCGATACGTTGGGCCAGACGCTCGATCAGGTCCACATGAGGGCCTTCGATGACAGCCACGATATCCTTGGCCACGCGGCCGTAATCGATGGTGTCATTGAGATCGTCGGATTGGCCGGCGGCGGCCAGATCAAGGTGCAGGGTGACGTCCACGACGAAGGTTTGTGGCCGTTCGTGTTCAAAGGTGAGCACACCGTGGGTGCCGTTGGCATGTACGCCGGTAAGTGTGATGGTGTCCATTGGTAAGGCTTTCTGTTCAAATGCTCCCCCTCAGTCGCCTTCGGCGCCAGCTCCCCTCGCCCGAGGGGAGCCAAGACCTAGAAGCAACCAAAAACAGGGAGCCAGGGGAATCATGCGTATTCGCGCCAGGTGTTGCCGGCGATGACGGCGGCGCGGCTTTTGGCCACATCGTGTACGCGCACGGCCCATGCGCCGTGCTCGGCGGACAGGGCGGACAAGGCTGCGGTCACGTCATCGCGCTGGGCCATGGTCGGGCCATCAGCACCGGCAGTACCCGCCCCGGTAAGCATCGCCGAAATGAAGCGCTTGCGGGACTGGCCAATCAGCACCGGATATCCAGTGGCGCGGAAGGTCTCGAGCCCGGTCAGCAGCGGTAGGTTATGCTCGATGCCGGGCTTGGAGAAGCCCAGACCAGGATCGATGATAATGCGCTCAGGCTTTACGCCGGCGGCCAGCACGCCGTCGACTTGGCGCATGAGTTCGTCGTGCACGTCGGTCAATACGCCATGCTCGTATACGGAGGTGTCTTGATCGGGGTTCGCGCCCTTGGAGCCGACGAGCCAGCCGCGCCAATGCTGCACGACGTACAGGCAGCCGTGGTCGGCGACCACATGCGGCAGCTCGGCGTCCAGCGTGCCGCCGGAAACATCGTTGATGATCTGTGCGCCCTCGCTCAGCGCGGCGGCGGCCACGGATGCGCGCGTGGTGTCGATGGACAGTACGGCACCGGCCGGAATCAACGTCTTGACGGCACCGGTGATACGGGCCAGTTCGTCGGCCTCGGACACGCGCTTGGCACCGGGGCGCGTGGATTCGGCGCCGATGTCGATGATATCCGCGCCGGCGGCCATCATGTCGCGCCCGTGCTGGGCCGCCTTGGCCGGGTCCAGCCACAGGCCGCCGTCCGAGAACGAGTCCTCGGTGATGTTGAGCACACCCATCACCATGGTGTGCGTGGCGTCATGCAACGCCTGCAAATCAGTCATAGGTCATCTCCCCTTCATTGTTTCCCCTTCGCTCCCCTCAGTCACCTACGGCGACAGCTCCCCTCAGAGAGGGAGCCTAGGTTGCGTCACTTGTCAAGAATCAGACTCATGGCTTCGGCTCGGGTGGCGGGGTTGCGTAGCAGACCGCGCACCGCAGAGGTCACCGTGCGGGCGGAAGACTTCTTGATGCCGCGCATCGACATGCACAGGTGCTCGCATTCGGTCACCACAATCACACCACGTGCGCCCGCATACTCGACCAGCGCGTCGGCGATCTGCTGGGTCAAACGCTCCTGCACCTGCGGCCGGCGAGCATACACCTCAACCAGTCGGGCGAGCTTGCTCAGCCCCATCACCCATCCTTGGCGGGAATGTAGCCCACATGGCCACGCCATGGAAAGGCAGCAGGTGATGCTCGCACACCGAATACAGTTCGATGTCCTTGACCAGCACCAGCTCGTCGGTATCCACGTCGAAGTGCTTCTCCAGCACATCGGCCGGCGAGGCCTGCAGACCGGCGAACAGCTCGCGGCACGCGCGGGCGATACGGTCAGGCGTTTCCACCAGTCCCTCGCGCTCGGGATCCTCGCCAATCGACTTCAGGAACAGACGTACGGCTTCGCGCACGCCTTCCTCGTCGTATGTGCGTTTCTCCCGCTGGCAAGACTCTATATTTTCGTTCATCTCATCTCTCCCTTGTCATTGTCCACAACGACGTCGGCCCGGCCTGCGTACGTGAGAAACCATATGAACAGGTCGGCCGAATCGTCATCGTGTCTACTCTTCCGGCTTCATGCCGACCGAGCGCTTGAGGCTTTCGGGAATCTCCACCGGCGGCTTGTCCGAGTCGGGGCGGCGGTCGTTGGACAGCCACACCGGACGAACCGGAGCCTTCTTGATCGGCGCGAAGATCGCCGCAAGTTCCTTCTCGTTCAGGGTCTCCTTGACCAGCAGCTGGCGGACCAGCTCGTCAAGAATCTCGCGGTTGTCGTTGATGATGGTCCATGCCTCGGTGTGCGCGGTCTCCACCAGCTTCAACACTTCGTCATCGATTACTTCAGCAGTACGATCGGAGTACTTGCGCGGCTGCAGACCATCCATCACAGTGGTCTGATCGTCGTCGGAACCCCACTTGATGGCGCCGAGCTTATCGGAGAAGCCGTATTCGATCACCATCGTACGGGCGATGCTCGTAGCCTTCTCGATATCGTTCGAAGCACCGGTAGTCGGGTCGTGGAAGACGATTTCCTCGGCGGTGCGGCCACCCATCGCGTAGGCCATCTGGTCGAGCAGCTGGTTGCGCGACTGCGAGTAGCGGTCGGAGGTCGGCATGACGGCGGTGTAGCCGAGGGCGCGGCCTCGCGGCAGAATCGTCACCTTGGTCACCGGATCGGTGTTGTTCAAGGCGGCGGCCACCAGCGCATGGCCACCCTCGTGGTATGCGGTGTTGCGCAGCTCTTCCAGAGCCATGCCCTTAGACTTGCGCTTCGGGCCGGCCTGAACGCGGTCGATGGCCTCGTCGATGGCGCGGTTGTCGATCAACTGGGCACGGCACGGGCGCACAGCAACGCGGCTTCGTTGAGCACGTTGGCCAAATCGGCACCGGTGAAGCCCGGCGTGCGCACGGCGACCATATGCAGGTCGACGTCCGGTACGAACGGCTTGCCCTTGGCGTGCACCCTCAGAATTGCCTCACGGCCTTCCAGATCAGGCGCGGCCACACCTACCTGACGGTCGAATCGACCGGACGCAGCAGAGCGGGGTCAAGCACGTCGGGACGGTTGGTGCGGCGATGATGATGAGGTTGGTGTCGTTGTCGAAACCGTCCATCTCGACGAGCAGCTGGTTCAGCGTCTGCTCGCGCTCGTCGTGGCCACCGCCCATACCGGAGCCACGCTTGCGACCCACGGCATCGATCTCATCGATGAAGATGATGGCGGGAGCGTTCTTCTTGGCCTCATCGAACAGGTCACGCACACGGGAGGCACCGAGACCCACGAACATTTCGACGAAGTCGGAGCCGGCCATCGAGTAGAACGGCACGCCGGCCTCGCCTGCGATGGCTCGGGCCAGCAACGTCTTACCGGTGCCGGGAGGACCGTACAGCAGCACGCCACGCGGAATACGAGCGCCCAGCGCCTTGTACTTGGACGGATCCTTGAGGAAGTCCTTGATCTCCTCGACTTCGGCCACGGCCTCGTCTTCGCCGGCCACATCGGCGAACTTGGTGGTGGGGGTCTGGCCGTCGAGCAGCTTGCCGCTGTTCTTCCTGCCGCCCATGCCGAGCATGCCGCCGGCACCGCCCATGCGACTCATCAGGAACCAGAACAGGGCTAAGACGATGACGAACGGCAGAATCGAGGTGACGAGGTAGCTCAGCATGCTGGTCTGCTCGATGTTCGAGGTCCAGCCCTTTTCGAGATCACCGTTCTCCACGGCCTTGGCCACTTGGGCGCCCTGCGCGAAGGTGTAGTAGAACTGCACGTTCTTGCCGTAGTTGGTCACCTTGCCGGTGTCGGCATTCTTCTTGGTGTAGTCGTTCTTCAGCTTAAGGCGGACGACCTGCTTGTTGTCCGTAATCTCGGCGTATGTGGCCTTGCCTGATTGATCAGCGCGAAACCATCTTTGGTGTCGATGGTTTTGGTGCCACCGCCGGCGAACATCTGGAACATCAGCACGACCATGACCACGAGCACGGCACCCCATAGCCAAGGGGACTGCCATATCGGGCGGTTCTCGTTGTTGTTGCCTTTGCCATTGGTCCCGTTATTGCCACGGTTGAACGGGTTGGTGAACGGGTTGCCGTTGTTACGGTTGTTGTTCGGGTTCGGATTATTGCCGTTACCCGGCTTGCGGGAAGCTCATGCTTGCACTCCTTGGTAGACGGACGGCTTGAGGACCGCGATCGAATCGAGATTGCGGTAGCGTTCGTCAAAGTCGAGGCCGAAGCCGACGACGAACTCGTCCGGAATCTCATAGCCGGCGTACTTCACATCAACGTCCACCTCTCGGCGGGAGGGCTTGCTCAGCAAAGCGAAGACCTCCACGGAAGCGGCACCACGACGTTTCAGTTCTGCGACCAGCCACGCGAGCGTGTGTCCTGAATCAACAATATCCTCCACAATCAAGATGTGCCGTCCGCGAACATCGGCGGACAAATCCTGCCTGACTGTGACCTCACCGCTCGACACTGTGCCCGAGCCATAGCTCGACAGGCTCATGAAGTCGATCTGTACAGGAATGCTCATGGCCTGGGTGAACGCGACCAGCTATTCACGGCCCCTTTCAGCACCGCAACGAGCAGCGGATTCTTATCGCGGTAATCCTCGCTCGCGAGAGCAGCCATCTCGTGGATCTTGGCATCAATCTGTTCTTTGCTGACCAGCTCGTGGTCAATATCTTCCTCAACGTCAGCGATTCGCATGCGCTCCATCTTGGCACACGCGAATGACGTGTTTCTTGCGATTGGCTGAATAACCTCTGGGAAGTGAGACGCCGCCTTGCCCATGCCAATCGACGACCAGCCGGTCGATGGCGGCAATCTGGGCAGCACTGGCGTTCACACCGGCTTGGCTCAGCGCGTGAGCGATGACCCGCAACCGAATCGCCTCTGGCTCACGTGCAATACGTTTGACGCTGATCATCAGGCCGATGCCATGGCTCGAATCGTTGGTATCGCCTGCCACACAGGCTCGTGGCGCATCGGTCGATACCGCTGCCGACGATGCCGGCCAATCAACTGCCGCAACCGCCTCCCCATCACCTCGTCGGATCGCTGATCCAGATACTCCTTATCCATTCTGGCCAACCGTGCGCTTTCGGCGAGATGGCGGGTGACATTGAATCCAGCGAATCGTTCGATGGCCGGCAGCAGGTCGTGACGCACCCGTGAGCGCAACGGATAGTCGTTCGGCAACTCGCCGTCTACCGCATCGCCATTGGTGGGGTCATCCCAATATTCCACACCTAAGTCTTCACAGATGCCGGTGGTTTCGGCTCGAGTAAGGGTAAGCAGTGGCCGCGCAAAAGTCGCGCCACTGCGTGTGAGACCTGCGGCATGCCAGCCAACGCATCCACGCCTCGACTGCGCAGCAGGCCAATCAATACGGTTTCCGCCTGATCGTCCATAGTGTGGGCCAACAGCACGGCAATGGCACCCGATTCATGCGCCGCGGCGCACAGCTCGTCATACCGGGCCTGTCGTGCGGCCGCTTCGAGGCCCTCGCCGCGCGCCTGTACGGTTGCGTTGCGCACGATGACCGGGCCCAGTCCCAACGCGCGGCAACGATCCGCGGCCTCGCTGGCGACCTGTTCGGAGCCTGCCTGCAAGCCGTGATCCACAATCACGGCACCGCAACGCACGCCCATGGACGTGCATACGATATGGCTCACCGCAGCCAGTGCCATCGAATCGCGCCCGCCTGAACAGGCCACGAGCACGAGCGGCGCATCGGCGGCAACGGCATGGTCCCCATGCTGCGCGAATTCGGGAGCCTGCACATCGCATAGTTCCACGGCACTCAGCGTTGCGCGGACCGCGCCTACGGCCTTGCGCAATCGTGCGGAATATGCCATGTACTCACCACCTTTTTCTGGTTATAGGCACTCGTGCGTTTATGGACGTTTACGGCCTTTGTAGCCCTTGATGGCCCTTGATGCCTCTTTTACAGCCCCGCGAGCTTGGTGATAAACGAGTCGATGGCGCTACGCGCGGCGGCATAATCCTCAGGATTGTTGACCACCACGGCAAACGACAACGCTCCCCCATTGGTGCGGGACACATTGCCGGCCATCGACGTAACCGTGCCGAGGCTGCCGGTTTTGACGCGCAGCAGACCAGCCACGGCATCATCCGTATACCGATCCTGCGCCGTGCCCACCAATCCCGCGATGGATAGACCTTCCGCACCAGCAGCACCGCTCTCGGTGGTCAGATTACGTTGTTGGACGGCCGCCAGCGTGCGTACGGTGAGCCGGGAACCGGGAGACAGGCCGGAGCAATCGGCCATGGTCAGACCGGATGTGTCGAGACCGAGATCGTTCAGAGTGGATTTGACCGCTTCCGTGCCGCCTTCAGGACTGTTTGTCGCTGATTTCGCCAAGGCGGTGAGTCTGCCGAACTCCTCGGCCAGCGTATTGTCCGAATGCCGCAACGTGTATGCCATGATTTCGGACAGTGTTGCCGAACTCACCGAAGCCAAAGGCGTTTCGCCGGATGGAGCGGTGTTTGCCGTCACGTCTCCGGTAACGGCCACGCCGTTCGATTGGAGCAGTTCGGCGAATTTCGTGGCCACGTCGCTGGCGGCGTGCTGGGACAGTTCCGGGTATCCGGCCGAATCATCGGGGTCGGCCGGCGCAGGCGTATCGGCGGTGTATTGGCGGCCTCCATCAATCGCCATTGATGAGACCGGCGTGAAGTAGACGGTGTAGTCGCTTAAGACTGCGCCGCCTTCCGACAGACCTGCCGGAATGCGTGAGTCGCCGAATAGGGTGTCGTCGTACTCGAGATTGACGGAAGTGATGCCTCGCTGGGCGAGCGCGGCCACGGTGGCCTTGGCCAAGGTGTTCAGACCGGCACGTCCGTTGGTATGGTTGGCGTCAGAATCGCCTGCAGACAGCAGCATGTCGCCATTGCCTTTGAGGGTCAACGTATTGGTGCCGTCATCGGATTGGGTGAGGAACACTTGGGGTATCCAAGGTGGATGCCATATTCAGGGTGGATGAGGCGGCAAGCGCGGTCAGCGTTTTCAGTGTGGATGCAGGCTCGCGTGGAGTGTTCGACTCGTGTTCGGCAGCGACGGTGCCTTGGGCGTCTTCAATGATCACCGACGTATCGTTTCCCACGCCTTGCGCGGACAGCAATTCGTTGACCAGCGCAGAAGCGGCCGTGGAATCAATGGCCTTGTTCGCGTTCAAGGTGCCGGCGACGGTGCCGCCTGATTTGGCGGTGGCTGGATCGGCAAAAACCGGTGCGGCGACGGGCTTCAACGTCAATAATCCGGGGGCCACGTCGGTGATGTCGGCGGCGCAGTACCCCGCGAACAGGGCGATGGTGGTCAGTGCGGAAATGATGACGGTCAGTGTTCGGCGATGCGATCGTTGGGTCCGCCGTTGCGCTTCACGCCGCTGACGGCGTGATACCGCTGTAGATACCATCGTGCTCCTTATGCCAAGGCAATCATTTCTGCAATGAGGCGAACGAGTCGAGTGTTGCCACAATCGAGAGCATTCGCGCATCCATCAGCTTACCGCCCAGCCATGTCCCGAGTGCCAGAATGCCGATGCCATTGGCCAGCGCGACCGGAATAATCGCCAGCCACATGCCGCCTTCGGCTCCTGTCAGCAGCATGACCAGCGCCACGATGCCAGTGGGCAGCATGAGCAGCAGGCTGCCAAGCATGTAGACGAACGGGAAGAAGCCTTGGGCCATGGCGCGGCCTTGAGGCGCGGAGAACGGCTTGTCCATTGAGGCGACCGGGTACATCAGTACACAGGAGGTGACTTCGGCCACGCCCAGTCCGCTCAAGGCGATGCCCATGCCCGTGGCGAGGAAGATCAGGCCGGTAGCGAGGTCATCGGGCTGCGCCCAGCGGCCGGTCAGTGCGCCGACCAGCACGATGCCGGCGAGATAGAGCAGCACCATGTAAACGACCATGATGCCGACGTAGACGCGTACGCGGCCGATTCTGTCGGTCCGGCCACGCACGCCGGCGATGACTTCCATGGTGAAGCCGCGGCCGTCATATGCGAGCCCGTTGCTTTCCACGACGGACATGAACCAGCCGCACCAGATCAGCGACTGCCAGACGACCGCGCTGATGCCGTGTGCCTGGAAGGCGAAGATGATCAGGAACAGGACCGGCATGGCGAAGGTCATGGCTTGGCGGGGGTCTCGTTTGAGATAGGTGATCAGGCGTGCGGAAACCGCGCCGGATGCCGAATCGGGCATCCATGCGAATGCGCCGATGCCTTTGGCGGTCTCGGACGGACTGTTTGCGCCGATGGTGAGCCGTTCATGTCTCAGACACCAGGTGCAGACGGCGAAGCAGACAATCCATGTGACGGCAAGGATGGCGATGCGGGCGAGCAGCACCGCCCAGGCTCCGGTAAGCGCGTCGAACGGTAGTTGGAAGGCCGCGCCGAACGGCGTCCATGCGACGATGGTGGTCGCCGCGCCCCAGGTTTCGGTGTTGAGGCTGAAGGCCACGCCGGAGTTGACCAGAATGTTCGGCAACTGACAGATGATAACGAACGTCAGCACGATGAAGATATAGAACGCGCCTTTGCCGCGTTTGCTGGTCACCAGCGTGGTGGATAGGGCGATGACCAGTTTGGAGATGCTCATCATGGTGATGACGGCCAGCACTGCGGCGAGGAGGGAACTGATGATTACGGCTGGTCCCATATGCCGATAGGCCAGTGTCCAGAGCATCAGTGAGGCCACGCCGGTAAGGGCGGGGATGCGGACAGGCCGGAAAGCAGCAAGCCGAATTGCAGGTTGCGGTCGGCGATGCCGTAGAGTGCGAATTTGCGTGGCTCATGGTGGAGCCTTCGCCAAGCATCATGAGCTGGATGAAGCCGATGAAGATGGTCATGGTCGCGCCGACCAGCACGACGACTATGTTGACGATGCCTCCGGAACCAAGGATGTTCAGCGGAAAGCCATCCGCGTTCACGGTGAAGGGCGGCAGTATGCCGATGAACCATGCGAGCACGCCGGTGCCGATGATGGTGCCGGCCGCGAGTACGGCGGAAAAGACATAGGCGACGGTCTGCCACGCCGATTTTCGCAGGGTGGCGAGCGTGAGCGTCCAGCGCAGGCGGACCAGGGTGATGGCGCTGCTGATCATCGGCGGGCCTCATCGGTGGGTATGGCGGGCGTAGGCAGAATCGGCTGAATCGTCTGGGCCGAAGTTGGTGCTTGGGCTTGGGCTTGCCCGCCGTCGAGCCATGCGAGATGGGCGGCTTCGTGACGGCCGCCGACCAGTTGCAGGAAGCGGTCTTCGAGTTCTTCGCCGGCGGCGACCTCGTCCACCGTGCCGGCCGCGCACACCAGACCGTTGTTGATTACGGCCACATGCGTGCACATCTTTTCGACCAATGCCATCACGTGCGAAGAGATAATCACCGTGCCGCCGGTCTTCGCGTATTCGATGAGGATGTCTTTGAGGTTGGCGCTGGACACCGGGTCCACGGATTCAAACGGCTCGTCCAGGACCAGAATGCGCGGGCTATGAATCATCGCGGAGGCCAGGCAGATCTTCTTGGTCATGCCGGCCGAATAATCGGTGACCATCGTGTTGGCGGCCCCGGCCAAGTCGAAAGCATTGAGCAGGTCCTGGGCGCGACGCGTGGTCTCATCGCGGCTCATGCCGCGCAGCATGCCGGAGTAGACGAGCAATTGCAAACCGGTCAGTCGGTCGAAGATCTGGTCGGGCTGGGGCATGACGCCGATCATGCGCTTGGCCGTGTTCACGTCGCTCCACACGTCATGGCCCAAAATCATGGCGGTGCCGGCGTCCGGTACCAATAGACCGGTCACCATATTGAGCGTGGTGGTTTTGCCGGCGCCGTTGGGGCCTACAAGTCCATAGAACGAGCCGACCGGAATATCGAGCGCGAGTCCGTTGACGGCGATCTTCCGGTCGAAGTGCTTGAACAGGCCGCGAATGGACACCGCCGCATTCGGATTCGGCGGCCATGCTTGTGGCTGCGGTTGCGACGGCTGTGCAGGCGCGGGGGCGGCGGCTGGCATCATCGGCGGCTGAAATCCGACATTCCTTTGAGTATTGTCTAAGCTCATACATCCACTCTACCCCACCAGTCAACCCTCAGCGAAGCAAACCCCGGGTTGCTGTTGGATTGCCCCGCTGAGCGGCTCCGGACTAGCGGACTCGGTCAACCCTTATGCGCGATGGGCTTCCACTGGGCTTTGGCGAAGATGGCCTGGAAGGAGATCGGCACGTAGCTGAGTATGTAAATCGGGAAGCTGAGCACATAGGCGAGCAGCTCCTTGTTCGTGGCACCGATCTGGTCGCGCTCGACAATGATGGTCAATGCAGCCAATGCCATCAGGCCCAACACCGATATGATGATGCCGCTGGACCAATCGGCCAGCGATTGCAGCTGGCTCGGCCAACTCACGAAGCCACACGCGGCGAACAGCAAGCCCATCACCGCGCGAATCGCGCCCAACACGGTAAACGGACACAGCATCAATGTGAAGTCGATGCAGGAGAAATCACGTTCGCGAACCGCGCGTTTCAGCAATGCCGAGCCATAATAACGGAATACCTGCAGGAATCCCTTGCTCCAACGCAAACGCTGACGCCAACTTTGCGAGAAGGTAACCGGCTGCTCGTCGTAGAGGATCGCAGTACCGCAATAGCCGATGCGGTCGCCATGCAGAATCGAATCCATAGTGAATTCAAGATCTTCAGTGAGCAGATGGAACTTCCATCCCTTGTTCCGCTTCATCACCTCGCGGGAGAACATGAATCCCGTACCGCCCACATGGCAAGAGGAACCGAGAATCATACGCGAGTTAGACAGGAATCGCGATTCACGGATGAACCACAGCGCAGAACCAGAAGACACCCAGTTATCCGCCAGATTCACCGAATTACGGTAGCTGGTCAGAATCTTGAATCCGGAGCAGAACGCCTTGTTCATTTCCTCGAAGTAGTGCTTGTCCAGCTTGTTATCGGCATCGAACACGAAGTAGGCCTCATAATCATCGGCCACACCGATGTCGAGCATATGCCCCAACAGATACGTCAGCGCATATCCCTTGCCAACCAGCTCAAGATTGTGGCGTTCCACCACATGGCAGCCCAAAGACCGCACCACGTCGCGGTGTTGTCGGTGCAGTTGTCGGCCACCAGCCAGATGTCGATGAGGTTGGACGGGTAGGTCTGATCGCGAATCGACCCAATAAGGTTGCCGATCACTTTTTCTTCGTTGCGCGCGGAGATCAGCACGGCATACCGGTTGGTCATCGGGCGTCGGGGAAGCGCACGGGCTTGGCGAACAGGGACATCACGATGCACAGTCCCTGATATATCATGCCGGCACCGCCGACGATCATCAGAAGAATATCGAGTACGGAAAGCAGAGTCATCAGCGCCACCCTGCCCTAGGATTGCTGGAGGCAGATTGATCAGACTGCTTGGTTTGCTTGCGTTGCTCGGGCTGCTCAGACTGCTGCGTATCCGCGGCACCACGCTGCGGAATCGCCACGGTGGCGGAATCGTCCAAATCGGATTCTTTCGTCTCGTGTGGCGGAATCGCATAGATCTGTTCCTGCAGCAAACGCAGTTCCTCATTCATCGGCACACGCTGGTGGACCCCTTGGCCGCACGCGGCATGTGTTCGCCGATCGGCTGCAGCACATGCTCGCCGAACGCTTCGGACGCCTCGACGATCTTGGACTTCTTCTCCGGAGTCGGATCGTTCATCAGTGGTGAGTCAATCAGCTCATAGCGCTTGGTGTACGCACGGAAGATGGCCTGCAGCGATGCGGTGACCGGCAGCGCCAGGAACGCGCCAAACGCGCCGAACAGCGAGCCGAACGCCAGCACCGCGAGGAAGGCGACGGCCGCGTTGATATCCATCGTGCGCTGCGAAATCCTCGGCGAGAGAATCAGGTTCTCGATCTGCTGGTAGACGATGATGAACACCAGCACCGCCACGGCGTACGTCCATCCGCGGTTGCCCCAAGCGAACAGCACCGGCAGCGCGCCGCCGATATAGGTGCCGACCGTGGGGATGAACTGGGACACCACGCCGCAGAACAGGGCCAACGGCAGCCAGTAGGGCACATGCAGAATCTCTAAGAAGATGGCAGTGCAGGTGCGTTGATCAACGCCAGAATCGAACGGGAGAACAGGAAGGACGAAATCTGCCTTGGGCCACGGTCCACACCAGCAGGAATCGGCGCTGCGTGTTGGGGGCCAGCCACTGGCAGAAGGAGCGGCGCAGTTTGGGGCCGGCGGCGGAGATGTAATACGCGGTCATGACCACGGTCATGAGGTTCAGCAGGAAGGAGAACAGGCCGCCCACCGTACTCATGGCGGTACCGGCAAAATCGGTGACCCACGAGGTCTGGATATTGTTGAAGATTTCCATGCCGAGATTGCTGATTTCCGGCATCTTGAACGTGGCATACTGGTCCACGAACTCACGAATCTGCTCATACATGGCCGGCAAACCGCGGACCATGGCAATCATCTGCTGTACGAACATGTTGCCAAATAGCGTGAGCAGCACACCCACGACCACGGCCACGCCCACCAAGCTGACGGCGGAAGCTACGCCACGCTTCCAGCATGAGCCACCAGCGCCACCACCAGCGGTTCGACGGCCAGCGCCAGGAACAGCGAGATGATGATGTCGAGCACCAGATAGGAGATGTCGCCCCACGAGCGCCAGCAGAACATGAACACGATGACGGCGAGGGCCACATACAGCAGCGCGCGGCCGAACCATTCCGGTGGCCTGCGGGAATCTCCCTTGGCGGGGAACAAAGTACCAAAGTCGATACGATTCTCGTCGTCCGGGTCTGCCCCGGCCTCTGCGGCACCGGTTCTCGACGTGTCGGTGCTGTTTACGTTTCGCACGCGTTCGCTCATGGCTCCCCATTGTAGCGAGGGGTTTGAAGCTCGGATACGCCGGCGGCGTACACCCGCTTTTCTATTGTTGATGTTATGCTCAACGTTTCGATCATCATCCCAGCGTGGAACGAAGCCGAACGCATCCGCGACTGCCTGCTGAACGCCACCCGTCAGACCATCATGCCGCATGAGGTGCTGGTGGTGGACAACCGTTCTACGGACAACACCTGTGCGGTTGTCGAACAGTTCATTGCCGAACATCCCGAGGCCCCGGTCAAACTGTTGCACCAGAACGATGAACAGGGGCTGATTCCCACCCGCAACTTTGGCCTGAACGCCGCGACCGGCGATGTGCTGGGCCGTTTCGACGCCGACTGTATGATCCGGCCTGACTGGGTGGAGGTGGTCTCCGGCATCTTCACCGAAGATCCGGCCGCGATGGGTGCCACTGGTCCGGTGATGTATTACGACATGCCCTCACGTCATTTCGGGTTGAAAGGCGACAATTCCTTGCGCAAGCGAATCTACCGCGCCGATGGCGGACAGCCGCTGCTGTTCGGCTCGAATATGGCCTTGCGCGCTTCGGCTGGCATCAGATTGCGAATGAGGTCTGCCGGGATAAGGCCGATGTGATGCATGAGGATATCGATATTTCCCTGCATCTGATGGGCAAGGATCTGAAAACCGTGTACTCGCCGCGCATGATCGCCGCGATGAGTGCGCGACGGATGGATACGTCGTTGAGTTCGTTCCTGAGCTACATGCGACGTTTTAAGAATACGTTTGATGCGCATCCGCAACATACGCGCACGCATAAGCCGGAGGTGTTGTTCACCGCCATGTATCCGGCGATGCATATGTTCTACCCGGTGTGGCAGAAAGTGCTGAATTCCGCGGATATCAATCCGGCTGAAGCCGCGTGGATCAACGAGCAGATGGAACTGGCGGAGGCGCAAGGCAAGCAGCTGTACGACGAGACCCCCACCGACGAAGTCTACGACGAAAAGCACGAAAAGTAGCTAGATATACGAGCCCCCTCTGCTTATGCAAGCTCCCTCTGATAAGGGAGCTGTCGAATGAAGTGAGACTGAGGAAGAGACTGCGACGCAGTCGCTAAAACATTGAATCGGACGCAGGCCGATACCTATTATTCAGCGGCTACGCCGCAACTTCTCTCCCTCAGTCAGCTACGCTGACAGCTCCCTCATCAGAGGGAGCTAATGTTTACTGTCATTGACTGATCACATCAGCGACTTGTAAATCGCGAGGATGTCCTCTTCGGTTGCCTGACGCGGGTTGCCGGGGGTGCACACGTCGTTGAAGGCATCGTGAGCCAGCGGCTCAAGGTCGGCCTCGGTGGCGCCCACTTCGGAAATCGTGGTCGGGTTCTTCAGATCCACGGTCAGCTTGTGGACGGCCTGCACGGCCTCTTCGCGCACCTTCTCCAGGTCGCCGGTGTAGGCGTCCTCAACACCGAACGCATCGGCGATGTCGCGGTACTTCTCACCGGTGAAGTCCTTGTTGTATTCCATGACCGGGGCCAGCAGAATACCGTTGGCCACACCGTGGGCCACGCCCAGACGGCCGCCCAGCGGGTGAGCCATGCCGTGCACCAGACCGAGGCCCACGTTGGAGTAGGCCATACCGGTGATGTAGGACGCGTAGGCCATCTGCTCGCCGGCCGGAATGTCGCCGTCGGCGGACTTGGCCAGGTTCTTGGCAATCATGCGGATGGTCTGCATGGACAGGCAGTCGGACAGGCTCCAGCACCCGGGTAATGTAACCCTCGATGGCGTGGGTCAGGGCGTCAAGTCCGGTGGCGACCTTCAGGCCGCGCGGCATCGAGTCGGTCAGATCCGGGTCCACGAAAGCGACGATCGGGATGTCGTGCGGGTCGACAGCCACGAACTTGCGCTTGTTGGCCGTGTCGGTGACCACGTAGTTGATGGTCGTCTCCGAGGCGGTGCCGGCGGTGGTCGGCACGCCGAAGATCGGGACGGACGGGTTCTTGGTATCCGCGACGCTTCCAGAGAAAGCACGTCGGCGAACTCCGGGTTGGCGGTGATGATGCCGATGCCCTTGCAGGTGTCTTGCGGGGAGCCACCGCCCAGGCCGATCAGGAAGTCCGCACCGGACTCGGCGAACTTGGCGACGCCGTCCTTGATGCACTCGACCGGCGGGTTCGGCTTGACGTTGGAGAACACCTCGTACGGCAGGCCGGCCTCATCCAGAACCTTGGTGACCTTCTCGGCGGTGCCGGTCTCCAGCAGCACCGGGTCGGTGACGATAAATGCCTTGGTGAAGCCGTGCTGCTTGGCGACGGCCGGAATCTCCTTGATCGCGCCACGTCCGAAGTATGCAGTCTGGTTGAAAATCATGCGGTACACCATAGGGGCTCTCCTTTTGAGCTAGTGTCTTAACTGGTGGTCCACTCTGTCTTTGAGTGGTCCAACGGTTCCCCAGTCTACTCCGCGCATGAGCATTCACCTGAAAACACACTGAAAGAACAACACTGAAAATAATGGCAAGAAATGGCGGAATTCCGCACTTGTCGAATTATTGTCCATTGACCAAACCAGTTCCATCGCCCGAAATCTCAACGATAAGACCGTTTCCGGAGTCATCTGACGCTCTCCGGGAAACTCGTCTCTCATCCGCTTACTTCGCGCGTAGCGCAATCAATATGCGAGATGCCTAATTCCATTCGTGCTTCATCAGCCGAACGCGAACTGGTTCGCCAGATGGTGTATTCAACGGTTTCAGTCTCCTGAAGAGGACTAAGATATCTCGACAGTTGGAGTGATCATCATAAGAGAATGAGGTAGCTAATGGCAAATGGCAAGGCTATGACGGTCGGCGAGATGGCGTCCCTGTTTCTCAACCCCACCACTCCCGTTCGTATCGACGCTTTCGACGGCTCGCATTTCGGCCCGGCAGACGCGGATTTGAAGGTCAAAATCGCCACGCCGAACTGCATGTACCAGCTACTCGCGCACCCGAATGAAATCGGCATCGTGCGCTCATACATTCTGGGCGATTTCGACGTGGACGGCATTGACTACGCCGACCCGTATCCGGCGATGCGCAAGCTGGTGTCGCTGTCCAAATACGTTCGCCCACTCACTCCCACATCAATTGCCCGCGTATCTGCCGGCATCCTGAGCCATGGCTTCAAGAAGCCGCCGGTGCCCGCCACCGAGGGCCCGAGCAAGTTCGCCCGTATCAAGCGTGGCTGATGCCGCACACCGAAAAGGCCGATTCGGAAACCGTCAGCTTCCACTACGACATGTCCAACGAGTTCTACGCCGACTTCCTTGGATCCTCCATGACCTACACTTGCGCGGTATTCGACAACGAACACATGAGCCTTGAAGACGCACAGGCCAACAAACTGCGCCTGATTCTCGACAAACTGGACTTGCAGCCCGGCCAGCGCTTACTGGACATCGGCTGCGGCTGGGGTTCGATGGTCATCACCGCCGCCCGTCGCGGCATCAAGGCGCTCGGCGTCACCCTTTCCAAGGAACAGGCCGCGTACGCCAACGAATGGATCGCCTGTGAAGGGCTGCAGGATCTGGCCGAAGTGCGTGTGCAGGACTACCGCGAGGTGCCTGAGCACGACTTCGACGGTATCTGCTCGATCGGCATGATGGAGCACGTAGCGTCAAGAACTACCAGAGCTACTTCGAAGAGATGTTCCGCCTTCTGAAGCCGATGGGCCGACTGCTGAACCACCAGATCACCATCAGCCATGACAAGCCTCACGGCAAGCCCGGTACCGACGAATTCCTCGACCGTTACATCTTCCCGGACGGTGATCTCGGCGCGCCCGGCTTCATCGAATCGTGCATCCATGACGCCGGCTTCAACGTGGTGCATCAGGAGAACCTGCGCCAGCACTACGCGCTCACCCTGCATCACTGGAACCAGAACCTCTCCGAGCATTGGGACGACGCGGTCAAGCAGGTCGGCTTTGAACGCGCCAAGGTATGGGTATGTACATGGCCGCCTGCGCTCTGAACTTCGAGCTCGACGGCATCCAGATCCACCAGTTCCTGTCCGTCAAGCCGGATCGCGTGGGCCACCCGAACGGCAAGTGGTACCCCCTGCGCCAATGGTGGCAGGCCTGATTCCTTTTTGTGGGACGGCACGCGGTTTTACCATTGTTCATCTGCCGTCCCACAGAAGTGTGGGATAGCAGATACATCAATCGTTTGACGTATCTGCTATCCCGCATGACATAAGCCGAGAACCGCAGAATAGAGCCGTTCTTTGCCCTCAGCTCTGAGGGCGTTCTTCGAACGCTGTGGGACGGCACGTCGAAAATCGGCAAAATCACGTGCCGTCCCACACGATTCCCTTCGCACGCGCATTTCGCAGGTGCTTTTTCTGCAATACTGACTCTATGAGCGCCACAGCCCCAGAAACGGCTGGGGCGGACGATCGCACCGACCATGACACGCGCGGATAAGACCCACGTTTCTTTATTTAACCCTAACCCGATGTTCGCATTGGTGCTGTTGGCGTGCGTAGTTGCGGCGAGGAAGACAGTTGTTGGCGAACGCGAGCCTTTGCATTGACCGGCCAGCCCGCCATTTTGGCCTATAACCCCCGCCGGAGTAGGTACGCGACGGATATGCAAAAGCCCCGCACAAGGCGGGGCTTCATTATGGTGGCTCCGAACGGCGTCGATCCGTTGACCTAGCGATTTTCAGTCGCTCGCTCTACCAACTGAGCTACAGAGCCATGAACAGTCAAAAACCCGGATAATCCGGGCTTCATAACCATTCCAGCGACCCCGGCCGGACTTGAACCGGTGACCTCCGCCGTGACAGGGCGGCGCTCTAACCAACTGAGCTACGGGGCCATTGTTCTCACTTGCGTGAGGCAACAGATGTATATATTACTGAAATTCGCCAGTCATGCAAACTTCGGCGTGTTCCGCATAATTTCAAGGTTTTTGCTATCACCAGCACGCGAACACGTCTGTCACAAACATCCACAAAACGACGAAGGGCGCGACCGGAACCCCGGCCACGCCCTTATGGACGGAAACGCTTCGCGGCATCCACCGCAAAGTGACCGTCAATCTCAGTCAGCCTGCTTCCAGGTGTCGACGTCGATGTGGTGTTCGGGGTTGGCCTGCCAGGCATCCCACGCGGACTTGACGATGTCTTCCACGTCGTACTTGGCATGCCAGCCCATCTCCTCGTTGATGCGCTTCGGGGAGCCGATCAGGTGCGGCGGGTCGCCGGCGCGGCGGGCCATGACAGCTCGGTGAACGGCAGACCGGTGACCTTCTTGACTTCGTCGACGATCTGGCGCACGGAGGTGCCTTCGCCGGTGCGACGTTGAAGGCGTCGTACTTGCGCTCGTCACGGTCGAGGTACTTGAGGGCGGCGATGTGGGCGTCGGCCAAGTCGGAGACGTGGATGTAGTCGCGCACGCAGGTGCCGTCCGGAGTCGGGTAGTCGTCGCCGAAGATGGCGGGAGCCTTGCCCTGCTTGAGGCGATTGAACAGCATCGGGATGAGGTTCAGGATGGCCGGATCCTCAAGCTCCACCGGACCGCAGCCGGCCACGTTGAAGTAGCGCAGCGCGCAGAAGCGGATGCCGAACGGCTGCTCGCAGGCGCGTGCCATCCACTCGCCGAACAGCTTGGTCTGGCCGTACGGGTTGATCGGCAGCATCGGGACGACATCCTCAGGCACCACATCGACCGGCGGCACACCATAGGTGGCGGCGGAAGAGGAGAAGACGAGCTTCTTGGCGTTCTTGGACTGGGTCATGCCGGTGAGCACGTTGAGCATGCCGTTGATGTTCTGCTGGTAGTACCACAGCGGCTTCTCCACGGATTCGCCGACCTGCTTGCGAGCGGCAAAGTGGATCACGGAGTCGACGCCTTCGGCATCGAGGATTTCGGCCAAACGCTCACCGGCGCCCGGGGCGGCGATATCCATGCCGTACAGGCGGGAGCCTTCGATGCGAGTGGGCTTGCCGTAGCTCAGATCGTCGACGACAACGACCTTTTCGCCGGCCTGATGGAGTGCGTGAACGACATGAGCGCCGATGTAGCCGCAGCCGCCGGTGACGAGAACTGTCATAGTTGACCTTTCCTTGTGCGGGTTGCAAGTGTCGGCCGTGGGGAGTTCAGCGGCTGTTCACTTTTGGTCCGCTTTGTTACCTTTTGAAACAATTTGAGTATATCACACGAACATAATCGCACAAAACGGTGGTGTCGTCCGGCAATATCTGCATTCATTAGGTCGATTTGGCGTTCATTAGGTAGGTCGGCCCGGAGCCGGCCCGCACGGACACCGGGTAAACGGCTTGATATGGTGGTTGGTATCGCACACCACCTACCTAATGAACGCCAAATCGACCTAATGAATGAACAGCGGTGCGGCGCACAAGGAAAATCCGAGGAATATATGACCAATCCCGAATCCACAGCAATCGATCCCGTCGCCGCGATGGGCACAGACCACACCGAGGCACCGGCGCACCCCCTGCACAAGGTGCTCTCCTTCGTACGCCGCTCCGGACGTTTGGACGATCGCCTGCAGCGCGCATGGGACAACTATGCCGGCACATATCTGTTGGATATTGCGGCCGGCAACCTGCTGGACGTGCGCGAAGGCGTCACGCTCGACCGCGCGTTCGTGGAGTCCGCATGGGGCAACGATAATCCGCTCATTGTGGAAATCGGCACCGGCAGGGAGAAAACGTGGTGGCAGCAGCCGCAGCCACCCGGAGACGAACTTCCTTGCTCTAGAGGTCTATGACCCCGGCGTGGCCCACACGCTGCTGCTCGCCGGCAAGCAGGGGCTGACCAACATTCGCGTGGCCCAGGTCAATGCGCCCGAGCTGTTCAAGGTGACCGCGGCCGGCACCGTGGCCGAGGTATGGACCTTCTTCCCCGACCCTTGGCCCAAGAAGAAGCACCACAAGCGCCGCATCGTGCAGAAGGCCATGGCCGGCGACATTCATCGCGCGCTGGTCACAGACGGCGTCTGGCGTATCGCCACCGACATCGAGGACTATGCCTGCACGTGCACGAGGTGATGGACGGCCTCGATGGCTGGAAGAACCTGGGCAGCGTAACCGTCAGCCTGCCGCTGGAGCACGTGGGCAAGGGCAATGCCGACATGGCCGCCGATATGCCGCACGCCGACTTCACCGAATCCGAGCGATTCGAGGGCCGCGTGCTCACCAACTTCGAGAAGAAGGGCCTGGCCGCCGGCCGCGTGATTCATGACTTCACCTATCAGGCCGTTACCCTGAACTGATTGCGACACGCCGAAATGCCGTCGATTTGCATAACCGAACAACCTCCCGTAAAGTAATTCGAGTTGTTCGCCCCCATCGTCTAACGGTTAGGACACCAGACTTTCAATCTGACAACGAGAGTTCGACTCTCTCTGGGGGTACCCACCGGCTCCGGTTTCCACGAGGTATCGTGGCCCGGAGCCTTTTGTTTCCAACGGTTTCAGGCCGTCAGCTTGGCCTTCAGACGGGCGCACAGGAAACCCGGCGGTGGCCACTGCCACCAAAGATGCACCTCCGTCGCCGCTCATTCCGCGCATCATCTGCTCGTACATCGTCGCATCCAGAAGATAGAGGGGCGAGACGTTGAGGAACTCCGCCACCGCGGCGATGTCCTGAATGGTCCAGGTGGTCTTGCCCGTCATCTTCGCGGACACCGCACCCTTCTTCAGCCCAACGGAGCGCACAGGGCCTGCTGGTTCATCCCACGTCCGGTCAGCTGCATGTTGACGTTCCAGATGAACACCTTCTGCATGTAGTCGCCGAGTCCATTGATCTCGGGCGATGATTCGACATTCGTCATATCAAGTTCCTCCATATTGCAGTCGTCTAATATCGATGGACATAATCCTACAACAGCGATTTGCTTCGAGCAAGTTCCTTGATATATTGTCTATCGTGAATGGACTGAAAGCATGGAATAATGGATTCTCCGATGCGTCGCTACATGTTGGCGGCGGGTCTGAGCTGCCGCGCTCGCGAGGGAGATGGGCAAATCCAAATCCTCGGTCGCCGGGAAGGTCAACGGCTCCATACCGTGGCAGCAGTCCGACCTGGTCTGGCTGGCCATTCACCGAAACCTGTCCCGGGGTACGTGCTCGGCATCGACGCCTATCTCACGGACGGCGGGTGGAAACCCGAAACGAGAATCCCCGAACCGGCTGGAACCCGGCGCGGGGATTGAACGGCAACAACCATGGAGCATGCGGCGCGCATATCCGCCAAGATCAGACGCCCGCCGTTCCGATTCCCCTAAGGAGGGTCATCACCATGACCGATTCTACCAATATCGCCGGCGCTCGTCCGGCATATGATTTCGAGCCTATCCGTACGCGCGGCGCAGCGCGGCGGACAGCACGGGCCGGCGGGAACGTCGATCTGCGCATCGCGAAGGCGCATGTGCTGTCCATGCTCGCCCATCCGTCCCGGGGCTCGCGCCGTTGAGGCGCGCGTCCGAGGACCGTTTCCCTGATACCGGCCGAACCATGTGGTGGTTGGTCGCAGTCGCCGTGTACGTATCCGGCGGCGTTCTCTCGTACGCTCTTTGCCGCGCGGCCCGTTTGAGCGACGACATCGGCGAGAGGCTGCGTGAACGCCGTGAAGCGGATCCGTCGCATGACGACGGGGAGGTCGATCGATGAGCAGCAGAGCAGAGAACTGGGCATGGGAGCGCGACGACGTCAAGGGCATCACCAAGTTCGTGCTGGTGTATTTGGCCCGCCGCGCCTACTACGACGATGGGGCCGCCGCGTGGCCGAGCGTGAAGACCATCGCGTTCAACTGCGGGTGCTGTGAGCGCACCGGTGATCCGTTCGTTGCAGGAGCTGGAGCGCAAGGGCGTACATCAGGCCCGGCGACCAGGAGATGTCGGCGCGCAACCCGCGCACCCGCAAGCCGATCGCCAAGGGGCACCGTTCGCGCGTGTGGGATGTCATCATGGATGGCGACCGCCCCGTCGAGAACATCGAGGAGAGGCCCCGGAACCTGGACGCGCTGGCCGATCGCGAAAACAATCCCGAAGCAGACGAGGACAATTTGTCACCCGACGGATCGTCACCCGAGCCGAAGGGCATGGGACCGCGGACAAATTGTCCCGGAATCTTGGACAGAAAGTCACCCAATAGACAAGTGATAAACAATTCTCCCCTCATCCCCTTCGGGGATGCTCCCCTCAACGACGAACAAGCCAGCGCACAGCCGGCTGCCGGCCCGAATCCCGAAACCGCTCCGACGACCGATTGGGGCAAGGCATTGCTCCAAGGGGTTGCAGGAACCCGCTGTGGGTGCCCGACCCGGGCAAGCTGCCCGAACCGGTCACGGAACGCGCCGACCAGGAGGTGCGCGTGCTCGACGGCATCCGCCGACGTATGCTCGCCGTGGACCAGAGGTTCGACGTGCCGGCGACCATGGCCGACCGCAAGGCCGTCCACTCGCTGCTGATCGACAGGCCGTACGGCGAGATCGTCGCGACGATGGACTGGGCGTGCCGATCTACGGGGCGGCGCTGCTGCGCACCTCGCTATGCCAGGAGCACATCGAGGGCGCCGTTCCGCAGGAGGCGTGCCCGGTATGCGCGTACGACAAACGCAACCACGCCACCCACGACGTCGCCGGACGGCGCAAGGCGAAGACCGGCGCGTCGGCGGAGGCGGTGGTGCGGCCATGAGCGGGGACGGGCAGCGTCTTGAGGCGTGGAAGAAGGCCGGCGAATGCCGCGACTTCCCGCAACCATGGTCCGACTACCTGTGGTCGCTGGAGTTCGAGCACCGTCCCGGCGACGCGAAGCCGTTCATCAGGCGCTTTGCGGCTGTTTGCTTATCTTGGTCGAAAACATCCTACCCAAAAAGCGCTCTTCTCTTACTCCCCCAACAACCCAACGGAGAAACACCACCCACGAGAACAGCAATGGCGCCCAATTTTCTCACCTTCTATTTCCTTGAAATAAGAACGGCGGGCTCCTTTGACAAGGAGCCCGCCATAATCCTTTTATCAGCCGCCACCAACGCGGTATGCGGTGCAGATATCGGGATCATTGACTTCGGAAATCATGAGCGCTTCATCCTACATGATTCACCTCAGCTCGACCTACTGCTTGTCGGCTTCCTCGGAGGCAAGTCGTCCTTCGAGCTGTTCGACGATGTGGGCGTGCATGTTCTCGTCGATCTTGACGGTCAGGAGGAAGACGACGAGGCTGGCGACGATGCCGGCGAGCG
>ENA-OQDD01000147-OQDD01000147.1-human-gut-metagenome-genome-assembly--contig:-NODE-147-length-28910-cov-2.738075_pt1 | contig 28910 bp, 33 predicted proteins | sample MGYA00242507_ERZ504598 | MGnify/ENA primary metagenome ERZ504598 (study PRJEB26092, sample SAMD00036318) | human gut metagenome | host: Homo sapiens | study: EMG produced TPA metagenomics assembly of...
CCGGACGGCAGCGGAGTCGGCCAGGGCGTGCCCAATACGGGCGGCCAGCCGAATGCCACCGCCGGCAACGATACAGACGACGACGCCAATAGGCCGTATCAGTTGCCCGACCTGAACCTGCTGACCAAAGGCCAGCCCCATGCGATGCGCACCCCGGCCAACGATCGCGTGATCCGGGCGCTGACTTCCACCTTCGAACAGTTCAACGTGGATGCCAAAGTCGTCGGCTTCCTGCGTGGCCCTTCGGTCACCCAATATGAGGTCGAGCTTGGCCCCGGCGTCAAGGTGGAGAAAGTCACCAACCTGCAGCGCAACATCGCCTACGCGGTGGCCAGTTCGGATGTGCGTATCCTTTCACCGATTCCCGGCAAGTCCGCCATCGGCATCGAAATCCCGAACGAGGATCGCGAAATCGTGCACTTGGGCGACGTACTGCGCTCCGACAAGGCCGTGGGCGACCCGAACCCGATGCTCTCCGGCATCGGCAAGGACGTCGAAGGCCACTTCGTGACCGCCGACCTGACCAAGATGCCGCACCTGCTGGTGGCAGGTGCCACCGGTTCCGGTAAGTCGAGTTTTATCAACTCGATGCTCACTTCGATCATCATGCGTGCCACGCCCGAACAGGTGCGTCTGATCATGGTGGATCCCAAGCGCGTGGAACTGTCCGCCTACGCAGGCATCCCGCACCTGCTGACCCCGATCATCACCGATCCGAAGAAAGCCGCACAGGCCCTCGAATGGGTGGTCAAAGAGATGGATGCACGCTACTCCGACCTCGAATTCTTCGGATTCCGCCACGTCAAGGACTTCAACGAGGCCGTGCGCGCCGGCAAGGTACATGCGCCCGCCGGCTCCCAGCGCAAGGTGGCCCCCTATCCGTACATCCTCGTGGTGGTCGACGAGATGGCCGACCTTATGATGGTGGCCAAGAACGATGTGGAAAGCTCCATCCAGCGCATCACCCAGCTGGCACGAGCCGCCGGTGTGCATCTGGTGCTCGCCACCCAGCGTCCGTCCGTGGACGTGGTCACCGGTCTGATCAAGGCCAACATTCCATCCCGACTGGCGTTCGCCACCTCGTCCGCCACCGATTCGCGAGTCATTCTTGACACGGTCGGTGCCGAGACCCTGATTGGTCAGGGCGATGCGTTGTTCCTGCCGATGGGTTCCGCCAAGCCGATTCGTGTGCAGGCTCGTGGGTGTCCGAATCCGAGATTCGCAAGGCCGTGGAGTTCGTGCGCACCCAGCGCAAGCCGAAATACCGCGAAGACATCGAACAGATGGCCAAGGAAGCCGAAAAGAAAGACAGCATGGAGCCCGACGAGGAGATCGGCGACGACATGGACGTGCTGCTGCAGGCCGCCGAACTCGTGGTCACCAGCCAATTCGGCTCCACCTCGATGCTGCAGCGCAAGCTCAGGGTCGCTTCGCCAAGGCCGGCCGACTCATGGACCTGCTCGAATCGCGTGGCGTGGTCGGGCCGTCCGAAGCTCGAAGGCCCGCGAAGTGCTCGTCCAGCCGCAGGACCTGCCGCAGGTGCTCGCCTTCATCCGAGGCGAAACCAGCTCGCTCGAAGCCACCGCCCCGCAACAGCCCGAACTCGGCGAATAATTCACCCATCGACCTTCCTCTGATGAGGGAGGTGCCCCGAAGGGGCGGAGAGAGAAGCGCGGCCACGCGGCCATCAGCACGCAACCTGATTCCCGAATAATAGCAGTCAATATCCAGCCAATACTCACTCAAGGTAGAAGTGTGGGGGTAACGTGAACACTATGGATGAGAACACAATGGACAAGCAGTCATCGCCCAAATCATCGCTGTTCGACGGATGGAACGCGCCGCCGAACCTGGTCACCTACTCGCGCATCGTACTCGTGGTGATTTTCCTGACACTCGACATTCTCGCCGGTGCCTGGGGTGAGAACAACCTGACCATGCGCTGGGTCGCCGCGGTGCTGTTCATCATCGCCGCGTCCACCGATAAAATCGACGGTTGGATGGCCCGCAAATACAATCAGGTCACCGAAATGGGCAAGCTCATGGATCCGATCGCGGACAAGCTGCTCACTTGCGGCGCAATGATTGTATGCTCCGCATTCGGCGAGCTCGGCTGGTGGGTAACCATCCTGTTCCTGATTCGCGAAATTGGTATCACCGTTATGCGTTTCTTCGTCATGGAGCGTCCGGGCGGCAAGGTCATCGCCGCCGCATGGCCCGGCAAGCTCAAGACCGTATTCCAGTGCGTGGGTCTGTCCATGCTGCTGCTGCCGTTCTGGTCTCTGGGTAACGGACAAGCCACGCCGTTCTGGATGACCGCTTACTACTTCCTGACCTACGCCATCATCTACGTGGCATTGGTCCTGTGCCTCTACTCGGGTGCCGTGTACCTGTACAACACGTTCGTCGCCCCGAAGCGGAAGTGACGGATATTCCAATGCGGGAATTGTGCGACAGTCTCGCGGCCGGCATCCTCAAGATTTGCGAGGCGAACAATACGAAAATCGCCTGCGCCGAATCCCTGACCGGTGGCCTGCTTGCCGATGCGTTCGTGCGTATTCCCGGTGCCTCCAACGTGTTGTTGGGCTCCGCTGTCACCTACGACATCAATGCCAAGGCCTCGATCCTGCACGTGGACAAGGCCCTATTGGATCGAGAAGGTGCCGTACACCCCGAAGTCGCCCGGCAGATGGCCATCGGTACCGCTCGCCTATACAGCCAGCCGGAATACGGCGACCGAATCATCGGCCTTTCCACCACCGGCGTGGCCGGCCCCGGTCCGGACGGTGACAAGCCGGCCGGACTGGTGTATGTGGGCCTGCGCATCCCCGCAAGCCTCACCCCGGACCATGCCGAAGTGCTCAAAGCCGTCGAACTCCATCTTGATGGCATGCGCGAAGAGGTTCGTCGCCTCACCGTATTCCACGTTCTGCAAAACTTGAGTCTATTCACAGCAAGTTTTAAGGAATAAAACCGTTGGGTTGTCGTGTTGTACATAGTGGAAACACTGAACCGACCTGGGAAGGGGCGATGGCGATGGAAACGATGACCCGAGTGAACGAACAGATGGATGTGGCCGCCAAGAAGCCGATGGCTGTGCAGCCGGGTGTCGCCCGTATGCGTGAACTGACTCCGGCCCAGCGCCGTGCGGTGATGTTCGCCCAGCAGCAGGTGCTCAAGGCACAGGCCGCCAAGAAGGCCAAGGATCAGCGTCAAGCCGTTCGTGAACGTATGTGGGATGAGGATTCGCCGTCGTACAAGCCGACTGCCGCCGCCGAGCCCGTGGTGGCTGAGGAGGAGCCTCGCGAGTTTTCGCTGCGTGGTGCTATCGGTCATGTGCTGCGCGAGCTGCGCACGCGCGATCGCCGCACGTTGCGTGAAGTCTCCGAGAAGGCAGGCGTTTCGCTAGGCTACCTTTCCGAAGTCGAACGTGGACAGAAGGAAGCCAGCTCCGAACTGCTGAGCTCCATCGCCGATGCGCTCGGAGTCTCCACTTCGCGCATGCTGCGCATGGTGGCTGATTATCTCGACTCGGTCGAGGGCTGATCGGTTGGCGGTGTGAAGCCGCGTCCCGTAATCTATGTCTAGCTGTGAACCCGTATCGCTTGTGGCGATGCGGGTTTTTGCTGTCCTGCGGTTGGTGGCACACTGGCGTGTATGCGTGAACGGGAATTCTGGGAATTACTTGAAGAGGTGTTCGGTCGGACCTACGGTCGTTCGCTGTCGCGTGATCAACGGATGCCCAAACTGGCGAATATGACCGTGGTCGAGGCGCTGGACGCGGGGGAGGAGCCACGCGTGGTCTGGAATGTGCTCTGCGACCAAATGGAGGTTCCGGACTCCAAGCGTTGGGGCTACGATCATAACGCGCCGCCCATGCCCGCCGTCTGACACTGCGGGATTACGGAGTCGCTGAATCGTGAAATTGGCGATTTCGGCGTGTTGCACGCCAAATTCGAACAAATGTTCGTGTGTGTGGTTATAGTTATCCACAGTGACAAGAAGCCGCATACGTGTGCACAGGGTGCTTGCCATCTGCCATAATCCTTACCGCAGTAGGGCTTAAGGAGGCCAGGTGGCCAAGCTCGGGCAAGCTGGAACCACAATGGTTGGTTTGGATTGCCTCACATGGCATGTCCGTCATACGGTGGAGGCATCCGATTCGCACACGACTTCGACAAGGAGAAGATCATGGCACTTGAGACCAAGCCGGCCAAGGACCCGGCAGCCGAGGACAAGCACGAGCTCGATCCCAAGCGCAAGGCGGCGCTGGACACCGCGCTGGCGCAGGTCGAGAAGAGTTTTGGCAAAGGTTCCGCAATGCGACTGGGCGACCAGCCCGAGCAGAACGTCGAGGTGATTCCCACCGGTTCGTTGGCTCTCGATATGGCGCTCGGCATCGGCGGCCTACCCAAGGGCCGCATCGTGGAGATCTACGGCCCCGAATCATCCGGTAAGACCACGCTCGCATTGCATGTGGTGGCCAATGCCCAGAAGAAGGGCGGCGTGGCGGCCTACATCGATGCCGAACACGCGCTCGACCCGGCCTACGCCCGCAAGCTCGGCGTGGACACCGACTCACTCATCGTCTCCCAGCCGGATAACGGCGAGCAGGCCCTCGAAATCGCTGACATGCTGATTCGCTCCGGTGCGCTTGACGTCATCGTCATCGACTCGGTCGCCGCTTTGGTGCCGAAGGCCGAAATCGAAGGCGAAATGGGAGACAGCCATGTTGGTTTGCAGGCCCGACTCATGAGTCAGGCGCTGCGCAAGATGACCGGCGCGTTGGCTCAGGCCGGCACCACCGCCATCTTCATCAACCAGCTGCGTGAGAAGATCGGCGTGTTCTTCGGCAACCCTGAAACCACCACCGGTGGTAAAGCTCTGAAGTTCTACGCCTCCGTGCGTCTCGACATCCGCCGCATCCAGACCTTGAAGAACGGCGACGAAGCGGTGGGCAACCGCACGCGCGTCAAGGTGGTCAAGAACAAGATGGCCCCGCCTTTCAAGTCCGCCGAATTCGACATGCTCTACGGTGAAGGCATTTCCCGTGAGCTCGGTGATCGACATGGCCCAGCAGGTTGGCGTGGTCAAGAAGTCCGGTTCGTGGTTCACCTATGAGGGTGATCAGCTCGGTCAGGGACGAGAGAAGGTCCGTCAGTTCCTTAAGGACAACCCGGCCATCACCGAGGAGATTGAGAACAAGGTCAAGGCCGAGTTCGGTCTGATCGGTTCCGCCGATCAGTTCGCGGAAGATGGCGAAGCCGCAGCAGCGGCCGCCGTCAGCGAGGCTGCTGCGGCTGACGTGGCCAAGGACAGCAAGGCCGCAGCGGTGCCTGCTGCCAAACGACCCGTGCCAAGGCCGGCACAGCTAAGGCTGAACATGATTAGTGCCGAAGCGTTCTTGCGGCGCAATCCTGTTGCGTCGCAAGACATGCCCATTGCCGAGCAGCATGTTCAGTCGAAACCGTCGGGACGTTTTTCTCGACGGGGGAGAGACGCTGCCGTTGTCGAAGATCCCAATGATTTGGACGCTTGCCGCGAGGCTGCATTGCGTTTGCTGGACGCGGCCCCGCGTGCATCCGGTGCGTTACGCGAACGATTGCTTGCCAAAGGGTACGGCGAGGCGATCGTGGACGAGGTCATCGAACGGCTGATTCGCGTGCAACTGATTGACGACGGCGCTTATGCCGAATCGGCCGTACGCTATTGTGCCGGTCGCATGATGGGCCGTCGTGGTACGGTCATGGAACTTGCTCGCAAAGGTGTGGACCGCAAGCTGGCTGAACAGGTGTGTGACGAAGCTGAACAAAATGGCATCTTTGAAGATGCCGCATGGGAATTGGGCCGCCAAATAGCCCGCAAAACCCATGGCCTCGATCGTCGGGTCCGTCAGCGTCGGCTTTGGTCCGCCGGCGGCCGCAAAGGCCACAGCCCCGAAACCCTCCGTCGAGTCGCCGCCGAATTGTTGGTGTAGCCAAGAAAAAAATGAGACCTCTTATACCCCGGGTTCTGTCGTGCCGTGCGCGAACGCACGCACGGATGGCCATCCATCTCGACCTGACGTTGCCGCCAGGCTCTAGCAGCCTACCCGATGACACGGGCGAGCAGCCCTTACCGCCATCTGCTTGGCCTTGCTCCCGATGAGGCTTGCCATGCGACCTACTGTTACCAGAGGCCCGGTGGTCTCTTACACCGCCGTTTCACCCTTACCCGTCGAGGACGGGCGGTCTGTTCTCTGTTGCGCTATCTCTCAGGTCACCCTGGGCGGACGTTATCCGCATCGTGCTCTATGGAGCCCGGAAGTTCCTCAGCCGATCCCAATGAAGATCACGGCCGCGGCCATCAAGAGGTCTCAAGCTTGCAATTATACATAAGGTGCGGAAAAGGCGGCATCCCGCCCTGCGGTGAGGCCATGACGTTGCCCGGTTATCCTGTTTTCTCCATGGTTGGGCATAGTTGGACGATTCGTGAACGACGCGCCGAATATCGGATGGGGCGTGTCGGGCGTGTTGCGGCGTGTCGTATGGAGACGAATCAAATCTGTAAGAGCTTGGTATGTGCGAGAAAGAGCAAGAAAACGCTGCCTATCCATTGCAGTATTTACCATGACGAACAAACGAGCCAGCCTGATAAACCGGTATCAAATCTTCTTATAGGAGACTGCTGCCAAAGCCCCAGTATATACATCGTTTCATTGCAGAGAAAAGCCCGGGAACAAACATATATTCTCTGGGCGAGTTTCCGGCCGTTCACCCATTGTTCGTCTACAATGAAACATACCCGGTCGGTGATGATGCCGTTCGGAACACATATAGCGGGTTACACCGCTTGAGTTAGAGGAGGTCAACATGGAAATCGTCGTTACCGGACGCCACACACAGGTAAAGCAAAGGTTCCGTGATGTGGTCGAGACCAAGATGAATCGTGTGACCGCTATCGCCCCGGATGCTCAGCGCGCGCAGATTGTGCTGACCCATGAGGGCAACCCGCGTCAGGCCGATACCGCCAAGCGCGTGGAAATCACCGTTATCGCCGGACGTACCGTGGTGCGTGCGGAGGCTTCCAGCACCGATGAATTCAGCGCGCTGGACATGGCGCTGGATAAGTTGACGCTGCGTCTGCGTCGTACTCGTGACCGTCGCAAGGATCACCGTCGTGGTTACGCGAACCCGGTCCCGGTGGATCTGGGTGTTATCGCCCCGGAACCCGAGCCGGAGGAGCCGGAGGAAGAGCCGAACAACAGCCCACAGGCTGCGGTCGCCTCCGATCTTGGCCCTGGCGAATCCGTGGAGGTCCAGGTTGGGGATACGCCGATTGTCATCCGTCGCAAGCTGCACATCGCCGAGCCTATGAGCATCGACGAGGCGTTGTACGAGATGGAACTGATCGGACACGACTTCTTCCTGTTCGTGAACAAGGAGACCGGACGCCCGTCCGTCGTCTACCACCGTCACGGTTGGAGCTACGGCGTGTTCGAAATCGATACTCCGGAGAACGTCAAGAAGGCCTGAAGGTAAGGCCTGCTGACACGATCAGCTGATGCCGCATGGACCGCTTCCAATATGGAGGCGGTCCATTTTTTCGTAAAAAGGTCGAAAAAATCGACTGCTGACGGCGCGAGGCGCTATTCTGGTACGCGGACACCACCACTTATCAGTCAAGGGAGAATCCAGTGGTCGATATTATTGACAAAGCTCTGCGAATGGGTGAAGGCCACCAGCTCAAGAAGCTGGAGAACGTGGCCAAGGCCGTGAACGCTCTGGAGGACGAGATCTCCGCCCTCTCTGACGAGGATCTGAAGGCCCAAACCCCGAAGTTCAAGCAGGAAATCGAAAACGGCAAGAGCCTGGACGAGATCATGCCCGAGGCGTTCGCCACCGTGCGCGAGGTCTCCAAGCGCACCCTCGGCCAGCGTCACTTCGACGTGCAGCTCATGGGCGGTGCCGCCCTGCACTGGGGCAACATCGCCGAAATGAAGACCGGTGAAGGCAAGACCCTGGTCGCCACCCTGCCCACCTATCTGAACGCTCTCGAAGGCAAGGGCGTGCACGTGGTCACCGTCAACGACTACCTCGCCAGCTACCAGAGCGAGCTGATGGGCCGTATCTACCGTTTCCTCGGCATGAACGTCGGCTGCATCATCACCGAGCAGAAGCCGCCGGAGCGCCGCAAGCAGTACAACGCCGACATCACCTACGGCACCAACAACGAGTTCGGCTTCGACTACCTGCGTGACAACATGGCCTGGGAGAAGGCCGACCTCGTGCAACGCGGCCACCACTACGCCATCGTCGATGAGTCGACTCCATCCTCATCGATGAGGCCCGTACCCCGCTTATCATCTCCGGCCCCGGCCGAAGGCGACGTGACCCGCTGGTACCGTCAGTTCGCCAAGCTGGTGCTGAAGCTCACCCGCGACGAGGACTACGACGTCGACGAGAAGAAGAAGGTCGTCGGCATCCTGGACCCGGGCATCACCAAGGTCGAGGACTTCCTCGGCATCGACAACCTGTATGAGCCGGCCAACACCGCCCTGATCGGCTACCTCAACAACGCCATCAAGGCCAAGGAACTGTTCCTGCGTGACAAGGACTACGTCGTCACCCAGGCGAGGTGCTCATCGTCGACGAGCATACCGGCCGTATCCTGCCGGGCCGCCGCTACAACGAGGGTCTGCACCAGGCCATCGAGGCCAAGGAAGGCGTGGAGGTCAAGGCCGAGAACCAGACCTTCGCCACCATCACCCTGCAGAACTACTTCCGTATGTACGACAAGCTCGCGGGCATGACCGGTACGGCCGAAACCGAGGCCGCCGAGTTCATGAACACCTACAAGCTGGGCGTGCTGCCGATCAAGACCAACAAGCCGATGATCCGCAAGGACCAGGACGACCTCATCTACCGCACCAAGAAGGAGAAGCTGGCCGCCATCGTCAAGGACGTGGCCAAGCGTCACGCCAAGGGTCAGCCGGTGCTGCTCGGTACCGCTTCCGTGGAAAGCTCCGAAGTGGTCTCCACCCTGCTCGACGTGGCCAAGATCCCTCACCAGGTCCTGAACGCCAAGCAGCATGAGAAGGAAGCCGCCGTGGTCGCCGTCGCCGGCCGCAAGGGAGCCGTCACCGTGGCCACCAACATGGCCGGCCGTGGTACCGACATCATGCTCGGCGGTAACGTCGAGTTCCTTGCCGACGCCAAGCTGAAGTCCGAGGGCTACTCTCCGGAAGACACCCCGGAAGAGTATGAGAAGCGTTGGCCGGGCACCCTGAACGAGATCAAGGCCCAGGTCAAGGACGAGCACGAGGAAGTCAAGGAGCTGGGCGGCCTGTACGTGCTCGGCACCGAGCGCCACGAGTCCCGTCGAATCGACAACCAGCTGCGCGGTCGTTCCGGCCGTCAGGGCGATCCAGCGAGTCCCGCTTCTACCTGTCGCTGGAAGACGATCTGATGCGTCTGTTCAACACCCAGCTGGTGGCCCAGGTCATGGCCAAGGGCATGGAGGAAGGCCAGCCGATCGAGGCCAAGTCCGTCACCAAGGCGTGCGCACCGCGCAGAAGGCCGTCGAATCCCGTAACTACGAGATTCGCAAGAACGTGCTGAAGTACGACGACGTGATGAACAAGCAGCGCACCGTCATCTACTCCGAGCGTCAGGCCGTGCTCAAGGGCGAAGACATCCACAAGGACATCCTGCGTTTCATTTCCGACACCGTCGAGTCCTACATCAAGGGTGCCAACAAGGGATCCGAGAAACCGAAGGACTGGGATTGGGAGGGCCTGTTCAAGCGCTCAACACCGTGATCCCCACCAAGGTCGACGAAGACGAGGTCAGGAAGATCGTCGGCGGCCTCAAGGGTGCGAAGGCCGTCGAGGCCGTACGCGACCTGATCGTCGAGGACGCCAGGCAGCAGTACGGCGAAATGGAGGAGACCATCGGCGAGACCGGCTTGCGCGATCTCGAACGCCGCGTGGTGCTCGCCGTGCTCGACCGCAAGTGGCGCGAGCACCTTTACGAGATGGATTACCTCAAGGACGGCATCGGCCTGCGTGGCATGGGCCAGCGCGACCCGCTGGTCGAATACCAGCGCGAAGGCTACCAGATGTACAACTCCATGATCGAGGCCATTAAGGAGGAGACCGTCCAGCTGCTGTTCCACATCGACATCAAGCAGGTCGCCACCACCGACGAGGCCGTTGACGAGGTCGAGGAGACCGTCGAAAGCGCCGACACCATCGCCGTGGCCTCCGGCCCCGACGAGAACGGCGAATCCGTGGTCGAGGCCGCCGAGGGCGAAGTCGAGGAAGAGGACGAGGATACGGACGCCAAGCAGGCGATCGCCGAATCCGCAGCCGCCTCCGGGGCCGGCGAGTCCACGCTGCCTGTTGCCGGACCGGCTCCGATCAGCCACGCCGAAGGCAAGGTCCCGGTTTCCAAGCATCCGAAGAGCGAAGAGCTCAAGACGCCGTGGGCCGACGGCCGCACCTTCCCTGGCACTGGCAAGAACGCCCCGTGCCCGTGCGGTTCCGGCCGCAAGTACAAGATGTGCCACGGCCAGAACGAGAAGTGACGCATCGCTAGTTAGTAACTAGCTCATGGCTCCCCACACGGGGAGCCATTTTCTATGCGGTTCATCAGCATGTATTCGTGCGGTGCCGTACGCGCGGGACGGCACGCGATTTTCGCGGATTTTGACGTCGTATCCCACACTGTTGCGGGATGGCACGAGTGTCAATCGATTGACTAGCGTGGCGTCCCGCAGTACGAATTACGGAATCGTTGAAATTCCGCCATTCTCGGTGTTATGGTGTCACGGTCCGCAAAGGGTGATGTGGGACGGCACGGCTCAAACGGCGAAAATGAGCTGCGTCCCGCAGTTTTACGGGATAGCACAAAAAAGAGGCTTCTGCTGTTTTCGTGGGTTGTCGGGCGCGCCGCTCGTCCAACTGACGATGTGGAACCCGTCGGGCGCGCGTTCGGCGTTCGGGCACCACTCATGCACGCATGAGTCGATCCACCGGGCCCCGTCCCCGGCGACGACCCTGATGGAGGCGCGCTGTTCGGGCGTCAACGTTTGGAAGAACAGGCCGAACACGTCCCTGCCGTACCCGTCGTGCGCCCATATCGCCCGATGCCGTTCGTGGTCGACGACCACGGTGATGCACGTGTGGCCTTTGCGGTAGCTGGTCTCGTCCACGCCGATCGACGTGAGGCCGCCGAACGGAGACGGCATCGACGCTTTCAACCGTTCAGCGACCCTATGGGCGGCGTCTTCCGGCGGCGCGCCACGCGACGTGCGGAAAACCGCTTACGGTCTTCTGGTTCGCGACGCTCATCGGCCACGCGCGTTCCGATTCGAAATCGCGTGTGGACCGGCTGCCCGGCTCGGCCCACGGCACGGAAGCGACCACGACGCCGCACGCTGCCGCCCTGGTCATGCCCGCGGCACCTCCTTCCGCATCGGGAGCATCGGAGCATACCCGCACGTGGACGCACCCGGATCTCGAGCACGGGTTCGGAACGCGGCGGCGAATCCGTGATCCGCGCATCCTCTGCAACCGTGCCTTTGACGTTCGGCAATCCGGTGAATGGGCTTTTGCCCAGGCGTTCTTCGTGATTCATTTCTTTGGTCGGAAAACAGAATACGCGGGAACGCCCCTCACGCTTACGAAACCAACGGCTCGACGACGAACCGACATCCACGAAAACAGCAATAGCGCCATATTTTGCAATATGGAAGATTCAGGGCCTTGAAATGACGAACCATTACAATGAGCGGCGAACATACATCACACGGCGTAGGAAACGCCAAGGAGGGCATCATGGCCGAGATCACATGGAAGTCGATTCTCACCAAGCTGGTCGGGGGAGACCACCTTACTGCTGAGGAATCGGAGTGGTTCGTGGACGACCTGATGCAAGGTAACGCCAATCCGGCGCCGTGGTGCCGCGCTCGCTATGCAGCAGCAGCTGGGACTGACGCCGACGAGGTGCGTGGTGCCGCCAAGGCCATGGTCTCCCACGCCGTGCCGCTGAACGTTTCCGGTGGGACCACCGACATCGTGGCACCGGTGGTGACGGCTTCGCCACCGTGAACCTGTCCACCATGGGCTCCGTGGCCGCCGCCGCAGCCGGCGTGAAGATCGTCAAGCACGGCAACCGCGCTGCATCTTCGAAGTGCGGTGCCGCCGATGTGCTCGAAGCCTTGGCCTGCCGCTGGATCTGAAGCCGGAAGCCGTCGGCGAAGTGGGCGACGAGGTGGGCATCACCTTCGCGTTCGCCCGCACTTTCCACCCGGCCATGCGTTTCGTGGGGCCGATTCGCGCCGCGCTGGGCATCCCGTGCGTCTTCAACATCCTGGGGCCGCTGACCAACCCCGCCAACCTAGCACACGTGGCCATCGGCTGCGCCAACCGCAAGGTGAGCCCGATTATGGCAGCCGTGTACGCCAGCCGTGGACAGTCTGGCTTGGTCTACACCTCCCACGAGGGCATGGACGAACTTGCCCCCACCGGCCCGGTTTCCGTCTGGGAGATTCGCGACGGCAAGGTTACCGAGTCCGAGTTCGATCCGACTGTGGATCTGGGCTTGGCCAAGATTACCGTCGAACAGCTCAAGGGCGGCGTTCCGGACGTCAACGCCAACGCATTCAAGGACTTCCTGGCCGGCAAGGACATTCCGTCCCGCACCACCGCACTGCTCAACGCCGCCTCCGCCATCGTGGCCGACGGCAATCTGGTCGGCAACGGCACACTGGCCGAGCGTTTCGCCGAAGCTACAAGCTGGCCGAGGAAACCGTCGATTCCGGCAAGGCCGAAGCCTGTTCGACAAGTGGATCGAAACCGCCAAGTCCAAGGCGTGATACACCGTACTCAGCTCCTCTGATGAGGGGGGCTTATGTGTCTATATGGCGACTGTTATGGCGGCCGTGGCCTTGTGCGTGACTGCGACGCGCGGCACTTCGGTTGGTGCCGCTGATGTGCCGGTTGTGCCGGCCAAAGGGGACGTGACGATCCGTCTCAACTGGTGGGGAGGCGACGCCCGCATCAAGGCATGATTGCCGAGTTACAGGAGTCCATCGACTTCAATTCGTGACCTATCGTGGCTCGACCGCAATTACGGACGAGACACGCCCGCAATACATTGGTTCGCTATCTCTCACACCTCGCCTACAAACAGCCCACTGGGCTGTTCGCTTAACGGCTCAGCCTCAGAGAGGGGAGCCAAGGACCACACAGCCTACGCGAGCTACACCCTCGCGCCGTCGTCGTAATAGCCGCCCTGATCACCGGGGCGGTCTTTGCGGTTGAGAATTTTGGCCACCAATCCACCCAAGCCCAAAATGACGCCCAGCCCGAAGAGAATATTGAGCAGCGCGCCCAAGAGAGGAATCGCGTTCAAGCCGGGGACGAATATCATCACCGCTTCGCCTGCGAGACCAATGATAAGCAACGCCGTCAGCAGTACCGTAGACGCTTTGACCGGACCAAGATCAGGGTTCGGGGGAGTGAAGCCGCCATCATCATAGGTGTCCATCACATTATCGGTATCCAGCCAGCTGGAGCCGGTGAAATCACGGGGACCTGACTGCTTGCCTTTTTTGCCGCCACGGCTCGGGCGAGCATCATCGGTGAACGAGCCGATATCCAAGTCATCTACGGAAAGCAGCGCCTCCTTCTCGCGTTTCTTGGCCTGCTTCTCGAACTTTTTGGCCTGCCTGGAGGAAGCCACGTCATGCAAGTCGGCCTGATGCTCGGCTTCGAACGCGGCCCACGCCGCATCCAAATCGTTCGCGTCATGCGATTGCGGTGTATCGGCACCATTCGTGGCTTGTCCGGCGGCACCGGGAGTCGACGACTTGGATGAAGTACCGGAATCCTGTCCGTTGCCCGGCGTGGGGGTTGGCCGCTCTCCGTCGGCATTGCTATTCTGGTTCTCAGTCATAACTGTCACTCTAATCAGGCGACCGGCCAATGGCTAGTTCGTCTGCGGGAGGAATGCCAAGTGCTCTACTGGTTCTTCGTCAAAGGTCTCGGCCCTATTGCTCATCATCGTTTGAGCCCTGCTGTCAGCGGACTGAATAACGTGCCGCGAGAGGGCGGCGCGATTATCGCAGCCAACCATCTGGCGGTGATCGACGATGCTTTGATTCCGATTACCTGCCCGCGCATGGTGCACTTCATGGGCAAAGCCGAATACTTCGAGGGCAAGGGATTGAAGGGCAAGTTCAAGAAGTGGTGGTTCACGTCCGTGGGCGTGTTCCCGGTTGATCGTTCCGGTGGCAGCAAGTCGCTTGGCGCACTCAAGCACGCACGCGAGATTATCGAGGATGGGCACCTGTTCGGTATCCACATTGAAGGCACGCGCAGCCCAGACGGTCGACTGTACAAGGGACACACCGGTGCCGCACGACTTGCGCTCGAGACCGGTTGCCCGATTGTTCCGACCGCCATCATCGGCTCGGACAAGCTGCAGCCGATTGGCACGTCGATTCCCAAGAAGGGCAAGACCAAGGTGTTGTATGGCAAGCCGATTGAGGTTGCGAAGAAGCCGGCTGATGAAATTACACATGATGATTTGCGTTCGCTGACCGATCGTGTTTCCACCGCAATCCAGAAAATGAGCGGTCAGGAATTCGTGAACGAATACGCCCAGAAGGTCAAGGCCGAGCTCAAGGCCCAGCAGGCCGCTGAAGAAGCCGAAAAGTAATTAACAAATGAGGCTCCCTCGTCTGAAGACAGAGGGAGCCTCATTCAAATCTCACACGATGGTGAGGGTGATGACGGTGGGGTTGCCGTTGGCGTCGCGCAAGCGAATCTTGCCGCCGTTGGAGAGGTCCGTATCGCCGCTTTTCACGGTACGTACCGTGCCGAACAGGCCACCGAGCACCTTGTCGGTTTTCACCTCGAACCCGAGACCTTCAAGTGTCTTGGTTACGGCGCTTTCCTGTTTGCCGACAAGGCCGGACGGTATCGTCGCCATCTCCGGACCCTTGGAAATCACCACGTCCACGCTATCGCCCCACTTCAGCTGGGCTCCGGCTTCCTGAGACGCGGAAATGACTTGACCGGCCTCGACCTTGTCATCGTACTGTTCGGTGACATTGGCCGTGAGCTTCAACTCGCCGAGCGCGGCTTGCATCTCATCCTGGGTCTTACCGACGATGTTAGGCATGGTCACCGGCATCGGTCCCTTGCTCAAAGTAACCGTCACCTCATCGTTGTGCTTGGCCGTGGTACCGGGATCAGGGAAGATCGTCAATGCCACACCCTGCGGCGTGTCCATCGAATACTCATCCTTCGACTCGTCATGCTTGACATTATCGAAGCCGGCCTTCTTGAGCGCGTTCAACGGGTCCTTGCCATTGGCCGAATTCGCGTCGAGAATATCCTTCGGGATGGTGGTCATCCGCACGCCCTTGGACACCACCACCGTAAGCTCCTGATTGGCTCGCTTGCTTATGCGGCTGTTCACAACGGCCTTGGTCTTGTTCACGGAAGAAGAGATGATCTTGCCTTCCGCCACGTCGTCGCTGTATTCCTTGTGCGTCTTGTAGGGGATGCCGAGAGCCTTCAACGTGCTCTCATACGTGGCCCAATCCGCGCCGGCCAACGAGCATTCGGTGCTTGCATTCGCATCGCAGGTCACGTCATCCGGCTTGGGCACACTCCAATAGCTGCCCGGTCCGGCAAACCACCACCAGCCGGCGGTTCCGCCGATTGCAGCCAGTACCAGCACGATCACCAGTACGATGATGAGCGGTTTTTTGCTGCGCTGCTTCTTTGGCCCGGTGCCGTTGGAAGCGACGTCCGGCTCATCGGAAAAGGCAAGCGCTCGGGTGAAGGCATCGCCGGCCTGAGGCAGCACTTGTGTCTCGCTGCCGGACTGTGCCATGATTTGCGTCTTATGGGGAGCCGAAGCATCGGCTGGCGTCGACGAATCAAGTGCCGTGGTGGGGGCGACCGGAGGAGCCGGAGGATTGACGTCTGCGGCGCCACCGGTATCGACGGTATTGCTTGCGACATCATCGGCCAAAAACGCTGGTACGGACGGCTTGAACGTTGCTGCACCGGCAGGTACGCCGGTCAGCGGGGCCTGCTCGGCGATATTGCTACCAGCGCTGCAGCGGTGGCATCGGTATGATCACCTCCGATGGGTTCGGCATGCAAACGGTATTGCCACGCCTCCAGCGGCAATTTGGCGGCCAACTGGCTCAATTCCTCAGCTGCTGCCGCGCCATCGGTGGGGCGGGCATCCACCTGACGCGCGGTCAGATGGGCGATGAACGCCGCCACGGACGGATCAATGCCCTGACAGACCGTGGCCACGGACGGCACGTCCTCATGAACATGCTTGAAAACAAGCGTCACCGGATTATCCGAATCGAACGGCACCTTGCCGGTCAGCATCTCCCATGCCATGATGCCCACCGAATACAGGTCGCCTTGCGCGGTGGCCTGATTGTTCTCGATCATTTCGGGAGCCAGATAAGCGGCGGTGCCCAATAGCATGCCGGTGGAGCTCAATGTGGCCTGGCTGGCGGCCTTGGCCAGACCGAAATCAGTGATCTGCACATGGCCGCGATCATTGATCAAAATGTTCTCGGGCTTGATGTCACGGTGAACCACGCCGGCGCGATGTGCGGAAGCCAGACCATCCAGCGTCTCCGCGACCACGCGCAGCGTCTCACGTACGGAGAATGTGCCTTGGGCGTTCATCTCATGCCGCAGATTGACGCCATGCACATATTCCATGACCAGAAAATCAAGTCCATTGAACTCGCCGGTGTCATACACCTGAACGATGTGCGGGTTGGCGATGGACGCGGCCGAATTGGCCTCGCGGCGGAACCGTTCGACGAACTGCTCCCGATGCGGGCCTTTGGCGAGTTGTGTGTGCATGACCTTAATCGCCACGGTGCGCCCCAGACGCTCATCGATGGCCTCATACACGGTGGCCATACCACCCTCGGCGATATTGCGCACGATGCGGTAGCGTCCCTCAATCATCTGTGCGGGCTCGTTCTCACTCATGTTGTATCGTACGGTTCCTTTAATCACGACTAAACATGTTCAGTGTACATGGCCCCGGTTACGCGGCCGGAGCATCAGCGCATAGCTTTCACGGGTTTTCACCGGTGTTCATGGTCTCATGGTCCGGCGGCTCGCATTGTGGACTATCGCAAGGATTCGGGGACGAATCGCGCACAAGCCTCGGTCAGACGGCGTTGCGCTTCGGAATTCAGCTCAAGACCGGCAATCGCCTTACGGGACTCACCCCATAGGGCAGCGATGCGCTCGCGGGATCGATCAAGAGCACCGGTCGACGTGAACAGTTCAATGGTGCGGGCCACCTGGTTGTCATTGCGACAATCCGCTTCGAAGATGGCAACCAGATCGGCTTATCCGCCGTATCTGCCGCAGACAGAGCATCAGCCAACAGCACTGTGCGCTTGCCTTCTCGGATGTCTCCGCCAATTGGTTTTCCGGTATTGCGGCTTGATCCGACGACATCCAACAGGTCATCCGCCAGTTGGAACGCCAGTCCGAGCGGCCGGCCGACGGCCAACGCGCAATGCCTGGCCTGATCCGGGCTCTCTCCTGCGGCCAGCAGTGCAAGCAGCAGTGGAGCGATGGTGGTGTAACTGGCTGTCTTCCAGCGGAATACGTTCAATGAGGCGTTCGCCAGAGCTTCGGGATTAGACAGCGGGGTCATCTCGACGGCCAAGTCCAGTACCTGGCCGATTTCCACCTCGCGCTGCATGGTAAGAAACGCCTCGTTCAGGCATCGGTGTTGGGAAGACGGCTGGCGGATCGGCGTGTGATTTCAATGCAGGCAGTGGCCAGAATGTCGCCGAGCATCAGCCCAAGCCACGGCCTATGGCACCGCTGTGTACGGCCTGTTCCAAGGCATGATGTGCGGAAGGCTTGCCCCGGCGCAGATCGGATTCGTCGATGATGTCGTCATGCACCAGTGCGGCCGTCTGAAACACTTCAATGGCGCAGGCTAGGTCGATCATGGCGTCACGCCAATCAGGAGTCACGTCGCCGGCAAGAACATCGAAGGCGTCCAATGCGAGCAGCGCACGCAGTCGTTTGCCTCCTTGGCTGGAGGAGGCGGCTTGGTCCACAACCTGTTCCATCACCGGTTTCAGGGCGTCGGCAACCTCGTCGGTGGCGGGGGCGGCAGTCAGTTCCCGCACCAACTGAATGATGCGTGGCTCGATGATTTCGCGGTTGTTAGCAGTTGTGCACATGCCTAATAACTTATCCACAGGGTTTGAAGAACACAAGAACGTTGGAAATCAAGGGTTTTGAAGCTAGAACCACAATGGTCGTTTTTTCCTGCGTCATACGGCGTTTTCAGCCATAGTGGGCACACCCACTCGGTGCGTGAGCTACCTGGCTCAGCGTGCACCACAACACCAATAGATTGCACACCATTAGTCAAGGAGGACATGATGGACAACAACACGCCACACAAGCCGCGTAAGAACCGACACGCCAAACGGCACGCCGCCGAGCAGACGGAGCCCTTTGTCTTTGACGAGTTGAAGACGAGATCACAGGAATTTCGCAATGATCGCCGACTTCGAGGCGCGCAACAGGCTAATGCCGACTGGGTGGCCGAACCATTGGACGAATGGCTGTCTTGCTCGATGCCGGGAACACCGACCTAGGCCGAGAGACGATGGCCGCGTTTGCGGTGGGCATGCGCGAGACCTTATCGATTCGTGATGCGCTGATTCTCTCGTTGGTTATTGATGAAAGCCGTTGCCCCAAGTCATGGCTCATGGAATTCGCGGCGCGACCGCATCTGGCGCGTACGAGAACACGAATGGGCGAGCTGCTGACCTGCGCATTCGAGGATGAAAGCATGATGCCGGATAAGGAGCGTTGCCATACCGGCATCGGTATGTTGCTCGATATCGCCGAAGCCTCACCGGTGCCGTACTGCATACAGCCATTGGCCGTAATCGCCTACACCTTATGGTGGCTGGGCGATCCGCGAGCAATGGTGTTCGCCTTGCGATGCCTGCTGCTCGATGAGGATTGTTCGCTGGCGGCGATGATATTCTCAGCCGCCGATCGAGGCGTGGCACCGGCATGGTGCTCGGGCTGAGTGAACAGAAACGGCGGATTTCCGAGGTTTTACGCGCGATGCGCGGAAGGAAAGCGTGTGGTGATCGGCAACACGTCGGGCAACGATGTGGGAATAATCGTCCGTGGAGGGTGGTTTACTCACATAGTTGACGATTTGCCCTTGCCAGAAGTGGGCCCATGTGGTATATGCACTTCACGGCGAGAGATCAGGAGGAGCAGTTTTGGCCACGAAGGAAACGACGGCAACCAAGCAGACAGCCGAGTCCAGCGAGGAGACCGAGACCAAGAAGAAGGCCAGCTCTACGACCACCGCACGCAAGACTTCCGCCAAGAAGTCCAAGTCCGCAGAGCCCTCGAAAAAGACCACGCGCAAGTCCGCTGCGAAGAAAACCGCGAAGAAGGCCAAGGACGATGAGCTCGTCAAAGACGAGGACACTCAGGTCGATGACGAGCTTGATGACGATGCCGAGGTCAACGACGACGATTTGGACGTTGACGACCTCGACGAGGATCTTGACGACGTTGACGAAGACGATGCCGACGACGAAGACCTCGATGAGGACGATGCCGACGACGATGATGTGGAAGACGACGAGGACGAGGAAGAAGCCAAGTCCAAGGCACCCGAGCAGCCCAAGGAAAGGTGCCTACGTGGTCTCCGACACGGATGATGAGGAAGAGAACATCATCCCCTCGGGCAATCCGAAGCGTCGTGTGATTGCGGCCGGCGCAACCGCCGACCCGGTCAAGGACTACCTGAAGCAGATCGGTCGTGTGAGCCTGCTGAATGCCGAGCAGGAAGTCGACCTGTCCGAGCGCATCGAGGCCGGCCTGTACGCCCAGCACCTGCTCGACACCGAAAGCGAAGGCATGGAGTTCAAGCGCAAGCGTGAACTCAAGTGGGCCGCCGCCGACGGCAAGAAGGCTAAGGACCATCTGCTGGAAGCCAACCTACGACTTGTGGTCTCGCTCGCCAAGCGCTACACGGGTCGCGGCATGCTCTTCCTTGATTTGATCCAGGAAGGCAACCTTGGTCTGATTCGTGCCGTCGAGAAGTTCGACTGGAAGAAGGGCTTCAAGTTCTCCACCTACGCCACGTGGTGGATTCGTCAGGCCATCACCCGTGCCATGGCCGATCAGGCCCGCACCATTCGCGTGCCTGTGCACATGGTCGAAGTGATTAACAAGCTGTCCCGTGTACAGCGCCAGATGCTGCAGGATCTGGGGCGTGAACCTACGCCGGACGAGCTGGCCCGCGAGCTGGATATGCCGGTTGAGAAGGTGCAGGAAGTGCAGAAGTACGGCCGCGAGCCGATTTCCCTGCACACCCCGCTTGGCGAGGATGGCGATTCCGAGTTCGGTGACCTCATTGAGGATACCGACGCCATCGCTCCGTCCGACGCGTGGCCTTCTCCCTGTTGCAGGAACAGTTCAAGCAGGTGCTGGAAACCCTGTCTCCGCGTGAGGCCGGCGTCATCAAGATGCGCTATGGCCTGGAAGACGGCCAGCCGAAGACGCTGGACGACATCGGCCGTGTGTATGGCGTGACCCGTGAACGCATCCGTCAGATCGAGTCCAAGACCATGTCCAAGCTGCGCCACCCATCCCGTTCGCAGACCCTGCGCGACTTCCTGGATCAATGATCATCTGGCTCCCCTCTGTGAGGGGAGCCAAGCATTTGAAGAGAAAAATAGGACTGTATGCCCAAAGAAGAATACGGTGCCAAGGACCTAGCTGTTCTTGAGGGCTTGGATGCGGTACGCAAGCGTCCGGGCATGTACATCGGCACCACCGACTCGCAGGGCTTATGCACTGCCTGTGGGAGATCATCGACAACTCCGTGGACGAGGCCTTGGCCGGCTTCTGCAACGACATTGTGGTCACCCTGCACACCGATGGTTCCGTGGAAGTCGCGGACAATGGCCGAGGCATCCCGGTGGACAAGGAACCGAAAACCGGCCTGTCCGGCGTGGAGGTCGTGCTGACCAAACTGCATGCCGGTGCCAAGTTCGGCAACTCGTCTTATAACGCCGTCGGTGGCCTGCACGGCGTGGGCTCCTCCGTGGTCAATGCCCTGAGCTCCCGACTGGACGTCGAAGTGGATCGTGACGGCAAGACGCACCACATGACCTTCCACCAAGGTCACCCTGGCGTATACACGGATGCCGACCCGGCCAATCCGTCTCCCGATTCCCCGTTCAAGCGCACTCGCAAGAACCGACCCACCGAGCTGGAAATCATCGGCAAGGTATCTCCCAAAACCACTGGTACCCGTATTCGTTACTGGTATGATCCGGAGATCTTCAACAAAACCGCCGAGTTCTCATACGAACAGCTCATCGACCGCGTGCGTCAGACCAGCTTCCTGGTGCCCGGCCTCAAAATCACCATCATCGACGAAAACGTACCGGAAACGGCGGCGACTGACACCGTCGAGGCCACTGATGACGTAACAGTCGAACCTGCGCAAGACCAGGCACCGGCCTTGGATGTCTCGTCCGACGATGCCGAACTCTTCGACGACTCCGCCGAATCCCAGTCCGACGATGCCGAGAGCCCGGCCGAGGAGGACTTCTCGCTGACGGCCGGCGACCAGGTCGTTGATGGCGCGTTCGGCGAACAGCCCGCGCACCCGCGCGTCGTGGAATTCCTGCACACAGGCGGCGTCAAGGACTTCGTCGACTTCCTGTCCAAAGGCGAGCCGATCTCCGACATCTGGCGCATCCAAGGCGAGGGCACCTATAAGGAGGAGACCCAGGCCGTGGGTGAGGGCGGCGAACTGCACGCTCAGGAAATCGAACGCACCTGCGGCGTGGATATCGCCCTGCGATGGGTCAACGGCTATGACACCACAATCATGAGCTTCGTGAACATCGTGGAGACGCCCGGCGGCGGTACTCACGTGGACGGTTTCATGAACGCCATCACCAAGCAGATTCGCAAGGCGGTGGAAGACAACGCCCGCAAGCTCAAGGTGAACATGAAGGACTCCGCCATGAAGGTGGAGCGCGACGATATCCAAGCCGGACTCGTGGCCGTGGTCACCGCACGCGTGGCCGAACCTCAGTTCCAAGGCCAGACCAAGGATGTGCTTGGCACCGCGCAGGTCAAGCCGATCGTCACCCGGCTCACCGACAAGCAATTCGGCGAGATGATCACCGGCTCCAAGCGCGGGTACAAGGAACAATCCGGCCGCGTGCTGGAGAAGATCGTCGGCGAAATGCACGCACGCATCCAGTCGCGCAAGGCCAAGGAGGTCACGCGCCGCAAGAACGCGCTCGAATCCGCCTCGATGCCGGCCAAACTCTCCGACTGCCAGCCGGGCAATGACGACGTGGCCGAACTGTTCATCGTCGAGGGTGATTCCGCACTCGGTACCGCCAAGGCCGCCCGCAACGCCGGTTTCCAAGCGCTGCTGCCGATTCGAGGCAAGATTCTGAACGTGCAGAAGGCGTCGATCACGCAGATGCTCTCCAACAAGGAGTGCGCGGCCATCATCCAGGTGGTGGCGCCGGCTCCGGCCAGAGCTTCGACATCGAACAGTCGCGCTACCACAAGATCATCATGATGACCGATGCCGATGTGGATGGCGCGCACATCCGTATCCTGCTGCTGACGCTGTTCTACCGGTACATGCGGCCGCTTATCGAACACGGCTACGTGTATGCCGCCGTGCCGCCGCTGCACCGCATCGCGTTGACCGGCTCGCACAAGGGCGAATATATCTACACGTATTCCGATGACGAGCTGGCCGGCAAACTGGCCGACCTCGACAAGAAGCACATCGGATACAACGACGACATCCAGCGATACAAGGGTCTGGGCGAGATGGACGCCGACCAGTTGGCGGACACCACCATGGATCCGCGCACGCGTATGCTGCGCCGCATCCGCATGGAGGACGCCGCCCAGGCATCCGAGATCTTCAGCCTGCTGATGGGCGACGACGTGCCGCCGCGCAAGCAGTTCATCGTCGACAACGCCGACGATTTCGACCGCTCCAAGATCGATACCTGACCGTCCTATCTCAAGCTCCCTCTGATGAGGGGGTGTCAGCGAAGCTGACTGGGGGAGAGGCCTCGGGTGGTAGCGGGCTACTCGTATTTCTCTCCCCTCAGTCCGTCTTTGGCGGACAGCTATTTCGTCAGAGGGTGCTGCGGTATATCATCAGGATTTCATCGAGTGCACCGCCGCCGATTATCTCAAGGACAACTACGACATCATCGGCTTTGACCCGCGCGGCGTAGCCGATTCCACGCCGGTGTACTGCGGGCAAGACTCCAACTGTGATGTTTGCGTGTTGCTGAAGCGCTATTCGATAGACTGATGACATCGTTATCACAACCGGTGCCGTACTGTGAATGGGAGATGGGACATGGCCAGTCTGTTGCTTGCCGTCATCTATGTGGCGTTTATCAGTCTGGGATTGCCGGATTCGCTACTCGGATCCGCATGGCCCACCATGAGCCAGGATCTGAACGTGCCGGTGGCGTGGGCCGGCGGCATCTCCGCGGTGATTTCCATGTTCACGATCGTCTCGGCGCTGCTTTCGGACCGAATGACATTGAAATTCGGGGCAGGCAAGGTCACCGCCGTTTCGGTGGCGTTGACTGCGGCGGCCTTGGCCGGTTTCTCCGTTACCTCGAATTACTGGGTGCTGTTGGCCATCGCCATACCATACGGCCTTGGCGCGGGCGGAGTGGATGCGGCGCTCAATAACTACGTAGCCATTCACTACGAAAGCCGGCATATGAGCTGGCTGCACTGCATGTGGGGCGTCGGCGCATCGGTCGGCCCCTACATCATGGGCTATGCGCTGTCTCAAGCCAAGGTTGGCCGTGGGGCTATCGGTACATCGCGATCCTGCAGGTGATGCTGACCGTCATCCTGGTGCTGAGCCTGCCGCTGTGGAAGAAACGTGGCGCAATTGCGGTCGGCGAATCGACCGATGACACCGCATCATCTGACGGCAATGCCGAGGGATGTGGTAATGCTGAAGGGGCGTCTGTTGCTGAACGCAAACCGCTCGGCGTGGCCGGCGTGCTCGCCATTCGCGGTGCCAAGGAAATCCTCGTGATGTTCTTCTGCTACTGCGCCATCGAATCCACGGCGGGTCTGTGGGCCTCCAGCTATATGGTGATGCACAGCGGCATCGACAAGATCACCGCCGCCAGCTGGGCCAGCCTATTCTACGTAGGCATCACCGTGGGCCGTGCGCTTTCCGGCTTCCTGACCATGCGATTCAAGGACCCGGTCATGATTCGCCTCGGCCAAGTGCTGGTGTTCGCCGGCATCCTCACCATGTTCGTGCCATTGCCTCACCACCTTGGCGTGGTCGTTGGGCTGGTGGTCATCGGCTTCGGGTGCGCGCCGATTTATCCGTGCGTCATCCACTCGACGCCGGCCTACTTCGGCGAAGACAAATCGCAGGCCATCGTCGGCGTGCAGATGGCCTGCGCCTATGTGGGCTCACTGCTCATGCCGCCACTGTTCGGCATCATCGCGCAATATGCGACAATCAGTCTCTACCCGTGGTATTTGCTGGTGCTCTTGGTGCTGATGGTGGCCATGCACGAGCGTCTTCGCAAGTTGCGCGGCTGATCATATGCGCATTTGGGCCCGACGCCTACTATGCTTGGAGCCCATGGTGATAAGTGAAGAAGAACATGAACAGATGCCCGAGCGTACGGGAACGATTGGAAGCGCTGAAGGATGCGCCGGGCTCGGTAATCGTGGTCGGCTCGATGAACGCCGATTACACCGTAACCACTAAACGACTACCCAAGCCAGGTGAAACCGTCAATGGTGGTGCCATGAAAGTGCTGCCGGGCGGCAAGGGCGCGAATCAGGCGTCTGCCGCCGCTCGTCTCGGTGTCAATGTCCAGTTGCTGGGCGCGGTGGGCGAGGACTCCAACGCGGACTTCCTATTAAGCAAGCTGGATGAGGCCGGCGTCGACACCGCCGATATCCTGCATGTCGAAGGCCCCAGCGGCACCACGGTAATCACCGTGAGCGCTGAGGGCGAGAACACCATCGTCTATTCGCCGGGTTCCAATGCCAAGGCAAGTGCCGGCTATGTGCAATCACATCGCACGACCATCGCCGAATGCGCGGTATTGGGACTGTGTTTGGAGAGCCCGATTGCCACCGTTATCGCCGCCGCGCAGACCGCGCATGACGCTGGCGTGACCGTGCTGCTCAACGACTCGCCATTTATGGACGAGCTGCCTCACGAACTGGTGGAAGCCACGGATATTCTGCTGGTCAACCAGCATGAAGTGGCTCAACTGCTGGGCCTGCCGGATGATGACGTGGAATCACTCGACTGGTATGAGGTCGCCGAACGATTCACCGATTACGGATTCGACCGGGCGATAGTGACGCTTGGTGCGTCGGGATCGGTGGTGATCGAGAACGGACGTTGGCATCGCGTATCCGCCGCGCAAGTCAATGCAGTGGACACCACCGGTTGCGGCGACTCGTTCATGGGGACCGTGCTGGCTGGCTTGGCCGCCGGTCATACGCTGCTGCAATCCGCGCAAATCGGCTCCTACGTCTCCGCCTATGCGGCCACCAAGCTTGGTGCCCAAAGTGCCTACGGTACCGCCGAAGAAGTCATCGCCTACTTCAGCTGACCTATAATCGTACATATGTACGAAAGCCTGAGCCTGTTTTCCGAACCCACCAAGATGTGGTTCGAGCATGCCTTCGGTCAGCCGACCGAGGCACAGGCTCAGGCATGGCCGGCAATCCATTCCGGTCGCAATGTCTTGGTCATCGCCCCTACCGGTTCCGGTAAAACATTGGCCGCGTTTCTCTCAGCCATCGACCGATTGATGACCGTGCCACGCACGCGGCGTGCCGGTGTGCGTGTGCTGTATATCTCGCCGTTAAAGGCGCTCGCGGCCGATGTGGCCAAGAACCTAGAACAGCCTTTGGAGGGCATTGCTGCACAATGCGAGGCGCAAGGGCTGCCCGTGCCGAAGATCGCGGTCGCCACTCGTTCAGGCGACACCACCGCACAGGAGCGGCGGCGCATAGCCTCCCATCCACCGGATATCCTCGTTACCACGCCAGAATCGTTGTATTTGTTGCTCACTTCGAAGGCAGGGCGGATTCTCGGCACTGTCGATACGGTGATCGTCGATGAGATTCATGCAGTGGCGGGCACCAAGCGCGGCGCACATTTGGCGGTAAGTCTGGAACGGCTGGAGAACCTTGTCACAGAATCGCGCAAGCGAGATGCAATCGATGCAGATGCTGATGAGGGCGGTGATGCCGCCGTCGATGCTGGCCGTGGCGATCGTCATATGCAGCGCATTGGTCTATCCGCTACGGTGAATCCGCCTGAAGAGGCGGCGCGATTCCTGGGCGGCGGGCAACCGGTTACCATCGTGAATCCCGGTGGGCGGCCTGCAATGGATTTGCGCATGATTGAGCCGTTGGAAAACATGCGTGATTTGCAGTCCGTGAATGCCAAGCAGCGTGTCGGTGGCGTGGATGCTGAACGGTCCGCTCCGCATATCAGTGGTGTCACGCCGGCCATGCAGCGACTTGCTGAACGCAGGGGCATTGTGCCGGTGGATGATAGAGATGTTTCTTCCACTTCTGGGGACGATTCTGATGCGAGTGATGCGTTCGATTCCTCCGCGTTGGTTGGAGCGGCGGGCGACCGTACCTCCGGTTCCATTTGGCCCGTGGTGGAACGCAGTATTTTGGATGAGATTCTCGCGCACCGCACTACATTGGTGTTCGTTAATTCGCGTGGTGTGGCTGAGAAACTCACTGCGCGCTTGAACGATCTGTATGCGCAGACCCGGCATGGCACCAATCCCGACACTGTGCGGGATCTGGCTCTCCGGAAGGCCGCGAAGGGTTCTCCACGCATTACGATGCTGTGGTCGGCTCCACCACCATGCTTGTCGGCTCACATGAGGCGATGATGTCATCGCCATGGCTCATCATGGGTCGGTTTCCAAAGACCGTCGCAAAATGATTGAGGAACGGCTTAAACGTGGTGAATTGCGTTGCGTGGTGGCCACCTCCAGTTTGGAGCTCGGCATTGATATGGGCTCGGTCGACTTGGTGATTCAAGTCGATACGCCGTTGTCGGTCTCCTCCGGATTGCAGCGTGTAGGCCGTGCCGATCATCAGGTCGGTGGCGTCTCTCACGCATTGTTCTACCCGCTCACCCGTCAGCAGATTGTCACTGGGGCCGCAAGTCTGGAAGCCATGATTGCCGGCGATATAGAACCATTGGCCGTGCCGCGCAATCCGCTCGATATTCTTGCCCAGCAGACCGTGGCCGCTGCCGCGATGCACGATTTGAACGCTGATGACTGGTATGCCACAGTGCGTCGTGCTGCGCCGTTTGCCGAACTGCCACGTGACATGTTCGATGCGGTAATCGGCATGATGTCCGGCGAATACAACAGCGAGGAATTCTCGGCCTTCCGGCCGCGACTGGTATGGAATCGGGATAATGGCCTGATTTCCGCCCGTCCCGGTTCGCAGAAAGTGGCCGTTACCTCTGGCGGTACGATTCCCGATCGAGGGCTGTACACCGTGGTCCTGCCTGAGGCGGACGCCGGCAAAGGCCAGCGTCGCGTCGGCGAGTTGGATGAGGAGATGGTCTATGAGTCGCGTGTGGGCGATGTCATTACACTGGGTACCTCCACATGGCAGATTCAGGACATCACCCGCGACCGTGTGGTGGTGACGCCGGCTCCCGGGCGCACCGCACGTCTACCGTTCTGGCACGGCGAAGGTTCCGGCCGCGACTACGGTTTCAGCCGTACCATAGCCCGTTTCACCCGAGAAATCGCTGCCGGGCTAGACATGAGGCGGACTGAGGGGAGGTCTGCCGTAGAGGGGTCAGCCGTTCCAACCTTCATCCAACAATCCTCACCCGTCTCCACCACGACGGCCTAGATGCCAACGCCATCACCAACTTGGCCCGCCTGCTCTCCGAACAACAAGCCGCCACTGGTACGGTTCCCAGCGACCAAACCCTCGTTGTGGAGCGCACGCGAGATGAAGACGGCGGTTGGCGCATCGTACTGCTGAGTCCATTCGGCCGCCGTGTTCATGAACCGTGGTCCATGGCCATCAGTCGCAGGCTGCGCCAGCGTTATGGTTTTGACGGGCAGGTATATGCCGCTGATGATGGCATCGTCATCCAGCTGCCGGATGGCGACGGCATATTCCCGCTCAGGATCTGTTCCTTTTCGATTCCGAGGATCTTCAAACGGATGTAGAACGTCAGGTGGGCGAATCCGTATTATTCGCGGCTCGATTCCGTGAGTGCGCCGCTCGGTCGTTGTTCATGCCTCGTTCCGATCCAGGCCGTCGCGTACCCCTATGGCAGCAGCGATTGCGAGCCGCACAGCTCCTGCAATCCGCACGTATGGCCAAGAACTTTCCGCTTCTGTTGGAAACCGCGCGCGAATGTTTGCAGGACGTGTATGACATGCCCGCCCTGAACGAGGTGATGACCGGATTGCAAGCCGGCACCATTACCGTGAAGGACGTGGAAACCGAGTCGCCATCGCCTTTCGCCGAGAACATTCTCTTTGGCTTCGTCGCGTGGTGATGTACCAGTATGACCAACCTCAGGCCGAGCGTAGCGCGCAACTGCTGTCTCTCGATCCGCACGTGCTCGAACGCTTGCTCGGCACCACCGATATGGCACAAGTGCTCAACCGGACGTGATTCGCGAAGTCGAACAGGAACTGGGGGAGCACACGTTCTGGGAATGAGCTTGCCCGACGTGATGTGACTGGTCGCGTGACCCGTTACACCAAAACCCTGG
>ENA-OQDD01000148-OQDD01000148.1-human-gut-metagenome-genome-assembly--contig:-NODE-148-length-28665-cov-3.461280_pt1 | contig 28665 bp, 33 predicted proteins | sample MGYA00242507_ERZ504598 | MGnify/ENA primary metagenome ERZ504598 (study PRJEB26092, sample SAMD00036318) | human gut metagenome | host: Homo sapiens | study: EMG produced TPA metagenomics assembly of...
CTTATCTTCTTCCAATTTCGGTGTCAGACTCGCGTACGACACTGTTTTTCTTGATATAATCTACAATCAGATCTACGGTTGTGAATGCCAGTCCTACATACGTATCGGCTGCGCCGTAGTAGATCGCGATCTTTCCGGTCTCTGCATCGTGAATGGTTGCGCACGGGAAGGTTACGTTCGGAACGAAGCCTCTCTCCTCATACCACTCTTCCGGTGTCAGAAGGAAGTTCTGGCAGCGGTATTTTACGATGGACGGATTCTCTTTGTCGAGGATTGCGCCGCCGATGCTGTATACATAGCCATTGCAGGTGCCGCTTACACCGTGGTAGAACAGCAGCCATCCTTCGTTGGTCTCAATCGGAGCTGCGCCGCCGCCGATCTTTAAGGACTCCCACCACTCCGGGCTCTTGCTCATGACGTGGCGGTGTTTGCCCCAGTACAGCATATCCGGGCTCTCGGACAGGAAGATGTCACCGAACGGTGTGTGGCCGCTGTCGCTTGGACGGGACAGCATCACGAAGTTGCCGTTGATTTTTCTCGGGAAGAGAACGGCATTTCTGTTGAATGGAAGGAATGGATTCTCCACACGTACGAAGGTTTCAAAATCTTTTGTTTTTGCCATTCCGATGGCTGCACCGTAGAAGTCCTGGCACCAGATGATGTAGTAGGTATCTTCTACTTTTACAAGACGCGGGTCATATGCGTAAACCGGCATGAACGGTTTGCCTTCTTCGTCAACGAACTGGATTTTGTTCTCATCGAAATTCCAGTGGATCGCATCTTTGCTTCTTCCAAGGTAGATGTACGGGATTCCGTTTGTCTGCTCACCACGGAATACTCCGATGAACTCGTCGCCGTACGGCATAACGGCGCTGTTGAAGATTCTTGCTACTTCCTTCACCGGATTTCTTCCGATGATCGGATTCTCGCTGTATCTCCATACCGGTGCACCGGAAAACTCAGCCGGGCCTTCCTGCATGGCATATTTTTGACAGCATCTCCAATAATTTTAACTTCGCTCATTTTTTGAAACCTCCATGAAAAATATTGTTTGTTTATGAGTTGTACTTTGTTTTTTTAAGTTTCTGTTAGTGGACAGAATCTTGTTTTTTAATTCTTTTTTCTCCGAACCGCCGTGTTTTATCACCCTCACGCCCAGTCCTTTAGCTTAATTTTAACATAGATGATTAATTTTTCAACTGGAAATTACTTAAAAAATAAGTTCCGTTAGATACTGTCAATTTTTAAGTGACTTTGTTGTGTAATATGTACAAAAACGGGGCATTTCAAAATGCCCCGTTTCTTAATTTATAATTCAGTTATAAAAATCAAAGCTTTACGCTCTCTTTCGGCACCAGCTGCCCGGATACAATTTCCATATTTTTGCCGGATGCCGCGCCGCGGATCTGCTTCAGCGCTTTTTCGAGCGCTACTTTTACCATCGCCTTCGTATTGATCTCATACGAAGTGATCTTGAGATCCGGGAAACCCGGATACAGGTAATTATCGAAGCCGACAATGGAAACATCCTCCGGCACGGAGATGCCGCGTTTTTCCAGCTCGAGCATCAGAAGGCCGGCGGTCAGGTCGCAGTTGCAGACGAACGCTTCCGGCATCTGTTCCGGGAGATGAATTTCGATCTGGCCCCGCTCATCACGGTCCTCCAGAATCCATTCCGCCGGTGTCACATCGCGGTGTTCCAGAACAGCCTTGGAAAAACCGCAGTACCGATCCATGATACTGCTGGAAAAATGAATCGAACCGACAAAAGCCAGCTTGGTCAGGCCATGCTCATACAGGTATTCCGTCATCAGATACATTCCGTGAAAGTTATCTGCGATCACGGCATCTTTTGCCAGCTCATTGTCGTAGAAATCCAAAAATACGATCGGAAGATCCACGTTTTTCTTCAGATAGTGGATGTAATCGCGGCTCGTGTCTCCCATAAGGATCAGCGCATCGACGGTCTGCTCCTTGGCGATGCACGGCACGATCATCTCATCTTCCATCTCCTGTTTCAGGATCTCCACGGTCACCATACAGCTCTTTTCCGTCGCCGCCAGTGCCATCTCCTGATACATTTTCCAGTAAAATGTCGTATACTCTGCCAGATACCGTTCCGGAATCACCACTCCGATGCAGCGCAGACTTTTTCCCTGTGTATTTCTCGCTCCGCTTCCCGGCTGGCGGTACCCCATTTCCTTTGCAATTTCCAGAATCCGGGCGCGCATCTCATCGCTGACCCCTTTCTGTCCTGTAATCGCGTTATGCACGGTGACGGCGCTGACGCCCGCCACCTTTGCAATATCTGCCAATCTTACTTTTGCCATATCCGTTGCTCCTTAGTCTACTGCAACAAAGTGATACAGTCTGCTGACGAAATCACCCCAGAAATCTTTCATCCGGAAACCGGCATTCATCAGCATCTCGCCGCTGTAAACCTCATCGGTTCCCTCCAGACAATATTTTTTCGCCGGATCAAAGCCGCGCAGGCGAACCTTGCGGGACGGCATATTTACCTGTGCCAGCACCTGTACGTAAGTTACAAGCACTTCGTTTTTATCCTCAGAAGCTACTGCCCAGCAGTCGGATCTGTGGTTTTCACGGTAGGAAAGAATACGATAATACTCTCCATCGCGGATCAGTTCATGATATTTGTGATACATCGCGGTCTGCTCCGGAATCAGTTTTCTCTCCTCCTCCGGCAGCTTTGTGATATCGAGCTCATAGCCAAATGTTCCAGCCAGTGCCACATGGCCTCTCGTTGTAAACGGAGTTACACGGCCAACCGTGTGGTTCGGGCATACGCTGACGTGTGCACCCATTGAGCAGAGCGGGTAAATGAGGGCGGTTCCCTCCTGGATTTCCAGACGCTCGATCGCATCGGTGTCATCGGAGCACCAGATCTGCGGGCTGTAGTAAAGCATTCCAGGATCGAAACGTGCACCGCCGCCGGAGCAGTTCTCCAGAAGCAGATCCGGGAACTCCTGTATCAGACGCTCCTGCATCGCATACATACCGAGCACGTAGCGGTGGAACAGCTCCTGCTGGGAATCTTTGTCCAGGTAGGTGCTTCCCAGGTCGCTTAACTGACGGTTCATATCCCATTTCACGTATTTGATGTTTGCACTGCGCAGGATTTTTGCCACACATTCATACGCATAATCCTGCACTTCCGGGCGGGAGAGATCCAGCACGTACTGGCAGCGGATCTCAGTCGCTTCTCTTCCCGGAATCTGAATCGCCCATTCCGGGTGCTCTCTGTAGAGATCAGAGTCCGGGGAGATCATCTCCGGCTCGAACCAGATACCGAATTCAAGACCGATTTCATTCACTTTGTCAACCAGATTTTTCAGGCCGCCTTTGATCTTCTCTTCGTTGACAACCCAGTCACCGAGGAAGAATCGTCTTTATTTCGTTTTCCGAACCAGCCGTCATCCATAACAAGCATCTCGATGCCGTCTTTTTTTGCCTCTCTTGCGATATCGAGGAGTTTATCGGTATCAAAATCAAAGTAAGTTGCTTCCCAGTTGTTAATCAGAATCGGGCGTTTTTTGTGGTTGTACGGGCTGCGGATCATATGTCTGCGATAAAATGCATGGTAGGAACGCGTCATTTTGCCAAGTCCCTCGGCAGAGTAGACCATAACAACCTCCGGCGCCTGGAATTCATCGCCGGCTTTTAAATTCCAGCAGAACTCCTCCTGGTTGATACCCATGACCATACGAACGGTATCAAACTGGCATCTTTCCACCTGTCCGATAAAGTTGCCGGAATATACGAAGTGCATTGCGTAAACCTCGCCGCGCTCCTGATCCGTTCCCGGTGTCACCAGGGCCACAAACGGGTGCTCCTGATGGCTGGACTCTCCTTTTCCGGAGGAAACGAGCTGTTTTCCGTAACGGAGCGCACCCTGCTGGATGTGGCGTTCTCTTCCCCAGGATCCATGAAGAGAAAGCATCTCAAAGTCTTCGTTGTCCATATCGAGGCAGGCACTGTAGATTTTCTCTACCTTCAGCGCTTCACTGCCTTCATTTTTCACGCGGACACTTCGGGTGATAACGTTTTCTTTTGTAAAAACAGAGTAGGAAAGGACAACAACAAGATCAAGAACAGGATCTTTGCAGGTGATTTCCAGAGTTTCTACTTCGTCCTCGGTTCCAAAAGAAGCTGGAAGACCGGTCAGCGGGCGTTTTCCTTTGAAAATTTCATAGGAATCAAAGAAAATCTCACATCCCATACGGCCCTGTGCATTTCTTATATTCAGACAGCTCTCACGGTAATCGCCGACTCCTCCGGTCGGGTATTCCATTGGAAAACGGTCGAGGAACGAAGATTTCTCTCTCTTATTGACGGACGGGGTGAACGGCGGCTCATCCATGCGGAGCGGATACAGATCCGGCTCTCCGTGCAGAAGGGGTCCGTAGTAAACATGTCCGACGTAGCCTTCCGGCTCAGGCCGATCACATACGTCGTATTCTCTGTATTTAACTGAAAAAGCTTTTTCTCATCATAATATAAAATCGCCATTTTCTTCTCCTTATTTCAGGTAAGCTTGATCCGCCGGGCCGATTTTTGTACAAAAAGACCTCACCCGCCGGGCTGAGGCCTTTTTTTGTTTCTATATCACACAGCGTTTAAGCAGTTACCATTGCATTTTTTAATTTTTCCAGTTTCTCGGCTGCATCTTCAAGGGATGTGCCTTTTACGCCGAAATAGAATTTGATCTTCGGCTCAGTACCGGATGGGCGCACACAGCACCATGCGTTGTTTTCCAGCTCATAGTAAAGAACGTTGGAGGACGGAAGTCCGGTCGCGCTCTTCTCTCCGCTTACGAGATCCTGGCGTACATCTGCTTTGTAATCGCGTACGGCAAGAACCTGGAAACCGCCCAGCTCTTTTGGCGGGTTCTCACGGAAGTTGGTCATCATGGTCTGGATCTCTTTTGCACCGTCGATACCTTTTAAGGTCATCGTTGCAAGACCCTCTTTGTAGTAGCCGTACTCCTCGTACATATCCACCATGGCATCCCACAGTGTTTTGCCCTGCTGTTTGTAGTATGCAGCAACCTCGCAGAGCATCATAACTGCCACGCAGGCATCTTTATCTCTTGCATATGTTCCGCCAGGCAGCCATAGCTCTCTTCCAGACCAAATACATAATTGTGTGCACCGCTCTGCTCAAAAAATTTGATCTGCTCGCCGATGTATTTGAATCCGGTCAGAACCTCGATCAGTGCCACGTTATAAGCTTTTGCGATTGCTTTTGCCATATCGGTCGTAACAATCGTCTCAACGAGTGCCGGGTTCTCCGGCATGGTTCCGTTCTTGGTGCGCTCACGCAGAATATACTCTGCGATCAGCATACCGGACATGTTTCCGGTGAAGCTTACGTACTCGCCGGTCTTGCTGTCTTTTGCATAAACGCCGAGACGATCTGCATCAGGGTCGGTTGCAAGGATGATGTCAGCGTCTACTTCTTTTGCCAGTTTCAGCGCCAGTGTCCATGCTTTCTCGTCTTCCGGGTTCGGGTAAGCCACCGTCGGGAAGTTTCCGTCCGGCACTTTCTGCTCTTTTACAACGTAAACCTGATTAAAGCCAAGCTCGCGCAGAACGCGGCGTACCGGCACATTTCCGGTTCCGTGAAGCGGTGTGTAGACGATCTTCATATCTTTTGCCGCATCTTTGATGATTTCCGGATGAATGCTCTGCTCTTTTAATTTTGCAACGTAACGGTCATCAAAATCGGTTCCGATGACCTGGAACAGGCCTTCTGCTCTTGCATCATCTTCTTCCATCGTTTTAACGGCAGAAAACTCGGTTACTTTTGCTACCTCTGCGAGAATGTTTTTGTCGTGCGGCGGTGTAATCTGTGCGCCGTCCTCCCAGTATACTTTGTATCCGTTGTACTCTCTCGGGTTGTGGCTTGCGGTAATGACGATACCGGAAATACAGCCGAATTCACGGACAGCAAAAGAAAGCTCCGGTGTCGGACGCAGGGACTCGAACAGATACGTTTTGATTCCGTTTGCATTCAGGCAGAGTGCTGCTTCGCGTGCGAATTCCGGAGACATTCTTCTGGAATCGTGTGCGATGCTACGCCTTTTTCCTTGTCCGTTCTGGGAAATAATGTAGTTGGCAAGGCCCTGGGTTGCCTGGCGTACGGTGTAGATGTTCATGCGGTTGGTACCCGCTCCGATGACACCGCGGAGTCCGCCGGTACCGAACTCAAGCTGACGGTAGAAACGGTCTTCGATTTCTGCCTCATTTCCTTCGAGTGCTTTCAGCTCTTCTCTGGATGCCTCATCAAAATATGGATCATTGCACCATTTTTCATATACTTCTCTGTAACTCATGTTTGTTATCCTCCCTGTCTGTTGTACTTTATTTAACTTAAGACAGCAGACTTTTTCTGGATTTAAGCTCGTTTCATCACAGCTTAAAGTTACTATTTGTTTAGTCTGCTGTCAACTTAAAAATTAATTTATTTTTTCTAATTCTCTTGGTTCCTGATAAAGCTCTTTTAGATCACTGAGAACCTGTACTTTTCCTTTGCGGTCTGCGGTGCTCCAGGCTTTTCGTCAGTTCCATGACAGCCTTCATATAGCAGGCATGATCCTCTCTTAACCGGCCATACCTTCCGCAGCGTTCCGCGCAGACGGTACATCATATTTTTCAGTGCTCCGTACGGATTTTCACTCTTCTCATCCGTCCAGAGTGCTTCGGTTAACTGTTCCAGTGTTACGATATGGTTTTTGTTGCAGATCATATAAACCAGCAGCTTTGTGATCATCGGGGAATGAATCGCTTCCTCGTTGAGGCAGCGTGTTTCATCGTACATGCGGAATCTTCCAGGCAGCTGTACGCGAATCATAAAACATCGTCTCCTTCTAAGAACTCAAGCTCTTTTTCGGTCTGAATTGCCGGCAGTGCACTGTATTTCAGATTCTTTGCCCAGCCTTTTTTCTCCTCGGAGAAGCGCTCGCTGATTCTCTTGTAGACGAGTTCGCATCCTCTCTGGCTGCCGCCCTGCAGCAGAATCACATACTGGGACGGGCTGTATTTTGCAAAGAAATCGGAATGACGCAGGCTGCGTTTCATTACCTCAAGCAGCTTTTCGGACATACGGTCAAGGCGCGGACCGCCTTTTGCCGGGTAACCTTTTCCGTCTGTAATGGTGCACAGCATCAGCCACGGCATCTGTCCGTTCAGCTCGGACATACGGTAAACAAGTCGGTAGCAGTCACGGAATCCGGCGAGGGAACAGAAGAATGCTCCGCCCTTTTCTCCCGGGCTCTCCTGAAGATCTGCCTGTACCTCTTCGATCACGCGGTGTCTGCTGCCCATGCGGCTTCCCAGATAGCGGTACTGCTCCACCAGTTTCTCGCTCGGTGTAACGCCAAGCTCTTCAAAGTAATGTTTCGAGGTCTGCTCGTACAGTTTCATGGCCTCTTTGTATCTCTCCAGGCCGATCAGCGCCTGCATCTGGACTGCCTGCCACTCGTCGAACGGATACAGTTCGGAAGCAACAGAAGTCAGTTTCTGCAGCTCATCGAACTCCTCGTTTTTCAGAAGATACTCACTTACTTCTTTCAGTGCATCGGAATATACTTTTTTCAGCTGCGCGCGCTCCGCCTGTACCCACTCTTCCTCGCCGAAATCTGCAAGGAACTCTCCGGTGTACAGCTCCAGTGCTTCGATCATCTGATCCATGCGCGCTTTCTCGTCCGTCTCTTTTCCTGCTTCCAGGATCTTATTTTTGATATCAATCGCATCTACCTCGACCGGCATCGGGCTGGTCCAGTGGTAAACGCCTTTCTGTGTATAAATGTACTCAAACTGCGGAAGTCCTGCCTCGACAAGGCTTCTTTTCAGGCGATGTACGCCGACACGCAGGCTGTTTGCCGCGTCCGCCACATCTTCTCTTCCGTATGTGCTCTCCAACAGTCTTCCTCTGGAAATTCCATTGTCCTTGTTATAGAGGAAAATCTGCAGAAGTCTCATCGATTTTGTTGCCATTGTTTTCCGGAAGGAAATCGGCTGGTCGCCGTACTCCAGGAAAAAACTTCCCATCATGTGTACTTTTAAAAGCGGTAACTGTTCTGTTTGGTTTTTCATTTCTTCGTTCATACTAACTCCTGTATTGCCTGTTGTGCTCTAATCTCTGTGGTCGGTTGCGCTGCGCTCCGCAATCGGCTGCGGTAACGGGCCGGCGGTTCCCTGTTCGTTCATTTCAAAAACAATTACGGACGCCGGATTTCTGTTTTCTATTTTACATCATTTTAATCAAAAATCCTACTATAAAATGTATAAAATATTAACTTTAACACCGAAAAATTCCTGCTTTTTCTTCTTTTGTCTTGTTATCTTTTTGTCAATCCCATCTCATCCGTAAATTGCCCGCATGATTTTAGCCATCAGCCGCCCTGCAGGCGCCGAGAGCACCAGTACTACAGCAAGAGATACCATGCCGCACCCGAGCAGTGCGCGGTTCACAAGTCCCCGTGCTGAGCAGAATCCGAGGCAGAATCCCTTCTTCCAGGGCCAGAACAGCTTTTCCGGTTTCCGGTTGAAAAAATCGAGCACCAGATGGGACAGAAAGCCCACGGCAAAATAAGCGGACGCATCCGGGTAGATGATGTCCACGCACGCCGTCAGCAATGCCAGCGCCGCAAATGAATGCATGAAGGAGCGGTGCGGCTGCTGTTTCCCATAGGCGCAGATCAGCAAAAATGCTGCCGTTCCGGCGAGGAGACGCAGCACGCTGCTGTCGCTTGTGAGGCGGCGGTAAATTCCAAGATTCAGTTTATACTCCGCAAGAATTGTGAGCACCGCAACTGCAACTGTTGCCGTAATAATCTTATCGGCATCGCGGTGCGCCTGTGAAGTGCCGACATCAATGTCACTGATCAAACCGCCGATCGCGGCAGCCCCGGCACCGGCCACAAGCGCGGGAACCGTCTGCGGCTGTAAAACAGCAAGTGCCGCTGCTGTTCCAATAAAAAAATGTGTTCTTCCAAGCATTTGTCTGTTTTTTCCTTTCGTAAAATTTCCTTTATCATAGCACATTCCCGCCCTTTTATGCAACCATTTGTTCGATTCTTTTACGACCGTATGGTCCTATCAGGATCAAAAAGAACCTCCTGCGACCATTCATCGCCGCAGGAGGTTCTCCTCTGTTTCTGCCTTTATTCCATACTATTTCCAGGTTATCTTATTTCACGTTTTTCCCTTCATTGTATGAATTTTCATTTGACATTTATCGCTCATTTGAGTTATATCTTTATGCTTCATATACCAGTTCACCAGCAAGATACGTCCGGCACACCGGAATGTCTTTGATCGTGCTCTCATCCACCTCAAACGGATTCTGACCCAGTACGACGAAGTCTGCCATCATGCCTTCTGCGATCTGGCCTTTCACGTTCTCCTCGAAACTTGCCTCGGCACTGCGGATCGTGTAACTGTCGAGTGCTTCCTGTACGGTGAATTTCTGATCCGGCAGGTACGGGCCGACATGGTCGCGCAGCGTTGTTCTTGTGACAGCGCACTGCATGCAGGCGAGGGCATCCGGCAGCTCTACCGGGCAGTCAGTTCCGTTGCTGACGGAGACGCGTTATTCATCAGCGTCTTCCAGCTGTAGCTTGTGCTCGCAAGCTCTTTGCCGACGCGCTCCTCTACGATATGGTTATCGTAATCGAGGAAGATGCTCTGTGCGTAAACGTGAAGATGCATTTTCGCGATTTTTTCAAGCTGATCGGCTCTTGTGATCTGGCAGTGCACGATGCCGTGGCGGTGATCTTCTCTCGGGTTTCAGCAAGGGCTTTTTCATAGGCACTTAACACGCGGTCGAGGCACGCATCACCGATCGTGTGAACTGCAGCCTGCATGCCGTGTGCATTGGCGTAGCCGATCATCTCATCCATGGTTTCCTGGGTGAATACCGGGATTCCGCAGGTGGACGGGTCGTCTGCGTATGGGCGACTGAGGAATGCTGTTCTCGCACCGAGTGCGCCGTCGCCGAGCATTTTCAGCGGTCCGATTTTAAAGCGGTCTGTGCCGATGCCGGTCACATTTCCAGCCTCAACGAAACCTTTTAAGGATTCCAGATCGGTAAAGTTGCTCTGCTCGTAAACGCGGACGGTCAGCTCGCCGGAATCCTCGAGTTCTTTGTATGCTTCGTTGACGGTCTGCCACGGAACGGCGCGGTAAACGCAGTAATCATCACTCTGGCTGCTGGTGACGCCGTAGCTGTTCAGGGCTTTGCAGGCGCTGCGGATCATATCTTTGATTTCCTCTTTGCTCGGCACCGGAATGCTGTCGTAAACCGGTTCCATTGCATTGTCGAAGAATCTTCCGTCCGGCTCACCGTTTTCCATACCGATCTCTCCGCCCTCCGGCTGCGGGGTATCTGCGGTGACGCCGAGGAGTTCCAGCGCTTTGCTGTTGACTACGAGGCAGTGGCCGCACGCTCTCGTCGCGCAGATCGGAACTTCAGTTGATACGCGGTCAAGATCGTAGCGGTTCGGCATGCGGTCCACGTCCGTGAAGTAATCCTGATTCCAGCCGCGGCCCATCAGCCATGCGCCGTCTTTTCGCGGATGCTCTTTCTGGAAGGTGTCGAGGCAGGCGAGCATATCTTCCAGGCTTTCGGTATGTGCGGCAAGCTGCGCTTTCAGCAGGGAGCTTCCGTAATTTAAAAGGTGCATATGCTGTCGTTAAAACCGCTGCAGACGAATTTTCCGCCGAGGTCTACAACTTTGTCGCCGGCTGCTGCAAGGGCATCTGCCTCTGCGCTGCTTCCGGCGAAAACAAATTTGCCGTCTTCTACTGCAAACGCTTCGACAAGCGGCAGTTTTCCGGTGTAGACAGCTCCGTTTTTGTAAATTGTTTTCATATCATTATCCTCCTACTGTCATCTAAATTTGATTCTATTCTTTTCTGCCCATTTGCGCAATATACAAATTCAGACACGCTATTCTCTTGCGTGTCTGGATTCGCTTTTGAATATTTTTTATTTCGTTTTCTCTTCATAGAACAGGCAGGCGTTCTTGTCTACCGTGCCCTGGCCGAAGTTTCTTGCTTTGTAGTCTTTCAGCAGTTTGAAATACTGGTTCGAGAGAATCAGGATCACTGCTACGTTGACGAAAGTCGGGATCGCAGATGTGATATCAACGACAGTCAGATAAAGCCCTGGTTGTTGGTCTTTACCAGATAGATCGTCCACAGTACGCCCGGCAGAGCGCGGACTGCATAGAAGACTTTCATGACGATATCTTTCATCTTGCCTTCTTTTTTATACAGATGCTCCAGAATTGCCAGATAGTAGGTGAACCATCCGCCGGAAGTCGTTACAGTGAAGATGACCATGATGACTGCCAGAAGGATGCTTCCAAATTTGCCGAATCCGCTTGCAAATGCACTTAAAGCAAGTGTTCCGCCGTTCGTTCCGTCGGTCCAGTTTCCGCTTAAGATAACGGAAAGTGCGGTGATCGTACAGATAACCATGGTATCAAAGAATACCTCGAAAGATCCCCACAGACCCTGCTCTACCGGATGCGGTGTTTTTGCGGAAGCATGGATCATTGGAGAAGTACCCCATCCAGCCTCATTGGAGTATACGGAACGCGCCATACCCACACGGATAATCTCGCTGACTGCGCAGCCGGCAAAACCGCCGATCGCTGCTGTTCCGGTAAATGCGTTTGTTACGATGCTGTAAATACGCCAGGAACGCGGTTGATGTTGATGATGATCATGCCAAGTCCCATCAAGATATAAAGAACGCTCATAAATGGAACGAGCTTGCTGAACAGACTTGCGATTTTCTTCGTACCGCCGCTTGTAACGACATAGGTCAGAATGCAGAGCAGAACGCCCATCACGATAACGCCTTCTACTTTGAAGCTTCCAAGATTGATATTCTCAATACCGAACGCACCGGCTACGACCTGAGATGCGGTCAGGTTGGAAGAGGTTACGAAGAAGGTGGAGAAAATACCGATGCCGAAGATGAGCGCCGGGATCAGCCACAGCTTGCCCCAGTGGCGCTCCTCGCCAAGTCCGCACTCCATGTAGTAAGTCGGACCGCCGTAGTACTCACCTTTTTCGTTGGTGTGACGGTAGTAGCAGCCGAGGGTAACCTCAACCTGTTTCAGGATCATGCCGAGCAGGGAAGAAAGCCACATCCACATGATGGCTCCCGGGCCGCCTGCTGCGACTGCGGTTGCAACACCGGCGATGTTTCCGAATCCTACGGTACCGCCGATGGCAGTTGAAATTGCTTCAAATGAGGAAAGCATACCCTTTCCTTCGCTTGCTTCTTTTTCTTTCTGGAACAGTTTTCCGCCGGTTCTCTTCATAATCCAGCCAAAGTGACGGAACTGGAAAAATCCAGAACGAACGGTAAAGTACAGACCGGTCAGAATCATCAGCGCGATCAGCGGCACGCCCCAAAGGACACCGTCCAGCCAGTTAAGAAATGCTATCATGTCAAAATCCTCCCTTTTTCTTTTCCGGCAACAGTTTTCTTCAGACGTATCCTGTAACACCCGTTTCGTCTTTCGTTCTCCAACCAAACAGATTTCCACCCCCGGAACCTTTTGTCACGGTTCCAACTGCAGTACAATAAAAAGAGCAGCGGTCTTCACCACTGCTCCATTAAATCTACGTTCATGAAGCAATAGCTCCTCCACCAGTACGGTGAGAGTGCACAGTCTGTTCGACTGTACCCCAACGCAGACAGTTTTTCGGGAACTGCCCCGTTTCGGCGAATGCTCCTTTCCCTGCCCGTCCCAGACCCCGTTGTCTCAGGACAGCTACTCTTAGCCTTCGCGCCTCTATTGCCGAATATGTATATTGACAGGTATTATCATATGTTTCTTTTCGCCACTTGTCAATCGTTTTTTCGACATTATTTTACAAAAATTTTATATTTTCGAAATTTGTCCCGATTTATTTGAGATTCTCCCAGTCGATTTTTTCGTCCCGGTAAAAATACTCGCGGTCGTGTTCGCCGATTGTGACGCCTGGAACGATGGTGACTTCTGGCTCTTTGGCCAGATCTTCCACATTCGGGTTGTAAATGATTCCTTTTACCATTCATTCTCTGTCTGTCATACCGTCCTCCTGTCTGCTGTAGGATCTAAATAAGTATCCCTTCCAGATGATCCATCTCATGCTGGCAGATCTGGGCTGGCCAGCCGATGAATTTTTGGCGTTGTTTTTCCAGTCCCAGTCGTAGTATTCGATTTCGATGTTCTGGTACCGCTTTGTTTTCCGCACGCCTGGCAGGGAGAGGCAACCTTCTTCTGTTTCGTAGGGGCCGCTTTTGCGGACGATCACCGGGTTGAACATGATGATGTCGCGGAATCCGGCGTTTACGATGATGATGCGTTTTTTCACGCCGATCATATTTGCCGCCATGCCGACGCATGCCTCGCGGTTTGCTGCCAGTGTGTCCTGCAGATCTCTTCCCACCTGCAGATCTTCCTCTGTCGCCGGGATGGATTTCTGTCCGAGGAAGAGAACGTCTCTCATAATTGGTTTTACCATTTGTGTTTCCTTTCTCTTTCGGCCTTAAAGGCCGAAATCGTTTAATTTTCTATTTGAATCCGCATATCGCACGATGTGCATCCGATTACGGTTTTTCCGCCTTTCTGTTCCAATCGTTCTACTGTTCCGCTGCAGAACGGACAGATCCAGTCAATCTGTTTTCCGGCTTTGACGGCCTGCATCATGTTGACGAATTTTGTCGTATCTACATTTTTCGAATTGCAATTCTGCGTCCAATCACCGGAGAGTACTTTTCGCAATTCGCCGTTTTCATTCAGAATAACGGTGTCGCCCTCCTCGATGTTCCAGTCATACAGCATCTGATCCTCCTGGCGGATGCGCGATTCTGTTCCGTTTTCATCTTTCAAAACAACAACTGCCATGACAGGCTCGTCGGCACCGCGCTCCTCACAACCGAAATCAAGGTCTTCCTCAATTCGCATTACCTGATATTTCATAAAAACGCCCTTTCTTCAAATATAATTCATGCTTTTTTGTATTCCACACGGTTTTTGCTGTTACAAAACTTTTTATTCCTGAATCGTAAAAATCACAACCCGCTCCCGGCTGTCCCCGCCCGGAAACAGATCCATACAGTCGATCTCATCGAGAAATTCCAGTTCCGGCACGGTCATCAGATACGAGATATAAGCATCCGACGGGTAATAGAAAAACAGCTGGATCTCCCGCGGATTTTCGTAGTACGATTCCAGCAGTCTTGCCATCGCTTTTCTTAAGATTTCAAGCGAAAACGGGTTAAAAAAATACACCCGGTCCACTTCCACAGGAACGGGAAAATTTTCGGCGCTCTCCAGCACAAACTCCGTCCGCGCACCAGAGGCCGCCGCCTTTTTGTTTTCCATTGACTTCGCATAAATCCGGTCATCATACTCCACACCGATGGACTGGCACCGGGTCTGCGCCGATAAGAAGAAATCTACGCGGCCCTTTCCGCATCCGTAATCGAGCAGCGTATTTCCCTTTCGGATCATCCCTGTGTTTGCCATCCGCTCCAGCACGCAGTACGGGGTCGGCTCATACGGATACCGGTACAGATCCGACCGGCTGTCATCCCGCCCCATTGTGTGGATCTGCAGCAGCTTGTCCCAGCGGTTTTCGTTTTTATCCTCTCTCATCGCCCGTCTCCCGATACTGTTCGAATAATTCCAGATACTCCTGTTCCACCGCAGCAAACGGCCGCACCGTGTAGTCCAGCGTGATGTGAAGTTTCGGCGCATCCCCCGCCTGCGGTTCCTCCAGCAGATTTGTCAGATCGTACCACAGCAGATCATTGTCGATCTGTTTCATCATCCGCTGCTCCTCCGCCGTCAGATCACTGCCAAGATATTTCTCATAAATCACCGAAAGCAGATGGTCCTCGATCTCGCGGTACCGCGGCATCTCCTGCTTTAATGGCCGCGGCACGTCCGACATGTAACACTCGCTCGCGTCATGCAGAAGGCACGCCAGCACCAGCCGCCGGGAATAGCCGCGCGCGGCAGCCTCTTTCGCACAGCAGATGCAGTGCTCTCCCACTGACCAGAACGTCGTCACATGACCGTTTCCGCGGCAGATCATCGGCAGCGCATGCGCAAAATCCTCCACACAGAGCAGCCCCGGATCAGGATGTACGGGATCGAAATGTTTTCTTGTATACGTCGTTATCGTACTCATTCTTTAACCTCGCTGTACGGCTTTACTGCCGGCTGTCCCGCGTGCGGCTCGCCGATGATTTTTTCCATCCAGACCATATCGTACCAGCGGTCGAATTTGTAGCCGCAGTTGTGGAAGGTTCCCACGAGTTCGAATCCGAGATGCGCATGGAACTCGGCGCTGTTTTTCGTCAGATATTCATCCTCGACCTGCGGATAGCCGATGCAGGCGTAGAGGTTCAGAATGCCCATTTTTTCAGACGATCGGCCAGTTCTTCATACAATCTCCGTCCCAGTCCGCCTTTCCGCGCATCGTGGTCGAGATAAATCGTCAGCTCGCTCGACCAATCGTATGCGGCGCGGCCAACGAACGGATGGGCATATGCGTAACCCTCGATTTTTCCATCTCTTTCGATCACGAGATACGGGTATTTCTTCATGATATCCCGCATACGGTTTTCGAATTCTTCCAGCGACGGCACATCCCACTCGAAAGAAATCACGGTGTGCTCTACGTAATACGCATAAATCTCCAGAATCCGTGCAGCATCCTCTATTTTTGCATCTCTGACAGTAATTGTACTCATAATAAACTCCTCCTCTGACCGTACTGCTTGCGTTTTCTGAACTTTATCTTATCACTCCGCTGAAAAATGGACAACATGATTTCCAGATTTCCTTTTTTTCTAAATTTTTCTGTGCTCTTTGCTTTCTTTCCTGTATAATAAAAGAAACAAGACGGATCACTATTTTTCTTCTTAATGAAAGAAAGGAACGTGCCTATGAAAATTTTAAATCTCGAAAACGAAAACCGGAAATTCACCAAATCCATCGAAAATTTCCACGTCATGGAATATCTCCAGGATTCCAGCGTCTCGCCGATGACTGCCATGGAGGAGTATTACATGAGCAAAATGAATGTGCGCCGCCGCCAGGTTGTCATTGAACTGGACAAGGAGCACTCCGCGATTATCCAGTCCGGTGCGATGCAGTGGATGGGCGGCCATGTACAGGCGACCGCCGGAATCAAAGGGATCGGCGACCTGTTCGGAAAGGCCATCAAAGGCGCCATGACAAAGGAATCTGCCGTAAAACCGGAGTACGTTGGCGACGGATATCTCGTGCTGGAACCGACCTACAAATACATCATTCTTGTGGATGTCGAGAAATGGGGCTCCTCCGGAATGACGATTGAGGACGGCATATTCCTCGCCTGCGACGGCAGAGTCAAAAACAAACTGACCGCCCGCAAGAGTATTTCCTCCGCTGTCCTCGGCGGTGAAGGCTTCTTCAATCTGAGCCTCGTCGGCAGAGGCGCCGTTGCCCTCGAAAGCAACGTACCTGAGGGCGAGCTGATCGAAGTCGAACTCGAAAACGACGAACTGAAAATCGATGGAAACCTCGCCGTCTGCTGGTCCTCCAACCTTGATTTCACCGTAGAGCGCTCCACCAAAACCCTCGTCGGCTCCGCCGTCAGCGGCGAAGGCCTCGTCAACGTCTACCGCGGAACCGGCCGCGTCCTCATGAGCCCGGTCGCCCCGACAGATTCCCTGCTGACTGCAACCAACACGACCCAGGCGAACCCCGCTGCGAAGAACAACCTTCCGCCGGAAAATTAAATTCGAATCCTCTCCGCCCCTATGCCTAATACGCATAGAAAAAAGTCAAATTAAACCTCGTTTTTGATTGACACTTTCTTCAAAACATGTTAGCGTAAAATACGCATTTATCTTTACATTCTTAAGAAAAACCATACGATAAAATACATGTTCTGGAGAAAATGATGAATAGAATAAACTGGACTGAACTGAAACCGCAGATTCAGCAGGTCGGGCGATTAAGTCTGCCTGCGATTCTTACACAGATTACTACGATTGCGATGCAATACATTGATTCCGCGATGGTCGGCGCGCTTGGGGCGAATGCTTCGGCGGCGATCGGACTGGTTTCGTCGACGACGTGGCTCCTCAGCGGTACGATTTATGCGGTTTCAGCCGGTTTTTCTGTTCAGGTAGCGCATCAGATCGGGGGAAATCATGACAAGAAGGCAAGGGATGTTGTGCGGCATGGCATCGCGTCCGCGCTTGTTGTGTCGGCTGTTTTGTGCCTGATCGGGCTTCTGATCAGTCATCCGCTGCCGGGGTGGCTCGGCGGTGCGCAGGAGATCCGACAGAATGCCACGCTCTATTTTATGATGTTTGCCATCATGCTTCCGTTTTCCCAGCTCAACTCGCTGATGTCGTCCTTCCTGCAGTGCAGCGGTGATATGGTGACACCCAGTATTTTAAATGCCGTTATGTGCGTGCTCGATGTCATTTTCAATGCTCTTTTGATTCCGGTTTTCGGTGTCATGGGTGCCGGTATGGGAACGATGCTGGCCTGCGCCGTCATCAGCCTCACGGGTGCCTGGTTCTGTTGTGTCCGCAATCCGCGGCTGCGTCTCCGCCGGAAGGAAAAAACGGTTTTCGATGCGAAAATTCTGAAAACTGCATTCAAAATCGGTGTGCCGGTTGCCGTACAGGAAATCGCGATGAACAGCGCCATGGTTGCTGCCACCATGCTGATTGCCCCGCTCGGCTCCATTGCGATTGCGGCCAATTCGTTCGCCGTCACCGCCGAAGGCCTCTGCTACATGCCAGGCTACGGCATCGGTTCCGCCGCGACAACGCTCGTCGGCAGAAGCTACGGCGCCGGAAATTACAAGCTGGCGAAACGCTACGGAAATATCTGTATTGCCATGGGCGCAGTCCTGATGGCCATCACCGGAGGTCTGATGATGATCTTCTGTCCGTTCGTCTTTAGCATTCTGACTCCTGACCCGCAGGTTCGCTCGTTTGCCGCCGAGGTACTCCGCATCGAACTGCTCGCCGAGCCGTTTTTCGGCGCTTCCATCGTTGCCGCCGGAGCCCTCCGCGGAACAGGCGATACGTTTGTGCCAAGCCTTCTGAACCTTGGCAGCATCTGGGTCATCCGCCTCGGTCTCGCGGTACTTCTCATCACCCCGCTCGGCCTGCGCGGCATGTGGATCGCCATGGCTATCGAGCTCTGCATCCGCGGACTGCTGCTGCTTTACCGCCAGCATACATCGAAATATTATAAAATATCATAAACGCCATACAAAAAAGAGGTGATCTGCCGGCACAGAGCAGATCATCTCTTTTTTTGCATCCTGCTTATTTTTTGTTTTTCATTCCAAAGTTTTTCTGTTCATCCTCGCGGAACAGACGGTTTTTATCCTTATAAGACTGAAACGCATGTTTTGTCGCCTTCCACATGGTCCGGAACGAGAGCCCCTGTTCTTTATCATATTTCGATGGCAGTAAAAGATAGCAGAGAAGGGAAATCAGTACGCCGATGCCGGTATCCAGAATCCGGGCAAGCGTATAGAAAACAACTCGTTCCTCACCAACTGTGTAAAGTACCACAAAGTAGACCACGATTCCCGGCTGGATCGCAGAGTCCGCCTGCAGTGCCAGATTGCACCACAATACCAGGCAGAGCCTGCCGCCAGCCACAGAAAAGCCGGAATTCCAAACGGCTGTTTCTGATACAGCATGTAGAATGGAATGACCAGGATTCCTCCCACAAACGTTCCGATCAGGCGATTGATTCCATTGTGGAATCCCTCTTCAAACCGGCTCCCAACCCCGTACACTGCGCCGATCAGCGCAAAGCAGGGGTTGCGGCCGCCGGGAATCAGATATTCATAAATCAGGGAAGTCAGCAGAACAACCACCGCTGTCCGCCACATGCGTTCCGTCAGACGGGGTGATTTGAAATCCTTCAGCGGCGTGAGCTGCCACTTATTTTTCACCTCCGCCCGGTCCAGCATTTCCTGTGGTCCCATAGGCTGCTCCTGTCAAAAACTCTTATTATTTGATAAACTTCACTTCCGGATAAATTGCCTGTTTTGCAGCCTCTTTGCGCTCGTTGAAAACAACTTTGTTCTCTTCAAACAGGTTGCGTCCTTCTGCATCAATAGAAACGATCAGCGGACCGAACTCTTTTACTTTATTGCACCATAACGTCTCCGGCATTCCCAGTTCATCCCAGTGATGCTCTGCAATTCTTTCCACCTCAGTCGCGGCAACAACCGCGCAGCCTGCCGGGAAGACACAGTGAATGGCACCGAATTCTTTACATGCACGCTCGGTATTCGGACCCATGCCGCCTTTTCCGACAATGACACGTACGCCGGTCAGTTTTGTAAATTCATACTCGAATTTCTCCATACGCATGGAAGTAGTCGGTCCGACAGAAACCATCTCGTAATCATCTTCTGTTCCCTCAATTTTCCGTACGATCGGGCCGGCATGGAAAATTGCCTTGTCTTTGATATTATATGGAAGCTCTCTTCCGTACTCAACGAGTCTGCGGTGTGCAACGTCACGGCAGGTCATGAGATCGCCGTCCAGCCAAACAATATCTCCGATGTGGATATCTTTCAGGTCTTCTGCGCTTACCGGTGTAATCAGAACTTTTTTATCTCCTCTAATTTCGATCATAATTCGTACCTCCGTTTATGCATTAAATTTCCAGGTGGAATGTGTATCACAAGTTACTGTCAGATCAGGATTTACCACGATATGGCCGCGGCGGTGGGACCAGCATCCCACATTTACGGCAACGCCGATCGTGGATGGATGGCGGGCGGTGTTTTCAATGTTTACACCCATAACGGAATATTTTCCGCCCATTCCCTGCGGTCCAAGGCCGATGGCATTGATGCCGTCTTCCAGCAGACGCTCCATTTTTGCTGCATTTGCATTTTCATTGTGGGAACCGATCGGGCGCATCAGCGCTTTCTTTGAATTTAATGCTGCGGTTTCGATGGATGTTCCAACTCCAACGCCGACAAGAAGCGGAGGACACGCATTTAAGCCGTAGCTTGTCATCTGATCCAGTACGAAATCGGTGATTCCTTCATATCCTGCACCTGGCATCAGAACCATCGCTTTTCCAGGAAGCGTACATCCGCCGCCTGCCATGTAAGCGTAGATTTCGCATTTGTCACTGTTCGGAACGATATCCCACCATACGGTCGGGGTTCCTTTTCCTACGTTTTTCTTGGTATTGTACTCATCAAAAGTCTCTACCGAGTTGTGGCGGAGCGGTGCTGCAAAGGTAGCCTGTACAACAGCCTCTTTCAGCAGGCCTTCCAGTTCATTGATGTACGGAAAATTCGTTCCGCATTTCAGCCAGAACTGAAGCACGCCGGTGTCCTGGCAGCTCGGACGGTTTAATTCCACCGCCAGTTTCTGGTTTTTGGTCATCGTCTCATACAGTGCTTTCGGAAGCGCTGCTGTTTCCTGGGAGCCCAGCTCCTCCAGCTTTGCAACTACATCGTCCGGCAGCTTTTTGCCGATGTGGGCAACAAAATCAGCTACCATGTCTGTTAAAACTTTTACTCCATTTTCGTTTGTCATAATATACCTCCTATGAATGATTTTCATGAGTGAACTTTGTGGTGCGGGGCAGGAATTTTCTGCCCCTTGTGGTGTGTGATACCTGTTTATGCGAAGGAATGCTTATCATGGATAAAAAGGAAACAGGATGGGCAGCAGTATCATGCAGATTGCAAAGGATACGAGGATCAGAGGCAGGCCGGATTTTACATAATCCTTGAATTTATAGCCTCCGAGTCCGACTACCATCGTGTTTGCAGGCATACCAATTGGTGTTGCATACGCGCAGGAACCGGCGATAACAGTTGCAATCACAACGGACCGCGGGTCTGCTCCAAGGCTGTTTGCAAGAGAAACAGCGATCGGAATCATAAGTGCCGTAGTGGCTGTATTTGACATAAAGTTGGTCAGTACACAGGTTACCAGGAAAATTACCAGGAGAAGCAGAATCGGATTTGGATTGGATCCGAGCAGACCGACGATTTTATCGGCGATCATACTTCCTGCCCCTGTGACATCCAGTGCTTTTGCCAGGGAAAGAGAGCCTCCAAAGAGGAGAACTACTTTTAAGTCAATGGAATTCAACGCTTCTTTTTCTGTCAGAACCCCGGTCAGCACCAAAAAGAGTGCGCCAAGACAGGCGGAAAGCTGAATGCTGATTCCAATTAATTCTTCGAAAATCATAGCGAAAATTACAACGATCAGAACAACAAGTGAAATGATCTGTTTCCATTTCGGAACATTGCTGAAATCTTTCTGCTCTTCCAGGTTCTGGACTGCTTCGTTCTGATTCTGCGTAAGAAGTTTATATCCAAAACAGACGAAGTAGAGGATTCCTATCAGCAGCATCGGAATTCCGATTGGCGCGTACATGAAAAAGCTGGTTTTGATTCCCATCTCCTGCAGTGCATTGACGCCCATCAAATTTCCCGGCGCTCCGATGATAGAGAGGTTTCCGCCGAGGGCTGCCGCGAATACAAGCGGCATCAGCAGGTGGCTTCTGGAATAACCGGACTCATCTGCGATTCCACAGACAACCGGGATCAGTACGGCAGCGGTTCCGGTGTTGGATAAGAATCCGGACATCACGCCGGCAATTACCATAATGGCGATGATCAGTGTTTTTTCGGTTTTGGCAAAGCGGGTTACAAGTCCTCCGATTTTGTTTGCCATTCCCGTCTCGAAAAGTGCCTGGCCGACAACAAACATGCCGATGCAGAGGATAACGTTGCTGTTTACGTATTGAGAGAAAGTCGTTGATACATCCAGAATTCCGGTGAGAGTCAATCCAAGCGCACAGATCGAAGCTGTCAGACCCAGCGGAATTTTCTCCAGAATGAAGCTGACAATCGCAAATACCAGAAACAGCAATGTGATTGTGGTTTGAGACATTCCCAAATCTCCTTTCGTTTTTTCAGTTTTCTTTTTCTTGAAAAGCATCGGCCGAACACGTTTCTTTTGTTACTTGTATTATACGGCGTGTACTGGTTAAAAAACAAATTGGTGGAATACATGACCCCATAAAAAATTTTTATATTCGCAAAACAGGGGCTCTTTTTTTGTGCATTTTTACCTGGTTTTGCGGGAAACCGAAAAAAAATATAGAAACATTTACGTCTCTATGGTATCTTAATGGTAATATAACGTTGTCTCAACGAACATTTGGAGGGGAAAAATGACTTTAAATCAGCTTCGTTACTTCTGTATGGCAAGCCGGTGCCACAGTATTACAAAAGCGGCCGAGGAATTGTACGTGACGCAGCCGACCGTATCGGTTGCTATCCGTGATCTTGAAATTGAATTCGGCGTCAGTCTCTTTTCCAGAAAGGGAAATCAGTTAATTCTGACGCGTGAAGGGGAGGAATTTTATCAGAAAGCAAATTATATTCTCCAGTACTGCAATGAGCTGCAGGCGGATTATTCCAATCTCTCCCGTGTGCGCCCGCCGATCCGCATTGGTATTCCGCCGATGCTGAGCACCGTCTTTTTTCCCGAGCTTCTTCTCGCTTTTTCAGAAGAGCATCCCGAAATTGCGGTATCTCTTGAGGAGTATGGTTCGGTCCGTGCCTGTAATCTGGTGCAGGATGACACACTGGATCTGGCGCTTGTCAATATGGAACAGTATAATATTGATAAATTTCACCATGCCGTTCTTGCGGATGACCAGGTCGTATTTTGTGTAGCAAAAACCACCCCTGGCAGGCAGAGAAGTGGTTTCCATTCAGGATATGGCAAAACAGCCTTAATTTTCTTTAATGCTGACTCGGTGCAGAATCAGCTCCTGAAGCTGCGGTTCGAACTTGAGGGGTATACACCGAATATCATCATGCGGAGCAGCCAGATTTACACGACACTGCAGTTTTTAAAGACGGGCCGCTATGCCTGTTTTCTGTATTCCAGCATGACTGATAAATTTCCGGAAATCATCGGCATTCCGATGCAGACACCAATTCGAGTGAAAATCGGCATGATATGGAAGAAAAGCAGATACATCAGCAGCGATATGCAGACGCTGATCTCTTTTACAAAAAAGTATTATCAGATGCATTCGTTGATTCCATCGGACAAAAAAACGAGCGGGGATTGAATATATCCCCGCCGTTTTCTGTAATCTTTTTTTATTTCTCTGGAAAATCGTATCGTACAATCTCACAGTTTTTCACACCAAATGCCGCATATTCTTCATTCGTCATATCGTGAAAATACGACTGCACGACACGCGCAATGCCGTTGTGTGCGACGAGAATATACGTTTTTTCATCGGATTCTTCCCGAATTTCATCCAGCAGATTATAGATTCTCTGCGCCAGCCGCAGAGTCGATTCGCCGCCCTCGTGGCTCATTGCGAAGCATTCCTTCGCCTTTTTGAAGTCCGCTCCATCGCGTGCTGTGGACTCCCATTTTCCAAAATTCTGCTCCGTCAGCCGCGGCTCCGGCCGCGCCGGGATGCCGGTCATCTCGGAAATATGTTTCGCGGTGTCTGCCGCACGAACCAGCGGGGAATACAGAATCTCATCCGCCTGAATCCCCTCTTTCAGGATTTTCTCCCCGGTCTCAACCGCCTGCTGATGCCCAAATTCCGTCAATGCAATATCCGTCGCCCCACAGATCTTATTCTCCACATTCCAGATCGTCTGCCCGTGACGCACAAAATAAAAATGTCCCATGAAATGATTCCTCCTGCTTATCCTCGTCAAATGTTTCTTTCTTTTCAGAATATCACAAGCCCGCATCTGCCGCAATGAACTGTTTTTAAAAACTCCATTTCCACCAGATGAATCTTATTTTATTCACTTTTTGTACCTTTTCTTTAATTCATTTTCAATTTTTAAACGTCTCAACCTCCACAACCCGGTCTTTCCCTTTCGTTCTCCAGATCATCAGATGGGCCTTATATTCCACCGAATCCCGTGCATAAAAGAATGGCTCCTCGCGCAGCATGATGCGCGTTTTCCTTCGGCTTCCAGTATCTTTTTCCGTTTCATTGCCTGCTCCTGGATTTTTCGGATCTGGGTTCCTTCTTCGCCGGTGAAGCGTCGTTTCGGGTAATTCTGTGCTTCGCGGGCCAGTTTTTTTTCCAGTAAATCCACGACTTTCGCGTGGCGGCTCGTATGCAGCAGTTTTGCGATCTGTTTTGCGAGGAGTTTTCCCTGCCATTTTTCATAAAGTGCAAGATACCGCAGCAGCACTTTATCGCCTGCCTCCGATGCCAGTTTTTTCATCTCCGTAATTGCCTCTTCCGTCGCTTCCCACCACGGGCATGACGGTACGAGATACTGATCCGGCACCGCCGGGTAGCAGCAGAAATTGAGCGGCGGGAAATTGGCCAGCGATGCCAGACGCATTTCTTCCTCGGTGCAGAACGCCTCGCCGAGGTATTCCAGCTTGTCCCGCAGGATCGCAATACGGAACTCAATCTGCCGCAGATACTCGTATCCGTCCACCCAGAAATGACCCGTTTTTCCGTAATCAAACAGATGCACTTCCAGCGAAAGGCGGCTGAAAAACAGCGTGCACACCGTCTCTCCCTGCCGCACGATCAGAACGTACTGCTCCCCGTCTTTTTCCAGTGCAACATCTATTTCTCCCTCGTATTCCTTCTGATACGTTCCCGTCAGCTCCGCGTCATGAAAAACGAGAAAGCTCTCTGCCGCATCGTTCATCAGATAGACAAGCCAGATCTCCTTTTCTCCTCCCCCGTACCGCTCACCCGGAAGCAGCAGCTCGAACTGCCCCTGCGAAAGAAGCACATCCAGCCTTTCCAGTTCCTCGGTCCATGTGATATTTTCTGCAATTTCCATTCCGTGATTCTCCCCTGTTTTCTTTTACTTCCTATGATACACTATAAAAAGGCTCCACTGCAATCCAAAGCAGTAGAGCCCCTTCTCCAAATTTTTCTGTTATTAATCCGTCCCGTTATCCGGCGCATGACGTCCGCACTTTCTCGTCCAGCGTCGTCTGAATTTCTTTTAAGTTCACCGGTTTCGGAATATACCCGCGTCATGCCCGCATCCGCGCACCGCTTGCGGTCCGTTGCAAAGGTATTTGCTGTCATCGCAAAAATCGGAACATCATTGTCCTCACGCACACTGTTTCGAATTTTTTCGTCGCCTCGATGCCATCCATCACCGGCATCTGCATATCCATGAAGATCGCAAAATAGCTTCCCGGATCCGACGCTTCAAACTGATCCACGGCCTCGGAACCATTCTCCGCCCAGTCCACGACAAGGCCGAGGCTTCCAAGCAGCTCCGTCGCAATCTCTGCATTCAGTGCATTATCCTCCGCAAGCAGAACAGCAGCACACCTGCAATCAGTGCCACCAGATACAGCGGGTGGTCAAACAGATACGCCATGATGGTCGGTGTCTCCACGTTCATGCTCGTAAATGCGGTGATCGCCGGATGGCGGGAAAATGCAAACTCCTCCTCTCGTATTTTCTTTTCGCAGGCAATAAAAAAGCACCATAGATTCTCCTACCGTGCATTTCAGTCATTTCTCCCTATTTATTTTATAAGAAATGTTCCATATTTACGCAACTGGCTGCCATTTTACAGGCCTTGTAGCTTTGCGTCACAGCCTTTCGACTGCTTTGCCGAGATTCTTTTTTTATTTTAATTCATTGCTGTAAGACTCTCTTCTCCTTTCCCATCGGAATATGATATAATGACCTCTGGATTTTGGCAGATTACTGTTTTTAACATTGGAGGTGTACGATGAAATACAGACTCATGACAGAAAACGATTTAGAATATGTTGTCGAAAAAAATAATGAATACTACAACAATGTCGAAGGCTGCTGGACCTATGAAAAAGCCTATAAGAGAATTTATCAGGTACTCACAATGGAAAATTCCTGAAGTAAACTGCGGAATCGCAAGTATGTGTTTCGTCTTGAAAAAGCAGCAAAAATATAGTATAATATTTTTGTTGCTGACCTGGCTGAAACATTTATAATTTTTGTTTCTGTAGCTCAGTAGGATAGAGTGTCCGCCTCCTAAGAGAAAGCCGAGGCATTCCCCAAAGGGAAAAAATGAAAAACAACTTTCAGTTCGAATCTATTCTGAAAAATGCCAAAGGTGACAACAAAGCATTCCCCAAATTGGGGAACATTCTAATGTTACCAAATCGAAAAAATCTGTAGATTGACAACTCGAAATAGAGTTGATAATCTTATATATGGCCGAAGGGAAAAATCCCAGAAACCCAGTAAAATCAAGGGTTTGCGGCATGTGTCGTCATAGCTCAGCTGGATAGAGCACTCGCTCCTAAGGGCTTGTTGGAGCAATCGCCCAACACTAAAAATTTTATATACGTCCATGTACCTCAGCAGGATAGAGGGTTCGCCTCCTAAGCGAAACGCCGCAGGTTCGATTCCTGTCATGGACGCCAGTAAACAACGCTGTAAGCCTTTGTTTTCAAGGGTTTACAGCTTTTTTTGTTATCACGGACAGGGAAGCAATGTATAGAGCTTATGTCCGTGAGAATTTCTAAAAGCCATTTATTTTGCAAGATAGCTTGCTAACACTCATTTAAGGTAGATGATGATTTCATGGATTTTTACGATATTTGCTAACACTTTTTGGTTAGCAGGTTTTTTCTGTTTGGAACAAAGCCCTTTGCTAACAGTTAGAAAGGGTTTCTTTTAAGAGCTTTTCTTTCATTTCCGGTGTCATGGATTTTAGCAATTCAAGCAGAAGTTTGTCATTGTCACTGATAGGCTCCTGTGCTTCTGAATGGAGATTGTGTTCAGGTTCCTCTGTATCAAGGGTGTCATAAAATTCTTCATCCAGCTTTTTTGCATTAAGCCGTCTGTCTTCATCCACGATTTCAGAGTAAACATCTGTTACCATTTCTGCTTCGGCGTGACCTGTATCTCCCTGAACAGACTTAATATCGCCATGTGTCATTTTGAGTTTATATTTTGTGCTTAAATGGCGTAAGCTGTGAAAAACAACAACTTCAAAATTGTGTTCCTCACACAGCGTTGTGAATCTGTCCCGAACAATGCGGCTTTCTACGGGATTCCCATTTTCAAGAGCAATAACAAGGTTATAATCGTTATAGGCACTTCCTAAAAACTCTTTCAATTCCTGCTGGTCTTTTTTGTATTGAACCAGTAATTGAGCAAGCGTTGTCGGCAGCCATACGGTACGATTACTTGTTTCTGTTTTGGGTGTTTTTAACACCAGCCTTGTAGTACAGTGGGGCTTCTGGGTTGGGAAAATTTTAATAATATCTTTTTCTTTCAGCTTTTGCATAGCTGATTGAGAAATTCTTGCCAACTCCTTATTGACGATAACTCTTGCATTATTATTTGCAATAGCTTCTTCATCAACAATCACATCATCCCAAGTAAGTCCTGTAATTTCACCTACTCTTAATGAGCAGGCAAACGCCAAGTGCATACAAAGCAGGAGTAAATCATCATCCACAAGTTTGATTGCTTCCTTAAATGTCTGTACATTCCAGACCTTACGTTTTACCTTTGGTACTTTGGGTAAGGTGGCTAAGGAAGCCGGATTACGCATTTTGCTGTCCAGATATTCCCAACGGATAGCCTGATTTAAGGCACAGCGGATAATATCATGAATTTTCTTAATGTTGGCAGGCTGCACACAGCGACCAGTCGCTTTGCGGTTAGCACGAGGAACTTCTGGAACACTTAACAGGTCATTGTAATATTGAGAAAGTTTTTTCGTGGTGATTTCATTTAACTTCCAATCTCCAATAATAGGGTTGATATAGTTGTTAATTGAACTCAATTTACTGCTGTAAGTGTTGGCAGACCACTTCGATACGCCATATAGATTGACAAAAGTAACAAGAAATTCCTTTAAAGTGATTTCATCATCTGGGGTATCTATTGCTTGTTCTGCTTCCTCACGCTGATGGGCGAATTGTTCTTCTAAAGGGACGAGAACATATCCATAGGTTTGTTGATAAAATTCAATAAACGCTTTTCGTGCCTTTGCTTCTTTTTTTGTTTCTAGGGTGTCCCATTTCTGCTTTCTTTCGCCTGTATCATCCATATACCAGTAAATAACTGAAAATTTTGATTTTCTTTGTTTGATTGAAGCCATATTATCTCTCCTTAAATGATTATTCGTGTAACCATTTATCGAAAGATATTTTAGATACTCTAATCATCCTGCCAGCTCTGATATAGTGAAATTGACCGCTTTTGACTAAAGCATATGCCGACTTCATACTGATGTTTAAAAGAGCTGCTATTTCATCTACCGTATATGTCTTTTTTTCAGACGTTGTAATACCGTGTGTATTCTCTTTACCATTTAACATAAGATTAAGGCTCCTTTCTATGATGGTAACAGTAAAATACACCTCTCTAACACTTTGAGTATAACACAGGAAATTAAAGTTTTGTAGAGGTTCAGTGCATTTTACTGTGAGCAAGTCAGCCGAACAGCTTTCGCTAAAGCTCATGGGAATCTCACCCCTGCATGGTTCTCATCCAGCCGTACCCTTTGCCAGCGGTGCTACATCATCACACGGACTAAGGCTGTACGGAAGTATCATTATCACAATAGAAAG
>ENA-OQDD01000149-OQDD01000149.1-human-gut-metagenome-genome-assembly--contig:-NODE-149-length-28594-cov-1.782871_pt1 | contig 28594 bp, 36 predicted proteins | sample MGYA00242507_ERZ504598 | MGnify/ENA primary metagenome ERZ504598 (study PRJEB26092, sample SAMD00036318) | human gut metagenome | host: Homo sapiens | study: EMG produced TPA metagenomics assembly of...
GTATGGTGGTGCTCTTGCCGGCAGAGGGAAAATCGTTGGATGAGTGCCTGCCGCAGCTGAATGACGAGCGCTGGGGGAATGGAACAGTAGTTTATCAAGCTCTGCCTTGAACCTTAAGTTACCCGGTTTGAAATGGAATATGATAAAGAACTCATTGACGATATGATGGCAATGGGAATGCAGGAGGCTTTTACTCCATCGGCCGATTTTTCCGGAATGGCGGATGAGGATTTGTTTATCAGTTGCTGCAACAGTTCACTTATGTGAAAGTGAATGAAGAGGGGACGGAAGCTGCGGCTGTAACTGTCGGAGGAATGGACGTGGCCGCTCCCGGACCAAGTACGGTAATTCCGTTCTATGTGGACCGTCCTTTCATCTTTCTGATAAAGGAGAAGAGTACGGGAGTTATTCTGTTTATGGGTAAAGTCACAAAACTATAACTACAATATATTGAAATAGAAAGAGCTGTCTGTCAACCGCAGACAGCTCTTTCTATTTATAACCGGCTCTTGTATATCTGTGCCATTGCCTTCTGATACTGGTTTTCCAGTTGCAGGAGGTTTGTCTTGCTTTGATAGACAACCGATATTTCAACGAAGTATTCAATCATACTGATTTGTCCTCCCATAAGTGCTTGTTTCAGTAAAGAAAGGTCTTGCTGTTGATGGAAGGTGCGCTCGTATTCCTCCATGGAAGCGTGCAGGTTCTTGGCCTCTTCATAGAGTTGCCACAAGGCAGAGCTGGCTTGCAGTGCGGCGTTCTCCTTTTGGTAGTCAATGTTGATCGCTTGTGTCTTGGCTATCTTGACCTTATTGCGGTTTTCGAAAAGCGGGAAAGAGAAGCCTACTACTACACCGTTTAGCGGATGCCCCGATTCGGTATTTCTACGGTAACCCAGTTCCAGTTTGGGCAGCCAGCCTTGCTTGCTTGCCGAAATCTGTTTCCGGGCGGCAGAACTTTCACCCTGCAAGGATTGCAGGGTGGGGTCTGAAGCCAGCAGTTCGTCGGCCAGCGGGTGGAAGTCGGCCGGCAACGGCACTGCCGGGTATTCTGTCAATCCGAGTGTTTGGGCGTCGGGTGTGGTATCGGGTCTGGGACGTCCCGGTGTGAGCGGCTGGTTTCCGTTGAGGACAAGCAGCTCTTTCAGTTTATTGTTAAGTGCCGTCTGGTTCATGCGGGCTTCCGTGCGTACATTCAGCAACTCCAGATTAATCTTGTTGGTTTCCAGTGCATTGGCATCTCCCGTTTCCAAACGCCGGGTGTACATGGCCGACAGTTCCTCCGCATTCTTCAACCGTTCGTCGAGCAGGGCTTGCTGGCGTTGCAGCATGATGATGTCCAAGCATACTTCCTTCGCTTGCAACAATATCTGCTGGCGGAAGGCGGTGGCTTGTGCATCCAGTGCATTTGTCTTGAGTCGGTTCATCTTCTCGGGTGGCGTAAAGCGTGGGGAAGTCGAAGCTTTGCGAGATGACCATTTCGCCGACTGTCTCGTCACTGTTCTTGGAGTCCCAAAGGTGGGCGTATGACAGTGTAGGGTCGGGGAGGTTGTTGTTTGTCTTGTTCTCCAGTTTTTGTGAGGAAATGAGGTGGGAGTTAGCCTGCAATTCCTTGTTGTTGGCCTCTATCTGCTGGAGCACGGCATCAATGCCGGACGTTTGTGCGCTCATCCCCGCAAAAGCGAGGATGGCGGCGCTGAATATGAAAAATCTTTTATTCATTGTCTGACGTTTTAGGTTGTTGGTTATGGTGCATCATCAGGTAAACAATCGGAATGATGAAACCGTTCAGGAACGTGGATGTTAAAAGGCCGCCCAAGATAACCTTTGCCATCGGGCTTTGTATCTCGTTGCCCGGCAGGTCGCCACTGAGAGCCAGCGGGATAAGTGCCAGTGCACTGGATAGGGCGGTCATCAGGATTGGATTCAGACGGTCGAGCGAACCGCGGATAACGCTGTCGTAGACGCCATGGCCTTCTTCCTGCTGCAAGTGGTTGTAATGGCTGATGAGCAGCATTCCGTTTCGGGTGGCGATACCGAACAGTGAGATGAAACCGATGATGGCGGGGATACTCACTTCTCCCGTTGTGATGAGCAGGGCGAATACACCGCCTATCAATGCCAGCGGCAGATTGATAAGGATGATGGCACTCTCTTTCACACTGCGGAATTCATGGTAGAGGAGCAGGAATATCACCACGATGGACATGAACGAAGTAAGTGCCAGCGTGCGGCTTGCTGCCTGCTCGCTTTCGAATTGTCCGCCGTATTCGATGTGGTATCCTTCCGGCAGTTTGATTTGTGCGTCTACCTGGCTTGTATATCATTGACTATCACTTCGCAGGTCGCGGTCGGCCACGTTGGTGGAGATGACGATTTTACGCTTTACATTCTCGCGGCTGATGGTGTTCGGACCCATGGCCGAGCGGATTTCCGCTACATAGTTCAGTGGAATTTTCTGTCCGTCGCCCGTATCAATCATCAAGTTGCGTATTTTTTCCATTTCGTCGCGTAGGTTGTCTTTCACGCGTACGGTCAGGTCGAAGCTCTTTCCCTTTTCGTAAACTTGGGAAACGGCTTCACCGGCCAGGCAGACATTGACAAACTCCGAAAATTCGGGCAGTGAAATGCCGTATTTGGCAAGCATTTCTCGTTTGGGTGAAATGACAAGTTGCGGACGCTCAATCTGCTGTTCCACGTTCAGGTCGGCAATACCGGGAATCCCCTGGATGGCACTCTTGATTTCATTGCCAGAGTGAACATGCGGTTCAGGTCGTCGCCGAACAGTTTGATGGCGATGTTCGCCTTTGTACCGGATAGCATGGCGTCTATACGGTGGCTGATAGGCTGGCCTATTTCCACGTTTGCCCCTACAATGGTACCCAGTTTTTCGCGGACTTCTGCCACGAGCTCGCTGCGCGAGCGGTCTTTCAACTCAAACGGTGCCTCGATCTCAGAGACGTTTACTCCCAGAGCGTGTTCGTCCAGCTCTGCACGTCCCGTTTTACGGGCCACGGTCTGTATTTCGGGGATGGAGAGCAGCAGCTCCTCGGCACGGTGCCCCATCTTGTCGCTTTCTTCCAGGGAAATGCCTGGAAGCGAGGAGATATTGATGGTGAACGAACCTTCATTGAAAGGCGGCAGGAACGAGCGGCCCAGGGTGAAGAAACAGCCGAGCGCTACTACAAATAGTCCGATAGTACCTCCCAGTACCCCTTTCTTATGCCCCAATACAAAAGTCAGTGCAGAACCATACCATTGCTTCATCTTGCGTGCTACGGCAGAGTCGCTGTTTTCGTTGTTTTGTTTTTTCGTTTTCTCTTTTCCCAATAGATAGGAGCAAAGTACCGGCGTTACGGTCAGTGCCACAACAGTTGAAGCCGCCAATGCCACAATGAACGCAATACCCAGTGGTACCAACATCCTACCTTCCATACCACTAAGGAAGAACAGTGGTACGAAGCTGACAATGATAATCAGCGTTGAATTGAGGATAGGCATACGCACTTCTTTCGAAGCATTGAACACCACTTCCAGAATAGGAAGTTGCTCGCCGGCAGGTTTCAGTCGGTTTTCGTGCAAACGCTTGTAGACATTCTCCACGTCCACGATGCATCATCCACCAGCGAACCGATGGCGATAGCCATACCTCCCAGGCTCATGGTATTTATCGTAAAGCCATATAGTGCAGGGCAAGGATGGAGGCAATCAGTGACAACGGCAGTGTCACCAGCGAGATGACTGTGGTACGTATGTTGGCAAGGAACAGGAAAAGCACGATGACAACGAAAATACCTCCCTCCAACAACGACTTCTGAACGTTTCCGATGGAACTTTCGATGAAACGGCTTTGACGGAAGATGTCTGTGGAAACCTTTACGTCCGCCGGTAGATTCTTCTGCAGGTCTTGCAGGGAAGCTTCCAGTTTGTCTGTAAGCTCCAGCGTGCTTGTGGCGGGTTGCTTGGTGACTGTCAGCAGTACGGCATGCTTACCGCGTTCCGAGGCGGTACCCAGTTTAGGAAGTTTGGCTCCGACTTGAACGTCGGCAATATCTTCCAGCAGGATAGGGGCGCCGGAGACTCCGTTGCTCCGCACCACGGCCTTGGCTATCTGGTCTACCTTGTCGGTAGAAAGTACGCCGCGTACGATATATTCATTGCCATATTCATAGAGCACTCCACCATTGGCATTCAGGTTCATTTCGCGGGTGATGTTCATCACTTCGCTCAATGTTACGCCGTAATGGCGCATCCGTTCCGGGTCCAGCTGCACTTGATATTCCTTGATGTCGCCACCCAGTACGGCAACTTGTGCCACACCGCCCGTAGAGAGCAGGCGGGGACGTATGGTCCAGTCGGCAATGGTACGCAAATCCAGCATAGAGGTCGAATCTGCTGTCAGACCTACAATCAGCATCTCGCCCAAAATGGACGATTGTGGGCCTAGTGTCGGCTTGCCTACGTTGGCCGGTAAGGATTCGCTGACGACTGCCAGCTTCTCACTGACAATCTGCCGGGCAAGATAGATATCTGTATCCCAGTCGAATTCTACCCAGACTACAGAAAAACCGTTCGTTGAGGAAGAGCGTACACGGCGCACACCCGTTGCACCGTTTACAGCCGTTTCTACGGGAAAAGTGACCAGCTGTTCCACTTCCTCTGCTGCCATACCATTTGCTTCGGTCATGATGACCACGGTCGGCGCATTGAGGTCAGGGAACACATCCACTTCCGTATGCATGGCGGTATAAGTACCGCCAATCAGCAACAGCACCGATGCTACCAGCACCAGGATGCGGTTCTGAAGAGAAAAACCAATTATTTTGTTTAACATCTTTTTATTTACTATTTACAATGTACAATTGGGCTGCGCAATGTCAGCCGCACTTGCTGTTTTATCTAATATTTCTTGTTTATCTGACTTTACACTCCCCATTCGTCACGTAACCCTTATACTGCATAGCGAAATGGTACTTTGTAAATTGTCAAATTGTACATGAGATTAGTGTTCATGCTATGTGCCGGAATAGCATTCGTTGCCGATGCCAGCTTCACTTGATAGGCTCCTTGGGTTACGACGCGATCGCCTGCTTTTATGCCGGAAAGGATTTGTACACTTTCGCCATTGTCGGCACCCAGGGTGACAAGCTGTTTTTTGTAGCCCTCTTCATCCAGTTGCAGGTAGACAAAGAAGCTGCCTTGTTCCTCGGTCAGCGCACTGTGAGGAAGAGACAACACGTTCTCCATTGGTGAGGATAATAGGAATACTTCTACAAACGAGCCGGGAATAACGTCTCCCTTATTGTCGAATTCAAAAGTTACGGTACATAATATCCGTTCTCACCCGAAGCCTTTCCATAAGAAAGCATGCGCCCGCCCAGTTCTTTCAATGTATATACCTTATTATTATAAGGAGTACAGAAGTTGGCAGAACCGATGCTGTTTAGGTAAGGATAGTACTTTTCGGATACATCCGCACGCAGGAAAAGCTTGCGGTTCTGGGTGACGCTTACCAACGGCTGGCCGACGCTGACGTAGTCCCCTTCTTTCACCAACAGATTCTTCACATAACCGCTGATGGGAGAAACAACAGCCTGGCCGCTTGCCGAATGGTTCTTTGCGACTGCCTCGTAACTGATACGGGCATTTTCGTAAATCTGTTCGGCTTGCGCGAATTCCTTTTCAGATACGATTTTGTTGCCTACAAGCGCTTTCATACGCTCGTATTCTTTTTTGGAAACCTCGTAGCTATCCGGCTTTCTGCACCGGGTCTCCGTCGGCCATGTTTTTGGATGACAATACCACCAAAGGAGTACCTTTGCTGACACTCATTCCTTCGATAACTTTTCCCTTGAAGGAAACCACGCCTGCTACTGTAGCTACGGCTACGCTCTCGTCTCCCTGGGCTGCCATCACCTGGCCGCTGGTCTTGATGACTTGATGGAAACTACCCGGTTCAACAGTGCTGACTGCTACGCCGGCAGCTTGCGCCTTTGCTGGTGGCAGGATGATTTCATCGCTTCCTCCGGCATGGTTTTCCTGCTCTTCGTGCTCATGGTTGTGTCCCTCATGTTCGTGGTCATGTCCGTCATGATTGTGCTCTTCTGTTTCGTGATTATGTCCTTCGTGGCTGTCTCCGGACTTACTGTTACAGGAGCCTAAAAGGAATAATCCCAAGACTCCCATGAAAATAACTTTTTTCATGATGATATTTGTTCTTACTTTTTGATTTTGAATACAAAGTTAGGGCATAGGCGTGCAACCAAATTGCATTGTTCCTTATGCCGGATAGAAATCTGTCCCGGTGATGTTCCGGTAACAGTTAAGCAAGAAGAGACGGAGGGGCACGAAGTCCCGTAGCACATATGATAAATGTGCTATGAAGAGATTCCAGATAGATACACTCCTGCCTGCTTATGTCAAACTCGGGTAGGATGAGTAACTTGGAAAAAGGTTCAATGAGTAGGGTGACTGCCCACAAGGCATCCGGATGTGCACACACATCATTGGAAGAGCTGGGCGTCTGTTGTACAAAGTGGGTTGTCATGCATCCCGTGTCGCAACAGCAGTGCTCGTTGCCCGGGCTATGACGGTGTCCGCAGCAATCGGCGGTGATATCATTCTTCATGCATATCATTCCGTCGGCATGATGATGGTGGGGAATGACGGGTATCACCAGCATTATCAAGCTGATGAAAAAAGAATATAGGTTATGTACTGTTTCTTTTCATTCCTCTATCTTTGGACGGATGCAAAGATAGAGGTTAAGGACTTAATTACCAAATAGAAAATGCTAAAAAGGTTTGAATAACATATTCAATCCCTCATTCATGCTGGGGTGGGTGAAAATGAAGTCCCGCAGGAAATGGTAACGCTGTCCCGTTTTCATGATTGATGCTACGGTATTGATTACTTCTGGTGCATCGGCACAAAGTAGGGTACAACCCAGAATCCGTCCGGTATGGATGTCTACAATAGCTTTGAGCATACCGTCTATGCTGTGTAGCGTACGGGCACGTGGAATCATGGCAGCAGGGATACGTGCCACATGTATGGAATAACCGTTCTTCATCGCTTCCTCTTCCGTCAGTCCTATATGTGCCAGCGGTGGGTCGGTGAAAATGGCAAAGGGGATTGGATACCGGTCTTTTGTACTCCTTTTTTTGTTTTCAAAGAGTTGATTACGGATGATACGGAAATCATCGATGGACAAGTAGTCGAACTGTTCGTCTCCTTTTACGTCCCCAGGGCCCATACGTGTGGGGCTGTAGTCCGTAATTGGTTGTCGACAACGATGGCTCCCCGCTTGTCTGTTTGTATACCCGCTTTTTCCAGATTCAGCTCTGCAGTCATAGGCTTGCGACCGATGGCTACCAGCAAGGCATCTCCTTTCAGGTAGTAGGGAGTGCCGTTTGCACTGTCCGTATAGGTCAGAGTTATTCCTTCGGCTGTGTCGTACACGGATTGGACACGGGCGTTCAACCGGACATTGATACGCTTTCGGTTCAATGCTTCCAGCATGGAGGCGGCAATGTCGCGGTCCACTTTAGGCAGAAAGCGGTTTCCCGCTTCCAGCAGTGTGACATGGCTTCCAAAGCTGCATACATAGTGGCAAACTCCAATCCGACAGCACCGCCGCCGATGACGAGCAGGTGTGCGGGCAGTTTGTTCGATTGCAGCAAGGTCTCACTGGTATATACGTACTTGCTCTCCTTGAGTCCGTCGATGGCAGGCAGGATAGGGGTGGACCCGGTGTTGATGAATATCTCTTTTCCCTCAAGAATCGTTTCGTCCTTGCCGGAGACTATACGGATTGTATTTTCGGACAAGAAAGAAGCAGTTCCGTCATAGAGGGTTATATTAGGCTTGTTTTTTACATTTTCATAATTTTTCTCACGCAGGAAGGATACAAGCTTGTCTTTCCGCGCCACGGCAAGTGCATACAGTTTGGACTGGTTCTTATAATCGTCATAGTATCTTTTTTCCGCATATTCCGATTCGTGAATCAGAGCTTTGGTAGGGATACATCCTACGTTTACACATGTTCCTCCGTACATCTGAGGGGAACGTTCCACGATGGCTACTTTCCAATTCCGTTCGGCCAGTTCGGCGGCCAATAACTTGCCGCCCTTGCCGAATCCTATTATGATGGCATCATATTGTTTCATTTTAATATCTCTTAGTTAAGTGTTTAGTAAAATGAAAACAATATGTATCGGCCATTTGTTCGGACGCCGGGTTTAGCAGATGCTTATCGTTCCAGTTCGCGGAGGGAGTCCATTTTCTTCTTTTCAAGGAATTCGTAGATGCCGCTCAAGTGCTCTTTCACTTGTTTGTTGCCGAATTCATATACCTTGCTTACCAGTCCGTCCAGGAAGTCACGGTCGTGGCTGACGAGGATAAGGGTACCGTCAAAATCCAGTAACGCTTGCTTCAGGATATCTTTGGTTTTCATGTCCAGATGGTTGGTCGGTTCGTCCAGTATCAGCAGATTCACCGGTTCGAGCAAAAGCTTTATCATGGCGAGGCGCGTGCGCTCTCCACCGGAAAGCACCTTGACCTTCTTCATGGACTCTTCGGGGCCACCGAACATGAAGGCACCCAGCAGGTCGCGTATCTTGTTGCGGATTTCCCCTTTTGCCACATCGTCGATGGTCTGGAATACGGTCAGGTTCTCATCCAACAATGAGGCCTGGTTTTGTGCGAAATATCCAATCTGCACGTTGTGTCCTATCGTGAGGGTGCCTTCATGTTCTATTTCCTTCATGATGCACTTCACTAACGTTGACTTTCCTTCACCGTTCTTACCAACGAAAGCAACCTTGTCTCCCCGTTCTATGGTGAGGTTGGCATTCTTGAAGACCACATGGTCACCGTAACTTTTCCCTACTCCTCCATGATGACGGGATAATTGCCTGAGCGGGGAGAAGGAGGGAATTTGAGGCGTAACGCTGAAGTGTCTTCTTCATCCACTTCCAGCAGTTCCAGCTTCTCCAGCATTTTTACGCGGCTTTGCACTTGCAGGGTTTTGGAGTAGGTGCCTTTGAACCGTTCGATGAATTCCTTGGTTTCGGCAATGAACTTCTGCTGGTCGTCGTAGGCTTTCTGTTGCTGTTCGCGGCGTTCCTTGCGGAGTTCCAGGTATTTGGAGTAGTTTACTTTGTAATCGTATATCCGTCCCATGGTCACTTCAATGGTACGGGTGGTGATGTTGTCTACGAATTTACGGTCGTGGCTGATGACGATGACAGCCTTTCCATTGCTGATAAGGAAATCTTCCAGCCATTGTATGGATTCTATGTCCAGATGGTTGGTAGGCTCGTCTAGCAACAGCACGTCAGGCTTTTGCAGCAACAGCTTGGCAAGCTCGATGCGCATGCGCCATCCGCCGCTGAAGTCACTGGTCTGGCGGTTGAAGTCTTCGCGTACAAAGCCCAGTCCGAGCAGTGCTTTTTCCACATCCTCCTCGTAATTGGTGGAGTCGATGGCATAGAACTTTTCGCTTAAGGCGGAGACATTCTCGATAAGTTCCATGTAGCTGTCGCTTTCGTAGTCGGTACGCGTTTCCAGTTCCTTGTTGAGGCGCTCTATTTCAGCTTCCATTTCATGCAGGTGGGCAAAGGCTTGCGCCGCTTCCTGGAATACGGTACGTCCGTCTTCCGTCATAAGGTGCTGTGGAAGGTAAGCTATGACACTGTCCTTGGGGGCTGAGATTTTTCCACGGGTAGGTTGTCTTACACCTGCCAGGATTTTCAACAATGTACTTTTCCCCGCTCCATTTTTACCCATCAGGGCGATACGGTCTTTTTCGTTGATAACGAAAGATATGTCACTGAATAAAGTAGTTCCGCCGAATTCTACGGCCAGTCCGTCTATAGAAATCATTATATATTTTTTTAATGAGCTGCAAAGATAGTGCAAATCTATTATTTTTTATATCTTTGCCCCTATATAAACAAAACGCATAGGTCATGGAAATAGAAAAAGTGTCAGGAGATTACCGTCCGCTTATTCTGGTTGCGGAAGATGATGATAGTAACTTTAAACTGATAAAGGCTATTATCGGCAAGAAATGCGAGATACTATGGGCAAAGAATGGTGAGGATATTGTAAATTTGTTCGAAGAGAATCGCGACAAGGCGGAAGCTATTCTGATGGATATAAAAATGCCTATTATGAACGGGCTGGATGCTACGGTGATTATTCGCAAGAAGGATAAGGAACTTCCCATCATCATGCAGACCGCTTACGCCTTTACTGCCGACCGCGAAAAAGCCTTGGAGTGCGGAGCCTCGGAAGTGTTGGTAAAACCCATCACTCTGTCTGCTTTGCGTACATGTCTGAGCCGTTATTTACCTAAATTAGTTTGGTAAGGCTTTACTGATAATAAAAAGGGAACCGGATGACTAAGTAATGAATATATCATCCGGTTTCCTTCTTTTTATTCTTGTGCATTGTCTTTTCTCTCTTCCATCTTCTTTTTTACAAATTCGATTTTGAGATTGGCTTCTTCCATATTCTTCTTTATTTCCGTCATGGATGACAGCAGTTGTGCCAGTTCGTAGACGCTGGCAAGGGCCTGGCGGTCGGCGGCAGTCATGGTGATGGAATAGGGACGTTCCCCTTGATAGTTGACTTTGATATTCTTGTCCTTGTTCAGATAAAGGAACCCCATGACGTTTCCGTCTTCTCCCAGTTTGAAGTCTGCCTTTTCAATCTTTTCACCGAGGTCAGTGGTTTCGTAGCTGTCTTTGGCGGCGGGTGTTTCGGCAAAGCTACCATCGGGAGCAGTGACTTTGACGGCCACATGGTGGATATTATGGGCTCCGCAATAAATGGAAGTCATGCTCATGACTCCGTTTTCGTCTACCTGGAAGCGAAGGAAAGAGCGATGCAGATTTTTTCTATCACTTGGGAAGGATGAAGGTAATTGCCGATATTCTGGTATTCGGCATCTTTTTCAAAGGTGTATTTCCCTTTGATTGCATCGAAATCCTTTTGCTTGGCTTGAAGCATACTGTCCAGATAGACCAGGCTCTTTTCCTGCTCTTTCAGTTCCACTTCCTGCATCAGGCCGATGCCTGCACGGCGAGTTTCAAACGCTTTGGGATAGAGCATCTTGATGCTGTCAATCAGAATCTTCGCTTCATTGTAGTTGCCGAGTTCAAACGCTTCGCGGGCAGCTTGTAGTTTTTCACCGGCCTTCTTCTCCACATCTTCGCAAGAGAAGAGTGTACAGCATAGGCATGCAAGGAGTATTACTTTTTTCATATTTGTTGTTCTTGGAGTTAGAGTCCACAAAAATAGAAATAATATCTTTATCTTTGCAGCATTTTAATGTGCAAATGTGCTAATAGACCATTAACACATTTGCGTATTCATTACATTAGCGCATTATTTATGATAGATTTGACGGCAGAAGAACTGAAGCAATATTTTAGTGATGATATATTCAAGCGGATATCCGAAACGGCTGATGAATTGGGATTGGAATGTTACGTAGTCGGTGGATATGTACGTGATATTTTCCTGCAACGTCCTTCCAAGGATATTGATGTGGTGGTGGTAGGCAGTGGCATTGCCATGGCCGAGGCGCTGGGTAAGCGTCTGGGGCGTGGGGCGCATGTTTCCGTCTTCAAGAATTTCGGTACGGCACAATTGAAGTACTATGGTACGGAAGTTGAGTTTGTGGGTGCAAGAAAAGAATCGTATACACACGATTCCCGCAAGCCTATTGTAGAGGACGGTACATTGGAGGATGACCAGAACCGCCGTGATTTTACCATCAATGCACTGGCTGTTTGCCTGAACCGGGTGCGTTATGGCGAGTTGGTCGACCCCTTTGGCGGTATTGGAGACTTGAAGGAAAAGACCATCCGGACTCCCCTCGACCCTGAATATAACTTTCAGTGATGACCCTTTGCGCATGATGCGCTGTGTCCGTTTTGCCACCAGCTGGGATTCTATATTGACGATGAGACATTCGATTCTCTGGAGCGTAATCGCGAACGCATCTCCATCATCTCCAAAGAACGCATTGCAGACGAACTGAACAAAATCATCTTGTCACCTATTCCGTCTAAGGGATTCATTGAGCTGGACCGCTGTGGTCTGCTGGAACTGATATTCCCGGAACTTGTTAGGCTGCAAGGCGTGGAGACGCGCAATGGACGCGCCCATAAGGACAATTTCTACCATACGCTCGAAGTACTCGACAACATCAGCAAGAAGACCGACAACCTTTGGCTACGCTGGGCAGCTCTTCTGCATGATATAGCCAAGCCTGCCACCAAGCGTTGGGAACCCCGTGCGGGCTGGACGTTCCATAACCATAATTTCATTGGCGAGAAGATGATACCCGATATTTTCCGCAAGATGAAGCTCCCTATGAATGAGAAGATGAAATATGTGCAGAAAATGGTGAGCCTGCACATGCGTCCCATTGTGATAGCGGATGATGTAGTGACCGACTCGGCAGTGCGTCGTCTCTTGTTTGAGGCAGGTGATGATATAGACGACTGATGACACTGTGCGAAGCGACATTACTTCCAAGAATATGGAGCGTAAGAAACGCTTCCTTAATAATTTTCAGTTGGTACGCCAGAAGCTGAAGGATTTGGAGGAACGCGACCGTATCCGTAATTTCCAGCCTCCGGTCAGTGGTGAAGAAATCATGAAGACTTTCGGCCTTTCTCCTTGCCAGCAGGTAGGTGCCTTGAAGAGTGCCATTAAGGATGCCATTTTGGACGGCATCATTCCCAATGAATACGAAGCCGCCCGTGCATTTATGTTGCAACGGGCGGAGAAGATGGGGCTTAAGGAGTTATGAGTTATAAGTTGCATGTTATGTACCATGCGTTATAACTCATAACTTATAACTCTTCTTTTTCTACTTGGAACTTGCGGCTTACTTTCATCAGGTTGATGGTGTAGGTCACTACGTTCTGGGCTTCTTGTATCATAGTCAGGTATACCATGCTGACTTTGATGCTGCCGCTCTGGCTTTGGATGCGTTGCAGCTCTTCGCGTTTCAGGTGAGACAACTGTCCGTTGAGGTCGTTGGCTTTGCGAATCTCTGTTTCCAGTTCATCATAATTGTTCGTTTCCAGCTTGTGGCGGCATACTTGTAACAGATAGCAGATGTCTTCGGCTACGTCTGTAAATTCTCCTTTCTGAATGGCATCCAGCGGATTGAAGTTATTGTCTATGTGCTCTAAGCAAGGTTCGCAAAGACGGCCTACGCTGTACACCAGTTCGCTGGCAAAGTCGTTGCCTTGATAGTAATAGAGTCCTTTTTCCAGTACGGTATTGTTGTCGAGACGGCACATGGCAAGTGTTCCGGTACGCTTCATCTGCTTGATGAGTTGTTTTTCGAATTTTACTGAGCCCATGGCACGACGCAGTCCGCGTAGATTCTCGTGTAGGAAGGAAGTGACGGTACGTTCAAAATTCTCTTCTGTGAATTCCATAATCTTCACCAGTTCTTCACGGGTATGCTTGCGGAGCAATTCGATGACTTCATTGTTGTCCGTACTCTTCATCAACTGTTTCAGGGTCTCGTTGCCTTTTTCTTTCTCCTTGCGCTTTTTGTACATCACTTGGCTACGAATCAGCATGAAGACTGCCAGACCAATCAGTGCCAGGATGGCAACCGTACCGCCGAAATGGATAATCAGTGCTACGAAGAAACAGATGGTGAACGCTGCTCCGGCAGTGATGAACCCAAACCGCCGATAACGCTGAGCACACCCGTAATGCGGAATACCGCCGAATCACGTCCCCAGGCACGGTCGGCAAGCGATGTACCCATGGCTACCATAAAGGTGACGTAAGTGGTGGAAAGGGGAAGTTTCAAGGAAGTTCCCAAGGCGATGAGCAGACCAGCCAATACGAGATTGACGGAGGCGCGAACCAAGTCAAAAGCGGCGCCGTCGGCTATGATGGCTTCATCCTTCTGGAAGCGTGTGTTCATCCACCGCTTGCTGCTTTCGGGCATCGTTTTGGATATTCCGTTAGCCAGGGTCATGCTGAAGCGTACCAGCGTGCGGGCTATCGGGGTACTTCCGAAGTTCTCTTCACCGTCATCCTGGCGGGCAAGGTCCACGGAAGTCTTGATGACATTGTGGGCTTTCTTGGATGTGCAGAGTGCATAGACCATGATAGCGCCTGCACCGATAAGGAAATACCACGGGGTTTTGGCTGCACCGAGGAGTGAGGACATCAGGAATCCGTCGGGGCCGGCGGCCGTACCATTGGCTGTATAGTCAATAAATGAGGAATATCCTGCGAGGGGGACACCGATAAAGTTCACCAAGTCATTGCCGGCAAAGGCAAGAGCGAGGGCGAAAGTACCCATCAGAACCACTACTTTGAAGACATTTATCTTGCACCAATGCAGTATCTGCATCAGTATGGTGAAGAATACAAAGAAACCGGTTATCAGCAATGCGGTATTGTCGTGTATCCATTGCTTGTTTTCAGGGGTCATGAATGAGCTGTCTTTCAGCCCCTTTATCAGCATGAAGTAGATGATGCTGGTGGCAGCTATACCACCGAATAGCGCGATGCTGTATTTCATGTTCTTCTTGTAGTTGAAGGTGAACACGATACGTGCCAGCCACTGTACCAGCATACCGAAGAAGAAGGCAATGGCTACGGATACAAAAATGGCCATGATGACAGAGAGTGCCTTGTCTGTATTGATGAGGTCGCCCAGTCCCAATGTATCGCTGTTATAGACCTTGATGAGCGCCAGTGCGAACGTACCTCCCAACAGTTCGAACACCATGGATACAGTGGTGGAGGTAGGCATTCCCATAGTGTTGAAGACATCTAATAGCACGACGTCCGTCAACATGACGGCAAGCAGAATGCACATGATTTCGGCAAAGTAGAAGTGCTCCGGTTGATAGATGCCGTGTCGTGCAATGTCCATCATGCCATTGCTGAGTGCCGCACCGATGAAGACGCCAATGCCTGCAATGAACAGTATGGTTTTGAAAGATGCTGCCTTTGCTCCGACAGCCGACTGAAGAAAATTGACCGCATCATTACTGACACCTACCACGAGGTCGAAAATCGCGAGTACGAACAGAAAGATGACGATACCCAGATAAATTGTTTCCATAGACATGTATTTTATTTCCGGCTGCAAAGGAAAGAGTTTGGTGTTGCAGAGAAATGTCATACATGTTACAGAAATGTTACAAAGCGATTGACGATTGATAATTGACGATTGATAATTATCGTTAATCGCTAATCCTTAATCCCTTGTTTCAAGTATTCGTAAAAGCTATATTGCGACCGTACCTTCTCCTTTTGCGGTCGTGACGACTTCCAGCGGTTTCGCAACCGGTCGTCCACGAAGCAGGCTTTCCGTTTGTCCGACAGTTGTATGGATAGCATATCGATGAGCTCTTGCTTCAAGTCCGGGTCCAGAATGGGGGTGACGGCTTCGATACGGCGGTACAAGTTACGCCGCATCCAGTCCGGCGAGCCGAGGAAGAGCTTGGGTGCGCCGCCGTTGCCGAAGTACCACACACGGGCATGTTCCAGAAAGGTATCCACGATGCGTGTCACGCGGATGTTGTGGCTGTACTCCTGCCCGGGGATGAGGCAGCAGATGCCGCGGACAATGAGGTCTATCTCTACACCGGCTTGCGAGGCTTCGTAGAGGCGGTCTATCATGGCGGGGTCTTGCAGGGCATTCATTTTTAGGATAATCCGTCCTTGCTTGCCTTGCCGGGTCAGTTCTATTTCGTGATTGATGAGGCGGTTCAGTTCAGGAATCAGGTTGAAGCGGGCCACAAGCAGGCGGTGGAACACTGGATTTTCCTTTCCCTGCAGAGTACGGAACAAGTTGTGCAGGTCGTTTACAATCACCGGGTTGCAGGTGAATAGTCCGCTGTCCGCATAGAGGGTGGCGGTCTTTTCGTTGAAGTTGCCGGTGCTGATGTAGGCGTAGCTTGTCAGTTTGCGCCCTTCCTTATCGCGGCGTAGCACGAGGGCTACTTTGGCATGTACCTTTAGTCCTGGTATGCTGAAAATGATGTTGATGCCGGCGGCTTTCATCATCTCGGCGGTGGCGAGGTTGTTTTCTTCGTCGAAGCGGGCTTTCAGTTCCACAAAGACGGTGACTTTCTTTCCGTTCTGTGCGGCGGCTATCAGGGTGTTGATGACGGTGGAGTTCTCTGCCACGCGATACTGGGTCACCATGATTTCGCGCACGGTGGGTTCGTGGACGGCTTCATATAGAAAATGGATGAAGTGGTCGAAGGAGTGGTAGGGATAATGCATGCAGCAGGTCCTTCTTCTCCACATAGCGGAAGATGGATTCGCGTTCGTCCAGGCAGGTCAGCTTCATGGGCTGGGGTTTCTTGATGGGACGTACGCTTTGGTTGGGATTGGGCAGATGCCGCAAATCCTCCATGTTGAGGTGCTTGTCTCCCGGCACCAGCTCCCGGCGGTCTATGCGGTAGGCATCTACCAGAAAGTCGAGGAAGTCCTGGGGCATGGCGCGGTCGTATACAAAACGGCACACGGCGCCTATCTTGCGTTTCTTTACCTTCTTCTTCACCTGCTCGATGATTTCGGAGGTATTGGCGGCATCGTCTATCAGAATATCCGCATCGCGTGAAATCTTGATGCAATAACTGCTGTCCACTTCATAACCGGGGAAGATGGTATCCAGATTGGCCTTGATGATGTCTTCAATGAACATCAGATAATAGTCTTTCCCCACCTTGGGCAGCTGGATGAAGCGCGGCACTTTGCTGTACGGCAGTTTCATCACGAAATACTGGATACGGTTTGGAGAACTGGCGGGAGCTCCTTTCAGATGAAGCCGTACGGCCAGATAGAGACGGTTGTCGCGCAGGAATGAAATCACCTTGTCCTTGCTTACGGGCACCGGGGCCAGATAAGGGAATATCTCTTCGCGGAAGAAGCTGCGCACAAAGTCGCGGTGAAACGGTTCTACGTTGCGGCTTTGATAAAATATGATGTGATGTTTCCGCAGGGCGGGCAGTATCTTCTGTTCGTAGATGCGGATACGTTCCTCCAGTTGGCGGTTGACTTCTTGGTTGATTTCATCTACCAGTTCGGCGGCAGACTGCATAGTCTCTTCATCGCTTTGCGAGGCTCCGGTGGCTATGGCCTTATGGTCGGCTACGCGTATCTTGTAGAATTCTTCCAGATTGGAAGAGTATATAGAAATAAGTTGATGCGTTCGTATAGCGGCAATGTCTCGTCTTCCGCTTCCAGCAGTACGCGGTAGTTGAAGGAAAGCCAGCTGATGTCACGTTTGAAATATCTGTTTTCCATAGTTTAATGTGCTAAAGTGATTAATGTGCCAATGTGCTAATGAAGAGAAGTTCGCGGATGGTGCGCAGCCAATTAGCATATTGGCACATTATCACATTAGCATATTGATTTCTTTCCCAAATATAATTACCTTTGTCTTAATAAACAAAGGAAAGATGACAAAAGTTGGTTTATTATCGGATACGCATGGCTACTGGGATGAAAAGTACCTGCAATATTTTGAGGGCTGTGACGAAATATGGCATGCCGGTGACATCGGTTCGCTGGAAGTGGCACAGAAGCTGGCGGCTTTCCGTCCCTTCCGTGCCGTGTATGGCAATATTGACGGGCAGGAGATACGGCAGCTCTATCCGCAGATTCTCCGTTTCACGGTGGATGGGGCGGAGGTGCTGATGAAGCATATCGGCGGTTATCCCGGCAACTACGACCCTTCCATCAAGGGCAGCATTCTGGTGCGTCCCCCAAAGCTGTTCATCAGCGGGCACTCGCATATACTGAAGGTGAAGTATGACAAGACGTTGGATGTACTCCACATCAATCCGGGCGCTGCGGGCATTCAAGGTTTCCATAAGGTGCGTACGATGGTAGCTTTGCGGTTGATGGGGGAACGTTTAAAGATTTGGAGGTGATAGAACTTGCTGACCGATGATGTAGTTTGTTTATTTTCAATGGATTGTATTTACCGATTGCTTGCGCTATAGTGTAAAAGCCGTTACATGCTAATGTAAAGGTTGTTACGCTATTGGGTAAAGGCCGTTACACTATTTGGTAAAGGTCGTTACACGCTGAGGTAAAGACCGTTTCATCAAGGGGTGACGGCCGTTACGCACTGAAGTAAGCAAAACAATGTACCGGAGTAAGCAAAGCAATGAAGTAAAAAGATGAAACCAAGCCTTCACTTAATCGAATTTTTCCATTATCTTTGTACCCGAATAGCAAGTAGAGCCGTGGGGCATCGTCCTCCTTCTTATTTTATTCTCCATTTTGAAGTATCACCGAAAAAGAACTGAAATATGAAAGGAATTATTCTTGCAGGTGGCAGTGCCACTCGTCTCTATCCGTTGTCCAAGGCTATCTCCAAGCAGATAATGCCCGTCTACGACAAGCCGATGATATACTACCCGCTCTCTACACTGATGTTGGCGGGAATTCGCGAAGTGCTTATTATCTCTACTCCACGTGACTTACCCATGTTCCGCAAGCTGCTGGGAACCGGCGAAGAACTCGGTATGTCCTTTTCCTATAAGATACAAGAGAATCCCAACGGACTGGCACAAGCCTTTGTGCTGGGTGCAGAGTTCTTGGACGGTGGACCGGGCTGCCTTATTCTGGGCGACAACATGTTCTACGGTCAAGGCTTCTCCGCCATGCTGAAGCGTGCCGCTTCCATAGACAAGGGTGCCTGCATCTTTGGTTATTACGTCAAGGACCCCCGTGCCTACGGTGTAGTGGAGTTTGATGCCAACGGCAAAGCCGTCTCGCTGGAAGAAAAGCCTGCCAATCCTAAAAGCAACTATGCCGTCCCCGGACTGTACTTCTACGACTCCACCGTGACAGAGAAAGCCGCCTCCTTGAAGCCCTCTGCTCGCGGCGAATACGAAATTACCGACCTCAACCGTCTCTATCTGGACGAGGGCACGCTGAAAGTGGAGCTCTTCGGCCGTGGCTTTGCCTGGCTCGACACCGGCAATTGCGACAGCCTGCTGGAAGCCAGCAATTTTGTCGCCACCATCCAGAACCGTCAAGGCTTCCGCGTGAGCTGTATCGAAGAGATTGCCTGGCGCAAGGCTGGATAGATGTAGACCAGCTGTATCGCTTGGGTGAACAGCTTGGCAAGACCGAATATGGCAAATACCTGATGGAACTGGCTGAATCGAAGCGATGAACTCTTTGTTCCCCAAAAGAGAAGGAGAATAGTTCTCCTATAAAGGCCCGCTGACTTTAATTTTTAATTTATAATTTTTAATTCTCATGAAGACTTATCTCGTAACCGGTGCCGCCGGTTTTATCGGCGCCAACTATATTAAATATATCCTGGCAAAACATAATGATATTAAAGTGGTGATACTGGATGCCTTGACCTACGCAGCAATCTGGCACCATTGCCAATGACATTGACGATGAACGTTGCTTTTTTGTAAAAGGTGACATCTGCGACCGCGTGCTTGCCGACGAACTGTTTGCCAAGTATAAATTCGATTACGTAGTGAATTTTGCTGCCGAGAGCCACGTAGACCGTAGCATAGAGAATCCCCAGCTTTTCCTGATGACCAACATCCTGGGTACACAAAATCTGCTCGACGCCGCCCGCCGTGCCTGGGGCACGGGTAAGGACGAGTCCGGTTATCCCACTTGGCGCAAAGGCGTTCGTTACCATCAAGTGTCTACCGACGAAGTTTACGGCTCACTTGGTGCCGAAGGCTACTTCACAGAGCAAACACCGCTCTGCCCGCACAGCCCTTACAGCGCCAGCAAGACGAGTGCCGATATGGTAGTGATGGCCTATCACGACACCTATAAGATGCCCGTCACTATCACCCGCTGTTCCAACAACTACGGTCCTTATCACTTCCCCGAAAAGCTGATTCCGCTTATCATCAAGAATATTCTCGAAGGCAAGAACCTCCCCGTCTATGGCGACGGCAGTAACGTGCGTGACTGGCTCTACGTGGAAGACCACTGCAAAGCTATCGACCTGGTTGTCCGCGAGGGTGTGGAAGGCGAAGTCTACAACGTAGGCGGTCACAACGAAAAGACCAATCTTGAAATCGTGAAGCTGACTATTGCCACCGTCCGCCGCTTGATGGAGGAAGAACCCCGTTACCGTGCAGTGCTGAAGAAACAAGTAAAAGCCGCCGACGGCACGATTGACATCAGCTGGATAAACGAAGACCTTATCACCTTCGTCAAAGACCGCCTAGGTCACGACCAGCGTTATGCCATCGACCCCACAAAGATTACCAATGCCCTGGGCTGGTATCCGGAGACGAAGTTCGAGGTCGGCATCGTCAAGACCATTGAATGGTACCTGAACAACCAGCCGTGGGTGGAAGAAGTGACCAGCGGTGACTATCAGAAGTATTACGAACAGATGTATGGAGGTAGGGGTTAAGGTTTAGGGATTAGGGTCTAACCGCTAATCCTTAACCCCTAACCTCTCAATTCAGCGCCACCGCTAACAGTAATCCTAAGAACAGCATATTGCGCGACGTCTCGCCCAGTATGCTGTTCAGCTTTTACCGCTACCTATCTGTATCATTTTGCGCCACGTCAGTGCGTGCATATAGAGATAGACGCAGGGAGCCCAGATAAATTCCAGCGGAGTCAGCTTGCCCGTGTAGACAAACCAGAAGCAGAGCAGCACGGCGGCGATGCCCAGTGCCAGATACATATTCTCACCGAACTTCTTGCCGTAGCGTACCACCAGCGTACACTTGCCGCTCACGGCATCCTGCTCGCGGTCGCGATAGTTGTTCACCATCAGCAAGGTGTCTATGGCGAGGCCACTGACGAGCGACAGCACCACCACATCCATATTCAGCGTATAGGCCTGCACGTAGTAGGTGCCGCATACGGCACGAAGCCGAAGAACACCAGCACCAGTACGTCGCCCCAGCCCCGATAGGAGAGCAGCGTGGTATAGAGGAAAGCAAACAGTATGCACACCACGCCCAGCACCACCAGTTCCCAGCCTCCGTGGGGCAGCTGCCCCCAGACGGTGAACAGCACTGCCAGCCCTGCCAGGCACGACAGTGTCAGTGCGATGCCGATGCCGGTTTTCATGGCTGCCGGCGTAATCCAACCTTCGGCGCAGGCGCGCTGCGGCCCCAGCCGGTCTTCCCGACGGTCGGTCCCTTTCTGGAAGTCGAAGAGGTCGTTGATAAAGTTGGCGGCAATCTGCATGCCGCAGGCAAAGAGGGCGCACAGCAGGGCGGGTGCGGTCTTGAACTGTCCGTCGCTGAAGGCAAGGGCACTGCCCAGCAATACCGGGATGATGGCTCCGTCAACGTCTTGGGGCGGGCGGCGAGAAACCATGCGTAGGGTGAATTCTGTTTAATCTCGTTCATCGTAGTTCCAATTTAGTTCGGCATCTGCCAGCAAAATACTGAAAATCCCTATATTTGTACCCACTTATGATGAAGAAGTTAGTCTACATATCCATTCTTTCTCTGCTGCTCTTGTCTTCCTGCCGTTCCAAGCGGATGATTACCGTGTCGTTGCCGCAGTCAGTCATGCAGGCAGACAGCACGCAGCTTGGCGATACTATCGGGTTGCCTGCCCGCCTTTCGCCGATGTTCACCTTTGACCAGTCTGATTTGCGTAATGTCCGCCGCCAGCCGGCGAAGGGCGAGGTAAAGAAACAGCAGATAAAGAAAACGGCACCGGTACAAAAGGTAATTGTGCAGCGAGGTACAAGAATCACATCGAAAACCACCCACGTAGCTCGGCCTATAAGGGCGTCAGCCGCATTAAGACGTACGACTTCACGCATCGCGACGTGCCTGCCGCCTTCGAGGCTTCCGCATCGCCTTTGTCTCCGACCTGCACTACAAAAGCCTGCTGAAGGAGGAGGGATTGAAGGACCTGGTCCGCCTGCTCATAGACCAGAAGGCCGACGTGCTGCTGATTGGCGGTGACTTTCACGAAGGCTGCCAGTACGTGCCGCCCGTCATGGCTGCCCTGGCGCAAGTGAAGACGCCGTTGGCACCTATGCCGTGCTTGGCAACAATGACTACGAGGCTTGCTATGACGACATCGTGCGCGAAATGAGGCATTATGGCATGCATCTGCTGGAGCATAAGGTGGACACCCTGCGGCGTGGCGGTGAGCGGATTCTTGTGGCGGGCGTGCGCAATCCTTTCGACTTGGCCAAGAACGGCACATCGCCCACACTCGGCCTTTCGCCCGACGATTTCGTAATCCTGCTGACGCATACGCCGGACTATGCCGAGGACGTCCCGGTGACAAACTCCGACCTCATTCTGGCCGGACACACGCATGGCGGGCAGGTGACGCTGTTCGGGCTTTATGCACCGATAGTCCCCTCGCACTACGGGCAGCGGTTCCTCTCCGGGCTGAAGTACAACTCAAAGAACATCCCGATGATTGTCACCAACGGCATCGGCACTTCGCAGAAGGCCATCCGCATGTTTGCCCCCGCAGAGGTGGTGATGATTGTGCTGCACCGGCTGACGGACTGATTTATTCTTCGGGCATCAGCACCACTCCCAGTTTCTTCTTGCCATCCATCTTTACCACCATCGGCTGGTGGAAATGTACATGCCGCAGGTACTTCGTCTCGTGTACGGCAGGCTGTGCATTCAGGAATTCCTGGTTGTATACGCCGTCATTCATAAAGGCGTTGATGGTAAAGTATCCCACTCCAAAGGAGGTCAGGTTCTGGAAGAAGTGGGTTCCTGGCTGGGGTCTACCCGGTAGTTGGTTAGTCCGACTTCCACTATCACGCGGCAGCGCTGATGTGCGGCCACTTCACGGGGATGCCGAGCCAGGTGTCACTGCTACCCCAGCGTCCGGGACCTACAAGGACATAGTTGCGGCCTTCGTCTAGGAACTGCTGGTTCAGCTTCTCTATCTCCCAGGCAATCTCCTGGTTGTGGGAGGCACTATAGTCGTCTGTCTTCACATAGATAATGTCATGTATCTCGTTCATGATGCCATGTCCCAATGAGTTGTTGGAACGGAGCAGTACCTGGTTGTCTGGAATAGCGGTAAGGTCTTCATCCAGCATCTCCTTGGTGTCGACTATCGGGCGGATTTGCAGCAGGTAGAAGGTGCCGGTTTTGTCCTTCTCGCGGCTCATGGTGGCGGCTAAACTCTATCTCTACGGGACGGCGCATCTCCTGCTCTCCGTATTTCAAAGCCAGTTGCAGGATGCGTGGCAGGGGGAATACGTCGTGTTGCAGGATGTTGGCAAAGGTGATGACTTTGCGTCCGCCGGGATAAAGCCCGTCGCGGATAATCTGGTCGTAAGGGTCGTAGGTGGAGGCTATGTAGTTCAGTGCTCCGTCCTTTTCCGCTTCTTTGACGTGCAGTTTCAGCAGGTTGAAGCCGTCGTCGATGGAGAAGTCGTGACCGGCATTGCGCAGGTCGAGGGCATAGAAGCGGGTCTGAGTCTCTTTGAGGGCAATCTCCATTTCGCTGGTTTGCAGCACCTGGTTGGGGTGATAGGGCGAGAAGCGGAGCGTCATGCCACCGTCCACGATGTATTTACCTAACCGAGCGCCAGATTGACGATACCTTCTTCTGCCTTCTCGTCGCCGATGGGGTAGTAGTTGAGCGAACGTGCCACACCGGACATGCTGGGGTAGTAGCGGTCACCATACTGGTTGCCCACTACCTCTTGCAGGATGACAGCCATCTTTTCCTGGTCGATAACGTTGCTCGTTGCCTGCATGTATGCCTTCGAGTCGCGGAAGTAGACCGAAGCATATACTCCCTTGATGGCATCGCTCAGCATGCGCAGCATCTCGTACTTGTCGTCCAGATAGGGAATCATGTAGGTGTTGTAGATGCCGGCGAAGGGTTGGTAGTGCGAGTCTTCCAACAACGAGGACGAACGGATGGCAAGCGGCGACTTCACCACGTCGAAGAAGGTGAAGAAGTCCTCCACCAGGCGGTCGGGCAGCTTTGCTTTGAGGAAGTAGCGCAGGATGACGTCATCGTCGGCATCGGACAAGGCTATCTGATACAGATTGTTGGTATCCATAAACTCGTCGAACACATCGGTACAGAGCACGATGGTCTTGGGGATGGCGACACGGGCATTCTCAAACTCTTCGAACTCGGGGTGATGCTTCACCAGGTTGTCGATGAAAGCCAGTCCGCGCCCCTTGCCTCCCAGCGAACCGTCGCCAATACGGGCAAAGTTGGAGTATCGGTCAAAGCGGTCGCGCCTGAAGACTGCCACTACTCCCTGGTTTTTCATCTTGCGGTATTTCACGATAGCCTCGAAGATAATTTTACGGTGGGCATCCACGTCTTGCAAGCTATTCCAGGTGATGGGCCGCAGGAACTCTGCCACGGGAAACATGGCACGCGAGTAGAGCCAGCGGCTGACGTGGTTGCGGCTGATGTGGTAAAGGAATGATTCTGCCGGAACAGCAAAAAGAATGTTCTGCAGCTCTTTGAGATTCTTTACGCGGGCAATCTCTTCCAGCGTGTTCGGGTTGCGGAAGATAAAGTCGCCGAAGCCGAAATTGTCTGATACAATACGGCGCAGGTCCACATCCATCTTTTTGGAATTCTTGTCGATGAAGGCGGCATCGTATTTGGCTGCATACGCTACGTTGTCCGATTCGCTGGACTGTATGATAAGGGGTACAAACGGGTCTTCCTTGCGGATGGCGGCACAGAGCTTGATACCGGCCAGTCCGTCCTTCTCGCCCCGTTCTACGCGGGGGAAGCGTACGTCGGTGATGACACCTAATATATTATTCTTATATTTTTGGTAGATGCCAAAGGCTTCTTCATAGGTACGTGCCAGTACAATTTTGGGACGTCCCCTCATGCGCAGTGTGCGCTGGTGGGCATTCAGTGCTTCGGTAGAGAATTCCTGGCTCTGCTTCAATACGAATTTATACAGATTGGGCAGGATGGAGGAGTAAAAGCGGATGCCGTCTTCCACCAGCAGGATGAGCTGCACACCCACTTCGTTGACGTCGTGCTCCAGGTTCATCTTGTCCTCTATCAGCTTGATGATGGAAACCAGCAAGTCGGTGTTTCCCAGCCAGCAGAACACATACTCAAAGGGACTGAGGTCTTCATTGGCAATACGCTTGGTGATGCCGTGGCTGAAAGGGGTAAGTATCACCATCGGAATCTGTTCATACAGGTTTTTGATGTATCGTGCCACGTCGAAGCTGTCGTTGTCTCCCGTGCCCGGCATGCAGATGATGAGGTCGAAAGAGATGGAGGACAGCTGTGTCAGCGCCTCCTCGCAAGTGGAAACCTGCGTGAAACGGGGAGGGTAGCGCAAGGAGAGCGAAGTGTATTCATTGAATATCTTTTCGTCGATGCGGCCGTCATCTTCCAGCATGAAGCATCGTAAGGATTGGCTATCAGAAGGACGTTGAAAATGCGCCGTGTCATGAGGTTGGCAAACTGTGTGTCCTTGAAATAGAGCTGGTTTAATTTGAACTTACTGAGCATGGCTTCTCATGATTTGTTGGTTTCGGAAGGCAAAAGTAATAGAAATCGAACCTATTCGGATAGTTTTTCGACCGTTTTTTTATATTTATGCGTAATATTGCATCCGAAAAACAATATATGACCTATGTCTGCTCCATATCCGTTTCCATATAAATCCGTTGCATGTACATTTCTGCTGTTATGGGTGTTCGTTTTTTTGTCCGCTGACTTGTTTGCCGGTTCATTCCGCACCTTGGGTATCAAGGAGGGATTGGGCAGTCGGCAAGTATTCCAGATAAACAAGGATTCAGCCGGATTTGTCTGGGTGTATACTCATGTCGGGATAGATCGTTATGACGGGAATGAAATCAAGCATTACAAGCTGGACGGAATGGTTGATTCCAGGGACAATATCCAGTCTTCCACTACCATGATGTGTGATAAGGAGGGTATTGTCTGGGTTGCATTGAAGAATGGAAAAATCTATGCATACAACAAACTGACGGACTCTTTCCAATTGCGTGTGGACTTGGCCGATTACCTGCCTTCTCCGGTATTGTATAATATGCTGTTTGATGACGAAAACCGTTTGTGGTTGTGTATGTCGAAGGGGCTTTATTCTTGGGAAGAAAGTGCAGGACTGTCTTTTGCCGGATTGAAGGGGCAATCTGTCCGTTGCATGGTCCAAATGGAAGATGAAGTGTTTTTGCAGGCACCGACAAGGGTGTCTTCCGGCTGACGAAGGCAGGAGCGGCAGGTTCTTCGTCTTTTGAGACGAGGCCGGTTGACCTGCATACAGAGATGCATGTGGAATCGCTCTATGTCTTCGGAGCGAAGCTGTTCATCGGTACCTTTTCAAACGGCGTATTTGTGCTTGACGGTCCCGAAGGGCAAATACATTCCTTGAATGACCGGATTCCTCATGTGCCTATCCGTTCGTTTGCAAGGACAAAGGATAATTTGCTGCTGGTGGGAGCCGACGGTGCAGGTGTTTTTTGCATGGATGTCGCTACCGGAGAACTTTTGAACCATTATATGAATAACGGGGATGATGACAAAAGCTTGAGTGGTAATACGGTATCCGATATTTGTGTGGATGAATCCGGAGTTGTATGGATTGGCACTTCTACGAATGGCATCAGCTATCTGGATCCGGAGATGCCGGATGTCTATAGAATCAGGCACGAACGCAATAATGATAATTCCCTGAAGTCGGACCATGTAAATGTGATGTTTCAGGACTCGGAGGGAGATTATTGGTATGGTACAAACAACGGCGTCAGCCTCTATCAACCTCGGTCACGCAAATGGACCCACTATCTGGACGGTACGGAATATAGTGGCAAAGTGGTATTGGCACTTGCCGAAGACTCCGGGGGAAACATCTGGGTAGGTGGCTATGGTATCGGTGTCTATTGTATTCATAAACAGACCGGACGGGTACAGAAGAAGAGAAAAGAAATGCACATCCGGAGAAGGGAATGGCCACCGACTATGTTTATGCCATTTATGCGGAAGGGATTATGTCTGGTTCGGTGGTATTGAAGGAGAGTTTACCCGTTACGATATACGGACGGATACTTATACATATTACCCGATTGATTGCATAGGTGACATAAAGCCGGGTAAGGGGGCTCATTACTGATTGCCGGTTGCAGCGGGTTGGCCGTCTTTGATAAGAAGTCGGGAGACACGCAGTGGCATCAGACGTTTGGAGACATCTCTCTGCATTATCCTATCCGTTGCCTGATGCAGTCCTCATCCGGTGATATTTGGCTGGCGACAGACGGGGAAGGCCTTATACGTGTTGGTCCGGATGGGAAAGAGGTGCATGCATATACCGTAGATGACAATCTGGTTTCCAATTCCATCAATAGTCTGCTGGAGGATAACGAAGGGCGTATCTGGTTCAGTACGGAGAAGGAATTGTATTGCTTGGATTGTTCCCGGGATATTATCATCAGTGCCAATGATTTTTTGGATGTCAGCTGGGGATATTACAACCCGAATGCTGCCCTTAAGTTGAAGAATGGATGTCTTGCTTTCGGTACTGCAGAAGGGGTTCTTTCCTTTCTCCCGTCTTGGACTTGGGGACTCATGCACCGTTGAGCTGATTCTGACAGACTTAAACTGCTTTATGAATCGGTCAAAGCGGGAATGAAAGGCTCTCTTTTGCAAACGAATATCAATGATACCCGGAAAATAGATTTGAAGTATAATCAAAACTCCTTCTCAATTTCCTTCTCTGCCATCAACTTTGCAGTCCCGCATCGTATTAGGTATGAGTATAGGCTCGAAAATCACAATGAAGAGTGGGAACACTCCAATTCAGTGCGGAACGTGAGCTATATGAATCTCTCGTCCGGTAAGTATGTATTCCGCTTGCGGGCATTTGATAAGTACACCGGGCAGCAGGTGGGAGAAAGAAGTCTGGACATTGTCATTCATAACCCTTACTGGGTTTCGTGGTGGGCGCTGCTCCTCTATTTCATCTTGTTGTTTGTCTTTGTCTGCATGTTTGTGCAGTATAGGAGGCATAAGGTGAACGAGGGGCGTATAAGGGACAAGATACGTTCCTTTATCAGTATAGCCCATGATATCCGTACACCGGTTACTTTAATAAAGGCTCCGCTGAGCGAGCTCGAAGCGCAGGAGGGACTTCCGGAGCAGGGTAAGAAAACCGTTGCGGTGGCAATGAAGAATGTGGAAAAACTGATGGGAATGATTACTCAACTGCTTGAGTTGCAGAAAACGGAACTGCATGCCGAGGAGTGTCTGAAGGTTTCTCCATACGACATTAAGGCTTATCTGGAGGAAAAAATGGCGGAGTTTCACTTAGCTGCCATGCAGAAGAGCGTCGGGATAGAGTTGGAGGTGGAGCCGGATATGCCCAAGGTTTGGATTGACCGGGAGAAGATGGATCATATCATAGACAATCTGCTCTCCAATGCCTTGAAGTATACAGAGAAGGGAGCCATCCATATACTGGTGAAGACTGCAAGAAAGAAATGGACTATTGAAGTGAAGGATACGGGTATCGGCATTCCGAAAGAGGAGCAGGGCAATATCTTCCACGAATATTATAGAGCCCAGAATGCCATGAACTTTGAGGAAACCGGTTCGGG
>ENA-OQDD01000150-OQDD01000150.1-human-gut-metagenome-genome-assembly--contig:-NODE-150-length-28576-cov-2.038455_pt1 | contig 28576 bp, 39 predicted proteins | sample MGYA00242507_ERZ504598 | MGnify/ENA primary metagenome ERZ504598 (study PRJEB26092, sample SAMD00036318) | human gut metagenome | host: Homo sapiens | study: EMG produced TPA metagenomics assembly of...
AATTGGGCATTTTGATACGAATATTTGTCCGTTTCTTGATTACATAGTCATTATAACCATATACGTTGTTTCTGTGTTAACAAATTCCACACAATTATATGCATATTCAAACATAAATGTACAAAAATATGCGAAAAGACATGTTTTCTACCATCCCTTTAGTGCAGATATCCTAAAATTGAGTAGTTTATGCTCATAATTTTCAGGATTTATCTTCCACTGATATGGCGAAGTGTCCAAAAATTTGCGGAAATTACGGTTAAAAGTTGACTGAGTTGTAAATCCACATTTTTGTGCAATAAGCTCCATCGGCTCATTTGTCTTTTTCATAAGCTCGCACGCCTTCTGCACTCTTATCAGATTCAGATACTCCATAGGCGGCATATTGATATATGATTCAAACAGTCTCCTGAAATGAGTCTCACTCATATTGCACAGTGACGAAAGCTCCCCTGCCTTTATTGTTTCGCTGTAATGCTTATTCATATAGTCAAGCGCCGTGGCTATCTGTGACATATTAGTGCCCTTTACGACATCATTATCTTCCTCCGGCAGCTCATCATACATGCGCAACAGCTCTATTACAATTCCCTGCACAAGGAGCTTTATCGTCCTTTGGCAATAAATCTTGTGCTCACTGGTTTCCCTGATTATGGCATTTATATACTCAGCCATAGCCGCTCTGATACACGTTGGTCATAAACGCTTTTTTTGATATAGTCGTAACTGCCTCATTCTGGAATGCCGCATTGTTTGGGAACATCTCTTCTATCACAGAATGTATGTCAATAAAAATGTACTCCCAGAAATTCACCACCTCACCATAGCTGACTGTAACATGTGGAAAATTCTCAGGTATAAATGTGATATCGCCGTCATGATACTGGTAAATATCCTCATCCAGATACATATTTCCATCTCCCTCGCGGCAGATGCCGATTTCAAGCAGATTATGGAAATGCAGGTGAAATTCCTCATGACCATACACTCTCTTCCAGGATTCTCCGCACAGCACAAGTGCCGATTCTCCCTGTGGCAGCTCATAGAATCTGAATTCCATCGTGTCTTTTTTTCTTTTCGCCATATATACTCTCCTTTGCAGCGAAATGCCAAATACGCTGCTGCTATTATAGCAGCAGCGCACCAATCACTACTTTAATCAAAATCGAACTTGTCGAATCTCTTGTACATAGCCTTGTACTTCTTGCGGACATCCTCGTTGCCCTGAAGTACCTCTTCCTCTGTACCTCTGAATTGACAGCGGATGCAGCTATAAATACCTGTTTCCTTATTATAGAACATATCAATATCAAGATCCCTCATAAAACATAAAGGACATCTGTAATTTAATTTGCCTTTTCCAAGTTGAGCCATGTTGCAAATACCTCCTTGTCTTTAATCTGTTTCTTGTAACCAAGCTTGAACATTGGAGAGAATGCATATCCTTCCTCAATGTATCCCTCTGCCTTTGCAGATGGTGTGAGTGAAACCTTTGTCTGAATTGCAGGAATTACTGCGCTTACTGCAGTTGCTCCGTCAAGCTTTGCATCACGACACTTGTACTCATAATTGATGCTCTGTGGGTTTTCTCCCTCACATGTAAGTGTGATGCCTGTCATATCCTCAGGATACTCTGTTGTTCCGTAGCATGCTGTGATGTACTCATCGAGATAAACCTCTGCATTTGGATCACTCATGCTAAGGATATTACGCTCAATCTTGATGTTTGATGAGCCCTCCTCAAAGTATTCCTTTGTCTGAAGAGTAAGCTTAACATCATAAAACTCAATATCTACAGGATCAAGTGTAAGGATTCTTGTTTTCTTGCCATCAATAACTTCCTCTGAAAAATGGCTGTGTGTAGGACAGAGACACAGGTCAACCTCCTCACCGTTGTGTGAAAGCTTGGCACTTCTTACTGTTCCTGCTCCTGCATAGTGTGTAAAGTATCCTGCTCTGTATTTCTCCTGAATAAGGAATGGATAAGATGCATCCTGTACATGCTTTGTTCCGATTCCTACCGGCCACTCAAGCTTTGCAACGTATGGACGAAGGTCTACGATTGCTCCACCCTGATCCATGTTTACGCATGCTCTCATGTATGGGTCACAGTACCAGAAGAGCTGCTTGTCTGAGCCGTAAAGGATATCTCTCCATGGTGCACACTCAGGCTCATTGTAGTTACCTGCGTTGACACCCTTCTTCTCTCTGAAGTAATCAGCGAACTCTGACATTGTCATGTCGATGAGCTTACCCTCTTTCTTTAACTTGCCATAGTAATTACAGCCGTCTGTGTATGACTTTAAGAGAAGCTCATATGGCTGCTCCCAGCGTCCCATCTTGTTCATCCAGCCAGGTCCTACGAACATCATGTTGTATGAGTATCCGTTATTGTATTTTGCAAGGTCTCTGTACTGGTCGATGAGGTTATAAAGATATGGATACTCCCATGTCTTTGTATCATAAATCATTCCACGAAGCACGTTCTGTGGATGTGTTCCGAAGTTTGAGCCGTTTCCGTCATAGCATGCAATAAGGTCACGTGAGAGATGTGGAATTGCTACGATTCCGCTATCCTCTTCCTTATTTGCTGCCGGCGCATGTGTGTTCTGCTTTGATGGAATCCATGGTGCCCATGGGCCTCCGTCGAAGAGTGTGTACCATGAGTTGTTACATGTGTGGTATGCCTTAGGGCCCTCCTCCCAGCATGTTGCAACTGCACATTTTACCATTGGGTATTTTTCTTTGATGTAGTTTATAAGGTCTGCATCCATATAGTACGAGCCTGTTGACTCAGGATAGAAACCGAATCTGTCATGGAATTTCTCGAAAACATCATTTACGATAGCTTTCTTGTCCTCCATTGAGAACATCCAGATACAGAAATCCTTTGTCTTATACTTCTCTCTAAACTCCTCACATGGAAGTCCAAGGAGTGAAAGTGCTATCTCATCACCGTATTTCTCGTGATCCTGCTTTGCAAGCTCTACTGCCTCATCATTAAAAGCGAAGCATATGTCATCTGGATTGTGGTTTTGAGTCCCGCCTCATGCGCAAGTCTCTGCTGTGTCTTGAAGATGTCGAGTGACTCTGTGATAAGCTTCTTATCTCCAATATCCTCTTCTTTTCCCTGTCCTGTCACTGTTGCTGAGTACTCAGGCACCATCTCAGGGCGGTGAATGATGTTAACAATAAATTTGTCCATCCGTTGTTTCCTCCATTTGCTTGTAATTTAATTTATTTCTTAGGTGCGTTTTTTCGCGCAACCGTTTGTTCTAAACTTAGTATATTACAGCATTGCGATTATGTCAATGTGCAATTTCGACATTTTTAAATTTTTGTTTTCAAGCATTTTTCACAAAAAAAGGATTAGGTGCGCGTTTCTGTGCGCAACTTTTGCGCATTGGTCGCAGGTCGGTACGTAAGCCGTGGACTGTTGGGGAGACACGCACTTTCGCCCTCGCTACGCTTCGCGACTAAGATTCTATACGAAATTATGCTTTTAGGTTTTCTATGCACGACGAAACCGTCGAAACTTATACAAATGTATATGCTAGATGGTTTGCTATAATCTCACAGTTTATAGTTACTGCTTCATTGTGTACGCTTTGGCGGTTACAAATGACACGCTACTCACAAGTTCTAGTACACTCCACAGTAGTTAATTCTCAACTAAGCCATCAATACATGTCTATAAGTCCATTTTTATGAGGCTTTACGGCTGGGTTTTTGGAGCTGTTTTTGGGATTTTTGCAGTTTCAGCTACTTTTTGCCAGGTCTTTTCCGGCTTTCTGGCTGGGTTTGGGTGCTGTTTTGGTGATTTCTGCAGTTTCAGCTACTTTTTGTGAGGCTTCTGGCATAATGGTGGAAGCCCAACACCATAAATTAACAACAACATATTGAAAAAAGCCACTTGTGTCCTTTAATATCAAGAACACAGTTATAAGAATGGTAATCTTTATGAACCAGGTCCTCCTGCGTACACATATGTAAATCTTCCTCTCCCCTGCGTCCATGCAGGTGCGTTTCTACGCTTCATGAGCATAATTTCGTACAGAATCTTAGTTGCTAAGCGTAGCGATAGCTAAAGCGCGTGTCCCCAACAGTCCCCGGCTTACGTACCTTACGTTGTGACAGAAATTTAAATAAATGTTTTTAATCTTGCGCTTATTATGTTATCATGTAACTGAGATATAATTAATGATTCATTATAAATAGAAAGAGGTGTTTATATGTGTAGTATTGCAATAAAAATACCAGATGAAGTATTATACGATACCAAAATGACCAAAGATGAAGCTAATGCTTTTGCCAAGAAAGCTACTGCTCTAATGCTTTATTTAAAAAACCATATTTCTATTGGATATTGTGCACAGATAGCCGGAATGAGTGAGGAAGATTTCATCAAATATCTAGGCAATAATAATATATCTATCTTCAGTTTTGATGATGAAGCAGAATTTATAGAGGAGATGAATAATGCGTAGGGTAATTGTCAATTCAACACCATTAATTGCATTGTGCAATGCAGACTTACTTAAACATTTTATTTCTTCTGTAAAAAATGCAATAACCAAATTCAATCAAACGGATTCTATATAAATGAAAATATCATTAAACTAGCATTAAAACAGGCAGGTGAATTATGATTAAAATAGCATTCTTTGATGTGGATGGCACCCTGCTTCGGCTGGGACATAAAGAATTATCAGCAAACACTGCTGCTGCACTTAGGCAGCTCCACCAAAATGGCATCATCCTTTGTATGGCTACCGGAAGATGCTACACAGGTGTGCCTCATTTTGATGGAATTGATTTTGATGTCCTGCTCACCTTTAACGGCTCATTCGTCACCAAAGGCAATGATATCATCTTCAAAAATCCTATTAATGAGCACGACAAATATCAGATAATTTCCAATCTAAAGCAGATGAACCGCGCCATTGCAATCAGCAACGAGCATATGATTGTCACAAACGGTACCGACCCTGATTTAGAGCAATACTTTGCCTTTGGCAGCGAAAAGCTTAAAATCGCTGACAATTTTGACGAGATAAGCAGGACTGATATATATCAGATTATGTGCTCCTGCAAAAAAGATGAGCACTCACAGATTCTATCCGGCGCGCCCCACTCACAGATAACTGCATGGTGGGATAAGGCCGTTGATATTATTCCGCTTAACAGCGGCAAAGGCAATGCAGTTGCTGCAGTGCTTAGACATTATGGTTTCTCAAAGGATGAAGCAATTGCTTTCGGTGACGGATATAACGACATTGAAATGCTTGAAGCTGTAGGCATGGGTATTGCCATGGGCAATGCAAAGGACGAAGTCAAAGATAAGGCTGATTTTGTATGCAAATCTGTTGAGGAAGACGGAATATATCATTATTGTATTGAAAACAAACTGATTTTTAAAAGAGATATACTTATGAACTTAGACAACAATTTACGACAACTACTCGAAAACGAAACCAAAATACATCTTGCGGAAATCCGCTTTCTCTACCAGAAGCTCGACAGACAGCTTGGGCTTAACGGTGCAAGGATTCCCATCACCTTCGGCTTTGATACGGACAGGCTTGGCGCATACACTCCGGGCTTTGGGCAGGATGAAGAAGAATTTCATTTTTCACTGCTGTTCATCGGCTACTGTGTGGCAAAGCCATTGTCAAAGGATGACAGGATGGATTATATAAGCACGAATATGCCCACTATATGCAGTACAATATGGACATCCCGGACAAATACAACTGGCAGCCCGGCATCCACGGAAGTGCGTGGAAATACTGCTGCTCACTTATCGGAGCAGCTCCCACTCCTTACTACAAAGCCGGTGAAGGACTTATTAAGCACGATTATGATAAGGTTCTCAAAAAGAAAATTACTGACAAGAGTATTCCTAATCCGCGACACATATTCACGCGAGCAGGAATACCGCAAAAATAAAAACAGTACTGTAAAATTTAATATCAATGACGATGTCAATCATCCAAAGTTCGGCAAGGGCACCATTGAACATATCGAGCAGCTCGAAGGCTCAGTTCGGCTGCATGTCAGATCGGTGAAGATCTTAAGAAAATTGATCAGAAATGGCTGCTTCAGGTAAACTTGAAGAAAGCAGGTGCATCAAGACACATATAGCGTTATGCTATCCTACATTACATTATTTCAAGTTCGTGAAAAATCCTTACTATCTAAAATCATGGACTGCAATATACCGCAGCCCCATGATTCTAATTATGTCTTATATTATTATTTTAATAAGTATTTAAGTCACATTGAGAACAAGAAAATCTACAGCTCAATTGCAATCGTATATGACTTCTCAAATTTCTCACCCTGTGCCAGCGAATTACCATACTCCCTGTCCTTTAATTCTCCGGCAAAGCCTGCTCTGTCGCATCGGCCGTACCACGGTTCAATACAGATAAACGGTGCTCCCATTCCTGCCGGTGACCACAGACCAAATAAAGGCGCATCAAAGGACACCGTAAGGTATGGCTTCTTATCCGGTGTACACAGGCTCACCTTTGAAGCCTGTCTGTTTTCTATTATGAGCGCATCCTTATCAAACATATGCTCATCTATCTGACAGTATCCATCCACATCCACATTAAGCAGATTGTCATCCTTGTCTAAAAGTCCTCCGTCACAGATAAGTCCGTAGGTGATTGCCTTGTCTGTGTCAAGCTTCAGATAATAGTCTGACTGCTTTCCCTGCTCTGCGACCGGACACATAAATGCCGGATGACCACCTATTGAGAAAAGTAAATCCTTTTTCGCAGGATTTGTCACCCTCCAGGTCACTTTTATCTCACTGCCTGAGAGCTTATAGCCTATTTCGAGCACAAACTCAAACGGATATTTTGCAAGAGTCTCATCATTTGATTTAAGTGAAAACCATGCCTCATCCTTTGTCTGTGACACAAGCTCAAACTCCATATCCCTTGCAAAGCCGTGCTGTCCCATCGGATAATCTGTCCCATCAACGGTAAACTTCTTGTCCTTTAAGCTGCCGACAAACGGGAAAAGCACCGGTGCGCTTCTCTTCCAGTATTTCTCATCGGCATCCCACAGATACTGTGTACCAGTTTCCTTGCCGGTGATGCTTTTAAGCTCTGCTCCGAAGCTGTTTATCGTGAGCTCAAGTGATTCATTTTCCAGTTTAATCTCCATCACATATCTCCTTTTATATTTTTGTAACTATTCAGTCAGTTTTTTACATCACAAGCAGTCCAATAATTCTTACAATAAATGCTGCCCCCATGCAATCGCACACTGCAAAGCACCACACTGACTGCCACTTTGCACCCAGCTCTCTCTTTATGGATGCTATAGCAGCCACGCATGGGCTGTAGAGCAGCGAGAACACCAGAAGAGATGCGGCTGAAAGTGTTGTGAGTGCTGTCGTAACCGTTCCGCCAAACAGTATCTCAAGTGTTGATACCACGCTCTCCTTTGCCATGAGTCCGCTGATAAGTGACGTGCATATACGCCAGTCGCCGAGTCCCAGAGGCTTAAAGACAGGCACGATAATACTTGAAATAACGGCAAGCATGCTGTCCTTTGAGTCTGTTACCATGTTAAAGTGTATGTCAAAGCTCTGTAAGAACCATATCAGCATTGTGGCAATAAGTATTACCGTAAATGCCTTCTGCAAAAAGTCCTTTGCCTTCTCCCAGAGCAGCTGGCACACATTCTTGGCGCCCGGCATCCTGTAGTTTGGCAGTTCCATGACAAACGGCACTGCGTCACCCCTGAACAAAGTCTTTCTGTAGATAAATGCGAAAAGTATTCCGACAATTATGCCAAGGAAGTACAGACTCCCATGACAAGTCCGCCATGCTTCGGGAAAAATGCACTAACAAAGAATGCATAAATTGGCAATTTTGCCGAACAGCTCATAAACGGTGTGAGGAGTATAGTCATTCTACGGTCTCTCTCACTTGGCAGTGTACGTGTCGCCATGACAGCCGGCACCGTACAGCCGAAGCCTATGAGCATTGGTACTATGCTTCGTCCGGAAAGTCCTATCTTACGAAGGAGCTTGTCCATGAAGAATGCAACCCTCGCTATGTATCCGCTGTCCTCCATGAGGGATAAGAAAAAGAACAGTGTCACGATAATCGGCAAAAAGCTTAATACGCTTCCAACACCCTGAAAGATGCCGTCTATTACCAGTCCGTGCAGCACCTCATTCACGCCTGCCGCTGTGAGTGCCTTATCCGTAAGCACAGTCAGTGCTCCTATGCCCTGCTCCAAAAGCCACTGAAGGCCTGCTCCGATTACGTTGAAGGTGAGATAAAATACAGCAAGCATTATCACTATAAAGCACGGTATTGCCGTGTATTTGCCTGTAAGAACACGGTCGATGCGCTCACTTCTGATACGCTCCCTGCTCTCCTTTGGTTTTACCACGGTGCTCTCGCATATTTTCTCAATAAATGTAAAGCGCATATCCGCAATTGCAGCGCTTCTGTCAAGGCCTCGCTCCTTCTCCATCTGGACAATCAGATGCTCTATTGCCTCTTTCTCATTCTCATCAAGATGAAGCTGCTCTAATATAAGTGCATCCCCCTCGATAATTTTGGTAGCAGCAAAGCGAATCGGAACTCCGGCGAGCTTTGCATGATCCTCAATCAGGTGACTGACCGCGTGTATACATCTGTGCACGGCACCGCCAAAATCATTCTCATCACAGAAATCCTGTCTGCCCGGGCGCTCCTGATACTTTGCAATGTGTATTGCATGGCGCACCAGCTCATCAACACCCTGATTCTTCGCGGCTGAAATCGGTACAACAGGCACTCCTAACAGTCCCTCGATTTTATTTACATCGATTGAGCCTGAGTTTGCCGTCACCTCATCCATCATATTTAGAGCGATAACCATCGGTATATCCATCTCAAGAAGCTGCATGGTCAGATACAGGTTTCTCTCGATATTTGTCGCATCTACGATATTTATTATGGCCTTTGGCTTGTTATCGAGCACAAAGTTTCTCGACACAATCTCCTCATTAGTATATGGCTCATTGAGTAAATGCCCGGTAAATCTGTGATTGATGTATCCGGATGTTCTTTAATAGAGCCATCCTTTCTGTCCACCGTCACTCCCGGGAAATTGCCCACATGCTGGTTTGAGCCTGTAAGCTGGTTGAAAAGTGTTGTCTTGCCGCAGTTTTGGTTTCCCACAAGTGCGTATGTGAGCTTCTCACCATCCGGAAGGGGATTGCCACTGCCCTTCACATGGTATTTGCCCTCCTCGCCAAGTCCGGGATGGGCTGTGTTACTTATCTTTTTAGGACCCTCATGCTTTCTTGAACGGCTGTCAATTAATTCTACTCAATCTGTGCCGCATCATCAAGCCTCAATGTGAGCTCATAGCCGTGCACCTGAAGCTCCATCGGGTCTCCCATCGGTGCAAATTTGATTACTGTCACTTCGGCCTTTGGGATTACTCCCATATCCAGGAAATGCTGACGCAGTGCGCCCTCACCGCCTACTGTAAGTATTCTGGCACTCTGTCCTATGCCAAGTTCTTTTAGTGTCATTTTATCGCTTCCTAGTGTATTTATTGATAATTTTTCTCAACTTATCACAAATATCTTACCACAAAGCGTGTGCCACTGCATTCATTTTTTTCATTAATACATCTTTTTACAATCCTCCACAAGGATATATCCATTGTCATGACGCACAATTGCTTCCGCGAGCGAAAGTCCTATGCCGATGCTGTCTGCCGGCTGTCCGCTGCCGCTGTAAAAACGCGTAAAAATATGCTTTTTGTCCTCATCACTTATGGTCTCTCCATCGTTTTGCACTGTTATCTCTGCATACATCTCATACCTGTAAAAGCCTATCCTTACCTCACTCTCTGCGTGCTCCACTGCATTTTTTACTATGTTTGTAATGGCCTCACACTGCCAGTATGCATCAGCATGTATACAGGCATCCTTATCAGAGCCTTCATCTATGGACAGCCTTATGTCTCTCAAATCGCAAAGTGCCATAACATTATCAGCTGCCTCAGACACAATTTCAGACAGCAGCGTATCCTTCTCATCAAACTCCACAACATCCGCTTCAAGCCTTGAAAGCTTTAAGATAGCCTGCACCATATGCGATATATTGTCCACATCGCGCTTTGCCCTGCGCATTATCCTGTTTCTGTTTTCAGATGCCATATCAGGATTTCCTTCCAGATTTTCCAGATTTATCGAAAGTGATGTGAGCGGAGTCTTAAGCTGGTGCGATATGTCAGAAAGCGCATCCTTTAGCAAAAGCTTGTCTGCCTTTGCATTTTCCGCAGACTCCCTCAAATAGATTGCTGTCTTGTAAAGCTCTCCCTTAAGTATAGAAATCTCTCCCTCTGTGCTATCTGCCATAACAAGTCTGTAGTCTCCCTGATTTATGCGACGCAGATAATCCGCAGCCTGTCTGACCTGTCTTTTAAAGCTAAATCTTATAAGCACAATGTAAAGGCAAAAGCCCCTGCAAAAGCACAACAAGAAATATGTCTAGCCAAAGCGCCCCTTTAAGCGCTTTTTCATTTGACAAAACCGCAGAATCCTTTTCCATATCAATGCCGTATTTTTTTAAGAGCGTCTCTGCGCTTTTTAAATTTGTATAATCGCTGCCTGAGCTGCTGTCATTTAGAATCGCAGCTATACTGCCATCTGATACATCGGGATATTTTTCATGAATAAGCGCACATAGCTTAGCCACTGTGATGTTATAGTTTTTCGTATATGCCCTGTACTGGAAAAAAACGGTAAAAGCCATAACCGTCACACATATACATGTATAAATTATCGCAAAATACACAAAATGTTTTCTGTTCTCTAAATTATATTTCTTCTTTCTCATGCTTTCCCCCGGGAACTGTCTCTGTCGGCCGATACTGTTTAAATAGCTTCATCTGAATCAACACGATACCCGATTCCCTTCACAGTCTTTATCACATCCTCACCAAGCTTTGCCCTGATGCGCTTCATATAGACAGTCACTGTATGGTCATACACATCGTTGCCTGTCGCCTCCCAGATGCAGTCAAGCACGGCATTTCTGGACACAGCCTTGTCGTGATTGGTAAAAAGCAGATCAAGTATACGGTTTTCAAGACTTGAAAGAGCAATCACCTGTCCAGCCTTCTTGCTTCCTTTTTGTCCAAATCATAGCTTATGCTTCCTGCGTGTATGACAGATGAGCTGTCATCACTTTTCCTTCGTAAAAATACGCGTTTTACTCTCGCCACAAGCTCTCTTACTGAAAAAGGCTTTGTGATGTAATCCTCCGCTCCAAGCTCAAGGCCCTTTACTATATCATTTTCCTCATCCCTTGCGGTAAGAAAAAATCACCGGTGTTTTTTCTTTTTCCAGCCGTTCGCTGTAAAAATCAAAGCCGTTCCCATCCGGAAGCGACACATCAAGCAGCACAAGGCCGGGGTGCTCACTCAAAAGCGCCCCAGCCTCCTTTAAATTGCCTGCTGTCAAAAGCTCATATTCAGGTTCTGTAAAGGTATCACACAGTCCCTCTGTTATTCCTTTATTGTCCTCTATGAGAAGTATTTTTTTCATATCAGCTCCCGCATTTCCTACAGATTTTCATTCTTGATTGTCTCAATAACGTTATTGTGTCTAAGCTTCGTCATTGATAGTTTCATGATAGCATAAATCAGCATTATTACAACCAATATACACAATATAATTGCTTTATACGGCGGTTCATAAATGATTGCATCATCCATCCTGTTCATCATAACACATAAGAGATAGCTTATTAAAATACCAAGCGGTACTCCTATTACAAGCGCCTTCACAGATATAAACACACTCTCGAGTCTGACCATTCCCACAAACTGCTTATCTGTCATTCCAATGCTTCTTAATGTGGCAAACTCGCGGCTTCTAAGCTCCATTCCGGTGCTTAAGGTATTGATGATATTTGTGATTCCTATTAAGGCAATGACCACAATAAGTCCGTATGCAAATACTCCAAGCAGTGTAAAGAGTGACTTTTCATCGCGCATCTCCTTATCCAGATTGCTGACATAAAAACTAATCTGCGAATACTCAGGATTTCCTTCCGTCTCCTTTTCGAATGTATCCTGATATTCATCTGCATTTTCTGCAACCACATATGCCGAATATGACGCATATCCCGGTTTAATCTCATTACCGTTCTTACCGTCACCCCATAGGCTTTCAAAGCCTTTTTGGTTCATAAACAATAGCGTGTTGCTGTAGCCCTTATAACCTATTGGTACCTTGTCTGTGACACCTGCAATAGTTACATCCACAGTCTTTCTGACTCCGTTATTTATTGTTTCCTCGTCAACGTATCCGCTGTTATCCTCTGTGCCGCTTTCAGTATCACCTTCCACTGCATTATTATCATCTGTGCTGCTTTCAGTATCGCCTTCTGCTGCATTATCATCAGAAGAAGCATCATCATACACATTGTAGCCACACTCGATTATATCTCCTGCTTTATATTTGTACAGCTCCATCTCTTTTTTGACGTATTTTGAGCTATTCTCATTATACACATCAAATGTGCATTTATTCACAAGAATTGCTCCTGCAGCTGCATTTTTTATGCCTGCGTCAGACGCATACTTATCATACGATTTATCATCCAAAACCGTGATTAAAAACATTTGCGAGACATCCTCACTGTCATCATAAAGCTGCCTGCAATACTCTCCATATTCCTTTGTATACTCCGGCTTACTGACATCGAAATCATAGCCTGCTCCAACCAGATAATCCTCAGCTCCTTCAATGCCACTCAAAAGCTTAGAGAACTTTTCAATATCAATGTCCTTTTTACATGACATATTTATTCCAATATTGTAATCTGTTGATGCATATGACATCCCAACAACGCTAAAGGCCATAGACATAAAGTATGATATCACAATAAAGGTTACTGAGCAGATAACAATAGATGTCACTGTGGTTCTGTACTTTTTATTGTTTCTCTTTATATTCTTATATGAGATAACGCCTCCGATACCCCAGATTCTGCCTATAATCGCCGGTGTCTTAAGCTTTGCTGACTTTATTTTAATCTCCTTTGTGTTTCTTATTGCTTCAAGCGGTGTAACCTTTGCAGCCCTTCTTGCACTGCCTGTTGCTGAGAAATAAATGGTTGCTATACTCAGTATCACAGCAAGAATAAGTGCAGGCAGGGAAGTATGAAAGCTCAAAGCAAAGTTAAGCCAGCCTGCTGACAGCGCATTTACCACCTTGACAAGTATAAGCGATGCCAAAATACCACTCATGGTACCTACAGGAATACCAACCACTCCAAGCATTGCTGCCTCTGTCTTAACGCTGCTTTTTATCTGGCGCCTCGTAGCACCCACGCTTGCAAGCATGCCATACTGCCTGATTTTTTCAGTGATTGATATGTTGAAGCTGTTTTTGATACAGTACACTGATGTCAGTATGATTATCAAAGCCACAACAGCGGCCACTGTAAACAGTGCTTTAAATGAACCGTCAATCGGGAAAACGCACTCATAGCTTATAAGGTATCCATTCATATATATATCATATTTTGCATTTTCCATCTCTTTAAGAAACCTGTCACTCTCCTCAGCAGACATTTCAACAGATGATTTATTTGCTTTCTCAAACAGCTTTTCATCCACACCAATTATATCAGCAGTCACAGCATCCTTGTTTCTTAAAGCCTTTTTAGTGTATCTGCTGTACACTGTGAGTGTAGTGTCAGCTTCGCTTGCCTCACTCTTTGTGCCGTTATCAATTGCTGCCAGTTCATCAGAGTATGTGACAAATGTATATCCGGCGGCACTATAGTCCTCCATTCCATAGCCCGGTCTTTCCATGATGCCTACCACCTTGTAGTGCTTTGTCACAGTATCGGTAAGTGTCTCTGCCTCATGCTCATATGCGCAGTTTTCCGATATGACACTTTCGGTGTTTGAATCATATCGCTTTCCGACATCAAGTGTTATCTCATCTCCCACCTTTATGTCGATTCGTCCGTTTGTCTTTAAGTGCCTTGGAATGACTATCTCATCCTCATTTTTGCCATGCGCCCTCTATAAGTTTAAAGCAGCCTCTCTCAAAGCCGGCTCATCTGTTGCCATGACATATGCATACGGCTTATCCTCATTCTTGCAGCCGTCCAGATTTGCAAAGCCCATTCCCATTGTCTCAAATGTGCTTTCAATATTTCTGTTGTTTTTAAACTCCGAAAGCTCAGACATTTTCACATTCGAAAATTTCACATGAAAGTCGCCGCCCTTTTGCTTCTGGTATTCAATCACACTGTACTGAAAGCTTGACACAAGTGTGACAAGCGCCGACAAAAGCGCTGTTGCAAGAATTATTCCGACTATCGTGACAATAGTTCTTTTCCTGTTGAGTTTTAAGTTTTTTAATGTGAGTGTCTTCATCAAATTCATCTGATTTTACCATCCTCTATCATTATTGTGCGGTCAGCCGCCTTTGCAAGCTCCATATTGTGTGTAATCATAATGATTGTCTGGTTGAGCTCACGGTTTGAGGTCTTTAAGAGATGCATAATCTCGTTGCTGGCTTTGGTATCCAGGTTTCCGGTCGGCTCATCCGCTAGCACTATAGATGGTCTCGTAATCAGGGCTCTTCCTATAGATGTGCGCTGCTGCTGTCCACCTGAGAGCTCATTTGGCAGATGAGTACGTCTCTCTGTAAGTCCAAGGCGCAAAAGCATGTCATCCATCTGTGCTTTTTCCACCTTTCTTCCATCAAGCTCCATCGGAATTGCCATGTTTTCCTCCACATTTAATATAGGTATCAGATTATAAAACTGATAAATGATGCCTACCTGTCTTCTTCTGAATATGGCAAGCTCATCATCATTCATTGCAAAAATATCAGTGCCGTTTATATACACCTTTCCGCTTGTTGGCCTGTCAACACCTCCGAGCAGATGAAGCAGTGTGGATTTTCCGGAGCCGCTCGCCCCGACAATTGCCACAAACTCTCCCTTTTCCACGCTCAATGACACATCGTCCAAAGCCTTGACCTGATTTTCTCCGGCTCCGTATATTTTTGATAAGTGTTCTACTCTAAGCAGTTCCATTTAATTCTCCTTTTCTTCTCTATACATTTTTGAGTGCTGTGCGGTCTGTCCTTTAAAGTGCAGCCGCCCCGCGATACAAGTGTATAATACATTATGTAAAGTTACAGGTAGGTTACTTTTAAAAAATATTACAGCATAATATAAAAACTCCGGTCAGAACAAAAAGTTTTCTGTGCCGGAGCTTATATATTATATGTTTTATATCATATGTTTTATAATTATCTATGCCAATAATTATTTCTGCTTATATGAAGACAAAAAGTCTGCAAGCTTGCCTGTGGCATCCTTTAATATCTCTGTTCGAGGCAGATATACCACTCTGAAGTGATCCGGCTTATCCCAGTTGAAGCCGCCGCCGTGGATGATGAGTATCTTCTTCTCACGAAGCAGATCAAGTGCAAACTGTTCATCGTTTGTGATGTTGAACCTTGCAGTATCAATCTTTGGGAATATGTAAAATGCTGCCTTTGGCTTTACTGCCGAAATTCCCGGTATATCGTTTAATGCCTTGTAGACGTACTCTCTCTGCTCATAGATTCGTCCGCCCGGCACAATATACTCGCCTACACTCTGATATCCGCCTAATGCCGTCTGCACTATCGACTGCGCCGGAACATTCGAGCAAAGACGCATGTTTGAGAGCATGTTGAGACCCTCAATATAGTCCTTTCCGAGCGCCTTGTTGCCGCTTAAAACCATCCATCCGATACGATATCCTGCTATCATATGCGACTTCGAAAGACCGCTGAAGGTCACACAGAAGAGGTCCGGTGCAAGCGACGCAATAGACACATGCTCATAGTCATCCATCACAAGCCTGTCATATATCTCATCCGAAAAAATCATGAGCTCGTGCTCTCTTGCCACATCAACTATCTGCTGCAGCACCTCCCTTGGATAGAGCGCTCCCGTAGGGTTATTAGGGTTTATTATTACGATTGCCTTTGTCTTGTCTGTAATCTTCTTTTTGATATCCTCTATGTCCGGATACCACTCTGACTGCTCATCACAGATATAGTGTACTGCCGTGCCTCCCGCAAGTGTAACGCAGGCTGTCCAAAGCGGATAGTCCGGTGCCGGCACCAGCACCTCATCACCATTGTCAAGAAGCGCTGACATGCTTAAGTTTATAAGCTCGCTGACTCCGTTTCCGGTGTAGATATCCTCAACCGTCACATTAGGAAGCTTTTTGAGCTGTGCATATTGCATGATTGCTTTTCTTGCAGAAAAAAGTCCCTTGGAGTTGGAATACCCCTCACAGTCCGTGAGCTGGCGAGACATATCATATATCACCTCATCAGGTGTCCTGAAGCCAAACGGCGCCGGATTTCCTATATTGAGCTTCAACACATTTGTGCCGTTTTCCTCCATGCGGGCCGCTCATCCACCACCGGTCCTCTTACATCATAAAGCACATTATCTAATTTTCTGGATTTTCCAAATTCTCTCATCCTGACAATCTCCTTTTATTTTCGTAACAATTCCTGTATCCGTAATCATATCCTGCTAGCCTAAAAGCTCAAAAACAGCCTCAGCGTCAAATACCACCTGCTTTACCTTATCAACCTCTATCTGATAAAGTGCATTTGCTGCCAGATGCTCTGCAGCCTGCTCGAGATCTCTTATGCCCGATGTGTTCTCGTGAAGCTTAATCACTGCATCAAGTCCGTCCTCTGTGAGAACGCACTCCTCCTCCTTCATTCCCATTCGCTCAAATACCTTGCGCAGGGCAAATCTCTGGAAGATGACCTTCTTCTCTTCATCGGTATAGTCCGGAATATCAATCACCGCAAAACGTGACATAAGCGGTGCAGAAATCTGTGATTTATCATTGGCTGTTGCAATCGGATATACTCCGACGGTCGGCACCATACACTCCATATAGTTGTCTGTAAAGCCCAGATTGTCAAGCAGTGTCAAAGCACATCTGCCGGATTTCCGTTGCCGTTTTTGCTTGAGGCCTTGTCGAGCTCATTGATGATAAATACAAGATTTGACTCTCCCGCCTGTGAAAATGCCTCCATAATGATTCCCGGCTTTGCGTTTGAATAGATTCTTGAGCTTCCTGTGAGCTGCTCTGCATCATTTATGGAGCTCATATCGAGTGTGGTCCATGGAAGCTTGAGTATACGTGCAACAGCATATGCAATCTGTGACTTTCCGGTTCCTGCCGGTCCACAGAGCAGCAGTCCGTAGGCAGGGAGTGTATGAGTCCTGTTTATCTGGATAATGGTCTCAATGATTCTCTGCTTCACGCTCTCCATGCCATAGAGCTCCTCATCGAGTATGCGCCTTGCCTCCACAGGTCAATTGCCTCAAAATAATTTCCCTTCCACTGGATATTCATCATGATGGAAAGTGCTCTCTGCGCATGGCGTCTCTCCTCAGGTGATACCTCGCTTGAACGCGCAACTGCCAGATTTCTTCTGGCCCACAGCAGTATATTGTCAGGCAGTGTACGGCCTGCACAGGTCATGAAATCTGTGATGCTCTGTATACTGGTGAGCTTCATGCTGTCACCCTCTTCCTCGTAATCATCGAGTCAGGTTCATCCTCAGGCATGGTGCTGGCAAAGAGCCTTTCCATCATATACTGCAGGAATCCGTCCTCTGCAGACAGCTTTGTGCCTCTGCCGAGAGACACCTCCCTCACCCTGTATACTGCGTATCCGTCAGGTGTATTGGCTCCTGAAAGCTGTACCTTTATGTGATTTTCGCCAAGCCACTTAAAAAGGCTAACGAAGCGGGAATCAATGCGCAGGATATCTGCACTGGTCACCCCATCACCATCCTCAAATTCAAAGGATGTACGCTTTATCGGATTTGTAAACATACCAAGCGCATGATGCGCCCACTCCTTTTGCTTATTGTCTATCACAACAATCGGTTTATCGGCCGATGCCTTTGTCTCTGTCGAATGAAATGTCTCATATGTACACTCCGGATGCTCGTTTGCTACCGGTGTATCGCTAAAATCAAATACTGGCATTTTTATTCCTCTCTTTTCGTAATTGTATTCTTCATCATACCCTGTCAAAGGCTATGTCCTGTACCACCTCGCCTGCGATGATAAGTCCTGCCACTGATGGTACAAATGCAAGGCTTCCGGGAATATCCCTGCGCTCTGTGCACTTGTGTTCGGCACCCGGCGGGCAGATGCAGTTAGTTCTGCAGCTTATAGACATATCCTCTATCGGTCTTGTAGCTTCTCCTCAGAGTATACCACCTTAAGCTTTTTCACGCCACGTTTTTTAAGCTCACGGCGCATGACCTTTGCAAGAGGACACATGCTGGTCTTATATATATCAGCCACCTTAAATGCACTTGCATCCAACTTATTTCCCGCTCCCATACTGCTTATGATAGGGACATTTTTCTCCTGTGCCTTCATGACAAGCGCAATCTTTGCTGTGACCGTATCAACCGCGTCAACTATATAATCATACTCTTCAAACGGAAATTCATCAGCATTTTCCGGCAAAAAGAAGCACCTGTGTGTCACGACACTGACATCAGGATTAATATCATGAATCCTCTCCTCCATCACATCTGTCTTGTATTTCCTTATGGTTCTTTCGGGTTGCGATTATCTGCCTGTTTAGGTTTGTAAGACACACCTTGTCATCATCGATAAGGTCAATCGCTCCCACGCCGCTTCTGACTAGTGCTCGCAGACATATCCGCCCACTCCTCCTATTCCAAATACTGCGACTCTTGCGCCCTTTAGCCTATCCATCGCCTCTTTTCCAAGCAAAAGCTGTGTTCTTGAAAACTGATTTAACATTTATTTCTCCTTTTCATCCCTGACCACGCCGACACCGGCAGAAATCAGGAGTCTTACTGTATCCTTAAGCATACTCCAGTCAGCCTTTGACAGCTCATCGGCAGCCTTTATCATCTCAATGAGCTGCTTAAATGACATCTGGTCAAGGTTCTCAAAATTGGAGTCCGATGCAATTGAAAAAAGCACATTTACAAACTGCTTTCGCTGCGCCTCATCCATGCTGCCTATCCAGTTTCTGAGTGTCTTGTCAAGGCGCACACTGTTTTTGTCCAGCCCATCCGCCTTTATGATACTTCCGCCCATTATCTCCCATGAAAAAGCATCATGCTGCAGCGGCCCCGAATTACGGCTTCTTACCACCTCATAATCGTCCACATGCTCAAGCAATAAGCCAACAATAGACGACTGCGGCAGAAATGTCTCTATTCTATCAAAAATTCTTTTGTAGCCTGCCGTATATATCATCTTGTGATTGAAGCCCGGCCCGTCAAAATTAAACACCTTAATAATGACATCCTGCACCTCTTTATCCACATGCATGGCGGCAAACACTGCCAGATTTCCACCCTTTGAGTGCCCGCCTATCCACAGCTTTTCTTGTATTGATGCTTTTATTGTTTGATATTTTCATCATTACAAATATATGCTGCCACCTGCTTTAAATATTTTTTCGCCTTGTTCTGTCCCGGTGTCTCATCGAGATAGCTTAGATTAAAGTTTTCCTTCCAACCGACCACGGAATGGTCTGTACCACTGTAGGAAATGAAATATGTGCCGTCAGGCAGTTCTATCGTAACCGCAGAAAACTGCGACTCCTCTTTTTCACTAATATCGTATATATAATATCTCAAAATGCAGTCAGCATAGCGCCTTGAGTGCGCCAGCTTTTGAAGCAGCCTCGCGGAGTGGCGGAAAAGATTAGGCATCTGCTCAATCTCATCATCACTGTGATCCGCGCAGTAAAGGCTTGAAAGCTGTTTTATCGTAAGGTATGACTTCTTTGCATCCGGCATATATGGCTTCATCTGCACATAAATAAGCTGTGAAAAAATCAGTCCGTCCACCTCATTTACTTGCACCTCATCAAAGCCTATGTCTCCACGCCAGTCAATATAATCCATGATATCTGCCATACAATGCCCTCCTGAAATATATCTGTCTTATTCATCATAGTGATCTAGGAAGCTGTGCTTTATGCCATCCTTTTTATATGCTACAACCGTAGCCAGATTTACATTCTCCACGCTCTTAAATATATTTGCCTCGACAAAAGGATTCACCTTTTTAAGATTAGCGATGAGCTGCTTTATCTCAACACGCTTTGAGCGGTTTTCCTCATTATTGCAGGTGGTACAGGTATCTGTAAACTTGCAGGCACACTGTATAAAATGCAGACCGTTGTAATCACGCCATGCCTTGATATCGTCCTCCCTTACCAGGTAAAGAGGCTGATAAGCTCCATGCCCTCAAAGTTTGTGCTGTGAAGCTTAGGCATCATGGTCTGTACCTGTGCACCGTAGAGCATGCCCATGAGTATCGTCTCGATAACATCATCATAGTGATGTCCGAGCGCAATTTTGTTGCAGCCCAGCTCCTTTGCAAATGCATACAGATGTCCTCTTCTCATCCTCGCACATAAATAGCATGGCGATTTTTCGATATCATATACAGCATCAAATATATCTGACTCAAAATAGTGGCAGGGATGCCAAGTTCCTGCAGTTTTCCTCTATGACATGCCTGTTTGCCTCATTGTAGCCCGGTCCATGACGAGAAACTTCACATCAAAATCAAACTTATTGTGATGCTTAAGCTCCTGAAACAGCTTTGCCATAAGCATGGAATCCTTACCTCCCGAGATACACACCGCAATCTTATCCCCCGGCTTTACAAGCTCATATGTGTTTATCGCCTTTGTAAACTTGCGCCAGATGGATTTCTTAAATTTCTTTCTGATGCTTTGCTCCACATCTGCCTTTATATCGCGCTCTGCCACCTCATCCTCTTTCATGGCATCAAGCAGCCAGCTTATATAACCTCCCTTTAAGCTTGCCGCATCAAAACCTTTTTCTGTGAGATACTCTGCCACGTCCACACTCGTCTTACCACGACTGCAGACTATGACAAGCTTCTTATCATGTGGCACCCTCTCATCTGACTCTATTTCCTCTGCCTGAATATTGAGTGCTCCCTTTATGGCACCGTGCGCCACCTCTTCCTCACTTCTTATATCTATTATCTGATAGCTGTTACTATCCAGCTTTTAACTTCTTCTATACTAAGCTGTCATTTTATTTCTCCTATATTATTTCCGCAATGACTTTATTTCCTGAAATATCCTGTACTCATAATATGCCGTCACCACAAGGATGAGCCCTATCATAATGAGGCTGTATACATCGCGGATTGCTATTCCAAACGCATCACACACGCATGGCACCAAAAGCCCCGCAGTAAAAACAAGCTTTACAAACGTCAAAAGCCTGAGCGAATATTTTCTGATATTGCCCACACACAGCTCCGCTGCTATGTGATTTAGCTTTTCCGGATAATGCTGCAGCCATGTGATTGCAATGTATACAAGCAAAAGCACAAGTATATTGGCCACAAACTTAAATACCTGTATGTGATAGCACACTCCATAATAAATCTGTAAGCCTATATACGCAAGAGCTAAAATAGCATCTATTGCCTCAAGCACCGCCGAAGCAAAGGTCATATCTCTTTTTCTCATATAAATCTACTACCTTTCATTAACACCTTAAACACGTAAAAATAAGGTAAAACGATATTGTTTCTCTTTAAACTATCTAATTTTATCATATTATGGACTATCTTTCTAGAAAAATTGTGATATAATAATCAGGTTAAAGGAATTTTATTTAAAAATTAATAATACAACGAGGTTTAATCGAAAATGAGCAAATTAACAATACCAAAGAACTATTCTTCGGCACTGAATCTTCATGATACACAGCTTGCCATCAAGACTGTTAAGGATTTCTTCCAGGCATGCTCGCACAGCGTCTTTCCCTGACACGTGTTTCAGCACCGCTTTTCGTTGATCCTACCACAGGCTTAAACGATAACTTAAACGGATATGAAAGACCTGTTACCTTCGGCATCCTTGAGCAGGGTGACAAAGAGGCTGAGGTCGTTCACTCTCTTGCCAAGTGGAAGAGATATGCATTAAAGAAATACGGCTTCTCTCTCGGCGAGGGCATCTACACAGATATGAATGCCATAAGAGTGATGAGGAGACTGACAATATCCACTCTATATTTGTTGACCAGTGGGACTGGGAAAAGGTCATCCGCAAGGAGGACAGAAACTTAGACTTCCTTAAGGAAACAGTAAAGACAGTATACAAATGCCTGCGCAAGACCGAGCAGTATATGGCTATACAGTACGACTACATAGATTTGATTCTGCCAAAGGATATCACCTTTGTCACCACATCAGAGCTTGAGGAAATGTTCCCTGACAATACTCCAAAGGAGCGCGAGTATTATTTTGCAAAGGCAAAGGTGCAATCTGTGTAATGCAGATTGGTGACAAGCTTGCAAACGGAGAGCCTCACGACGGACGTGCCCCTGACTATGACGACTGGGCTTTAAACGCTGATATCATCGTATACTATCCTGTTCTTGATATCGCACTTGAGCTTTCATCAATGGGTATCCGTGTAGATGAAAAATCTCTGAAGGAGCAGCTTGACAAGGCCGGATGTCCTGAGCGTGCTAAGCTTCCATTCCAGAAGGCTATCCTCAACAAGGAGCTTCCGTACACTATCGGAGGCGGAATCGGACAGTCACGAATCTGTATGTTCTTCCTCAGAAAGGCTCATATCGGTGAGGTACAAAGCTCACTGTGGCCTGATGAGACAATTAAGGAATGTGAGGAGCATGGTATTCAATTGCTATAATCTGCATACCATACTTTACTGTTTGTTATTAAAAACCTGCTGTGTCAGACAAGCATGACACAGCAGGTTTTTTATTTCTTATTTTTAATTTTTCCATATGCATCACAAACATCAGCATAAATGCATGTGTTGCTGCTATTATCTACACAAACATCCTCCATGCAGCCCTGATCTGTGAACTCAGCCTCTCAAACTGCCAGTGGGTATTGCTCTTTATGATACTGTTTGGATCATTTATAGTAAAGCCCTCATCATCATAGCCTGTGATCACCATAAAATGTCCATTGTCTGTGAAATCTCCCGGACCTACATTTACGACTATCAGATTGCCCTCATCAAGCCTTTCTTTAAATGTATCCTCATCCTCCTTATAGTCTTAGCATTTACGCCGTAGTGCCTGCAGCCCTTGCTCATAAGATCCCATGCACTTCCGGAGCCGTCCACACTGTAGCCGGCCTCCTTTGCATACTCTGCCACTGCAAGAGGTGATGCCTGTGCATCATGCGTCAGATATAATACAACCATCGAAAGTGCAGTCGGACCGCAGCCACTCGCCGCAAAATAATTGCCGCTGTACTTTTCATAGCCCCATCTCTTATCCCACTGCTGCAATAGAGGTACTGTATCCTGCGAGGCCTCTGCAGTCAGATCAATATCATGCTTTTTCGAGTGCTCCTCAGGATACTCATATATGAAGTCAATTGCCTCATCATTCTTCTTCGCAAGCTCCTTTAGCTGCACCGGATACTCTGCACTTTGAAGTATCTCATCAAGCTTCGTTTCCTTGTCAGGCTCGCTGCTTTCCTCCGCAGCGTTTACATCATCTTCTGAGCTGTTTTGCCTTTTTACTGAGTCCATTTTAGATGCAGTGAGTGAATTATTATTCTTCTGCACATCAACATTCCCTGAGCGTGTCTTATTATCAGCACTTACCGCTGCTTCTGTATCAGGAACCAAAAGCTGCATGCCCCCAGCCACAAATATTGTTATGACTATCGCTGCACAAATGACTATTGCGCCTATTTTCATGCGCCTGTCACTGTGCCTTGCACGTTTTATGCCTCCCTGCCTTCTATCAGTTTCTTATGTGTCTTTCCCATTGTTTTCCTCTTACTATTACAGCTTATCAACTTCATCCATCCAGATACGTCCGCACGCATCCGAAGGCATCCTTAGGTCTCCTCTCGGTGAGACCGCCACTGTTCCTACCTTTGGTCCATCCGGCAGACATGAGCGCTTGAACTGCTGTGCGAAAATCTGCGATAGAAGTTCTTAAGCCATTTGAGAATAAACTCATCATCATATTTTCCTTCAAATGCTATCCTTGCAAGGCGGTAAACCTTGGCAGGAGCATAGCCGCAGCGCAGCATATTGTAAAGGAAGAAGTCATGCAGCTCATAAGGCCCCACAAGATCCTCTGTCTTCTGTGAAATCTTACCGTTTTCAGGTGGTAAAAGCTCAGGAGAAACAGGTGTATCAAGCACATCAAGAAGTGTACTTTCCAGCAAATCGCTGCCGCAGGTATCTGCATAGTATTTTACCAGATGGCGCACCAGAGTCTTTGGAACCGATGCATTTACAGCATACATGGACATATGGTCTCCGTTGTAAGTCGCCCAGCCGAGTGCCAGCTCCGACAAATCTCCTGTACCTATAACCATTCCGTTTTCCTTGTTTGCGATATCCATAAGTATCTGTGTGCGCTCGCGCGCCTGTCCATTCTCGTATGTGACATCATGCACAGACGAATCCTGACCGATATCCCTGAAATGTATATTTACAGCATCCTTTATATCCACCTCGATAAATGTAGCTCCAAGGCATTTAATGAGATTTACCGCATTGTCATATGTGCGGTCTGTTGTTCCAAAGCCCGGCATAGTAACTGCCGCTATATCCTTGTGATCCTTTCCCAAAAGGTCAAATGCTCTTACCGTGACAAGCAGTGCCAGTGTGGAGTCGAGTCCTCCTGAAATACCGATAACCGCGGTCTTGCAGTTGGTATGCTCTAATCTCTTTTTAAGCCCCATAGCCTGGATCATAAGAATCTCATCACAGCGTCTGTCCCTGTCTGTCTTGTCTGCAGGAACAAAAGGAGCCGGATTTACATAGCGGCTAAGAATGGTATCCTTTACCTCAAGATCAAACTCAGCCATCTGTGATCATCCTCGACAACAAATGTTGTCATCCTGCGCCTCTCAGTCTCTATTCTTTCTACATCAAACTCGCTGTATATAGTCTCATTTGTAAAGCGCTTTGACTCGGCAAGCACATTTCCGTTTTCACAGATGAGATTGTGTCCTGAGTAGACCACATCCTGTGTGGACTCACCGTCTCCCGCTGACGCATAAATATATCCACAGATTAATCTGGCAGACTGTCCGCTCACAAGCTCTCTCCTGTATATTGCCTTGCCTGTCACCTCATCTGATGCAGACAGATTTACAATCACAGTGGCACCCGACATCGCGTGTCTGATGCTTGGCGGGTTCGGAGTCCAAAGATCCTCACAAAGCTCCACCGCTATCTTAAGCTTTGGCAGCTTCTTGCAGCTAAAAATAAAATCAGTATCTACAGACACCTGCTGTCCATTTTTCAGTGTGACATATGTGCTAAGGTTTTCTCCCGATGCAAAATGCCTTGCCTCATAAAACTCATTGTAATTTGGCAGAAATGTCTTTGGCACCATGCAAGTACTTCTCCGCGCGATACAACTGCCGCCATATTATAGAGCATGCCGTTTATCTCATATGGAAGCCCTATGAAAAATATGCCGTCAAGGCTCCTGCTGTAATCAGCTATTCCTATAAGCTCATCCTCTGCTGCAGCAATGAGCTTATCCTGCCAGAAAAGATCCTGACAGGTGTATCCGGTAATGCAAAGCTCCGGGAAAACAACCACCTTTGCCCCGTTGTCAGTGCACTCCTTCATAAGAGCTTTAATAAGCTGTCCGTTGTATACAGTATCAGCTACCTTTACCTTTGGTGTCGCTGCAGCGACCTTTATATATCCGTCCTTCAATTAGCGCATCTCCTTCAACTCATCCACCGTAAACTCATATGCCTTATTACAGAACTGGCACTTTACCTCAATGCTCTCACCATCTGCGATAATGGAATCAAGATCCTTTTTGCTCAGTGTGGAAAGTGCTCTGCTCACACGCTCCTTTGAGCAGTCACAGTGGAAGCGTGTCTCTGTCGTATCTGTGATTTCAAGCCCGAAATCCCCTAAAATTTCCTCAAGTATCTGCTCCGGAGTCAGCCCCCTGTCAAGCATCTGTGTCACCGAATCAATCTCTGTGATTTTCTTTTCAAGCCTGTCCACAACCTCATCCGGTGTAAACGGCATAAGCTGGATGATAAATCCACCGGCCTGCTTTACGCTCTGGTCCTTATCCACCAGCACGCCAAGACCCACCGCCGACGGAATCTGCTCAGATGTGGCAAAATAATAGGTCAGATCCTCAGCTATCTCACCTGTTTTAAGCTCACACTGACCTGAATACGGTTCCTTTAAGCCCATATCCTTTATGACTGTGAGTATTCCAAGATCAAGCGCTCCGCCCACATCGAGCTTGCCTGCCGCATTGAGTGGCAGCTCAACATGTGGATTCATGGCAAAGCCTTTACATTGCCGTGCGAATCTGCTGTGACGGTAAGTCCCTTTGCAGGTCCGCTACACTGTATCTGAAGAGTTATGATATCCTTATCGCCCTTCATCATAGCTCCCATCATGGCTCCCGCAGAAAGAAGTCTGCCAAGTGCCGCCGTCATGACAGGTGTTGTCATGTGATCCTCTCTGGCGGTCTCCACCATCTCCCTTGATGTTACAGCAAATGCTCTGATATTAGCATCCGCCGCTGTTGCTCTTACTATATAATCTGACATAATTTACCTCTCATTATCTAATTCTATGCTTTATGTGCAATTACAGTGACCTTCTCACTGTCACACTTCACCTGATCGTCTGTGTACGCATCATACACCGCATCAAACACAAGTCCCGACTGCTCAAGAAGCTCCTTAAGCTCTGAAATCTCATAGCATCTCTGGAAATGAGTTTCCTCAAACTTCTTGTAGATGTCATCCTCATCCTCTGACTGCTCCTTTATAAAAAGTGTCAGGTCATACTCGTTTATTTTCTCATCGGCATCATAATAATTATCCCATATAAAGCTGCCCTCATCACGGTTTTCAGCTATGGTATTATCAGCCATGAGCACCTCATATTTATATTGAGTATTGATATCAAATATAAAAATGCCACCCTCTTTAAGACTTTCGCTCACGCAGAAAAAAACTGCCTGAAGATCCTCAGGCTCAAGAATATAATTGATGCTGTCACATGCGCTTACGACGGCACTCACCTTTTCTCCCGGTTCAAACTCTCTCATATCCTGCATCAGATAAAGGATTCTGTCATCCTCTCTCTCAAGCGCCATATCAAGCATGTCAAAAGAATTGTCAATGCCTATCATATCATAGCCTGCATCTGCAAGAAGCGTGGTAAGCTTTCCCGTACCACAGCCTAAGTCCACGACATATCCACTGTCTATGCCATTTGCACGCAGTTTTTCGACAATATATCTGCTCCACTTCTCATATGGCACATTGTCCATGAACATGTCATACACCCGGGCAAAACTCGTGTATGCTTCCATAATTACCTCATTTCGTGTTTCTATTTACCGTAACTATATAATAACAATTAAATGTCTCAAAATCAAGGTTGATATAAGGCACAAAAACCATTATACTAAGCATATGATTGATAATTACGAACACTACATAACAAAAAACATCAAAGCATTTTACAAAAGGCGTCTTTTCTCCCCGATTGTATACATCATTCTGCTTACCGTGCTATGGTTTGCATTTTCACTCGGAGATATTTTATCGCCCATACATATTGATGATTCTGTCAGCTTTGAAGCTGCATACAAGGATTCGGACAGATATGTAAAAACCACCCTTAAAAAGCTTTACTTTACCGGCTACACCATGAAGGACGGCAACGATATCAAGGGCTATTACTACTACTGCATGCGTGATAAGCACTGCTCTATTGTACTGCTTGCACCATCACCTGTGAGGAGGGTCTGCCCTCTATAGATAAGCTCACGGTGGTCGGTAAAATCGTAAAGGGCAAGGGCACCTACACACAGTTTGTAAATAAACTGTCGAAGGATCTGAGTTGGGATTCCAAGGGACTCTCCGATACCATAACAGGCTACTATCTTAATGAGCCTGAGTACCATTTGAAAACTACTATTTTTATGTTTGTTTTTTATTTTGGTACTCTCATCTATGCTGTTATCAGCTGATATTCTACATCCTGTGCATCAGGTTTCCTGTTTTGGCACCGGCATGTCAGAATCTTGTTGTATTCGGCAACCCACACAAGCTGCTTGCCGAGGCTGAGGAGGAGCTTGCGACACTGCCACAGCTTGCCACCGAGGATATGTTTATCACAGAGCACTATTTTATCATGACCTCGCCTTATGGCAATGCATCGTGCCTATCAAAGAGATTTTATGGATTTACAAATACTCTACCCTGCACAAGATTCTGTGGTATCATTTCAGTATCTCATATACACTGCATATTTCCGCAAATAAGCATCTGTATATTCATTGTCCGAAGAACACGAAGTCTGATATCGATGGTATCATCGATTATCTGGCTGAGGCTAATCATGATATTCTGGTTGGGTTCAGTGAGGAGAACAGATTGAAGGTGCAGGCTATTCAGGGGAAACCGCTACATGT
>ENA-OQDD01000151-OQDD01000151.1-human-gut-metagenome-genome-assembly--contig:-NODE-151-length-28521-cov-6.198317_pt1 | contig 28521 bp, 28 predicted proteins | sample MGYA00242507_ERZ504598 | MGnify/ENA primary metagenome ERZ504598 (study PRJEB26092, sample SAMD00036318) | human gut metagenome | host: Homo sapiens | study: EMG produced TPA metagenomics assembly of...
CGATTTTCGGCTGCTTTTCAATGGTGATCGCGCCTTGAAGTCGTGTCTTGAGATTGCGTCTGAAGTTGCGCTTGAGATTGCGTCTGATAAAAAGTTGAGCGAAGGAAGCTCAACTTTTGTAGATTTGGGAATAATCGCTTGCGATTCAAAGTTGAGTGGTGTAGGCTCAAGTTTTGGAAAGTCCGGGAGGCGGCAAACCGAAACTCGGGCGAAAGAACGAATAGAACAGAAAACGCATAGCGAACCTATCTACAAAGGAGACAAGTTATGGGACGCGCAGTTGGCATCGATCTGGGTACTACTAATTCCTGCATCGCAACTCTTGAAGGTGGCCAGCCCACCGTTATCGTGAACGCTGAAGGCGCTCGCACCACGCCGTCCGTCGTGGCATTCAGCAAGTCCGGCGAGATCCTCGTCGGCGAAGTCGCCAAGCGTCAGGCCGTGACCAACGTCGACCGCACCATCAGCTCCGTCAAGCGCCACATGGGCACCGACTGGACCGTTGAAATCGACGGCAAGAAGTGGACTCCGCAGGAGATCTCCGCACAGGTGCTGATGAAGCTGAAGCGCGACGCCGAAGCCTATCTCGCGAACCGGTCACCGACGCCGTGATCACCTGCCCGGCATACTTCAACGACGCTCAGCGTCAGGCCACCAAGGACGCCGGCACCATCGCAGGCCTGAACGTGCTGCGTATCATCAACGAGCCGACCGCAGCCGCACTGGCCTACGGCCTCGAAAAGGGCAAGGAAGACGAAACCATCCTGGTCTTCGACCTCGGTGGCGGCACTTTCGATGTGTCCCTGCTGGAGATCGGCAAGGACGACGACGGCTTCTCCACCATTCAGGTGCAGGCCACCAACGGCGACAACCACCTGGGCGGCGACGATTGGGATCAGAAGATCATCGACTGGCTCGTCGGCGAAGTCAAGAACAAGTACGGCATCGACCTGAGCAAGGACAAGATCGCCCTGCAGCGCCTGAAGGAAGCCGCAGAGCAGGCCAAGAAGGAGCTGAGCTCCTCTTCGAGCACCTCCATCTCCATGCAGTATCTGGCCATGACCCCTGACGGCACTCCGGTGCACCTGGACGAAACCCTGACCCGTGCCCACTTCGAGAGCATGACCTCCGACCTGCTGGGCCGCTGCCGCACCCCGTTCAACAACGTGCTGCACGACGCTGGCATCGGTGTTTCCGACATCGACCATGTGGTGCTCGTCGGCGGTTCCACTCGTATGCCGGCCGTCAAGGAGCTCGTCAAGGAGCTTACCGGCGGTAAGGAAGCCAACCAGTCCGTGAACCCGGATGAAGTCGTGGCCGTCGGCGCAGCCGTGCAGTCCGGCGTCATCAAGGGCGACCGCAAGGACGTGCTGCTCATCGACGTGACCCCGCTGTCCCTCGGCATCGAGACCAAGGGTGGCATCATGACCAAGCTCATCGACCGCAACACCGCCATTCCGACCAAGCGTTCCGAGGTCTTCTCCACCGCTGAAGACAACCAGCCGTCCGTGCTCATCCAGGTCTATCAGGGCGAGCGTGAGTTCGCTCGCGACAACAAGCCGCTGGCACCTTCGAGCTGACCGGCATCGCTCCGGCTCCGCGTGGCGTTCCGCAGATCGAGGTCACCTTCGATATCGACGCCAACGGCATCGTGCACGTGTCCGCCAAGGACAAGGGCACCGGCAAGGAACAGTCCATGACCATCACCGGCGGTTCCGGCCTGGGCAAGGACGAAATCGACCGCATGGTCAAGGAAGCCGAAGCTCACGAAGCCGAAGACAAGAAGCGCAAGGAAGACGCCGAAACCCGCAACCAGGCCGAATCCTTCGCCTATCAGACCGAGAAGCTCGTCAACGACAATAAAGACAAGCTCTCCGACGATGTGGCCAAGGAAGTCACCGATAAGGTCAACGAGCTCAAGGAAGCCCTGAAGGGTGAGGACATTGAGAAGATCAAGTCCGCCCAGAGCGAGCTGATGACCTCCGCCCAGAAGATCGGCCAGGCCCTCTACGCACAGCAGGGTGCCGCCGATGCCGCAGGCGCCGCAGGTGCCGCCGGTTCCGCTCCCGCTGACGACGACGTGGTTGACGCCGAAGTCGTGGACGATGACGACAAGGACAACAAGTAATCATGTCCGACTTCAACAAGGACGAATATCTGAACGACCTGCCCGACATGGACAACCTGTCCGGGCAGGCCGCCCCTGCATCCGGTGCATCGCAGGAATCGCAGAATAATGGCGATTCTGCAGCAAGTGCAACTTCCGATTCTGCAGATTCTGCAGCAACTGCAGCGAACGCAGCATCTTCCGAATCGCAAGAAAACGGCGATGCTGCGGATGGTGCGACGCAAGATGGTGAAGATACGCTGACTCCGCTTGGCCAGGCCAAGAAGGAAGCGGCGGAATACTTGGAAGCCCTTCAGCGCGAACGTGCGGAATTCATCAACTTCCGCAATCGTTCGCAGAAGGAGCAGGAACGCTTCCGTCAGCACGGCATCATCGACGTGCTGACCGCACTGCTGCCGGCACTTGATGACATCGATCGCATTCGCGAACACAGCGAAATGGACGAATCCTTCAAAGCCGTTTCCGCCAAAATCGACAAGGCGTTCGAAAAGTTCGGCGTCGAGAAGTTCGGCGAAAAAGGCGAGGATTTCGACCCGACCAAGCATGACGCGATCCTGCACAAGCCGGATCCGCAGGCCGAGAAGGAAACCGTCGACACCGTGGTGGAAGCCGGCTACCGTATCGGCGACCGCGTGATTCGCGCGGCTCGCGTGGTCGTGGCGTCCCCGCAGAGCTAGCGCAGTGACAGCGATTTCAACAACAACAGGCATTTGACATCAGCAACCTCGTGAAAGGAGGCACATCATGGCTGAGAATGAATGGCTGAGCAAGGATTTCTACAAGGTCCTCGGTGTCTCCAAAGACGCCACGGACGATGAGATTACCAAAGCGTACCGCAAGCTGGCGCGCAAGTACCATCCTGATCTGAACAAGACCAAGGAAGCGGAGGAAAAGTTCAAAGACATTTCCGAAGCGTACGACGTGCTCAGCAACAAAGACAACCGCCAGAAGTACGACGCCATCCGTCAGTTCGGCATGGGCGGCGCGCGCTTCGCCGGCGGCTCCGGTGCGGGCGGATTCGACGCGGGGGCATTCTCCGACATTTTCGGCTCGATGTTCGGCGGTGGCGCTGGCGCTGGCGCTGGAGCGTATGGCACGGGCGGCAATGGCTCGCGCATCCGCTTCCAGACCGGTGGCGGCAATCCGAATATCAACGATATTTTCTCGATGTTCGGTGGCGGCGCTGGTGGCCCTGCCGGGGCTGGCAACCCCTACGGGGGCAGCTACGAGCAGGCTGCGCAGCCGGAAGATGGCGAAGACCGCAATTCCAAGATCAATCTGACTTTCCGCCAGTCGGTCAAGGGGGCAACGGTTTCACTGTCTGCCGACGGAAAAAAGTTCAAGACGCATGTTCCAGCGGGCGTGCGTGACGGGCAGAAAATCCGTATTCCAGGCAAGGGCAAGCCGGGTCGTAACGGCGGAAAAAACGGCGATCTGTACCTGCAGATCAACGTTGCCGAAGATCCGAAATTCAGCCTGCGCAAGCGTGACATCATCATGGATCTGCCAATCACCGTCGGTCAGGCTGTGGCGGGCGCGAAAGTGACCGCACAGGATATCGACGGCAACGAAGTCACCTTCAAAGTGCCGGCAGGCTCGTCCAGCGGCACCGAAGTGCGCATCTCCGGCAGGGGCGTGGCCAACAGGCAGGGCGACGGCGATCTGATCGGGCGTGTGCAAATCCGCATTCCCGACAAGCCGAGCCTGAAAGTCAAGCATGCGGCAAAGGAATTCGACAAGGAGTGCGGCGATTTCGCTGACGAACTTGCCAAGGAGCGCTGATTGCCATGGCACGCGCATCCCGGACCTCCCAAGCCCGTGCGGCGCGGCAGGCCAAAATGCTGTACGACATGTGCGCAATGGCGATCGTGGCCGGCAGGGCCGATCTGGACGGGGCGGATGAAGTTGGTTTCGACATCGAACTGCCGATGTTCACGGTCGGTCGCGCCGGCGAACTCGCCAACGTGCATCCGCAGACGCTCCGCCAATACGATCGTTTGGGCTGGTGGTGCCGCAACGCACGGACGGTGGCGCTCGCCGGTATTCGCTGCGAGACATCTCGCGCCTTGCGAAAGCGCAGCAGCTGAGTCAGGAAGAAGGCATCAACCTGGCTGGCATCGCGCGGATCCTTTCCTTGGAAGAGGAGAACCGCGAGCTGCGCCGGCAAGTCGAGCGATTGCGCCGGCCGGCCGGTTCCAGCGTGTTCGCGGCCGATGCGGACGGTGACATTGTGGAAATCGAACGTTCCCGCCGCGCTCGCATGTGGCGTCGGCAGATTCAGGTCGACGCCCGTCAGCTGCCGTCGCGCGAGTCCGTGGAGGCCGCGCGTGTCGCGGCTGATGCGTACGACACGCGCGGTGGGGGTGTCGCAGGCGAAAACGAGGGGATTGAGAGGGGTAAACCCGTTGCTCAGCCGATTTCTAGGTCTATCGTGCTTTGGGGGATTGACTGATTTTCAGAAAACATTGAAAAAAATTCAAAAACAGGCATATCTTGCAACAGATGTGCCTGTTTTGTTATATAGTTTTACCAAATGCATTGCTTCCTGCGACGATGTCGTTGTTGTGGGAAATAATGTTGAGCATCCGCGTTCTAACTGTCATTCTTCCGGTCGTCAAGGTGCTTCGGTGAAAGATGGTTCTCTTTGCCCATGAATAATCATGGAGGAGGGGGTAAGATATGCGGCGAGAACAGGAAAGGTTAGGAGCGTACAGTGCCAAGAGTTGCGTTCACAGCTAAGACCCGCAAGTATCTCGGGTCTCTGGATGCCGTGGAATCGGTCACCCAGTATCGTATTTGTTACTCCAAGGAGTTTCGCGATGATTGCATGCGCAGGTATGCCGAAGGTGGCTCGCCTGCCGCGATTTTCCGCGAGGCCGGGCTTGATCCGAAGATCATCGGATACAAGCGCGTGGAACGTTGCATCGCTCGCTGGAAGGCGGAAAATGCGGAAAAGGCCGCTGAAACCGCTGTGGAAAACAGTGAAAATCAGGGAGAGTGAATTTCAAATCTCCCGATACAAGTGAAATTTTCGAATTTCATGGATTATAGCGATGGGGGTTGCCGATAATTCGTGAAAAAATCGGATGATTTTGCGAATACGTAGGCGCGAAGTATTGCGTCGATATGGGAAGCGCTCGGATGGAGGACCGTCCGGGCGCTTTTCGTTTGCCTCGCTTGTATGCCTGTTTGTTGTCTGCCGTTTTGCCGCGACTCGCGAATGCTGCCGTCTTGCCGCTCTGCTGAAATGGCAGTGGAAGTCGCGATGGACGGCGCTGCCCGGAAATCCGGTGCTCCGCGTCCGACGGTCGTAGGGAAGGAACATCATGACCGAGACGAACCTGATGATCAAGGCCGTGTTTTGGGATATGACGGCACGCTGATCGATTCCGAACCGTATTGGCATGAGGGTGAGATGAAAATCGCCGCCGCGCATGGCGGATATTGGGATGAGGAGCTCGCCTGGCAGGGTTCGGGCACGCCGGTTCCGGATGTGGCCCGTCGCATGGTGGAGCATGGTTGCCAGCTGTCGATTGAAGAGATCGGCCAGGGCATGATCGATTACGTCGCCCAAAAGGAATTCGAGCGCATTCCGTGGATCGAAGGCGTGGAAGACGTGCTTGTCGCGCTGCGTGACGCTGGCGTTCCTTCGATGCTGGTCACCACGTCGCCGCGTCATCTTGCGGAGAATCTGGTTGCTCAAGCGCCGGCTGGCGCGTTTGCGGGCTACGTGTGCGGCGATGATGATGTTGAGAAGAAGCCGTCTCCGGCCCCGTATTTGGAGGCGGGTCGTCGCTTGGGTATCGCTCCGGAAGATATGAAGTACTGCATTGCGATTGAGGATTCCATGTCGGGCCTGCGTTCGGCCGTCGCCTCCGGCGCGACGACGATCGGCCAGACCGGGTTCATGCAGATCGACAATTCCAACGGCCCGCAGTTCGCCTCGATCAAGGGCTACGAGGGCATTGACGCGGCCTCGCTCGACGCTTTCGTGCGTCAGCGCGTATCCCAGGCCTGATTTTTCGCCCCATCTCGCTTACGTATGGCAGATTTGTCTGGTGGCTAGGAAAAGAAAAAGCCCGCTGCGGTGGAATGAATGCAGCGGGCTTAGTGGAGCCGACGGTAGTCGAAACCGCGACCTCTTCGATGCGAACGAAGCGCTCTACCAACTGAGCTACGGCCCCAAGTCATGTCTAGCAACACGCTAAGCAAGACAACTCTCGCGATTCTAGTACGAAGTCTGTACGAATGCAATCTGCGAGATTCGCGTGTTGCGGAATATCCCTTGCAGGAAAAGCATGCGAAAGCATACGAAAACGGTGCCTTCCGAAAAATCGAAAGACACCGCAATCGCAAGAAAAGGAGAAAACGTAAGATCAGGCTTCCGCGGTCGCGGTATCAGCCTTCTTTTTGCCGAACTTTGCTTTGAGCAAGCCGACGAAGGTAGGAATCAGCGACAGCACGAGAATCGCAATGATGACCAGCTCGAAATGCTTCTGCACGGCCGGGATGCCGCCGAAGAAGTAGCCGAGCAGCGTGAACAGGGTGGACCAGCACAGGCCGCCGAGCACGGAGAACGGGGTGAAACGGCTCCAACGCATGCCGGAAATGCCGGAAATGAACGGCATGAACGTGCGGATGAACGGGAAGAAACGGCCGAGGAACACGGCGAGCGGGCCCCACTTTTCGATCATGCCTTCGGTTTTGGCGAGGCGTTCGGGGGTCATAGCCTTGACTCTGCCGGATTCGATGATGCGACGGCCGAAGAAGTGGCCGATCCAGTAGTTGCACTGGTCGCCGATGATCGGAGCGCACCAGACCACGGGCAGCAGCGCGAACAGCGGTAGTGCGGAAACGCCGGTCTGGGCGTCGGGCGCGGCGAAGAAGCCGGCGGCGAACAGCAGGGAGTCGCCCGGCAGGAACGGGAAGAACACGACGCCGGTTTCGACGAACACAATCAGGAAGATGAAACCAAGCGTGGGTGCGACGCCCATGGAGATCCAGCTGGCGATCGCCGTGCGCGGATCCTTGAGCAGATTAATGAAGAAGTTGATGATTCCCATGAAATGCTCTCTGTGAGTACCTTTACATCTAAACGTCCAAAATTAAGTGGTTCAGGCTGCCTTGTGTGGGTTGGCCTTGCGGAACCAATGTCAGCCTACCAGCGACCCTCTAATGCGGCGCTTAGTAATGCCCGACGGTTGGCAAATCTGCACAAACGGACGCAAAGTGCCAACTGCGGTGGGTGATTTTGGTTTGGGGGTGTTTGGTGTTTGGCTGTTTGGCTTTAGAGTGTGCGATATATCCGGTATATCGCATATCGCTCATTGTGATTTGGCGTTGTGGCCTCACGATTTTGGTTTTTTTTTGGGGGGGGGGGTGACCTCATGATTTTGATTTGGTGGCCTCACGATTTGAAAAAAGGCGGCGAAAAACGGAATCGTGAGGTCAACAAATCAAATAGTGGGGCCGCTGAACACGAATCGCGCATGTTGACGGTACGAAAGTGTGTTTCGATGGCGCGGAAGATAGAGTGGAAACCGCAGTAAGGCAATGCGAGAGCGGTTGGGGCAATGTAAGACTAGGCGAATACGGCAAATACAAGGGAGTGTGAATCGTGGCGGAAAATCTTGCGCAATCGGTTGATGGGAATCTGAATCGGCAATCGCGGGCGCTGCTCGAAGCGTTGCATGCGGCGGCCGGAAAATTCTCCATGTTCGGTCATCAAAACGAAACCAGCAATGTGATTACCCCCGATACGGATTCCGACGTGCATGCCGTGACCGGCGCATATCCGGCGGTCTGGGGCAATGATTCGGGCGCTGCCGGCACGGGCGCATATGGCACTCCGCTGCCGGAATCGCCGTATGCGCGCGATTTCAACGCTTTCGCGCGCAACAGCTTCATACGCATGGCCGATTCGCTGCCACGTATGTACACGAGGTAAGTACGTGTGCGCGGTGTAAGCATGCGTTTGCGGGCGGATTCTTCCAGTCGGTGGAGGAATCTGCCCGCTTTTAGTCTTGTAGGCGGGCGGATTCTTCCAGTCACTGGAAGAATCAGGACGTTTTTAAGACTGTTGGCGTCCGGATTGTTCCAATGGCTGGATGTTTTGGGACGTTACTGGGGCTGTAAGCGGGGTGATTGTTCCAGTGGGTGGGGGAATCACCCCGCTGAGGGTCTGTTTTGTGTCCGGATTGTTCCAGCGATTGGGGGTTTAGGACGCGGGGAGGGCTGTTTTCCTTTGCGTTGGATAGGCTGAAGGCATGGAACGCATGAATGAGACGTTGGACTTGAAACTGAATGAGTTGAGTGCGAATACGGCAGAAGTAACGGGAACTGCGGGAATGGTGAATACGGCGGAGATGGCAGAATCGCCGATAGCGGCGGAACAGTCTGGCACAGAACAGTCTGGCACGGGACTTGACGCCTCGTGTGCGGAACCGACGTTCCGCAAGGCACGGTGGTGATGGCTGCCACGCCGATCGGCAACACGGCCGACGCTCCGCACGCCTCATTGCGCTCCTGGAACGCGCCGACATCGTGGCCGCCGAAGACACCCGCCGTCTCTACGCGCTCGCCAACCGTCTCGGCGTGCACGTGAACGGCCGCGTGGTGGCCTACCACGATCACAACGAGCGAGACAAGTCCGACGGTCTGCTCGATCAGGTGGAAACCGGCGCTACCGTGCTGGTCGTGTCCGACGCGGGCATGCCGACCATCAACGATCCGGGTCTCGCGATTGTGCGTCGCGCCATCGAACGTGGTCTGCCCGTCACCTGCGCTCCCGGCCCGTCCGCAGTGCTGGACGCGCTGTGCCTTTCAGGACTGCCCACCGACCGCTTCTGCTATGAAGGATTCCTGCCGCGCAAGCATTCCGAACGCGTGCAATACCTGCGCACCCTGCGTTCTGAACGCCGCACTATCGTGTTTTACGAAACCCTGCATCGCATCGACGATTCCATGGCCGACTTGCTTGACGTGTTCGGTCCGAACCGCAAGATGGCGCTTTGCCGTGAACTTACCAAGGATTTTGAGCAGATCCGTCGCGGAACCATCGCGCAGATTCGCCAGAGCGTGATCGACGAGCCGCCGCGCGGCGAAATGGTGTTGGTCGTTGCCGGCGCTTCCGAAGAGGAGGCCGACGCTGCTGCCCCCGCATCGTTGAGCGTCGAAGACTTGGCGGTGCTGTCGATCGACCGTGCGCAGGAAGACAATCTGCGCATCAAAGACGCGATTTCGCAGGTCGTTGCCGAGCATCCCCTTGCGGACGGCTCGCTGGCTAATCGCAAGCAGGTCTACAATGCGGTTCTTGCGATGAAGCAGTAAGTCCATATTAGTTATCGTCCGGCCTATCGTGCGATTGCCCGTCGCGCAAGTGTTAGCTGCATGCTTGCGATCCGCACGATTCCAACGATTCCAGCAGTATTTGCAGGGCGCGGGCCACGTCCGGCCCGCCGACTTGCGCAAGATAGTCCAACATCGCCGGTGTTGCGGAAGGATTGGCGACCAGCCATTTGCGCAGTTGCGGCGCGTATTCCGCGATATGCCATAGCACGTCCTGCGGTGTGTCCGGACTGCACGCCACCAGCGGCGTCAATGGAATTGGGGGAGACGGCGGATCCACCAGCGGTTTCGGCCGCGGTTTGGGCTGGTATGGCGGCGGTTCGCGGCGTGTCCGCTGTGCACGGTGTGCGAGATTCCGCGCATCCCGATGCGTCGCGCGATGCGTCCGTGGCCTGCGTTTTTCTTGGATCCCGAGCAGTCTGCGGAATCCGTTTGCTCTGTCGGCACCTATCCTGTCGGCGTGCGTCGCGCGCCGCGCCTTATGCCTGCTATGCGCTGCGCTCATATTCGTCGCTTCTTCCGTCGATCGCAAGAATGTAGTTGCGCGCCTGTGGCGCGTTGCGAATATGCTTCGTCTCCTGCATGATTTGCATGCAATCGTTGGAGCGGAAATGAAATTCCTGCATGAGCATGCAGATGATTTCGGAAACCAACGATTCGCTTTCGGGGGTGCAGTTCAATGCGAGATCGCATGCGGTGCGAACAGGCGTGGTCACGATGATCGGACCGACTTTGATGGTGTGTTCGTTTGGTGCGAGACGGTTGAAAACGTTGATTTTACGGCCGTAACGTAGCGCTCGATAGTGGGCTTTCGCGATAATGTCGATGGATTCGGGGAAGGTGCCGCCTAGCCAAACCCATGCGGCGGTGCGTGAACATGCCACGGACCGGCTCGGCAGCAATGTCGCGATGATGCAGGCCCGCCCGTACAACGTGTCCGAATCGTGGCATGAATAGGCGTTCACGCTGTCGAGCTTGCACAGCGCGCCGGATGAGGCCAGCAGGTTCAGGCACATCGGCCCGGAAGGTCATCGTTGCCAGAAGGGTGGTGGAGTGTCCATGACGGTACCGTAGCGGATTCGAATTCCGTTGCGCCACCAGCCCTCGAAAATCTGTGGATATGTGGAAAATGATTGTTACGTAATGCAACAATGTGGATAGATCGGCAGATATGCAAATTATGATGCAAACTATTTCAAACGATTGAAATCGATGATCGCACGTCCATCCTCCAATAAAAATCCAACTACCGAAATACATGGAAAATGCGGGATATGGCGCTTTGTATAATCGGGCACCATGAGTCATATTTTGGTGAATGTTGCTTGGCCGTATGCTAACGGCCCCCGTCATATCGGTCACGTCGCCGGATTCGGCGTGCCCTCCGACGTATACGCGCGCTACGAGCGCATGAAGGGCAATGACGTGCTGATGGTGTCTGGCACCGACGAGCACGGCACCCCGATCCTGGTGGAAGCCGACAAGGAAGGCGTCAGCGCACAGGAGCTCGCCAACCGTTACAACCGTGTGATCGCCAAGGATCTGTGCGATCTCGGCCTGAGCTACGACCTGTTCACCCGCACCACCACCGGCAATCACGAGCAGGTGGTGCAGGAACTGTTCAAGCAGTGCCTCGCCAACGGCTACATTTATAAGGCACCCAGAAGGTCGCCATCTCGCCGTCCACCGGCCGCACCCTGCCTGACCGTTACATCGAAGGCACCTGCCCGATCTGCGGTGCCGACGGTGCCCGCGGCGACCAGTGCGACGCCTGCGGCAACGAACTCGACCCGGACGAGCTCATCAATCCCGTTTCCAAAATCAACGGCGAAACCCCGCGCTTTGAGGAAACCGAACACTTCTTCCTCGACCTGCCGGCGCTCGCCGAAGCCAATCTCGCATGGCTGAAGACCCGCGAAGGCTGGCGTACCAACGTCATCAACTTCTCCATCGGCCTGTTCAAGGAAGTCAAGCCGCGTGCCATCACGCGTGACATCGACTGGGGCATTCCCGTTCCGGTTGCCGGCTGGATCGACAATCCGAACAAGAAGCTGTACGTGTGGTTCGACGCGGTGATCGGCTACTTGTCGGCATCCATCGAATGGGCTCGCCGCAAGGGCGATCCGGAAGCATGGCGCGCATGGTGGAATGATCCGGAAACCCCGGGCTACTACTTCATGGGCAAAGACAACATTACGTTCCACTCCCAGATCTGGCCGTCCGAAATGCTCGGCTACAACGGTCAGGGCTCCAAGGGCGGCGAAACCGGCAAGCTCGGTCCGCTGAACATGCCGGAGCAGGTCGTGGCTTCCGAATTCATGACCATGGAAGGCAAGAAGTTCTCGTCTTCGCGTGGCATCGTCATTTATGTGAAGGACATTCTCGCCCGCTACCCTGTGGATGCCGTGCGCTACTACATTTCCGTGGCCGGTCCGGAAAGCTCCGATTCCGACTTCACATGGCTGAGTTCGTGCGCCACAACAACGAGGAGCTTGCCGCTTCCTGGGGCAACCTCGTCAACCGTGTGGCCAATCTGATGAACAAGAACTTCGGTGAGATTCCGGCGCTCGATGAGAGCGAAATGACCGACGAGGATCGCGCGTTGCTGAGCGAAACCAAGGCCGCGTTCGACACGGTCGGTTCGCTGATCGAGAACCATCGCCAGAAGAACGCGCTGAGCGAAGCCATGCGCGTGGTCGGCGACATCAACAAGTACATTTCCGCCACCGAACCGTGGAAGATCAAGGACAATCCGGCTCGCCTCGGCACCGTGCTGCACGTTGCCGCCCAGGCCGTGTCCGACGCGAACCACCTGCTGGCCCCGTTCCTGCCGCATTCCGCGCAGAAGGTGTGGGAGGCTCTCGGCGGCACAGGCACGTTCTCGCCGTTGCCGCGCTTGGAAGAGGTCGAGGATCTCGACAAGCCGGGCTTCATGTATCCGATCATTACCGGCGACTACAAGCTGGGCGAAACCGTGCATCCGTGGGCTTCCGAGCCGATCGTGGCCGGCACTGCAGTGCCGAAGCCGCATCCGATTTTCGCGAAGATTCCGCCGGAGGCCGTCGAAGAGGAGCTCGCTCGCTTCGATTCGGAGCTGAAGGCTCGTCGTGAGGCCGAGGCGGCCCGTCTTGCCGCCGAAAAGGCCAAGCTGGAAGCTGATTCGCTGATTCACCTGAGGATTCGGCTTGATTTGGCCTGATTTGCCGCTAAGGTGAGTTGTTCTGATTGCCGGTGCAAGGAATTACGAAGTTCTTGCACCGGCTTTTTATATCTGATTTTGCAAATCCGACTTGTAAATCTAATGCGCAATATTCGACTTTCTGTATACGATTTTACAAATCTATAGTGCAATCCGGATTGCATCGATTTCAAAATCCGTAACAATCGCTATTTCTCTTTGCCATTCCTCTCGTTACAATGGGGAAGTTGAGGGAAATGCGATGCTGCAGGGAGGCTCTTATGTTGGACGTCAAGCGAGTGCTGAAAGCCGCGCCTACGAAAATGCGTTCCCAAGAGCCGCTGCAGCAGTTGTGGACGCCCTGGGGCGAACAGATCGCCGGCGAATGGTTGTCTTCCAACGACGCCCACAAGGCGTTCTGCCCTGCAAAAGACGGCGAACGCAAACTGGAAAACGGCCGCACGCCAATCCTGAACGAGCATCCGCGCCCAACCATGGTGCGCGGCAATCACACCATGCTCAACGGATTCTGGGATTACGCGATCGTGTCCATTCCCGAAAGCGGCAACGGCTCGAAATGGCGCAAATCCGCGGCTGTGCTCACCCGTGACGAAGCGGTGCAGGCAGTGAAGGAAGCGGCCATCCCCGAAACGTTCGACGGCAAGATTTTGGTGCCGTTCTCCCCGGAATCCGCGCTTTCCGGCGTGCATCAGACGATTTACCCAGACAATATGATCTGGTATCGCACGGTGGTGCATCCCGTGACGCTTGGGGGAGGGGAAGCGGTTCGGCAGATCGGCGATGCGAACCGCTTGGTTCTGCATTTCGAAGCGGTCGATTACGTGTGCGCCTGCTTTATCAACGGGCAGTTTGCAGGGATGCATGTCGGGGGATATTTGCCGTTTGACGTCGATATTTCGGCATTCGTCGATCCCGATGATGCTTTCGAGATTGCGTTGTGCGTGTACGATCCGAACGATTCGGGCACGCAAATGCGCGGCAAGCAGAAAATCGAGCGCGAGGGGATTTGGTACACCGCGCAAAGCGGCATTTGGCAGAGCGTGTGGATGGAGATCGTGCCGGAAGCGTACGTGCAGACGCTTACGCTGAAGGGCGCCGCCGACGGCAGATTGTTTATTCGCGCGGAAATCGGCGGAGACAAGCCGAATGCCAAACTGCATATCGTCGTAGCCGATCCCGCGGACGGCACGATCGTCGCGGACGAATTGCTGCCGGCTGGCATGCGCAAGGTGCGCACGGAAATCGCAACGCGGGCCGAGCACTTGTGGTCGCCGAACGATCCGTATTTGTATGACGTGACGGCGACGCTGGAATTTGGTGCGGCGAAATCGCAGGGAAAGCAGGAAAAGCTGCAGCAAGAATCGCAGGAAATTCAAGAGAAACCCGCGAAATCGCAGGAAAAGCAAGATATTGTGCGCTCGTATTGCGCGTTCCGCACGGTTGAGATTAAGCCTGATTTGAAGGGTATCGCGCGCTTCCATCTCAATGGCAAGCCGGTGTTCCTCAAGGGTGTGCTCGACCAGGGCTATTGGCCGGACGGCCTGCTGACCGCGCCGAGTGATGAAGCGCTGGTGCATGACATAACCGCCATGAAGGAATCCGGCTTTACTATGCTGCGCAAGCATATCAAAATCGAGTCGGCGCGCTGGTACTACCATTGCGACCGCCTCGGCATGCTGGTATGGCAGGACGCGGTGTCGGGTGGCGGCGAATACAACGCGTGGGCCACCAACCGCAAGCCGACGCTCATGCGTGCCACATGGAACAAGTACCGCGATGACACGGCGAAGCATTTCGCGGCGCTCGGTGCCGACGATTCGACGTACCGCCGCGACTGGTCGCGCACTTGCGATGCCATGGTGCACATGCTTGCCGGCCACCCGTCGATCGTCACGTGGGTGCTGTTCAACGAAGGGTGGGGGCAGTTCGACGCGTGCGATGCGGCGGAACGCATTCATGCGCTTGACCCGACGCGCCCGATCGACGCCACGAGTGCTGGTACGACCAGCGTTGCGGCGATGTTCACAGCGTGCACAACTACTTCCGTCCGCTGGAAATCTACCCGGATAAGGGGCCGTTGCGTGGGTATGTGGCCGAATATGAAAAGCGGCATAAGCGGCGTCGTCGTGCCGCGCATTACGCGGTGTTGCCGGTTGCGCAGCATGGCGTTCGTGCGTTCGTGATTTCGGAATTCGGAGGATTGGCGCAGTTGGTTGCCGATCATGCTGCGGTTTCGCGCGCGTACGGCTACGGTGAATACGATTCGATTGAGGATTGGCGCACTGCCGTCCGTTCCGTGCTTGATTCGGCGGAATCGTTGGAATCACGCGGATTGGCGGGCTACGTGTATACGCAGGTTTCCGACGTCGAAGAAGAGCTCAACGGCCTCATGACCTACGATCGCCGCCTCAACAAATTCGCGCAATGATTCGCCGAGATTGAGTGCGGTCATGGCGGTCATGGAAGCGTTCTGCTTCTTGCGTTTCGGTGGCGCGTTCGGTACGTTGGGAACGGCGGCTATTATGGCGCCATCACAGCGAGCCACGGCGGAACGGAGCGAGGAGATGTGCGTTGCGTTTGCATTGGCCGCATTAACCGAGGGGGTCTTGTGACCATGAATCATGTTCCGGAAGCGCCGCAGTCCGCAAGCGGCGATTATGCGTGGTTGGGAGCCGAGCCGGGTTCCGTGGCCGATCAGCTGTATATGTCGGCGGCCGACGAATGGAATCAGGCAATCAATTCGCGTTTTGTGAATGAATTGCTGGATGATACACTTCCAGAATCGATTTTGAAGTCTTATTTAATTCAGGATTTCAAGTTCTTTAATCAGGGCATCATGGCACATGCGATTGAACTTGCGCCGCGTCAGGAAACCAAAGATATGCTGGCGAAACAATCGCAATGGTTCGCTGACAATGAAGCAACATATTTTACCGGATTCCTTAAGGAATACGGAATTACTGACGAAGAATACAATAATTCCGAGCAGACTCCGGCAAATCGTGAATATTGCGAATATCTGACCAAGCTGGTTCAGGGAACTTGGGAAGAACTCATTACTGCGCTGTGCTGCATGGAATGGATTTATCTTGCCTGGGCCAAGCGCACCATCGACGCTGGCGTCGTTCAGCAGATTCCGGCGCACAAGGTTGGTTGATTTGCATGAGGGCGATTATTTCCGCGCCTGGACGGGCCGCCTGATCGCGCTCGTCAACGAGTATGCGTCGGTGGATGGCTCGGAGGCCGACGTGTTCCGCACCATCGTGCATCTCGAGCGTCGCTTCTTTGAGGATTCCTATCCGCAGCGGTGAGCGGTGAGCATGATATGAGGCAATGAGCGCCAATGCAAATTGGCGGTAACGCGGTAACGCAATAACGCAAGCAGGGGGTCCGCAGAATACGCGGACCCCCCCGTAATTGTTGGGGCAACCGGCATGCCCCAACGTGTCAGATCAGCTCGATATCCACATCCAAGTGGAGCGGCTTATCGGCTGGAATGTGGTACTGCGGGTGCACCGGGCTCATCCAGGAATCGTCGCCGCCGACGCCCATTTGCGCGGCGAGTACGCGCAGGAACATGTGCTTCGGAGCGGGCAGTTCGTCCTGATGCTGGGCTTCTTCCAACATGAATGCGCTGTACGGCTGCAGGCTGAGCGCGAACGCTGATTCGCCGTGACGGCTCACACGCATGCCATGACCGGCATCATCCGTGATCTCAGCCCAACGCACATCCTCATGGTTGCCGGTTTCCTGCGGCATGAGGTACGGCGCATGATCGTCGTAAGCGTTGGTGTTCCAAATGCCCAGCTTGGCATGCTTGCGGTCGGCGTAGGTTTCGTCGGGTCCGGGGCCGTAGAAGCGCAGGTTGGAGTATTCGACCGGCAGCGTCCATTCCAAACCGAAAGCCGGAATGGTCGGGGCTTCCTGAGTTTCACCCGGATAGTCGACGCTCAAGTGCAGCTTGCCGGTGGTGTCTGCCACATACGTGATGGTGACGTGCGTGCGCTGCGGAGTGGCGAGCTCGTACTCGTATACGGCTTTCAGCGTATCGTCATTGACCTGTTCGATGGTGTTGTTGACGCACTTGGCGTAACGGCCTGCGCCGACCCACTGCGCGCGGTCGTAACCGTGGCCTGCACCGCGATCGTTGTCGGTCAGCGCGCGGAACGTGGTGAGCGTGGGCCTGCGCAGCACGAATTCACGGCCGTCAAGCGTGTACGAAACAATGCCGCCCTGCGTACGCGACAGCAGAATCTCACGACCGGATCCCTGCACGCCAGCATTCCAACGGCCAACGGTCACAATGCCGTCAACAGGCTTCGCCTCGCTGGCAGCAACCGGCTTGGAGCCTGCAACCACGGTCTGGCCGAACGACAGCTCGTAGCCCTTCGGCGCCCACTCTTCCGCGGCGGCAAGGCGTTGGCTCACTCTCGAGCGTGAGCTCGTTGGCTTGGCTCGGTAGGCTCCAACGGCCATTCAATATCGAAGTGCTTGGTTTCGCCAGCCGGCACATCAAAACGCTGTTCGGCCTGCCATACCGGCTCGCCATCCGCAAGCACGCGCGTAACGAACACATAGTCGGCGGTGGAAACGAACAGATTGCCATTCGCGATCTCAACGCCGGTTTCACCCGGCACAATGCGCACGTTGGCATACAGCTGCTTGACGTCTTGCGCCTTTGGCGACGGCGTGCGATCGGCGAACACAATACCGTCTCCGGCAAACTCGTAATCGCTCGGACGATCGCCGAAATCGCCGCCGTAGCAGAGACGTTCATCGCCATCGGGCAAGCGCACAAGAATCGCCTGATCAATGAAATCCCAAATAAATCCGCCTGATATTGCGGGTAGCGTTCCAGCGCAACATATTCGTCCATGTTGCCGACGGAATTGCCCATGGCGTGCATGTATTCGCAGGAAATATACGGCTTCTTCGGATCGGACTTGAGGTATTCCTCGATTTCGTCGGCATGCGCGTACATGCGGCTTTCGATGTCGGTCACGTCGTCATACTTGCGATTGTGGGTCACGCCCTCGTAATGCACCGGACGGTTCGGGTCGAGTTCGTGCACGTGGACGCTCATCGCGCGGAACACGTCTCCCGCATACGATTCGTTGCCAAGCGACCAGATGACTACGGAAGCATGGTTGTAGTCGCGCTTCATCATGCTGTTCACACGGTCCACGCACGCGCCCTCCCATTCGGGCTTGCTGCCCGGAACGGCGGAATCCTCGGTGACCACGTCTCCCGGCAGGCACCAGCTGCCGTGCGTTTCAAGATTGGTTTCGTCGATCAGGTAGATGCCGTATTCGTCGCACAGGTCGTACCAGTATTCCTGGTTGGGGTAGTGCGAGGTGCGGATGGCGTTGATGTTGTGCCTCTTGCAGAACGTGATGTCGTCGATCATGTCTTGCCTGGTGATGGCGCGGCCGCGCTTCGCGTCGAATTCGTGGCGGTCGGCGCCCTTGAAGACCACGCGCTTGCCGTTGAGCTTCATGATGCCGTCTTCGATGCGGAAGCGACGGAAGCCGACGCGCTGCGTTGCGGTTTCAACGATCGCGCCATCATGGCCGATCACCACACTTGCAGTTCGTACAGTGCCGGGCTCTCGGCGCTCCACGGCTTGACGTCCAACGAGCCGGAAACGATGCCGGTTTCGTCGGATGCGGCCAATGCGGTTTCCCACACCACATTGCCACTCAAATCCTTCAGCGTCGCCGACACGGTGGCGGCATTCTTCGCATTGCGCACCGCGAGTAGCGCGTCGAGCGAACCGGTGGCGGTTTCCGGATTCCAATCCGCTTCGACCTTCATATCTTCAATGTGCACATGCGGCTGTGCGGCGAGTTCCACGGAACGGAACAGGCCGTGCAAACGCCAGTAATCCTGATCTTCCAGCCAGGATGCGCTTGCGTATTCGTAGCAGGCGACGGCCACGACGTTTTCGCCGTCGTGCAGCGCTTCGGTGATATCGAATTCGTTCGGGGTGTAGCCGTCTTCGCCGTAGCCGACGAATACGCCGTTGACCCACACGTAGATCGCGGTGGCCATGCCGTGGAACGTGATGCTGACGGTGCCGCCATTTTGACGGGCCGCATCAAGACGCTCGGCGACGGTGAACGTGCGGCGATACAGTGCCACATGGTTGGTTTCGGGAACGTTCGGCTCCTGCGGATTCTCATGGCCGTCCCACGGGTACTGAATATTCACGTACTTATGGTTCATGTATCCCGCGTTCTGCAGGTGGGAGGCACGTCGATGCGGCCGAAAGCGGAATCGTCGAAATCCTCGGCTGCGAACGGCTCTTCCTCAAGATCGATGTCGGAGGCCTGCACCATTTCCACGCGCCATTCGCCGTCGAGGCTTTGCTTCAAATCGCTCGGCTCGCCGATCGCGGGAATGTGAGAAAAGGTCACGTGATTGGAATGTGCCGGCGTGCGATTCACTGCGAACACCGTGGGTCGGTGAGCCACGCGGCGGATGCGGTGGTGATCTTATCTGCCATGATTTCCTCGTTTCCGAAACATAACTTCGTTGTTGATGTAGGTTTAGTTGGTGTGTACTTTTGTGTACTCAGAGTAATAAACTCTTTTACTAGCATGGTAAACGTTGTTTACTTAAATTGCAAATCTGCGTGTTGCTTTATTTGCAACTGAATTTACTTATATGGCGATAGGTGACGGCAAATGGCGGTAGTAATCATGATTGCAGATGTCAGTATTTGATAATCGTAAGAACTGCGATTGCGACACGCCGTTTGGGGGCTTTGTTTACTAAGGAATTTTACTTTTGATAGTAAACAACGTATACTCAATTTTCGAGGTCAACGGGTGATCTCATCAAAATCTTCTAAGGAGAAGAGATAATGAGCAATACGACCACTACTGCGAACGGCACGGCTCGTTGCGGAAAGCTCGGCCAGCGCGTAGCGTACGCGTGCGGCAACCTTGGCCAGTCCGCGTTCTATAACGCACTGAGCACCTACTTCGTCGTCTATGTGACGAGCTCCTTGTTCGCTGGTGTCGATAAAGCGTCGCCACCAAGCTGATCGGCATCATCACCGGCCTGGTCGTGGTGATCCGTATCGCGGAGATCTTCATCGACCGCTGCTGGGCAACATCATCGACAACACCACCACCAAGTGGGGCCGTTTCCGCCCATGGCAGTTCCTCGCCGGCGCGATTTCGTCCGTGCTGATCGTGCTAGTGTACACCGGCCTGTTCGGCTTGGTGAACGTGAACACCACGTGGTTCATCGTACTGTTCGTCATCACCTTCGTCGTGCTCGACGTGTTCTACTCCCTGCGTGACATCTCCTACTGGGGTATGATCCCTGCATTGAGTTCCGACTCCCACGAGCGCTCCACCTACACCGCACTCGGCTCCTTCACCGGCTCCATCGGCTACAACGGCATCACCGTCGTGGTCATCCCGATCGTCACCTACTTCAGCTGGGTGTTCACCGGCAAGTACGTCGAAAGCCAGTCCGGCTGGACCTGCTTCGGTATTATCGTCGGCCTGCTCGGCCTCTTGACCGCATGGACCGTTGCCTTCGGCACCAAGGAGAACGAGAGCGCCCTGCGCTCCAAGGCCCAGAAGAACGGCAACCCGATCGAAGCTTCAAGGCCATCTTCCAGAACGATCAGCTGCTGTGGGTTGCTTGAGCTACCTGCTGTACGCCATCGCCAACGTGGCCACCACCGGCGTGCTGATCTTCCTGTTCAAGTTCATCCTCGACAACCAGGCCGCATACTCCCTCACCGGCGTGATCGCACTGGTCGCAGGCTTGGTTATGGCTCCGCTGTACCCGATCCTGAACAAGCGCATTCCGCGCCGCTACCTGTACATCGGCGGCATGATCTCCATGATCGCCGGCTATGTGATGCTCGGCATCTTCTCCGACAACATCATCATGGTGTTCGTGGCTCTGGTGCTTTTCTACGTGCCGGGTACCCTCATTCAGATGACCGCCATCCTGTCGCTGACCGACTCCATCGAATACGGCCAGCTCAAGAACGGCAAGCGCAACGAGGCCGTCACCCTGTCCGTCCGCCCGATGCTCGACAAGATCGCAGGCGCATGCTCCAACGGTATCGTCGGCATCATCGCCGTGGCCGCTGGCATGACCGGCAATGCGACCGCAGCGACATGACCGCATCCAACATCCACATCTTCAAGATCTGCGCCTTCTACATTCCGCTCGTGCTCATCATCCTGAGCCTGATCGTGTTTCTGTTCAAGGTGAAGATCACTGAGAAGATGCACGATGAGATCGTCAAGGAGCTCGAAGTGAAGCTCGCCAACGGTGAGATCGAAGCCGACGACGCTCAGACCGTGGAAGCCGTCGAGGCGGTTGCCGTGGCTGAAACCGCTGGAACTGCTGGAACCGCGACTCCGGCGGGCCAACCTGAATCCCGATAACTGAACTTCCCCTTCCTTTCCGACAACCAGGGCCGCCTGAAGCACTCCATCCGCTGCAGGCGGCCTTTCATTCTTTTCGTCTCCATGCCTCTCATCCCGTCCGGTTCCTCCACTCACTGGAACAATCTGGACGATAAAAGGCCTGTCAGCGGGAGGATTCCTCCGCTCACTGGAGGTTTTTGGACAGTACGGGGGTGTTTTGCGGTCCGGATTCTTCCAGCGACTGGAGGAATATGGATGCTTGGAGAGTTGCAGACGGGGCGATTCTTCCGGTGGCTGGAGGTTTTTGGACGTTAGCAGGTCTGTTAGCGGGTAGCTTCCTCCACCGACTGGAGGTTTTGGGTCGCTAAGCGTCCGGAGCTATGCTTCGCCGATGAGGGAGCCGCGTTCGTGGATCGTCGGCACCAGTGTGCGGATCACGATGGTGGCCTGTCCGCGCAGGGTGAGATCCTCGCCTTGCCTGCAACGGTGAATTTGCGGCGCCTCCTGATAATCCGTGGTCACGGTGCGGCTGATTTCGTTTTCCATCGCGTCGATGAATTGAGTATTGACGATTTCCGGCGCACCATATACCGAAATGTCGCGCAGATCCAACAATCCTGCCGGTATGGCCATGACGCGCCCGAGCAACGCGCCCGCTTCGGTGAGAATATGCGTACGTGCGGCAGGATCCTGCGAGATGCGTTGCTGCAGCCTGTCACCGGAAACGAATGATTCGAGACATCCCTGTTTGCCGCATTCGCAGATTGGCCCGTTCGGGTCGACCACCACGTGTGCGATTTCTCCGGCAGTGAAGGAACTTCCTTCGATGATGACGTCGTTGAGGCATAATGCCGCGCCGACGCCCCGCCCGATGGAGATGAGCATGGAATTGGGGGAGCAGTCGCCGAAGAATCGTTCCGCCACAAGTGCCGCATTGGTGTCGTTGCCTACGATCACGGGCACTCCGGTGGCGTTTTCCACTTCGGTTTTCAGCGGCAGTTCGCTCCACCCCAAGTGCACGGATTTGCGCACCACGCCGTTGGGTTCCACAATGCCGGTCACCGCGATGCCGATGCCAAGGATCGGCAGTGGCGTTGAGCTGATGAGCTGCCTGCAGAGGTCGATCACGTCATTGACGCTGCAGCCATGGTCGACGGGAAGCTCGGTGCGGTCCACGATTCTGCCGGAAAGATCCGCCAGCGCTCCTTTGACGAGCATCGGATTCGACAGGTCGACGGAGACGATTCGCCAGAAATCGGTGTCGATGGCGAGCACTTGTGAACGTTTACCGCGCCCTTCGCGATTGTCGGGGCCGAGTTCGCGCAGAATGCGATTGTCGACCATTTCGCCGGTCACTTCGCTGGTGGTGAAGCGCGAAAGTCCGATGAGTTTGCCGATATTGGCTCGCGACATTTGCGTTGCGGGGAAAAGCTGTTCGAATGCGGCGGTGATATTGCTGATTCGAATATCGGAAGGTGATGCCTTTGCTTGGGTGCCGCTCACGATGTCCTCGCTTTCTTGTGTGGAGCCGATACATATTGTAGTGTGTGGCGATACAAGTGCGTTATGTAATTTTTATTGGCAATAAAGAGTACTAAACAAGAGTATACGGCATTTTTTCTCGAATTGCGATTGCTTTATGATTGTCACTAAATGGCGGAATTTCAGCTTTTTTGTGGAATAGCAATCGCGTGCCGGATTTAAATGTAAGGAAACTTGACAAAAAAGGATTACGTAGGTATGCTGTGACTATCCGGTGTAAGGAGGTGCCGGAATAATCTCACGAAGGAGAGAGATATGCGATCCCACACTCAGCGTTTGATGGTTTGCGCAGCTTCTTTCGCGGCTCTGTGCATGGGTCTTGCAGGATGCGGTTCCAATACGGCCAGCACCGGCGGGGATTCCGGGGAGGTCGTCAACCTCACGTACATGCACCGTCTTCCGGATTCCGAAGGCATGACCTTGGTCAAAGACATTGTTGCCAAGTGGAACAAGGATCATCCGAACATTCAGGTCAAGGCCACCAAGTTCGATGGTGCCGCACAAGATATGATCAAGAAGCTGGAAACCGACGTCAAGGCCGGCAATGCTCCGGATCTTGCACAGGTCGGCTACGCCGAAGTGCCTGAGGTGTTCACCAAGGGCTTGCTCGAAGACGTGACCGAAGAGGCCGCGAAGTACAAGAGCGACTTCGCCGAAGGCCCATATTCCATGATGCAGGTTGATGGCAAGACCTACGGCCTGCCGCAAGATACCGGCCCGCTTGTGTACTTCTACAACCAGAAGGCTTTCGATGAGCTGGGCATCAAGGTTCCCAAAACCAAGGATGAGCTGATCGAAGCGGCAAAGACCGCGGCCGCGTCCGGCAAGTACATCATGGATTACGAAGCCGATGAGGCCGGCAACATCTTCGCAGGTTTGGCAAATGCTTCCGACCCGTGGTACACCGTCAAGAATGACGCTTGGGTGGTCAACACCAACGGCAGCGGTTCGCAGGCTTTTGCTGAAACCTTCCAGGAACTGATCGACAACAAGGCCACGCTGACCAACCCGCGTTGGGTGCCGTCGTTCGACGCATCCCTGCAGGATGGCACGCTGATCGGCAACATCGGCGCCGCTTGGGAGGCTCCGCTATTCAAGGACTCCGCAGGAGACACCGGCAAGGGTGACTGGCGTGTCACCCAGATCGGTGACTGGTTCGGCAATGGCACCAGCACCGGCCCTGACGGTGGTTCCGGCGTCGCAGTGCTCAAGGGTTGTGAGCACAAGGCCGAAGCCATGGAATTCCTCGACTGGTTCAACACTCAGGTTGAGGATCTGACCTCCCAAGGTCTGATTGTGGCCGCCAGCACCGAAACCGCGAAGACCCCTGAATCCTGGAACGAATTCTACGGCGGCCAAGACGTGATGAAGGAATTCGCTACTGCCAACGACAACATGGTCGCATTCAACTACATGCCGGGCTACTCCGCGGTCTCCGCAGCTATGCAGGAAGCCGCCGACAAGGCAGCCGACGGTTCCGGCAAGGTGGCGGACGTGTTCCCTGTGGCACAGCAGACCTCCATCGACACCCTCAAGAACTACGGCCTGTCCGTGGCGAAGTGATCGACGTATGGAACCAGGGATCACCCGCTCTGATTCCATAACCCCTCCAACGACGGTGTGGAGCCAACGCAACACACGGCTCCACACCGTTCCTTATGAAAATATTCCTTGTGAATATTCCCTATGAATCGATCTAGCTGATTCGACGGAGCGGCTGAAACCGGCACTCCTCTCCCGTGATGACGATTTGGATACGGCGATTCGAACTGTGAAAGATGCCATCAACGATGAATGGCATCCGATGCGAAAGATAGGTACATCATGACTGCAACAACGCATGCGGCGAAACCAAAGCGCACTGATGCGCAACGCCGCGAGAATCGAACAGGATGGGCGTTCATGGCGCCATTCGGCATACTGTTCGCCATCGTATTCATCATCCCGATTTTCTATGCCATCTATTCCAGTTTCTTCCGTCAGGTCACCGAGGGCGGCGGCGCGTACGGCGGCGGCGAATTGGTGAATAAATTCGTAGGATTCCAGAATTTCGAGTACGTGCTTACGTCCGGCAATTTCTGGTCCGGTGTGGGCAGGGTGCTGATTTACACCCTCATTCAGGTGCCGCTGATGATCATCATCGCGTTGGCTTTGGCGATGGTCATCGATTCGTTCGTGGTCAAGCACATCACGGGTTTCCGTCTCGGCTACTTCCTGCCGTACGCCATTCCAGGTGTGGTCGCATCCATCATTTGGGTGTACCTGTATAACGGTCAGATTTCGCCGATCGTCAAAGGTCTTGCGGCCATCGGAATAAACGTTGATTTCTTCAGCAAGAACGTTGTGCTCGCTTCCATGGCAAACATCACCACATGGACGTTCACCGGCTACAACATGCTGATTTTCTTGGCCGCACTGCAGGCGATTCCGCACGAACTGTACGAAGCCGCACGCATTGATGGCGCAAGTGGATGGCAGATCTCCATGCGCATCAAACTGCCGAACGTGCGTTCCGCGGCGCTGCTGTCCATGTTGCTGTCCATCGTCGGCACAATCCAGCTATTCAACGAACCGCAGATCATGCAGACCGCCGATCCGGGCATCTCCAAAACCTATACGCCAATGATGATGGCCATGAACACTTCCCAAGGCACGCTGACTCCGGGCGGTGACGGACCCGCATCGGCGGTCGCCATCGTCATGGCACTGATCGCAGGCGTTCTCGCCATGATCTACGCACTGGTCGAGAGGAAGGCGAACGAACAATGAGCAACGCAGTCGCAGCAAGAAAAGACGAACGCGCCCGCAGAAAAGCGGAACGCATGATGGAAAAGCAACGCGAAGCGGCCGAACACGATCTGCCGCGCTCCATGCGCCCATCGCCGATCACCAAAACCATTACCGTGATCGTGCTCGTCGTAGCGCTGATCTACTTCCTCTTCCCAATCTATTGGGCCATCATCGCATCCACCAAAACACCATCGCAGCTGACCAGCAGCAACGGATTGTGGTTCGCCGTCGGACTTGACCAGATTCCCGACGCCATCGCAACCAACTATTCGAAGCTTATGGGGTGGACCCGTGGCCAATTCTGGCGTTGGGTGCTGAATTCCCTGATCTACTCCGGGGTTTCCGCACTGATCGGCACCATCATTTCGGTGATGGCAGGCTATGCCACCGCAAAATTCAACTTCCGTGGCAAGGCCATCGCCATCGGCGTGGTCATGGGATGCATGCTGATGCCGGTCGCACTGCTCACCATTCCGCAGTACTCCATCTTCCACGCACTGCACCTGACCAACACCATGCTGGCGATCATCATCCGTGCTGCGTTTCGCCATTCGGCTTCTTCCTCGGACGCGTGTACGCGCAAACCTCCGTACCGAACGAACTGCTGGAAGCGGCCCGCATCGACGGCGCCGGTGAAGCGAGAATCTTCTTCACCATCGTGCTCCGACTGCTCGCCCCAGCCATGGTGACCATCTTCCTGTTCCTCTTCGTGGGAACGTGGAACAACTTCCTGCTGCCGTTGATGATGGTTTCCTCCGACACCCTCAAGCCGGTCACGCTCGGCCTGTATGGCATGGTATCGCTCGCAACCTTCAACGATCGTGGATCGCTGATGATGGGCGCACTGCTCGGCGTACTGCCGGTGATCGTGCTCTTCCTCGGCTTGCAGCGCTACTGGCAGGCCGGTCTTGCGGCAGGCGCGGTCAAGGTTGACGGGCATCCATCCAACTCCATGCGTGGCATGCAAACGCCACGCATGGAGTTGGATCAACAGAACAACCGTAATCCGGGCCCCACTATTTCAGGCAGGTACATGCAATGAACGCAAGACTGCACCATAACGGCCGTTCGCAAGGATGCGTCGGCATCGACATCGGCGGAACGAAAATCGAAGGCGTGCTGCTCGACGCAACAGACCGCGTCATCGACGTCTGCCGTATGCCATCGCACTCCGGTGAAAGCAATGTCGTAACCGACATCGTGCGCGTCGCCCGCATACTGTCCAACGAAGCGCTGCCCATCGGCATTGGCATTCCAGGCAGGTGAACTGCGCGACCGGGCAAGTGAGCAACGTCGTCAATCTTGATATTGAAACGTTGGAACTTGGCGAACGCGTCAGCGCAATCATGCACGCTCCGGTGCACGTGGAAAACGATGTGAACGCGGCTGCGGTCGGAGCCGCGGAATTCGTGGAACAAGTCGACGGCAACGCAACCGTCGTATTCCTCAACTTCGGCACGGGACTGGCCGCAGGACTCGTGCGCGGCGGGCAAGCCGAACACGGGTACAGCGGATCCATCGGCGAAATCGGGCACCTACCCATCGACCCCAACGGATTCGAATGCCCATGCGGGCAGCGTGGATGCTTGGAAACCGTGGCATCCGGCGGGGCCGTGGCAAAACTTTGGCCCTCCGCAAACCCGCCCATGCCTGATCTCATCCGCAAAGCGCGGCAAGGAGACGGGCATGCCAACGACGTGCTCACCATGGTGGCCCACGCCATGGGCGACACCATCCAAATCGTCGCGCAAGCCTACGATCCGCAACGCATCATCATTGGCGGAGGCATGGCGAAAACCGGTGACGCACTCATCGAAGTCATCCAAGCCGAACTGAGCCGCAGAGCCGAAGGATGCCGATTCCTGACCACACTCGACATCGCATCGAACATCAGAATCGCAGCCATGGACCAACCAATCGGCGCAATCGGCGCGGCGCTCGCGGCAAAACGAGCGCAACCGCAATCGTGAATGCGTGATACTTCAGGCAGACTGGAACAAGCGCAACAATTCCGGAAATCCAGATCCGGCAATCCCGGCAATCCGAGAATCACAATCGAGAATTGAAATCGATAATCGACAATCGAAAGGCGAATCGATGGCAAGCGAGAACACCAGCAAATGGGCGATCATTCCCGAACCGAACAGCATGACGGTCGGCGAAGGCACGGTGCTGTTGCCCTATGCGGGGCGCGTGAACGAATCCATTGCGATTGGCGATGGCGATTTCCTGCTTGCGCATCAGCTTGTTGCCGACATACGTTCCGCGACAGGCACTGATTGGATATTGCGACGGGCGATATGTGGTCGGGCTTCATCAGATTGCGTATTGCGGATTCGCGGGATTTCGATTCGCAGGATGGCGGTACCGCCGGCGCATACACGCTGACTATCAACACTGACGGCATTACGATTACCGGTTGCGATTTCGAGGGTGTGCGCAACGGCGTGCAGACCCTGCGTCAACTCATACGGCAAAACGGTGCCGTACTGCCGGAACTGCAGATTGCAGATGCCCCCGCATGCCAAATCAGGGGATATTATTTGGACGCGACGCGCGGCCGCGTGCCAACGCTCGCATGGCTCAAACAGTGGGCCGACAAACTCTGCCTCTACAAATACAACCAATTGCAGCTGTACATCGAGCATACGTTCGCATTCGACGGTATGAGCGAAACATGGCGCGGATCAACCCGCTCACGCCGGCAGACACACTCGAATTCGACCAATACTGCGCGAACCTTGGCATCGAACTCGTGCCGTCAGTCTCCACATTCGGACACCAATATGTGGCCATGCGCACGCAGGAACTGCGCGAACTCGGCGAATTCCCCGAAGACGCAGACCGGCCGTTCAGCTTCATCGAACGCATGAGGCACCACACGCTCAACGTCGCCGACGATCGAGCCTTCGCATTCTCTGCGCAACTGGTCGACTCGTATCTGCAACTTTTCCGTTCGAAGCGATTCAACATCTGCGCCGACGAAACCTTCGACCTCGGCAAAGGCAAGTCGAAGCAGGAAGCGCAACGCGTGGGCGTCGCAGCGCTGTACGCAACATACGTGGCAAACTCTGCGAACACCTGTCTAAGCAGGGCCGCGAACCCATGTTCTG
>ENA-OQDD01000152-OQDD01000152.1-human-gut-metagenome-genome-assembly--contig:-NODE-152-length-27949-cov-2.272626_pt1 | contig 27949 bp, 38 predicted proteins | sample MGYA00242507_ERZ504598 | MGnify/ENA primary metagenome ERZ504598 (study PRJEB26092, sample SAMD00036318) | human gut metagenome | host: Homo sapiens | study: EMG produced TPA metagenomics assembly of...
CAATTTTATTTATGCAATTCATTTAATTAAATAATAATAGTTCGAATATACTATTTTGCCCTATTTCCTGTTGCTAAGATTGATAATCATCTCTCTTGCTTCAGTAGATCATGTCTTTCTAGGAGTCGGACTGGTATAATCTGAGAAATAGGGTATACTTGCCTTCTTTTTATTTAATTTTTACCGTATTGTAATTTGTCTTGAAGAAGGACTTGAAATATTGAACCATTTCGACCTTCTGTATGTTTCATCTGATGCAGTATAATTAGGAATAAGTCATATTACGCAAAAGGATATGGTATAGTCTGCAAGCGTAAACGGTATAACTCCTGGAAATTACGGTATTAGTTTTCCAAATCTATGCTGTTAGTTTGAAAAAACGTTGAGGACTGTCGGGGAAAATTTTTTCTTTTTGGGTTAGGAGCACGGTTGAATTTTAAAAAAGAATTATATTTGTACTACTCATTACCGAAACTATGGCAAAGAATAATTTACTAAGTGAGCAACTTGCTTATATTGGTGTCAGTTGTACTCCTACGCATCTGCATTTGTGCAGTTATAATGCTGAAAGTATTTGTATGAAGGATGGGAAAGATATAGATAGTTTAATCCCTTATTTGAATAAGAATGCTATAAACTGGATACAAATTCATGGCTTTCAGAATACGGAGGTCATACAGCATGTCTGTCAGAATTTTAATGTCGACTTTTTGACGATACAAGATATTTTGAACTCCGACCATCAGACCAAGATAGAACAGCATGATACATATAATGTAGTGATTTTGAAGTTACTTTTTTCTAATGATGATGGCTATGTACCACAACAAATAGCCATTGTGCAAGGTGGAAATTATCTGTTGACTTTTATGGAAAAGGAAACAGACTTTCTGAATGATATAAATACGGCATTGGAAAAGAATGTGTTGAAATACGTAGCCGGCAGTCTGATTTCCTGCTCAGTGTTATTCTAAACAGTGTGATGGCCAGCTTTATATCCATTATTTCGGAATTGGAAGACGGATTAGAGGATTTAGAAGAGCAATTGCTTTCGCCGGAACAGGCTGATATGCTCGGTATTGAAAATATACAGCAATACCGCCGTAATTTTCGTGTAATAAAGAAATGTATTTTACCATTAAAGGAGGAAATCAGCAAGTTGTTGCATCCGATCGATAATGATTTGTTGCACAAAGCAAGCCGTCCTTTCTTTAATGATGTCAATGATCATTTGCAGTTTGTATTGCAAACTTTAGATGGTTGCCGTGACATGATTTCAGCTTTGGTAGATATTTACCTTTCCAATAATGACCGACGGATGAACAGCATCATGAAACAGCTGACTGTTGTTTCTACTATATTTATTCCGTTGACTTTTCTGGCAGGAATCTGGGGAATGAATTTCCAATGGATGCCTGAACTGGGATGGCGGTATGGCTATGTATTTGCATGGACATTGATGTTGATACTAGTAGCAGTTATCTACTTCTATTTTAAGCGTAAAAAATGGTATTGATGAGAGAGGATGGATGGGATTTACTTAAATGTGAATCCCATATTCATGTTTTACTTCATTCATTACAAAGGTGCTTTCCAGTGAACCCAAACTGTCAATCGTGCCCAAGACATTGAGGATAAATTCCTGATAATACTTCATATTAGGGGAGTGTATTTTAAGCAAATAGTCATAACTGCCTGATATGTTGTAGCACTCTGTTACTTCAGGGATATCCTGAATTATCCGTGTAAATTCCGCAGCAATGTCCCGGTTCAGTCTTCTTAGCTTGACACTGCAAAATACCACGAAGCCTTGGTTTAGTTTCTCAGCGTCCAATACAGCGATATATTTTTTTATATATCCTCCATTTTCCAATCGTTTGAGGCGTTCGAACACCGGAGTGGAGGAAAGGCTTACCCGTGCAGCCAGTTCTTTGGTGGTCAGTCGGGCATTTTCTTGCAAGGTACGTAGTATCTGCAAATCTACTTTGTCAAGTTTCTCTAAAGTACTCATAGAATAATATTTTTTCAAGAGGTTCATATCTGTTAATACAAATATATTGCATTTATTTTAGATTCCGGAGAATTTTCGGGAAATGTAGTACAGGGTTATATTCTTTTTTTGCCGGAGAATGCAAGAAAAGGGCAGAATGATTTTATCTCTCAAAAATACTTTTTATCTTTGCAGTTGCTATGACAAAGTATATATATCTTTTTATATCTTGTTAGGTGTATGCCTGTTGGCGGGCTTTGGTTCCGCATTTGATAGCGGACAGGAGCACGATGTAGTTCGTACAGTTGGTTTGGAAAACAGTGCGGTGGCGCTGTGCAACATATCTGAAAGCAATAACGGGCAGGAAAAAAAAGAGATAAATAATGAAAGCTACCATTTTTATAAAGTCGGTATCGGCGGTACAGCTACCTCTTTTTCTTTTCGCACCTTGTGCTCTTCTAAAATTCTGCGAACTCATTCCTCTGCTTCCGTCATAGCCAAGTTGGCCAGATTCTTGAAAGTACTTCTTCCTGAAGAAAAGCAAATTTCTTTTTCACCTATTCTTTATTTTACTCAATATTCCTGTGAATACTATATTTATCAGTTGAGGCGTATTCTTATTTAGTTTATTTTTTCTTCTCGGCAAGGTCTGTTTTTTATATCTTACATTTTTTTGTTTTTATATTTTCATAATGGGAACTGGGGTGGATGCTTGTTCCTTTTATGAACGGTGTTATATGTTAATAACTAATATATAATGGAATTTTTATTGGACTTTATACTTCACATTGACCAATATATGATAGATATTGTTCAAGAATATCATACTTGGGCTTATGTCATACTGTTTATAATCATTTTTTGCGAAACGGGATTGGTTGTCACTCCATTCCTCCCCGGAGATTCTTTGCTTTTTGTCGCGGGAGCTATTTCGGCTTTGCCCGATATGCCTTTGGAAGTTAATATTCTCGCTTTGGTTTTATTTCTTTCAGCTGTGCTGGGCGATTCCTGTAATTATATGATAGGACACTTTTTTGGAAATAAACTTTTCAATAATCCCGATTCCCGTATATTTAGGCAAAGTCATTTGGAAAAGACACATGAATTTTATAAAAAATACGGAGGAAAGACAATCATTATTGCCCGTTTTGTACCTATAGTCCGTACATTTGCTCCTTTTGTTGCGGGTATGGGTAAAATGCATTATTATTATTTTATGGTGTATAATCTGATAGGGGGAACTTTGTGGGTCGGTATTTTCTGTTATGCCGGTTATTTTTTCGGTGATCTTCCATTTGTACAGAAAAATCTGAAATTGCTGATTGTGGCTATTATTGTCGTTTCTATATTGCTGCCGTTATAGAAGTAGGCAGGAATAAGTGGAAAACTCGCAATTACTAAAATCAAACATATCAAAAACAATTTATTCAAATTACATTTATGAAAAATTCTTTTTTTAGTCGATTCACACCTCAGGAACCTAAGTTTTTCCCTATGTTGAAACGTTTGTCTGAAATCCTGACCTCATCATCGGATTTATTGGTAGAAAGCATGCAGCATGATAAGCCGGAAGAGAGAGAAGACTATTACAAACGCATCAAAGATATGGAACGTGAAGGTGACAAGCAGACTCATTTAATTTTTGACGAATTGGGAAAAACTTTCATAACCCCTTTTGATCGTGAGGATATTCACGATTTGGCATCAACTATGGATGATGTAATAGATGGGATTAACAGTTGCGCCAAACGTATCACGATCTATAATCCCCATCCCATTGCTAATAGTGGAAAAGAGTTGAGTTTGTTGATACAGCAAGCGGCTGTTTATATAAGTAAGGCAATGGACGAATTGGAAATTTCCGTAAAAAGCCTACTGAATTAAGAGTATGTTGTACAAAATTGCATGACATAGAGAATCAGGCGGATGATGTATATGAACTCTTTGTTAAGAAACTATTTGAGGAAGAAAAGGATTGCATAGAACTGATTAAGATCAAGGAGATAATGCATGAATTGGAGAAAACGACCGATGCGGCAGAACGGGTAGGAAAAATCTTGAGAAACCTGATTGTGAAATACGCATAAAAGCAGAAGGTACAATATGGAATTATTAGTGATTATTATTACGTTGGCTTTGATTTTGACTATATTAACGGATTTCATGATGCAGCCAATTCAATAGCCACCATTGTGTCAACCAAGGTTCTTACTCCGTTCCAAGCGGTGATATGGGCGGCATTTTTTAATTTTGTTGCATTCTTTATTGCTAAATGTATAATCGGAGGGTTCGGAATAGCCAATACTGTATCCAAGACAGTAGTGGAACAGTATATTTCCTTGCCGATTATTCTTTCGGGGGTTATTGCAGCTATTGTCTGGAATCTGTTTACATGGTGGAAGGGGATTCCTTCTTCTTCTTCGCATACGCTGATCGGAGGTTTTGCCGGTGCTGCTATTATGGCTCATGGTTTTGATGCCATTCAGCTCAATATTATTTTGAAGATTGCTGTTTTTATCTTTTTGGCACCATTTATAGGGATGGTTGTTGCTTTTGGATTTACGTTGCTTGTCCTTCACATTTGTCGTCGTGCACATCCGAATACGGCTGAGATGTGGTTTAAGAAATTGCAGCTTGTTTCTTCGGCTTTGTTCAGTATAGGGCATGGACTGAATGATTCCCAGAAGGTAATGGGTATTATTGCTGCTGCCTGATCGCTGCTCATTCGGAAGGGTTAAGAATGGGAATAAATAGTATCAATGATTTGCCGGATTGGGTGGCATTTTCTTGTTTTACTGCCATTTCTTTAGGAACGATGTCAGGCGGATGGAAGATTGTGAAAACCATGGGAACTAAGATTACCAAAGTAACTCCTTTGGAGGGAGTTGTTGCGGAAACTGCTGGCGCATTTACATTGTATCTGACAGAATATTTGAAAATACCTGTAAGTACAACCCACACCATTACAGGAGCTATTATCGGAGTGGGTGCTACTAAGCGTCTTTCAGCCGTCCGATGGGGAATAACAAGAAGCCTGATGACGGCTTGGGTGTTGACTATTCCTGTCAGTGGAATATTGGCCGCTGTTATTTACGGAGTGGTTACTCTTTTTTAGAATGACCGGATTGTAGGCTGTTCTAGAAAATAAAGATCTGTCGTGACCGAGGTGACTGGGAAGTTACCTCGGTTTTGTATACATACCCATTTGTAGGTAAAAAGTGGATGAAACTAATAATAAATATAAAATGTTATTGTGAGTTTGTTATTTGTTTCTATTTTTGTAGTGGTCTTACTGAACACAAAAATGAGAGAAAACGCAAAAGGCAGGATTTTTATAGCATGGCTGTTGTTAATGACGCTTATGCCATTTTTCATGGTGAAGACTTTTCACCACCATGAAGAAGATGCCGTTTGCCATTCTGATAGTGGGAATTCTCATGATTCCTCTCATCAGTGTCCCGTGTGCAATTTCACACTTTCACCTTTTACACAAGTTGAAACATTACAACTTCATATTGTTCTTCCGGTTTTTGATTATCAGCCGAAAATAACAGTGGATAAGGTTTGCCAGGTTAAATCTTATCCTTATTATCTGCGTGCACCTCCCGTTTGCTGATTCACATAGTATCTTTTATTTATTCACAACATCAAATGATTGTAATTTATGCGTATCAGATATGTTTCGGGTACGCTGGGAATGTTTTTTACCTTGTTTTCAAATGCACAGGTAGTTTCTGATACGATTAAAAGTGTGGATTTATCCGAAGTGGTGGTGACTGGATCTTACCGACATGCTCAGGAGAAAAAGACTACCCTGACACTCGAGTTGTTTCAGAAAGATTATTTGAACCGGCATTTTACCGGTAATTTGGTACAGACTTTGAAAAATGTTCCCGGTGTACACTCGATGGATATTGGTGCGGGATTCTCCAAACCTATGATTCGTGGTTTGGGATTCAACCGTATTGCCGTATCCGAAAATGGAATAAAACAAGAGGGGCAACAATGGGGGCCGACCATGGACTGGAAATTGATGCTTTTAATGTAGACGAGGTACGGATTCTGAAAGGTCCGTCTTCACTGCTCTACGGCAGTGATGCGATGGGAGGTGTCATCGAAATCCTTCCTTTGCTTCCACAAAAAGAGAACCGATTTTTTGGTGAGGCTGCCTTATTGGGAAAATCAGTGAACGGCACTGTGGGCGGTTCACTGATGCTAGGTATTGAGAAGAATGCATGGCTGGTCAGAGTACGTTTTTCAGAACAGCACTATGGAGATTATCATGTACCGGTCGATACCATTGTATATCTTACCCAGTTGGTGCCTGTTTACGGTCGTAAGCTGAAAAACACCGCTGGGTTCGAGCGCAATGTTTCTGTCATGGGAGATTATAGAAAGAGGTTTTATCAGATGAATATTGCTGTGAGCAATGTTTATCAGAAGATGGGCTTCTTTCCCGGTGCTCATGGCATTCCTGATATTTCCCGTTTGGAGGATGATGAGAACAGCCGTAATATTGAATTGCCTTATAGCAAAGTGAACCATCTTAAAGTAACCACGCATCAACAGTATCTTTGGAATGGGATACAACTTTCAGGTGATTTCGGCTATCAGTTCAATCATCGGGAGGAATGGAGTGCTTTCCATACCCATTATGACACTCAGGTGATGCCTGCAAAGGATCCGGATAGGGAACTGGTGTTCAAACTGCATACATTCAGCTCCTCTCTGAAGCTGCGGTTGTTCAATTCCTCTTCCTGGGAGCATATGGCAGGGTGGAATATGCAGATACAGAAAAATGCGATTGGCGGATATTCTTTTCTGCTACCGGAATACAAGCGTTTTACTACCGGAGCTTTTTGGCTGACGACTTTCCGATTGGATAATCAGTTGTCTGTAACTGGTGGGATACGTTATGATCGGGGAAGGATTGATATAACGGCATTCGAAGATCCTTATTTGGTGGAGTATCTGCACAGACAGGGATATGAAGAGAGGTAATACAGGCATATCGTTGGCGAAGTTATCCGGTGGACAGGCTTATGGTAATTATTCCTGTTCGGCGGGAGTAGTGTGGACACCCGCTGCCGGTCATCTTCTGAAGATGAATGTGGGACGTAGCTTCCGTTTGCCGGGAGTCAATGAATTAGCATCCAACGGAGTGCATCACGGAACTTTCCGTCATGAAAAAGGGGATGCCACTCTTTCTTCGGAACAAGGATGGCAGATTGATGCTTCCTATACCTTGGCTTATAAAAAAATGGAACTGGTTGTTTCATCTTTTGCCAGTTGGTTTGATAATTATATTTATTTGCGCCCTATGGGAGAATGGTCTGTATTGCCCCATGCTGGACAGATTTATCAATATAGTGGCGCACGTGCTTTGTTCATGGGTGGTGAGATAAATTTCAATATGGATTTTCTACGCCATTTTAATTATCGTTTAGTCGGTGAGTATGTCTATACTTATAATCGTGACGAACATACGGCTTTAAGTTTTTCACCTCCTGTATCCATGCGTAATATTCTGACATGGAATAAAAAGGATTTTCAGTTGTATGCTGAACTTCAAAGTATAGCTTCGCAGAACCGTATAGCGAGGAATGAAGACCGCACACCCGGAGCTTGTTTGATTCATCTGGGTGGGAGTATTCATATACCTATGGCCAAGGCGGATATTGAAATATCTTTGGGCATTCGTAATTTGTCGGATGTGAAATATTACAATCATTTGAGTTTTTATAGGAAAGTGGAAATCCTGAACCGGGAAGAAGCTTTCAGATTTCGATTAAAGTACCATTTAAACAATTATTAAAATGAAAACAAAATTTTATTTTCTTGTAATCAGCCTTTTGGCTATATGCTCTGTTTGTCTGCCTGCGTGTGATAATGATGAAAAAGGGGATGTAACAAAGCCCGTGATCGATTTGATAGAACCCGAAGAGGGAGCGGTGTTGAAAATTGGTAATGGGAAAGGGGTACATTTTGAAATGAATCTGTCAGATGATGTGATGTTGAGATCGTATAAAATCAATATTCATAATAATTTTGACCACCACGGACATGATTCCCGGGCAGCCGGAGAGAAAAACACAGCTTTTACTTTTGACAAGGTATATGATGTTTCCGGTTTGAAGAATACAAAAGTACATCATCATGATATTGTTATTCCGGCCGATGCTGCTCCCGGAGATTATCATCTGATGGTATGGTGTACCGATGCGGCGGGCAATCAGACAGAAGTGGCTCGTAATATTGTCTTGAGTGCGGACGGAGGTACTGAAACGGAACATGATCATGATCATGAGTGATTTTTGTATTAATCGTATTGTGTGTATTAATTGTCTGGTGGCGGTCGATGTGAATCGGCCGTCACTTTATTTTGTTAGATGTCGCCAAAGAATAATTTTCTTTCAGGAGGTAATAATCCGTTTGTAAATAGAATATTTGTTCTATAAATAGTGATAATTGTAGCTCTATTTTCTTTATTTTTAGTATATCTTGTTTGATATAACTGCCTTTAATACCTTTGCAACAGGTAAAAACAGAAATATATAACTCTAAAAAGATAAAGATTATGGCTACAAAAAAATTACATTTCGAAACATTACAACTTCACGTAGGACAGGAACAGCCAGACCCGGCTACGGAGCTCGTGCAGTTCCCATTTATCAGACTACATCTTATGTATTTCATAACTCGGCACATGCAGCCGCACGTTTTGGTTTACAAGATCCGGGTAATATTTATGGGCGTCTGACTAATTCCACACAAGGTGTTTTTGAACAACGTGTGGCTGCATTGGAAGGGGGAGTGGCAGGACTTGCGGTAGCTTCCGGGCTGCTGCCATTACTTATGCGTTTCAGAACATTACTCGTGCAGGTGATCATGTTGTAGCTGCAAAGACTATTTACGGAGGTACTTATAACCTGCTGGCGCATACGTTGCCGACTTATGGTGTGACTGCTACATTTGTGGACCCTGGTGATCTTTCTAATTTTGAGAAAGCTATTCAGGAGAATACAAAGGCGGTGTTTATCGAGACTTTGGGGAATCCTAATTCGAATATTATAGATATAGAGGCTGTGGCGGAAATAGCACATCGCCATCACATACCTTTGATTATTGATAACACTTTTGGTACTCCTTATCTGATTCGTCCCATCGAGCACGGAGCAGATATTGTGGTACATTCCGCTACAAAATTTATTGGTGGCCATGGAACTTCACTGGGTGGCGTGATTGTTGATTCAGGTAAATTTGACTGGGTGGCATCAGGTAAATTCCCTCAACTGACAGAACCGGATCCTTGCTATCATGGGGTGCGTTTTGTAGAGGCGGCAGGTCCGGCTGCTTATGCTGTCCGTATTCGTGCTATTTTATTGCGTGATACCGGTGCAACTATCAGTCCGTTTAATGCTTTTATTCTGTTGCAGGGATTGGAGACACTTTCATTGCGTGTGGAACGTCATGTAGAGAATGCGTTGAAAGTGGTGGAGCATTTGAAAAATCATCCGAAGATCAAGAAAGTAAATCACCCTTCCTTGCCGGAACATCCTGACCATGCTCTGTATCAGCGTTATTTCCCCAATGGAGCTAGTTCTATTTTCACTATCGAAGTGAAAGGTGGTCAGGAAGAAGCACATCGTTTCATCGATAGTTTGGAAATCTTTTCTTTATTGGCCAATGTCGCCGATGTGAAGTCATTGGTTATCCATCCTGCCAGTACCACTCACTCCCAGTTGAATGCGGAAGAATTGGCGGAACAGGTATTTATCCGGGGACAGTGCGTTTATCAATAGGTACGGAACATATAGATGATTTGCTGGCCGATTTGGATCAGGCATTAGCTGGAATTTAATAAGATATACTATATATAGAATAAGGAATATTACTACAATATAAAAATCAATATATGGATAAGAAGTGTATGCCGGAGGTTTGTGTAAAGATACATTATACAGGCTTCTGGCATTACTTTATTTTTACTGATAAAAAAGGATAGATCATTAATCCAAATAGGATTCTTTTTTGTTATTAAAAAAAGAGTCTTTGCGGAAGTGGGATTTCAAAGGCTTAATTTAAAGAGTTTATGGATACCGTTTCTTTAACTTAAATATAATGGTTATGAATCTAGTCCTTGCTATTATTCCGGTATTGTTATTGATTATCCTGATGGCGTTTTTTAAAATGTCCGGTGACAAAAGTAGTGTGATTTCCCTTGTCGTTACTATGCTGATTGCTTTTTTCGGCTTTCATTTTCCGGTAAACGATTTGCTGTCTTCTTTTCTGTATGGTGCATTGAAAGCTGTTTCTCCTATTCTGATTATTATTTTGATGGCGATATTCAGCTATAATGTTTTATTGAAGACTGAAAAATGGAGATTATCAAGCAACAGTTTTCTTCTATTTCTACCGATAAAAGTATTCAGGTATTGCTGTTGACATGGGGATTTGGCGGCTTGCTTGAAGCTATGGCAGGATTTGGTACGGCAGTGGCTATACCTGCGGCGATTCTTGTCAGTCTCGGATTCAAACCGGTCTTTTCGGCAACAGTCAGTTTGATTGCCAATAGTGTGGCTACTGCTTTTGGGGCTATTGGTACACCGGTCTTGGTATTGGCGAAAGAAACGAATCTGGATGTATTGGTGCTAAGCGCCAATGTCGTGTTGCAGCTTTCGGTACTGATGTTTCTCATTCCTTTCGTATTGCTGTTCCTGACCGATTCGAAATTAAAATCCTTACCTAAAATATTTTCCTGTCTTTGTTGGTCGGTGGTGTCTCATTAGGCAGCCAGTATATTGCCGCCCGCTATATGGGGGCGGAGTCTCCGGCTATTATTGGAAGTATTTTATCTATCATTGTTATTGTAGCCTATGGCAAACTGACTGCTTCTAAAGAGGAAAAAGCAAGGAAAAGCACATTGAAAGGGCTAGAGGTACTGAACGCGTGGAGTATCTATCTTCTTATCTTGTTCTTGATTGTTCTGACTAGTCCGTTGTTTCCCGGTTTACGTACAACACTTGAAAATAATTGGGTGACCCGTATCAGTCTTCCGATTAATGATTCAACTATGAATTATACGGTTTCTTGGCTGACCCATGCGGGAGTTTTACTTTTTGTAGGCACGTTTGTCGGCGGGCTGATACAGGGAGCCAAGATATGGGAGCTGTTTGCTGTACTCTGGAATACGGTAAAGCAGTTAAAGAAAACTTTTATCACGGTAATTTGTCTGGTGAGTTTGTCCACTATCATGGATACGGCAGGTATGATTTCAGTTATAGCCACTGCTTTGGCAGTTGCTACAGGAAGTCTTTATCCGTTGTTTGCCCCTGTTATAGGTTGCCTGGGTACCTTTATTACGGGCAGTGACACTTCTTCAAATATTTTGTTCGGCAAATTACAGGCTAATGTGGCCGGGCATATTCAAGTAAGTCCCGACTGGTTGTCGGCAGCCAATACGGTGGGGGCGACAGGTGGAAAAATAATTTCTCCGCAAAGTATCGCTATTGCCACTTCTGCCGGAAACCAACAGGGAAAAGAAGGAGAAATCCTAAAATCCGCCATTCCATATGCATTGGCGTATGTGTTGATAACCGGAGTGATTGTTTATATTTTCAGCTGATAATCGTTTGTAAATTCAAGAGGGCGTTTTAATATTGCCTGTTATGGATTGAAATACCCTGTAAACGAGGATCAACTGTTGAAAAATCGTAAAAAAAGAGATGGATAGGAGATTTATTGCCAAAAAAGAATTTAATTTGAACCGTTTTATAATTTATAAAAAAAAGAACATGAACGAATTAATTGCTAAAATCAAAGAATTGAACGAAGCTTTTATGTCTGATGCAGCATTGCAGATTGAAAAAGGTAACAAAGCTGCAGGAACACGCGCACGTAAAGCATCATTGGAATTGGAAAAACTGATGAAAGAATTTAGAAAAGCATCTTTGGAAGCTTCTAAATAATCCTTCATTCGTCTTTTAAAGATTTTTATAAGCCATCCTTCGGGTGGCTTTCTTATTTCTACCAGGTTTTGCTTTATTCGGGGATAATTGATATTTTGTATTTTATTGGTGGGTGGTTAACCTAAAGGAGAAGGGATGTTTATGAAGAATATGTGTCTATTGCCTGTATGGGCGGTTTTATTGATTATAGCAGGGACTTTCTTTTCTTGTGAAAAGAAGAAGGATATGGCTATATACCGTCAGGCGGATTCTTTGAACTTGCTTTCTTATCGTATGCGCTATAAAAATTTGGACACAGCGTGTAAAGCGGCGCATGACGCCTACAAACTGGCGGATGGATTCCCCTCCCTGCGTGCCGGGGCATTGAATAATCAGGGTTTCTGCGCCTTTATCCACATGGACTTTGAAAAAGCCGAAGATCTTTTTCTTCGCGTATATGAGGAATCAAACAATGAATTGGAATGTTTGATAGCAGATATCGGTATGATGAAAATTTGTCAGCGTACCGCCATGAACAAGGAGTTCTATGATTATCGTAACAGTGCGTTACGGCGTATGAAGCGTATCAGTGATGACCGTTCTGCTATAACCGATCCCGGAGAGCTGGAGCGGCTTAATTATGCCCGTTCCGAGTTTTTCATTGCTTCTGCCATCTATTACTATTATTTGCAGCAGGAACAGCAGTCTTTGGAGGCGATTAATGAAATAAAAGTAGACGAGGCGCTGGAAAGTGATACTGCCCAATTGCTCTATTATTATTATATGAAAGGGTCTGGCGGTATGTATGAAGCGGATACACCGCAGGATGTGGTATTGGGTGAGTTTAACTATCTGATAGAATGTCTGGGTATCAGCAGGGAATACGGGTATGTCTATTTCGAGGCGAATGCATCTCAGGCAATGGCAGAATTGCTGAAAGAGAGGAAAAATTTCGATTTGATAATGGAAAGGCGTCCCAATGTGATGCGTGCCATCAATAGCGAGGACTTGTCGTGGGAGGAATTGACCATGCGTTTTGCCTGGCAGGCTTTGGATTTGTTCAAAAAATATGGAGATTTGTATCAGATTTCGGGTACATACCGCACTTTGGCGTCGTGCAGCAACGAGCAAGGCAGGTATGAAGACGCGCTGCATTACTTGTCGGAAGCACTGGGGTACGTCAATCGGCATCACGAGAAATATTACCATTGTACGGATACCATGGACAGGCTACGTCCGTATGTTCCCATGGCTACCACTTCCATTGAACTGGAATGGATTAATGACGATGGTATAAAAAGTGTTCCCGAATGGATTGCCCGTTTCCGTGAACAATTGAGTGTAACATATGCAGCGTTAGGAATGAAACCCCAGTCGGATTATAATCGTAATATTTATCTGGATATTTTGGACTACACCCGCCAGGACAAAGAATTGGAGAGCCGTTATAATGCGTTGGAAAAGGAATCGGAGCCTTGAACGGACTTCTGGTGGTAGTGGTGATTGGTATCGTTGTCCTTATCATTCTATTTGGATATTGAATAAAAGATGGCGTGTGCGGAATGCTCTTTATATTGATAAGTTGAAACGTACTTTGGAAATATGCCGTAAGATAACGGCTTCCGCACCATTGATGCGGGGGAGATAGAGGATGTGACAAAAGCGGTAGTTGCCTCGGTGAAAGAGGATATCCTTTCGTTGGTGGGAGCGACGGACTTCCGTATTGTGGCTGAAAATGGAGAGGGGAATGAGGTGCCGGGGCAAGGGATTTGTACAAGTTTTATCTTGAATATTCCGGGCAGGGAACAACCTTTGGGCGAGGTGCACCTGTATTCGGAGCACAAAATGAAGAAAGATGATAAAGCACTGATGAGGGTCATTACACCTTACATTTCGTGGACACTGGAGAATGGACTGGCTTTTATTTCGTTGGGCGATGAACGGAAACGGCTGGAAAAGGAGCAATATGTCCATGAACAGCATTTGGCGGAGAATAAACGGCAGAATCTGGTGAAGAAAGCCTGTCTGTTTATTGTCACAGGCATTATGCCTTATATAGACCGAATCATGAATGAAGTGCATAAACTAACCGCACACAACTACATTCAGAACGAAGAAATAAAAGAAAGCAAATACCGTTATATCGACGAACTGATTACCCGTATCAATGAGTATAATGATATTCTGGCCTTATGGATTAAGATGCGGCAGGGGACACTGAGTTTGAATATAGTAGAATTTTGAGTTGAATTCCCTTTTTGATGTACTGGTAAAAGGCGTAAGACTTTCGAGATGAAACAACAGACTCTGACCATAGAGCCGACTGCCGCCATTGTGAAAGCGGATAAGGCTCTGACGCTTTTCATGATAAATACATTGACGGAAAACGCCCGTAAATATACGCAGCCGGGAGGAAATGTTTCTGTTTATGCGCAGGAAACGGAATCTTACGTGGAGATTTCGGTGAAAGATGACGGTCCGGGACTTTCACAGGAAGATGTGGAGCGTATTCTGAGTGAGAAAGTTTATGATTCGGGTAAAATCGGATTGCAGACCAGCGAAAATGTCAGCGAATTGCAGAAGAATAAAGGTCACGGTTTCGGTTTGATGAATTGCAAAGGCATTATTGATAAATATAAGAAGACCAATGAGATATTCCGGGTCTGCCTGTTCCGGATAGAAAGTGAATTGGGGAAAGGCAGCCGTTTCTATTTCCGTTTGCCCAAAGGAGTGCGCAAAACGTTGATGTTGGTGTTGGTCGCTTTTCTTCCTGTCCTGGCAGGATGTAATGAGGGGAGGGAGAAAGATGGGAAAGCGGAACAGCTCACTGTCAATGATTCCATTCAGCGATATGATAAATTATTGGCTGTTGCGAATGAATATGCATACGATGTTTACAATTGTAACATTGATGGATTATATCAACAGGCATTGTGTTATGCGGACAGTGCTCTATATTGTTTGAATAAGCATTATATTATGTATTCGGGCAGCAAAGGGCCTTTGTTGGAATTGGAAGGAGAGGGGGTAGCAGCGGATTTAGATTGGTTCAACCGGCATTTTGATACCGATTACTATGCCTTGCTGGATGTTCGCAACGAGGCAGCAGTCGCCTTTTTGGCTTTAGGTAATCTGGAGGCTTATCGTTATAACAATAATGCTTATACGGCGCTGTACAAACAGATCAGTGAGGACACCTCATTGGAGCAATATTGCCGCCAGATGCAGCTTTCTGCCAATAATAAGACGGTGGCTATCATTCTTTGTGTGGTTATTTTGTTGGTATTGCTGGTGGGATATTATATTCTGTATTTCCGCCACCGTTTGATTTATCGTTATAACTTGGAACAGGTGTTGGAAATCAACAAGCAGGTGTTTTCGGCCTCTTTGCTTGACGGAAGAGCCGACCGGGATATTGCTGCAAGTCTGGTCAAGGATATGTTTGAAACGGTAAATGAGTTGCTGCCCGTTGATGTGTTGGGCGTAGCGGTTTATAGTGAAGACAACCACAGCTTGAATTATGCTTTTTCACCGGTGGAGGATGAGAATGAAGAAATGCGTGAGATGATGGCTCGTAGTTTTGACGCGAAGACACCTTATTGGCGTGAGAAAGATAGGGTAAAATGTTTGCCCTTGTGGGTGGAAGCAGGTAACGAGAATCGTTGCACGGGTGTGCTGGCATTGAAAATCGCTTTGCCTGTGGAGCGTGAGGACGACCGCTTGATGCTGGAGCTTGTGGCCGGATATGTAGCCATCATTGTATATAATGCAGTGGTACTGATGGCGCAGAAATATCGGGATATAGAAAGTGCGCAGGATGATGCGCGCCGAGCCATACGGGAGGAAAACCAGTTGCATGTGCAAAATCTGGTATTGGACAATTGCTTGTCAACCATTAAGCATGAGACAATCTATTATCCTAACCGGATAAAACAGATTATCGACAGGTTGAACACCCGTCAGGCTGGAGAAAACGAAGCTGTGCAAGTAGAAACGATTGGTGAGTTGATCAGTTATTATAAGGATATATTTACTTTGCTGAGTTCATGCGCCGCACGTCAGTTGGAAGAAATTACTTTCCGCAGAGGTGTTGTGAAAGCCGGCGAACTGGCCGATTATGCGGTACGGTATATAAAACGTGCTGGAAAACGTATGCCGCATCGGGTAGAACTGAGGACGGAGGTGGAACATGTTTCCGTATTGGGAGATGTCATTCAGCTGAAGTTTATGTTGGAGAATTTAATAGATGAAGCGCTATCATACGAGGTGGATGGTGTTTTGGAATTGTGTATTTATAAGGATAAGGATTTTGTGCGGTTTGATTTCCGCGATACGCGTCGCGAAAAGTCGCAGGAGGAGTTGAACTTGTTGTTCTACCCGCATCTGTCTCGTATGAAGCAGGGGCAGGAAGGAGTTCTGACCGGTACGGAATACCTTATTTGTAAGCAGGTGATTCGTGACCATGATGAATTTGCCGGAAGACGCGGTTGCCGTATCAATGCGCAGCCTGCCGCTGAAGGAGGGTTCACCGTATGGTTCACCCTGCCTGCCCGTTGAATGTAGAATGTAAAAAACAATGCATATTATGGAGAATAATAGATTTAAAGTCATCATTGTAGAGGATGTCAAACTGGAATTAAAAGGAACGGAAGAGATATTCAGACACGAAATTCCGAATGCGGAAGTCATCGGAACGGCTATGACTGAGAATGAGTTTTGGGAATTGCTGAAAGTGCAGTTGCCCGATATGGTTTTATTGGACTTGGGCTTGGGGGGATCGACTACCATCGGTGTGGAAATCTGTTCTTCTTTACGGAAGAACTATCCGGATATGAAGGTGCTGATTTTTACTGGTGAGGTATTGAACGAAAAGTTATGGGTGGATGCGCTGAATGCGGGTGCGGATGGTATAATCCTGAAGACGGGAGAGTTGCTGACTGCCACAGATGTACAGGCGGTGATGGATGGCAAGAAACTGGTTTTCAATTATCCCATTCTGGAGAAAATAGTGGCACGTTTCAAGCAGTCGGTGGCTCAGGAGCAGCGCAGGCAGGAAGCTGTCATTAATTATGATATTGATGAATATGATGAGCGTTTGCTTCGCCATCTGGCCTTGGGGTATACCAAAGAAATGATTACTAATCTGAAAGGGATGCCTTTCGGGGTCAAATCCATAGAGAAGCGTCAGAATGAATTGATAAACCGTTTGTTCACATTGGATGAAAGAAGTGGTGTCAATGCCTGTCGATTGGTGACCCGTGCTTTCGAGTTGCGGATTCTTGACATTGATAATTTGGAACCGGATGAAGAGTAAATATTATTTTCCTCATACCGCTACTGTGTTTTTTCTGCTGACGGTAGCTGTAGCCTTGTTCTCATGGATAGGAAGTATTTATGGGCTGGGGAAGGTGCAAAGCCTGCTCAGTCCCGAAGGAATCCGGTGGGAATTGAGGCATGCTATGGGGAATTTTGTCCAGACACCGGCATTGGGCATAGTAATGATGCTTTTTTTAGGGTTCGGCATTACGGTTCATTCCGGGGTATGGGGTACGTTGGGGAGGATAGTGAAAAGAGGAAAGCCCATTTCCCGTAAGGAAAAACGTGCGTTGATATTGGCAGGTTGTATACTGCTTGTTTATATCATAATGATTATTTGCACCACTTTTGCTCCATGGACTATGTTGCGTAGCGTGACGGGATCTCTCACGAACTCTCCGTTTCAAAAAGGGATTTATTATCTCATTTCGTTTGGTGTGGGATTGTCGGGTATGGCTTTCGGTTATGCATCGGGACGTTTTCGGGATGATAAGGATATAATAAAAGGTATGTCCTGTCTCTTTTCTCGTTTTGCCGATTACTTTGTGGCGCTTTTTTTTATAGTTCAGTTTTTTTCTTCATTGATGTATACGAATTTGGTGGAATGGGTTGGAATAGATTCATATATAGTGTCTTACGCTTTCCATATTTGTTGCTATTTACCTTTTGCTTGGATGTTGAATAGAAAAAAATAGATTGTTAATGCAAAAAAGTTGCGGATTCTTTTGGTAATTTCAATAAAAACCGTACCTTTGCACTCGCAATTAAGGATGGTTCCGTAGCTCAGCTGGATAGAGCAACGCCCTTCTAAGGCGTGGGTCTTGCGTTCGAATCGCAACGGAATCACTTACAAAACACAACTGATAACACAATATAAATTGTTTGATTTTCAGTTGTGTTTTTGCTTTTTATAAGCAAGATGTCTTTCATATACGCTTTTAAAAAAAAGTGACAGAAAACCCACTGGTGAGCTATAAGGTTTGTCGCTAGGGTTTGTCGCTGGAATTTTAAAAGTATCAAATTATGGCTACCTTAAACTTAAAAATCCTCCGAACAGACGTAAATTGTCGGGTAAACTTGGAATTTATGTATCTTTAACTTTTAAGAAGGAAGTTCGGTATATCTCTACCGAATTCGAGGTTGATGATGAATACCAGTTTGAAAACGGAAAGGTGTGTTACCGCAAGGATGCGGCAATCATGAACAAAAGAATACAGTATGTGCTGGGTATATACCGGGAACGGATGGAAGGTCTCAATCTGAATAGGTTTTCCAACTGTGCACAGTTGAAAGAGGTGTTGATGAAGGATGAGGAGGAAGCTGAGCCAATAACAGTGCAGCAGCTATTTGAAAGAAGAATAGAGCGTCTTGAAAAAGAAAAGAGAATCTCATACGCGGAAATGAACCGCTATACCTGTAAGGTTATCGTGTCTCTCATCGGTGATATACCTATAGATTACCTGACAAAACGTGATATCCGGGAAACGCTCTTCAAGGGGATGCAGCGCAGAGGATATGCGAAGGGGAATATACAGATGCGCATGACCCATTTCAAGGCTGCTATCAATGAAGCTATAGACGAAGGGTTAGTGAAGTATGACGAACACCCGTTCAAGGGATTTACCATGCCGCAATCTGAACCCAAGCTGATGGACATAACCGTCACGCAGTTCCAGCGTATTCGGGACATGGTAACATCTGACAGCAAACTCATACTGGCGCGTGACCTATTCCTCCTGTCGTTCTACTTGGGTGGGATCAACCTTGCAGACCTTGTTGAGACGGATTTGTCAAGCAAGACAATGACATACGTCCGAAAAAAGAGTGCAGAACACAAGACGGGAGAAAGAACTACATCTTTGACCATACCCGATGAGGCGAAAACAATCATCAATAAATACATTCTGGGAAACAGGTTGAACTTATCGTTTTGTAACGGGTACAAGAATCTGCAACGTTATGTCAACAAATGTTTCGCAGCCTTGGCACAACATATAGGCATTCAAACTTCATTCTCTTACTATGCCGGCAGAAAAACATTCGCACAGTTCGCTTTTATGATAGGAATAAGGACAGAGGTGGTGGAGTATTGTATAGGGCAGTCTGTGAAAAAGAACAGACCTATTTACAATTATGTGCGAGTGATGCAGAAACAGGCTGATGCAGCAGTACGGAAAGTAATACAATATACTGTAGATCCGGAAAGCTTTGAAACTGAGAACATCCCTTAGAGGATGCCGTTCCACTACTTTGTACACAAAGGTAATTAAGGGATATAAAATAAACGGTTGCTGTCATCACTGATAGCAACCGTTTCAAATAATTAGAATAACAACTTAAAAATAGCGTCTATTATAATCTCTCTATCCTTATTTTCTCTTTATTCTGATGGCAATGACCTTTGCTGTTTTATTCTTGCAGTACTGGCAGCAGAATCGCTGTGCGCATGTTTCGCAATTGCGGCACATATCCAGTAGATATTGTTTTTCTTGTTTGAGTACATCAACCTTGTATTGCAGGTCGGAAATGACATTTTTTATAGTTTCTTCCATAATAAAAATGGTATTAGAATGATATTTGTATTTTGTAGAAGAAACAACTTCGGATTCGTTATTGTTTAACCGTAATTGACATTTCTCTTTTCTTCAATTTGTTTTTCAAGGAATTTAACTTTCTCTTTTAATAGTGATATAGTATCGTGCTGGTCGTCTATTACCTTTTTATACCAAGCTTCATCAAAATCATTTGCTTTAATAGAATCGCTAGTCTCGTTTAACATCATGGAACCTGTGCCACGAAGTAACCATTCTGCGGACAAGTCCGGATAATAGAGAAGAAGTTCCTTTGCTCTATCTACGGTAATACTCTTTGCTTTCGTGAAGGCACCATTTCCCCAACCAAGTTCTCTCTCTGCTGATGTAGGAGAAACCCCTTTGTAATTTAGGTATTCTTGAATTCTCTCTTTTACTGTCATAGCTATATTTCTTTAATGTTAATAATTTAAAATTTGTAGAATATATTCCTTTGTTTGTTTTTAACTAAGGAATATATTCCTTTTATTTGCATTGTGATTACAAATCATAATCACATGAGCAATGATTAATTTTCAAATATAGATAAACGATATGGAAACAGCAAACATGAAATGTAGAATTTGGCTTCCCTATGGGAAGAAGGCTAAACTGGCTTCTTATTTCGGTGTCAGTAGTGAAACTGTGAGAAAAGCATTGGCTTTTGAATGTGGGGACAATGACTTTCATGAGATGATACGTAAAGAGGCAATAAAGAATTATGGCGGGCAGAAAATATTTATTCCATGCAAGTATGCAGGTTAGTATGATACGCAAAAAAAGAAACAAAATAGCCTTGGGCGGGCTTGATAAAACCCTTTGTATGTATAATGAAAAATATAGTCATTACATCTTTGGCAACCGTGATTCTGATCGTTGCATTCATGTTCGGTTATCCTTATTACAGGGTATGGGCGGCAGAACAGAGGGGCAGGGCGGAGTTTGCTGAAGCCGAACAGAACAGAAAAATAAAGATAGAGGAGGCGAAGGCAAATTTGGAAGCTGAGAGACTGAATGCGCAGGCGGAGATAGAGAGAGCTAAAGGTGCGGCGGAAGCCATTATAGAAAATTGAAAAACGGAAGTATTACTCCCACTTATATACAATATCTGTGGGTAAGACAGCAAAGCAACTTGAATAACAAGACGGTGGTGTACATACCTACGGAAGCTAATCTTCCATTGCTGGAGGCTTCAAGAAATGACAAGACAGTAAATCCATGAAAGCGATAGTAGAAGAAAGATACATTCCCAACATCTATGTAAAACAGATACTGATATTGGGAATGGTAATAATGACAATCAAGTCATGTGCCATAACCTATAGCTGTAGCGAAACTATAAAGTTATTCGGAATCTCGATTTATTATAGTTACGGTATTGACAAGGACGGGCAACAGCTCACCTATTGATTGGTCTGCGTTGATAAATGAAAAACTAAAAAGGCAACAGGAGGAATGAATATGAACAGATTATCCAAGCAGTGTATGGTTTTTATAGCGGGTATGATCTCATTCCTGTATGTTCTGGGATTGGTAGGGCATCAGGATTACATCGAGGAGATATTGTATAATATGCCTCAGGAAACTTATGATGTGATTGTACAGAAGCTGGGAAACGTGTCAAGATCGGAGATTGCTGCTGAATATGAGGCGAACAGGGCATTTTATGATAACCTTAACAAATAAATTATGAGACGTGATTTTCAAACATCAAAGGCAGAGGAAGAATTAGGGAACCTTTTTCTTGTTGCCAGGAAGAAGGGCATAACATTTACAAAGAGAGAGGCGTCCAGGTGGGTCGGAGGTCGGTATGTTCTTGAAAGGCTCGTGGCTGAGAGGAAAATACGGATGGCAAAACCCGGGGACAGGCAGAACTCGGAATGGAAATGCAATGCGGAGGATGTGTTACGCCACGCATTCAAATATTAAGAATACACTTTAAAACCTTGAACTTATGAGTATAAAAAGAACGTATTGGACCAAACAGGAGATAGATATACTATGTGCCATGTATTCCAACACAAAGGCTGCCTGTATACAGGATATTCTTACGCGCCACAGCCTCAATTCAATCTATAAAAAGGCGCGTGAACTTATGCTTGATGCGTACTCGTTTCATCTTGAAGAAATACATTATATCCGTTCCATGGCACAGGATATGACGGTGAAGCAATTGTCACAGAAGATGGGATATAGCGAGCGTACTATTTACCGCCGCTTGAAAACCATGCGTACCAATTCATAAATAGTTCCGTTATGAGCAAATCACCTGAACATGATTTACAGACTCGGTGTGTGATCTGGTTTCATTACCGATTTCCACATCTGAAACCTTTGTTCTTTTCCGTTCCCAACGGGGGATATAGAAACAAGGCTGAGGCAGCGCGTCTTAAGGCGGAAGGTGCTAATGCCGGAGTGTCTGACCTTATATTGCAGCTGCCTGCCGGAAAATGGTCAAGCCTCAACATTGAGATGAAGGCAGGTTCTTCACAAAGGGAAGAACAGAAAATATATCAGATATGCGTGCAGGCATCTGGAGGACGCTACGAATTATGTCGTTCCTACGAACAGTTTGTTGATCTGGTTACCGAATATATATCGCAAGTTGATGGACGGGTACTGGAACGGCTTCGTCAGATACATCTTGAACGCGAGGAGGAGGAAAAGCAGAAAATACGTAAGCAATATCAAAAAAGAATAAGTAAAACATTAAAACCATAAATCATGATTGTAGAAGCAACAGGAAAGGTCATGCAGGTTCTTTCAAAAATAGAAGGGGTCAGCGCGAAGACCGGAAAGGCATGGGAGAAATACACATATCTTATAGAGCAGTCGGGTATGCGCCCTACTTCTCTAGTGGTTTCAGTATTTAACTATGGGGAACACGTAGGAGAGCTCCTTAATATGGGGGATACTGTAAGAATGTCTCTTCGCATAGAGGCGCATTTTGTAAAGGATGGACAGAAATGGTATAATGAGGTTACGGCTTTCAATATTGTATCTTTCCGTTAAAGTTAAAATTAAAACGAAGTATTAATGGGTAAAGTAAAAATCTATATAAGTGGACCGATAGCGCATTATGATCTTCATGAGCGGAAGCATGCTTTTCTCATGGCGAAAGAAAGACTTGAATCACAAGGTTATGATCCTGTGAATCCTTTCGATAACGGTGTTCCTGATAATGCGCATTGGAGAGAGCATATGAGAGCCGATATCGCGATGTTGCTGAAATGTGACGCTATTTTCATGCTTCCCGGATGGGAACTGTCTAAGGGATGCAAGCTTGAGCTTGATGTGGCTTCAAGCTGTGGTATAGCCGTTATTATCGAACCTGTTCAACCTGTGACTATGACGTTAAAAAGAGTGGAGCCGAAACGTGTGTACTGCCGTAATTGCGCCAATAGTTCGGACCATCGGGGCAATTCATGTTTCTGTAGTGCGAAGGGGCACCGCGAATGCGCCTGTAACAAGTACGGACAGATATGTAAGTTCTACAAAAAGATCATATAGAAACTCTAATAATATGGTTTATGGCAACAAGAAACAGATTATACAAGCTTCACTATTTGCTTCGTAAAAAAGGCAATGAGGTGAATGTTAAAGATAGGACAGTATACCGGAGAGCCAAGTCCCTTCCTGCTATAGAGGAGAAATGGATGAAGGAACTGATAGAAAATGGATATATGGTGGGGAACAACCTGTTTGCCCCCCCTTTCCTAATAATAACTCTTAAACTTAATAAAACTGAATCTAGACTTGGATTTGGATAATTCGTTCAGCCATCTGTTTAGAAAGGAGAAATTATGAAATCATTAAAAGAAATACTAAGGAGTTTAGAAGGTCTGTCCGATATCGAATTGTTCGTAATAGACCTTTTTTGTGGTGCCGGCGGTTTGTCCGAAGGTGTGGAAGAAGCACGATTGGATGGAAATAAATGTGCAAAGGTTGTTTGTTGTGTGAACCATGACAAGAATGCCATCCTTTCACATGATGCCAATATCCTGATGCACTTCACTTTATTGAGGATATCCGTACACTGGAACTTTCCCCGATAAGCACTATTGTAGAACGTATCCGTCAGCTATACCCTGATGCCATGATAATGCTTCATGCTTCTTTGGAGTGTACCAACTTCTCGAAAGCCAAAGGCGGTCAGCGAGAGATGCCGACAGCGAACGTTGGCAGAACATCTCTTCCGTTATATTGATGTTATAGACCCTGACTACATTCAGATTGAAAATGTAGAAGAGTTTATGTCATGGGGAGATATGGATGAGAATGGGAAACCTATCAGCATGGACAAAGGCCGGCTTTATCAAAAGTGGGTGCGCAATGTCAAGAAGTACGGTTACAACTTTGAGCACCGCATCTTAAATGCTGCCGACTTCGGTGCCTACACCACAAGAAAACGCTTCTTCGGCATCTTTGCTAAAAAGAACTTGCCGATAGTATTCCCTGAACCGACCCACTGTAAAGGTGGTAGGCAAGATATGTTCTCGCGGCTGGAGAAGTGGAAGCCGGTAAAAGATGTGCTTGATTTCTCTGATGAAGGAACTACCATCTTCAGGGAAAAGCCTCTTGCAGAGAAAACGCTTGAACGTATCTATGCTGGACTTATCAAGTTTGTAGCCGGAGGAAAGGATGCTTTCCTTTCCCGTTACAATACGGTTCGCCCTCAAGACACATGCAAATCAGTTGATGAACCATGCGGAGTGTTGATCTACTGAAAACCGCTTTGCAAAGGTACAGGTAAGTTTCCTCTCCAAACAGTTCAGCGGACATCCCGAAAGCAAGAATGTGTCTGTAGAAGAACCGGCAGGTGCAATCACCTGCAAAGACCACCATGTTTTTGTTTCTGCTTATTATGGAAATGGACATAATCATTCGGTAGACCTTCCAGCTCCAACGGTCACAACGAAGGACAGGATGGCTTTAATTGAAAGCCGATTTATGTGTTCTTATAACTTTAAGGATACAGGAAAGGATATTAATCAGCCTTGTCCTACACTTCTGACTAAAGACAGACTTTCCCTTGTATCTCCATTTTTTATGAATCAATATTCTGGAGGTGGTCAGGTGTCTGATATAAACTCGCCATGCCCCGCTGTTACCACAACACCGAAACAAAACTTGGTAACATGCCAGCCGTGGATAATGAATACTGCATTCTCAAATGTAGGTAGCAGTATAGAGGAACCCTCCCAGACCATTACCGCAAACAGGAAATGGCACTATCTGATGAATCCACAGTTCAACAGTGCTGGCGGCTCTGTTGATAGCCCCTGCTTCACATTAATAGCCCGCATGGATAAGATGCCGCCCTATCTGGTAGCAACAGAAAGCGGTCAGGTAGCGATTGAAATCTACAACAATGATAGTCCTATGACCGTGAAGATAAAGGAGTTCATGGCACTGTATGGCATAGTGGATATTAAAATGCGGATGCTTCGCATTCCGGAACTCAAAAAGATTATGGGATTCCCTGAAGATTATGTTTTAATAGGCACACAAGCTGACCAAAAGAAATTTATCGGGAATGCGGTGGAGGTTACACAAGCGAGAAAAAATACTGAAGCACTTTGCAAAGTATTGAGAAAGTTGAGATTGAAGAAATCAAAAGAAATAGCTTAATGGAAAATGGAAAACTTATATTAGATGCCTGTTGTGGCAGTAGAATGTTTTGGTTTGACAAATATAATCCTCTTGCCTTATTTGTTGACAAACGTTCGGAAACACTTACGGCCAAGGACAGGGGTAAGACAAGAATCATAGAAATAAAGCCGGATGTAATAGCCGATTTCACCAACCTTCCATTTGAAGACAATTCTTTCTACATGGTGGTGTTCGACCCACCGCACCTGAAAACACTTGGTGAAACCTCATGGATGGCTAAAAAGTACGGAAAACTGCCGAAAGACTGGCAGTCACTCATACACGATGGATTTACTGAGTGTATGCGCGTCTTGAAGCCTAACGGCACGCTTGTATTCAAATGGAACGAAAGTGAAATAAAAACAGTGGATGTATTGTCTGTTATCCCTTTTAAACCTCTATTTGGGCATACCACTGGAAGACAGAGCAAGACAATATGGATGTGTTTTATGAAACTGCCAATTAATTCATAACGATATAGAAATGAAGTATAAGGTTACATATATCCTACAAAAAGAGGTCTCTGTGATTGTTGATATAAAAGACAAAGAACTTAACAGAGAATTTAAAAGACTTGGTGAGATCCACTCTGATTCAGATTTTAATGGGGTGTCTGATCCTCGTTGGAAGATAGAAGAAAAGGGATATGAAGAATTTTCCTGTGGTGAACATTATGACGAGGGAGATGAAGACATTATTAACAGATCTATCATGAGATTTAATGACTAATCAACAAGGAAAGGAATCAAATGATAATAGCATGGTTTTCTTGCGGTGTAACATCCGCAGTAGCTTGTAAGATAGCGTTGAGTCTGTACAAAGATGTACAGCTTTACTACATAGATACTGGCTCCGGACATCCCGATAACATCCGGTTCCTTGCTGATTGTGAAGATTGGTACGGTCAGCCAATCCACACTATCAGAAGCGATAAGTATCTCAACGTAGAGGATGTGTTGGCTAAGAAAAGATTTATCAATGGTCCTACTGGTGCAGCTTGCACATTCGAATTAAAGAAACAAGTCCGTTACAAGCTGGAAAAAGAGTTGGGAAATTGGGACGGTCAAGTCTGGGGATTCGACTTTGACCCGAAAGAAATAAACCGTGTTGTCCGCTTTAAACAGCAATATCCTGATACAAAGCCGTTGTACCCACTTATCGAGCGACAGATAACCAAGCAAGATGCAATGGGAATGCTTTGGAAAGCCGGCATTGAAATCCCTGCCATGTACAAGATGGGTTACAATAACAATAATTGTATCGGTTGTGTCAAAGGTGGAATGGGCTACTGGAATAAGATACGGAAGGATTTCCCGAATGTGTTTGATCGGATGGCTAAAATTGAACGAGAAGTAGGAGCAACGTGTCTGAAAGACCAATCTGGAAAAATATTTCTTGATGAGCTTTCTCCTAACCGTGGAGAAATGCCGGAAGAGATGATACCGGATTGCTCTCTTATATGCCAAATAGAATTTCAAGAATTACTTGACCGGCAGGTAGAACGAGTTTTAAAAGGAGAAATCAGTATTAATGATGTAACCTAATTAGCTTCAAATGATTAGAAAGGAATTAAAATATCATGAATGCCTTACAATTTAAAAAACTGAAAATCGGAGATCGAATATTAACCTATAATGGTACGTGTACCACAGTGACTGACATTGACCGTATGGCAGGAAAGCTGACCTGTGGCAACGGACAATGGAGGGATTACCATCGTGTGCGTATGGCTGTTGAAACAGAACTGCTGGTTGAACATAAGAGAGTTCAGGATTACGTACCACCTGATACAGTCATTCTTTCTCGTGCCTTGTTGCTTAAATTGGGCTTCTCAAAAGTATGTATTCTTCGCGCTATAGAAAATTGCGGGCCGGATGGTTTTTTGGGAACCTTGCAGGATCTTTTTGTCAGAACGGAATTCATCTCTATCGAATATGTGCGGAATCTTGTTCCGGTAATGATAAGGGAAGGACTGATACAAAGAAAGGTTGTAAAACGTGGCTTGTTCAGGCTGACTATTAATAAATGATTAAATAATATACTCGTATTATGGGACAGGAAAGCAGACGGAAGTCTTTTGTTTTTTATACTGAATGGAAAGAGGTGCTAGTGGATTATCCACCGGAGGTCAGACTTGAAGTGTACGATGCGGTCATTGAATATGCCGAGTCGGGGACATTGTCGGAGCTGAGACCGTTGGCTAAAATGGCATTCTCCTTTATAAAGAAACAGATAGACTCTAATAAAGACAAATACGACGATATTATAGCAAAAAGAAGTGAGGCTGGCAAGAGAGGTATGGCCAGTCGGTATAATAAGGATGTAACAAAAGATAGCAAAAGTAACAAGTGTTATCACAAAGTAACAAATCTAACAAGTGATAACAAAAGTAACAAGGGCTATCAAAGCGTAACAAATCTAACTATAAATGATTATGAGAATGATAATGATGATGTTTTATTTCAAAAAGAAGA